>Ga0075301_1000164_pt1 | contig 10781 bp, 6 predicted proteins | sample Browns_TuleA_D1_FD_120053 | JGI IMG/M metagenome (GOLD analysis project Ga0075301, IMG submission 120053) | Natural and restored wetland microbial communities from the San Francisco Bay, California, USA, that impact long-term carbon... | ecosystem: Environmental > Terrestrial > Soil > Wetlands ... | reverse complement strand
CTTCATTATCAGTTTTTGTTTGCACAAAGTAATCTTTGACATAACAATTGTAGTATGAGAAGCTACGCATCTGGTCCTTTCCTTGTGAAATTATAATTTTTACATCGAATGGGTTGATAGTTTGTTTTTCAGGTGAATTTCTATAAAGAAATGCTTGATCAGCAACTTCATGCAATAGAGGAGTCTCACCCACTATTTTTTCCAGAATGAAATTAAATGAGTCCCTAGATTGAAAACCAGTTTTTTGAGTAAAAATCTCAAATCGACTAATTTCAGTTCCTTTATTAAAATCAAACATTGCTGTAATCACAGAGTCTTCTGCAAATAGGTAACCTTTGTCTTTGCTTAATTCTTGAGCGATGATTTCATTTAATGAAAATCCTTCTAAAGAAAGAATTGTAAAACTTACCGTAACAATTAATGTAGCAATTATAACAGCTTTTAGATTTGTCATTAATTAATAAAAAGTATAACGGGATATAAACTAGATCGCTTTTTTCATAGTTTGAAAATAAACTGTTTGTCACAAAATTAAAATAAAAAATAATTGATAGTGATTTTTTCTAAATCACACTACAATATGAAACTATTAGTCTAGACTAGATAGTACTGATTGAAATTAAATTGGTTTATGCTTCACACTTTATTTCAAGGTCGCCATCAGGTGCTTGATTAATGTTACACGAGTCGTGATCGTCACCACCGTCAATTATATCGACACCGTTGTCTCCAGATATAGTGTCATCTCCTGATTGTCCTTTGATGACGTCGTTTCCATCTCCACCGGACATATTGTCAGCACCTTCATTTCCAAAGATAATATCATCCCCATCTCCACCAAGTATGCAATCATTTCCTTTTGAACCCATTATGATATCATCTCCTTCTAGTGCAAAAATAAGATCTGATACAGTTGTTCCAGACAAGATGTCATCTTCGGCAGTTCCAATTATCATGTTATAGTATGAATCTGGTTTACCGCATGCTTGTACAGTAATTTTTTGAGTAGAACTAACAGAATTTCCAAATGAATCCTCTGCAGTCCAAGTAACTAATGTTTCACCTAGTGGAAATGAGAATGGTGCATCATTAGAAATAGTTACAGTAGACCCTGACAAATCTATTGCAGTTCCCTCACCTACGCTGATTGGAGTTTTAAGAGCTGTTGCATCAATTGTAATGTCAAGCGGCACAGTCAATTCTGGTGCGGTTGTATCAACAACAATAATTTTTTGAGGTGTGCTTGCAGAATTTCCTTCTCTATCAGTTGCAGTCCAAGTAATGGTTGTTTCTCCAAGTGGTAAATATTTTGGAGCATTATTTGTTATAGTAACCTCGCTTACCGTATCAGTTGCTTTTGGTGGGACTAGTGAAACTTGATTATCGTTAGGTGAAGTAGCCTCTATTTCAATATCAACAGGGGGTACAATTATTGGAGGCGTTGTATCGGTAATTGAAACAGTTTGAGTTGCACTTGCTGTATTTCCAGAAGAATCGGTTGCAGTCCAAGTTACAATGGTTTGTCCCAATGGAAATGCGTCTGGAGCGTCATTTGATACTGATGCTACTGATACTAGATCTTCAGTTTGGGGTTTCCCCAAATTTACAGAATTATTTTGTGCATTAGAAGCTTCCAATACAACGTCGGATGGTGGTATTATAGACGGCGCAGTTGTATCCACTACAGATATTTGTTGCAAGCCAGTTGCAATGTTTCCTGCTTTATCTGATACTATCCATGTTATAGTTGTTAATCCAAACGGAAATACCTCTGGTGCATCATTTTTAATTGATGTTACACCTACAAGATCATCTGCAAAAATTCCTTCAAGTTCAATGACGTTTTCCTTTTCGCTAGTAGCTTCGATTGTTATCATTTTTGGTACACTAATTTTAGGGGGCGTGGTATCAACTATTCTAACTATTTGAGTGTCTTTTGAGGATAAACCCCCTAAATCAGTGGCAGTCCATGTTACAACAGTTTCGCCTACTGGAAAAGTATCAGGAGCGTCATTTGTGATAGAACCTATGCCAATAAAATCAGATGCGGTTGCCTCACCCAATTCTACAACGTTATTTAGTTCAGATGTAGCTTCAATCTCTACTTCTTTAGGTGCAGTAATTGATGGAGGAGTTGTATCAATAATAGATACTTTTTGGGTTGCAGTTGCAGAGTTTCCAGCTGCGTCAATTGCAGTCCAAGTTACTAAATTATCACCAAGCGGAAATACTGCAGGAGCATCATTAGTAATTGAAATTACACCTACAACATCATCAGAGGTAGCTACTCCTATTGGAACTTCATTAGAGGTTGGGTCTTGTGCTTCTAGGATAACATCAGCAGGGGGTACAATTGAAGGTGCAGTGGTATCAACAATTGAAATTGTTTGTTCAGCAGTTGCAGTGTTTCCATGTATGTCAGTTGCAGTCCAAGTAATTATTGTATCACCAAGATTGAAAAGATCTGGTGCGTTATTGGTTAACGAATCTATTCCTATTTCATCAGATACAGAAGCATCTCCTATTGCGACAGGCATGCCTGAGGAAGAAGTGGCTTCAATGATTAGATCTGAAGGAGGAGTAATTGAAGGGGGAGTTGTGTCACTAACAGTTACAACTTGAGTAGCTGATGCAATATTTCCTGATGTGTCAACTCCAGTCCAAGTTACTGTAGTCATTCCAATTGGAAAAGAATCTGGAGCATCGTTTGCATAAGACTCTACACCAATGATATCATAAACCCAAGGCAAGCCTAAATCTACAATATTTTCTTGAGGATCAGTTGCTTCAAGTAAGATATCTTTTGGAGCTTTAATTTGTGGCGCAGTTGTATCAACTACTGAGACTTTTTGCTCTGCAGAGACAGAGTTCCCAATTTTGTCTGTTGCAGTCCATGTTACAACTGTAGTTCCAAATGGAAAAACACCAGGAGAATTATTTGTAATTGTAGTAATTCCAGTAATATCTTCAGCTGTTGCATTACCCAAGGCAACAATGTTGTTATCAACACTAGTGGCTTCAACTGTAATATCTTTTGGGATAATTAGAGTAGGGGATGTTGTATCAATTACAGAAACTAATTGAGTTGCAGTAGCAGAGTTACCAGATGGATCAATTACAAGCCAAGTAACCATAGTTTCCCCAAACGGAAAAACTTGGGGAGCATTATTTGATATAATTACATTTTGTACATCTGTGACAATTGGTGAACCAAGATCGATAATATTTTCATTTAATGATGTGGCCTCAAATATGATATCTGGAGGTGGAGAAATAACTGGAACTGTTTTATCAACAACACTAACTAATTGCACTTTATTTGCAACATTTCCAGACGAATCAGCTGCAGTCCAAGTAACAGTTGTATTTCCAACAGTAAAGAACTGAGGAGCATCATTTGTAATGGATATTATTTTTCCATTATCAATTACTGCTGGCTCACCAAGATATACCTCATTTTTATCAAAACTTGTTGCCTCAACAACAATATCCTCTGGTACAAATAGGGTTGGAGGTTTTGTGTCAACTACAATTACTTTTTGTATTGCATTTACCGAATTTGATGCAACATCAGTTGCGGTCCAAGTAACCAGAGTTTCCCCTAATGGAAAAACCTCAGGGGCATCATTAGTAATTGATATGACGCCAACAGCATCAGTAGCAAGGGGAGATTCCAATTTTACGATATTTGCTTCAGGATTTTCTGCTTGAATGGTAATCTCTGGTAAAGCAGTTATTGTTGGTGGGATAGTATCTACAACTCTAATTTCCTGGGTAGCTATAGCCATATTTCCTGCACCGTCAATTGCAGTCCAGATAATTGTAGTAGTTCCTAATGGAAATTGTGCAGGGGCATTACTTGAAAGTGACTTGATTCCACTTGCATCAGTTGCCATTGCTTGTCCAACAGAAACCGGTGTAAGGCCACCTGTTGCCTCGATTAACAAATTATTTGGCGGAATAATTATCGGTTTTGTAAGATCCCCTGGAATAGGAGTCACAGTAGAAGATGTAGTTGATGGTTGAGAAGTTACAGTAGTACTTGTGGATTCTGTTTCAGTAGTACTAGGAATCATTGGGGAACCAAACTTTTGAATGCGATGAGCATTAGTATCTACAACAAACAAATATCCATTTTTATCTAGTGCAATATCCCTTGGATATTTGAATTGACCATTTGCAGTTCCCATACTTCCCCATGTGGTAAGTGTGGAACCATCCTTTGATAATAGTAATATCCGGTCATTGCCAGCATCAGCCACGTAAATATTTCCAGAGGGAGCAATTGTCATCCCTTGTGGAATAATTTGAAATCCAGCAAAATTTGGGCCAAAGCTTTGAGTATAGGTCTCTTTGGAATTAAATTTAATAATTTTATTTTTACCTGTATCACTTACAAAAATATTTTCTTGATTGTCAATTGCAATACCTACTGGGGTGATAAACTTGCCATTGTCTGATCCACTTTCTCCAAATTCTGAAATAAATTCCCCATTAGGAGTAAATTTTTGAATTCTGTGGTTTCCTGTATCAACTACATAGATTGTTCCATTTGTTCCAGCGGCAATACCGTTTGGAAGCAAAAATTGTCCTTGGGCTTTTCCTTCAGAGCCCCATGTTGAAATAAAGTTTCCAGCAAGATCAAATTTTTGAACTCGATTTAATTGTGTGTCAACTACAAAGACTGTACCATTATACACGGCAATTCCAGCAGGAGAATGAAATTGGCCTTGACCTGTACCGCTGCTTCCCCATGCCTTCAAAAATGTTCCATCATTGGTGAATTTTTGAACTCTCTTATTTCCTAGATCAGTCACGTATACATTTCCTAAATCATCAATTGCTACATTTTGTGGAGATGAGAAAAATCCCGATTTACTGAGTCCTGATTCTCCCCATGCTAGGATAAAGGGGTGGCTAGAACTAGTATTTGCCATAGCAAATTGAATAGGAATTACAGCACCTATAATCATAAAAATTACCACTAGTGGTATTACTGCTCTCAACATGAGGGAGTTCCAATATACGAAAAAGATCTCAGGAGTTTGGAATTGTTGCAGTTTTTGTCAATTTGAGTAAATTAGAATGGCTTGTTCACTTCACGCGTGAATACATAGCTAGCAAGGCCAATCATAATCACTACAAAACCAGCAATAATTCCAATGCTTAGGAGGCTATTTACTCCTTCATTTACTCCAGTCATCATACCTCTAACTAAAAGGACTGTATAGGTAACTGGATTGAGTCTAGCAGCTGTTTCTAGCCAGTCGGGCAATAGTTCCAATGGGAATAAGGCAGGACTGAGCATAAAAAGTGGCATTCCAAGAAAATTGATTATTCCCCAAAAGGTCTCTTGAGATTTTGCAGTGGCAGCCACCATTACTGAGATTCCAGAAAAACCCATCGAGAATAATATTACAATTCCCATAATTGGTGCAATCATAAGAGGATTAGGAAAGCTTACACCAATTGCAAGTGCAATTCCTAAGATGAGCGTTGCTTGAAGTGCAGAGATTAGTGATATTGCAAGCATTTTTCCAAGTGCTATAGAAGATCTTGAAATTGGAGAAGTCAATGCTTTGTTCATAAATCCATACCTTCTATCCCACAATGTGTTAACACCACCGAAAATACTTGTGAAAATTGCAGTCAGTATTATAACACCAGGTGCCATAAATTCAATGTATTCGCCTTGAAATCCAACTGATTGAATTAATGGTTGTGTACCTGCAAATGTATTGCCAATTACTATAATCCATACAGCAGGTTGAATTAATCTAATTAATACACCACTTCTTGATTTGCGATATCTTTTCATTTCTCGCCAGAAGATTGTGTAAGTATCAGATACGATCATGCTCGTAGCCTCTTCATCTTTGCATGTTCTCTTCTTTTGTTGAAATTTTCTGTATCATCTCTTAGTTCACGTCCAGTGTAGGAGATAAAAACATCATCAAGAGTTGGTTGAGTTAGTGATATAGAATTTATTTTTATTTCAAAATTTGTCGACAGTTGAAAAATTATAGGAATTACTTCTGTTCCCTTTGATGAAAATACTGTAATTCCCTCTCCGTTTGTTGTAATATCCTTAACGTATTCAATTTCTTTAATTTTTGAAATTAGATTAGATTTTTTTTCTCCATTGCTACTGATTGTAAATGTAATTACTTCGTTACCCAATGCATTTTTCATAGTTTGTGGGGAATCAATTGCTTGAATTTTTCCATAATCTATTATCCCAATTCGGTCACAAAGATTATCTGCTTCTTCCATATAGTGGGTACTTAAAAAAATCGTCATTTCAAATTCTTCATGAATTTTTCTAAGATACTCCCATATTTTGCGTCTTGTTTGAATGTCAAGACCTACTGTTGGTTCATCCAAAAAAAGGACCTTTGGGTGGTGAAGAAGTCCTCCAGCAATATCTAGCCTTTTTCGCATTCCTCCAGAGTAGGTGATAACAGGCTCATTTTGCTTGTCTACGAGTTCAATTAGGTTTAGAATTTCATCAATTCGGTTTTCAACTAAATTCTTTGGAATGTGATTTAATCTGGCTTGGAGCAGCAGATTTTCTCTACCTGTAAGATATTCATCAACAGAGATTTCCTGTTGGACAAATCCTATATTTTGCCTAACTTGTTTTGCATGAGTTACCACATCATAACCTGCAACCAATGCTTTTCCTGAAGTAGGTTTTAGAAGAGTAGTTAGAATCATCATAGTTGTACTTTTACCTGCCCCGTTAGGACCCAAAAATCCAAAGATCTCTCCATCTTCGACGTTAAGGGAAATGTTGTCAACTGCCATTACTTTTCCAAATTCTTTTGTAAGTGAATTTATCTCAATTGGATACAATGATTGACAACATATGTGCAATTATAAATTGCTAACACCCCATAATTAATTAGATCTTCATAAAAAATTTATTTTGGTATATTGTTTTTCTATACATGAAAGGACTTTGCCAAATATGTTTTAGTTCAAATGTTGATGTACAACTAAATGAAGGAATACCGATCTGTCAAAATTGTATGAATAAAAAAAGTAATAATTGATTGGAGTTTATTCCAATTGTTTGTATTGATCCTTAGTAATTTTTAGAATTATTTTTTCTCCGATTCCCCAAATTTCTGATTTGGAGAGAATCTTTGAATGCAGAAGACCATCTGAAACCTCAATAGATTCTAACTCTTGCGTGTCAGGGTTTCTGTGAATTCTTTTTATCTTACCAATTTTATGCCCATCTATATCCACAACTGGAGAGTCGGTTCGTATTGGTGGAATGTTTAGTAATAGCGTTTCTTGGGTAAATTTATCAATGTAATCATTTGACAAATAGTAGTCTTTACGAAATCCTTCATGGATGGTTACTCCAGATACAGTAAGCGTATCTGTATTGATATGAATGTGTTTTACCGTGCCATAGCTAATACCTTCTCTATCTACTACTTTTTTTCCTGTAAATTTATCGGCTGTGGTTATATTTTCTGGAATGTCATCGAGTTTAGTTGACATGAGATTCGATTATGAAGTAGCCTTATGGCATCAGATATCAGAATTTCCTATCAAATAGGTTAAATTCCTTGACTAAAGAATTTACTCGTGAAAAACAAGAATAATCAGGTCATCAAAGCCACACTTACCACAAAAGGCAGAAAAACTGGCAGAGAGCATTCTGTGTGGCTTCGTGCGGTGCTATACGAGGATAAGATTTACTTTTCTCGTCACAAGCTTGATGGGGACTGGATAAAAAATGCCATATCTAATCCAGATGTCAAAGTAAAGTTTGATGATTCAAGTTTTACAGGCAGGGCAACTTTGGTATCTGATAAGAACTTGGCACAGAAAATTTCTGAACTGAAATATCCTGGTGAAGAAAGAGCAAAAGAAAATAGAGTAGTTTTAGAAGTTAGTTTGGATTAATTTATTCAGGACAACCGTCGTTGTCTTCTACGCCGTTAAAGTTTTCTGGCACAGTTGGGCAAGCATCGAAATCATTTGGTATTCCATCGAGGTCGTCATCATGCTTGTATCTTGATTGTTCAGGATTGTTGTCTGGGCATCCATCCTCATCGTTATACTTGTTCCATGTTTCAGATTCCATTGGACAAGAATCTGAAGCGTCTGGAATTCCATCTTTATCTGCATCTGGTGTGCTTGTTGCAAAGCCACTGGCAGAATCTGGACATCCGTCCCAATCATAAAATCTGTTAAATGTTTCTGGAGAATCTGGACATACATCTCGTACGTCAGGAATTCCGTCACCGTCTGCATCAGGTAATTTTACGCCAGAATCAGGACATCCATCTTCATCTTCAAATCCATTAAATGTTTCTGGTTGTAATGGACATTGATCTTTTAGATCTGGTATTCCATCATTATCAGTATCTATCACTTGAACAATTTCAGGTATAGAGTCTGGACAACCATCTTCGTCTTGATATCTATTCCAAGTTTCTGGTTGCAACGGACAAGCATCAATTGCATCTGGGAAACCATCACGGTCTGAATCTCTTAATGGAATATAATTATCAGGGCATCCATCAGTATCTAAAATTCCATTAAATGTTTCTGGTTGAGTTGGACAATGATCTTTGGTATCTGGTATTCCATCACCATCAGAATCAAATGTTGGTCGTTCAGTTGTCACTCCATCAGGACAGCCATCAGTGTCATCAATCAAATTGTAAGTTTCAGGTTCTAGAGGACATGCATCTAGAGTATCAAAAATTCCGTCTAAATCTGCATCAATTGCTCGTTTATATGGAATTATGTCAGGACATCCGTCTTCATCTTCAAATTTATTCCAAGTTTCAGGCTCGTTAGGACAGGAATCTTCACCGTTTTTGATTCCATCGTGATCAGAGTCTTGCAAGTCTGGAAAACTGGGGATTGTATCTGGACAGCCATCAATATCGTAATAGTTGTTATGTGTTTCTTTAAGTGTTGGACAATAGTCTAATTCATCTGGTACACCATCACCATCTGCATCTGGGAATGTTGCTAAAGAGTCAGGACATCCGTCTTCATCTTCAAATCCATTAAATGTTTCTGGTTCTAATGGACATTGATCAGGAGTATCAGGGATTCCATCATTGTCAGAATCTATTACTAAAGAGATTTCTGGTATAGAGTCGGGACAACCATCTTCGTCAATATATCTATTCCATGTTTCTGGTTGCAATGGACAAGAATCAATTGCATCTGGTATTCCATCACGGTCTGTGTCTCTTAATGGAATATAATCATCAGGACAGCCATCAGTATCTAAAATTCCATTAAATGTTTCTGGTTGAGTTGGACAATTATCTAATATATCGGAAATACCATCACCATCACTATCATAAACTCCGCTAGCTGCCTCTTCTGGAGAAATATCAGGACAACCGTCTTCGTCTTGATACTTGTTGTAATTTTCACGAACATCTGGACAGAGGTCAATATGATCTTCTATACCATCAAAGTCTTCATCATACCATGGAACAAAGTTTGATGGACAACCATCAATTGTTCCTTGATAATCTTCTTGTAATTTTGGACAAGAGTCTACATCATCAGGAACTCCGTCTTTATCAAAGTCCGTAGCTGAAAAACTAACAGTAGGAGAAAATACGAATAGTATCAAAAATAGCAAAGATATTGAAAAGATTCCTCGATACAACTTACAGTATGGCAGATTTTTTTGGTTTTTAACCGTTACTCTTATTGGATTTTAAGGAAACTGACTAATCTAGATGACCGAGTCTGGTTGTTATCGATCCAAAAATAGGAAGTTAATATATTTTTGACACTAGGAATCTGGACAACCGTCTAGATCTCTGTCCCCGTCATAATCTTCTGGTTCAAAGGGGCAAGAATCCACATCATCAATTAGACCGTCCTGATCTTGATCGTGTATCTGTCTAGCCTGATCTGGAATCTGGTCTGGACATCCATCCCAGTCTTTAAATTTATTCCAGGTTTCAGGTTCGGACACACATTGGTCTTCTGAATCTGGATATCCATCTTTGTCTGTATCTGGTTTTGATGGACCTGTACTAGCTGGAGGTATAATGTCAGGACAGCCATCATTATCTAGATAGCCGTTATATGTTTCAGGAATAGATGGACACTGATCTTTTAGATCAAATATTCCATCACCGTCTAGATCATTTGTTTGGAAATCTACGACTTTACCACCGGGTGTAGTATCTGGACAACCATCCTCGTCTTGGAATCTGTTATAGGTTTCACGGATAGTTGGACATGCATCAATAGCATCTGGGATTCCATCACGGTCAGAATCAACATTTGGAATATAATCATCAGGACAGCCATCAAGGTCTAAAATTCCATTAAATGTTTCAGGTTGACTTGGACATGAATCAATTTCATCTGGTATTCCATCCCCATCACCATCTGGTGCACCTTTTGGAGCACCACCATTAGAGTCTGGACAACCATCTTCATCTTGGAATTTGTTATAAGTTTCTGCTAGATATGGGCAAACATCAGTTTGATCAGGAATTCCATCACGATCAATGTCTCCATTAGAGACGGTAAGAGCTACGTCTGGGCAACCGTCCCCATCTTGGAATTTATTATAGGTTTCACGTTCGGTTGGACACAAGTCTTCATCGTCATAGATTCCATCACGATCAATGTCAGGTCGACCTCCAGTGTTAGCTGCACCTGGAACGTCTGGACATCCATCGGTATCTAAATAATTGTTATAGTTTTCTGGTTCTGTAATGCATTGATCCATTCTATCTTCGATTCCATCACCGTCTGTATCAGGGAAT
>Ga0075301_1000156_pt1 | contig 11077 bp, 10 predicted proteins | sample Browns_TuleA_D1_FD_120053 | JGI IMG/M metagenome (GOLD analysis project Ga0075301, IMG submission 120053) | Natural and restored wetland microbial communities from the San Francisco Bay, California, USA, that impact long-term carbon... | ecosystem: Environmental > Terrestrial > Soil > Wetlands ... | reverse complement strand
TATGATATCGTCTGCGACGCCGCCCTTCCCGGAGAACCTGCGATGAACTACGACCTGCTGATTACCAACGGGAGCATCGTCGACGGCACCGGCCGTGCGCGCTTCGCAGGAGACGTCGCGGTGCAGGGCGGCCGCGTCGCCGCGCTCGGAAAAATCGAGGGCTCCGCGCCCACGGTGATCGACGCCGCCGGACAGATCGTGTGCCCCGGCTTCGTCGATCCCCATACCCACTACGACGCGCAGATCACCTGGGACCGCCTGCTGTCCAGTTCCGCCGAGCACGGCGTGACCACGGTCGTGATGGGCAATTGCGGCGTGGGCATCGCGCCGTGCCGGCCGTCCGAGCGCGAATGGCTGGCCGACGATCTCGTCACCGTCGAAGGCATCGACAAGGAAGTGCTCACCGAGGGCATCGCCTGGGAGTGGGAGACCTTCCCGGAGTATCTCGACGCGGCGGAGCGGCGCGGCTCGGCGATCAACCTTGCCTTCCTCGCGCCGATCACGCCGTTTCGCACCTACGTGCTGGGCGCGCAGGCCAACGAGCGCGCCGCGACGCCCGCGGAGACGAATGAAATCGCCGCGATGCTGGACGAAGCGATGCGTGCCGGCGCCCTGGGCTTCACCACTACGGAAAACGGCCAGCACATCGGCCACGGCGGCAAGCCGCTAGCCGCGCGGCTCGCGAACCGCGACGAACTGGCCGCCTATTGCGGCGTTTTGAAGCGCCTGAAACGTGGCGTGATCGAGCTCGCGCTCACCCGGCGCTACGCCGCGCTTTCCGCGGAAGAAGAGGGCCTGCTGAAATTCCTGGCGGATGCCGGCGAGCGCCCCGTCACCTGGCTTTCGCTCTCCAACCTGGCCGACAAGCCGGGGGCGGTGGAGGAAATCCTCGAGCGCACCGCGCCGCTCAACCGCCGCGGCGTGGTGCCGCAGACCCTGACGCGGCCCTTCGTGTTCGACATGAACCTGCGCCGCCCCTTCATGTTCACTGAGATGGCGTCAGCGAAGCCGATCTTCGACGCCTCGTTCGAGAAGCAGATGGAGATCTACGCCGATCGCGCGTTCCGCGCGGCTTTCAGGGAAGAGCTGAAGCAGGGGCGCAAGTGGACCGGCAGCGTGCGCGGCGCGACCGTGGTGTCTGTGGTGAACTCCGAGTTGAAGCCCTATGAAGGCATGACCGTAGGCGAGATCGCGGACGAGCGTGGTCAGGACCCCAACGACGCGTTCTTCGATCTCGCGGTCGCCGACAACCTCCAGGTCAAGTTCGTGGTGCCGCGCGCCAACAACGATCCCCGGCAGCTCGCCGACATGCTGCGCGACCCGCGCACGTTGATCGGACTCTCCGACGCGGGCGCGCATCTCGACATGCTGTGCGAGTCCGGTTACCCCACATACCTGCTGGGCCACTGGGTGCGCGAGGAACGCGCCCTGACGCTGGAACGCGCGATCCAGCGCATCACCTCCGAGCCGGCGGACTACTTCGGCCTGATTGACCGCGGGCGGCTCAAGACCGGCGCGGCGGCCGACGTCGTGATCTTCGACCCGGAGCGGGTGAACTCGCCGCTGCGGCCGACCCCGGTGAAGGATCTCCCGGCGGGCGGCACGCGCCTCTACTGCAAGGCGGAAGGTATCTCCCAGGTAATCGTCGGCGGTGAGGTGCTTTATCGCGAGGGCCGGCACACGGGAGCCATGCCGGGAAAGGTACTGCGCTCGTCCTGAGCTAGGAGCGCCTAACATGATGAAACACACGCTGCGCTGTCACGATTTTGGCTAATCAGGACCCCGTCACCTGTATCTCATGCTCAGCCAACTGGAGAGCATGCAGAGCCAAAATCGCGCCAGCCCACAAGGGGTTGCGGCCACAATCGCCGCTAGCATTGTCGCTCGGCTTGCTAATATCGACATATTAGCTGCGCCTCGCTTCGCGCTATCGACGATTCTGGCTCACAACGCACGCGCGTTTCATCATGTCAGGCGCTCTAAGCGTTGGGATGCGCCGGGCGGTATCATTGCCGGGCGGCTCGGGGAGAGGCCGCTTGCAGCACTTGGGGGAGGAACCGATGAAATCAAGTTTCGCAATAATGGTGGTCACGGCGCTGGCGTTCGCAGCCTGCGCCCACGGAGCGCAGCGGCCGGCGCCGGACGGCACCGGCCAGAACTTTCCGGCGCGGCCGATTCGCGTAATCGTGCCGCAGGCCCCCGGCGGCAGCAACGACATCATGGCCCGTTACATCGGCGGCCACCTGACGGAGCGCCTCGGACGCCAAGTCGTGGTTGACAACCGTCCCGGCGCCGAAGGCATGATCGGCACCGAGATGGTCGCGCGCGCCACTCCAGATGGCTACACCCTGCTCATGGCCTCGACAGCTTTCACGATGAATCCGGCGGTGGTGAAGAACCTTCCGTACGATCCGGTCAGGGACTTTGACTGGGTGGCGACGTTCGGCAAGGCACCGGTCGTGATAACCGTGGGGCCGGCCGCGCAGGTCAACTCGCTGCAGGACTTGATCGCGCTGGCCAGATCCAAGCCGAACTACATCACGATGGCTTCGGCGGGCGGATTCATGCACTTCGTGTCGGCCATGTTTCGCAGCCACGCCGGGTTCAAAGGAGAGATCGCGCTCTACAAGGGCGGCGCCCCGGCGCTGATCGATGTGATGTCGGGCCAGGCGCACATGGCGGTGGCAACGATCCCGACGTCGAATGCGCACATCCGTTCGGGCCGGATCAAGGCCCTGGCGGTCGGAGCCACGAAGCGCGCTTCCAGCCTGCCCGATGTTCCCACCTCCGTCGAGGCGGGGCTGCCAAGTTACCAGGCGGAGATCTGGTGGGCGTGGGCGACAACCGCAGGCACGCCGAACGCCGTAATCAACAAGATGAATACCGAGATCGCGGCGATACTCAGGCAGCCCGAAACCGCAAAGCGGTTCGCTGTCGACAGTGCGGAAGTCGACATCCGGACGCCCGCGGAAATCCGCAAGATGATTCCGGCCGACCTGGCCAAGTGGGCCAAAGTCGCTCGGGATGCCGGGATGCTAAAACACTGAATAGGAGCCTGGCCATGGCAAAGCTGCGTCACATAGCAATGGTAGTCGAGGAAATGGAGAAGACCGCGAAATTCTATGAGAAGGCGTTCGGGATGGAGCGGGTACGGCAGACCGATACCGCGATCGGGCTCTCCGACGGCGTCGTGAGCCTGGTGATCATCCATCCTTCCAATGTCAACATGAAGGGCGACGAGCGCCGGGGATTGCATCACCTGGGCTTCCTCGTCGAGGACGTGGATCGGGAAACAGAAAAAGTCGAAGCCGTCGGCGCCGTCCGTCATGGCGCGATCATCAACTCCGAAAAGGGAACCGAGAGCGAACGCAAGTTTCGAGATCCCAACGGCCAGGTGTTCGATCTGACCAGTCCGTCCTATGCGCGCGACGTCTGGCGCGTCGCGGTCTAGGACCCACTGACGGCGGGCTGGTGACGGGTGTTGATCGAAAGTCGCGCTACACTCGGGAAGCCCATCATCCATCAACCGCCGGCGACTCTGGCGCGCATCCTTCGTCCTCGAGAGGATTCATGAGACGAACCGCTGCCCTATTTGCCGTCCTGGCCTCAGCTGCACTAGCGGCGCCCTCCATCCACGCGCAAACGTTGACCGGCGCCCAGGCGCAGAAGTCGCCGCAAGCTGAGGTATTTCTTGCCTATGAAAGCGCGCTGATCGCGAAAGGCATGGACGGCGCACGCCCCTACATGACGGCCGAGAAAGTGGAAGATCTGAACAGCATGGTGAAAGCCTTTGGCGAAGAAGGATTCAAGCAATTCCTGGAAAAGATGCGCGGGGGGGCGCAGGGAGAGGCGCGCCGCAAGCAGATCGAGAAAGTTGATGTGAAAGGCGACCACGCCGTGCTGGAGGCAAGGGACGGCCCGAACGCCGTCACCGTCCAGCACCTGCTCAAAACGAGTGACGGCTGGAAGGTCCACGTGCGCCGCTGATTGGGCGAGCGGCCTCCACGAACCGCCCTTGCCTCTTTCACCTTAAGTCAGGCTCCAGCGCCCCTCGCCACGACCGCCACCGTCACGCCGACGGCGACCGCGAGAAGTTCGTTGCGGCGCAATATCATGACCACGGCGGCCGCAATTACGGCAAGAAGCGCGGTCGGCCCGATCTTGGCGACGATCGGCACCACGATTGCCGCGACGATTGAGCCCGGCAGCGCCTCGAGCATCCGGCGTACGCGCGCCGTCAGCGGCACACGCCCCATCAACCAGTATCCGCCGACGCGAATCAGTACGGTCGCGATGGCCATCACCGCGATCGCCAGCAGAATCAGCGGCTCAGGCCTGCTCATCTTGAAGCGCTCCGGCAATCGCCCCCGCAAACGCGCCCGCGATGATATACCACGAGCCGGGCAGGAAGCGGGCTGCGATCAGCGCTGCCATCCCGGCGGCCACCCATGGAACCGCTGCCCGCGCACCGCGCCAAAGCGGCACCAGCATCACGACAAAAAATACGGGCATGATGAGATCGAGCCCGAATCGCTGCGGATTGGCCACCAGCGTGCCGAGCATGTAGCCCGACACGGTGCCGGCGATCCAGACGAGCCACAGCACAAATCCGCCGCCAAGGACAATAGCGGCATCCGATCCGCCCTGCGCGCGGTAGCGAATTGACATGAGCCAGCCGGGCTCGGTCAGCAACGCCAGCGCCGGGTAAACACGCCACGCGGGAAGCGCACCTAGCCACGGCCTCAACGAGGCCCCAATCAGAAAGAAACGCAGGTTCACCGTCGCGGTCACCACCACGAGCGTCGCGATCGCAGCCGCCGTCATGGGTCGGCCCCAGATCTCAGCGGCGACGAACTGTGAGGCGCCCGCGAACATGAACGTGCTCATTAATGCCGCTTCGATCAGGGACAGGCCTTTTTGTCCAGCGAACACCCCGAACGCTGCGCTGAATATCGCCATCACCGGCATCGCCGGCACGGCGAGCCACGCGCCCTCGGCGTAACCGGCAGCGGACCAAGTCGGCTGCGAGCTGGAACGGCCTTCAATCATCAAGGTATCAATACCGCGAGACGGCATCCGAGCGCAACCATTCCGGGATCCGGGCCCGACCCGCGAAATTCGATAATGGAACTTGGGCCTTTGTCTTACTTCCAGCGAATAACCGGATCCAGCCCCAATGACAAGAGGCATTCAATCCAGGCGCAAACCGATGCTCCTGATGAGCGTCGCGTAGCGCGCGGTTTCGTCGCGCACCAGGCTCGCCAACTGCTCCGCTGTGCCGGGCCACGGGTCCACCCCCATGGCGGCGAGCCTGCGGCGCAAGTCGGGTGACTCCAAAGCCTTGATGGCTTCACGACTTACGCGCACGACGATTTCGGGCGCGGTCCGGGCGGGCGCGAACAGGCCGTACCACAGCGACACCACGAAGTTGTCCACTCCGGCTTCCTTCGACGTCGGCACCTCGGGCAGGGCCGGAACGCGCCGTTCCGCGAGCACCGCCAGAGCGCGCACTTTACCTGCGCGTATCTGCGGAATGGCCGATGCAACCGGAACGATGACCTCGTCCACCTCGCCGCCGATCATGGCGATCATGCCCAGCGTGGCGCCCTTGTACGGCACGTGCACCAGGTTGATGTTCTCGAGTTTCTTGAGCAGCTCGTTGGCGAGATGGTTGGTCGTCCCGGGGCCTCCCGACGCGAAGTTGAGCACTCCGGGATGCGCGCGCGCGAGGCTGATGAATTGCTTCAACGTTTTCGCGGGAACCGACGGGTGCACGAGCAGGATGTTCTGATTTGTGGTCACGCGCGCGACCGGCGCCAGATCCCTCGCCGCGTCGTAATTCAATTTCGAGTAGAGCGAAGGACTGATCGCAATTCCGGGCGTGGCCAGCACGAAGGTATAGCCATCGGGTGGAGACTTGGCCGCCGCGCCGAGACCCACGTTGCCGCCGGCGCCCGGCCGATTCTCCGCGACCACACTCTCGCCCAGCTGCTCGGACAGCTTCTGGCCGAGCGCGCGGCCCACCATATCGTTCGGCGCACCGGGTGGAAACGGCAGGATGAGGCGAATCGGCTTGGACGGATAGCCCTGCCCCGCGCCGGTCGCTGGAGCCTGCGCGAACGCGGATCCGCCAAAGAGCGCAAGAACAAGGGACACGGCGATCAGGCATCCCCGGTTGCCGATGGAACGCGGGCGGCTCTCACATACAGTAAAAGCGTAGCCGGACATCCGTCGCCTCCCGTCACATACGTCAGGCATTACCGCGGCTTGATCCCCGCCGCTTTCACCACCTTCGCCCACTTCGCGATTTCCGTGCGCAGCACGTGCGCGAATTGCTCCGGCGTGTTGCCCACCGTCTCCACGCCGTCGGCGGCGAACTTCGCGCGCTCCGCGTGCAGCGTGTCGATCGCCGCGCCGTGCAGCTTGTCGATTATCCCCTTGGGCGTGCCCGTGGGCACGAACAGCCCGTACCACTGCGTGACCTCGTAGCCCTTGACGCCGGCCTGGTCGACGGTCGGGAGCTCGGGCAGGACCGAGGACCGGGTTGCGCCGGTCGTGGCAAGGCCGCGCAGACGCCCGCTTTTCACGTGGCGCAGCGAGGAGAGCATGGTCCCGGACAGCACGACGACCTGCCCGGCAATCACTTCGACCAGCGCCGGTCCCAGTCCCTTGTACGGAATGTGGGTCATCTTGAGCCCCGTCATGTTGAGAAACAGCGCCATCGCGAGGTGCGGATTGGTGCCGTTGCCAGCCGACGCGTAGTTGAGCTCGCCCGGACGCTGGCGGGCGAATGCGATCAATCCTCTCACCGTCTTCACCGGCAGAGACGGGTGCACGATGAGGATGTTGGGCGCCGCCACGGCCTGCGTGATGGGCGCGAGGTCGGTCAGCACGTCATAGGGCACCGACTTGCGCGTCGACGGGAGAATCGTCACGGTCGAAATTCCCATCAGCAGCGTGTAGCCGTCGGGGGCGGCCTGGGCGGCGAGCTCATTGCCGATCATGGAGCCGGCCCCCGGCCGGTTGTCCACGACCACCTGCTGCCCCAGGCGCTGGGAGAGCCCGGGCGTGAGCCGCCGCGTCAGGATGTCGGTGCCGCCGCCGGGTGACGACGGCACGATCACGCGCACCGCGCGGTTGGGATAGTCCTGCGCCACGCAGTTGGCGGCGGTGGTCGCGATCAGCGCCGCGGCGAGCGCGCTTGCAAGGTTACAGGCTTGCTTCATTTTTAAATCCTCCTCGGTGCATTGGTGGGGCCAGGCCCCGTTATAATTGTATAATAATCAATCACTTACATTATTGATTGGCCGGTCTGCGCTGTCACTCGCGTTGGGCAGCGGAACCGTACCCTTTGTTCCTCGCCGCTTGCCCGGCGCGACTGGCGTCGATTATCCCGGCGCAACGAAATCTTGACGCGCATGGCGCAGCCGGCTCGTCACTTGGCGCTTGTTCCGCGTCACCTATCATTCAGGCCGAATGCCCCCATTCCGTATTAGCGCACGAAAGCGTAGATACTCCTCCTGCATCAGCCGCATGAAACTATCCGGAGTGCTCTCGGGCGTGGACTCCGCGCCCTGGCGCAGGAAGAGCTCGCGCAGTGTTACCTGGCGCAGGCCGCGCACGATGTCGCCGTGCAACTGCTCGACCACGCGCCGCGGAGTGCCCCTCGGCACGACGATGCCGGACCAGCTGTCGAACTGCGCCTCGGGAAGCCCGACTTCGGCGACTGCCGGCACGCCCGGCAGCGTGGGGCTGCGTCGCGGCGTCATCACCGCGAGCGCTCGCACACGTCCATCGCGCACTGATCCGAGAACAGCCGGCAGCGTAAAAACGGCATAGTGCACGCGCCCGAGCACCAGTTCGACGAACGTGTCCGAGACATTCCTGAAGGGCACGTGCATGGCGTCGGCATGGAGGGCACGCGTGAAGATTTCGCCCGCAATATGCGATGCCGATCCGATGCCGAGGGATGCATAATTAAGCTCGCCGATGTGCCCGCGCGCGTACTTGACGAATTCGCGCGTCGTGCTCACTTGCATCGCGCGTGTCACCACCAGCACGTTGGTGATCGACGCGACATGCGCGACGCCAGCGATATCGGCGAGGGCCCGGTACGGCGGCTCCTCACGCACGAGCTCGGTGATGATGCGCGTGACGCCCACCATGCCAAGCGTGTATCCATCGGCATTCGCCCTGGACAGCACCATGTTGCCGATCAGGCCGCCAGCACCGGAACGATTGTCAATGACGACCCGCTGGCGGTAGAAGTTTTCCAGCACGTTGGCAATTGCGCGCGCGAAGAAGTCGTCCGCCGCGCCCGGAGAAGATGCGACGATGATGCGGATGGACTTGACGGGATAGGCGGGATAGACAGCGAGTGACGTTGATTCTTGCGCGAGACACGGCCCGGAGTACAGCAATATGGCCGGGACGCACATTGCAGCCCGCAACGCACCAATCGACGAGCTCCACTGTAATCGCGCCGCAACCATGTTTTTCCCGTATCGGCTCACGATAGCGTGCGTTGCGGTGAACATCAAGCCGGATTGGCGCCCGGCAAACGGGAGCACGCTTAGGTCACAGGCCGGGCAGATCCTCGAGTCAAGCCGCCCCTCCGCCACCGGGCACCAGGAGCAATTCACCTATAATGGGCCCGTGAAAAAATCGAAAGACAGGAATCCACTGATGTGGGCTGGCGTTGCCGCGGCTCTGCTGCTGGCCAGCGCGAACTGGCCAGCCCGTGCGCAAAGCAAACGAGTGCTCGGGGTGACTGAAATGGTGCGCCTCGAGCCCGAAGGCGTATTGGTCATAGCCAAGCTCGATACCGGCGCCAGCATGACCTCGCTCGACGCGCGTGCAATCCGTATCGTCGAGCGCAACACCGTGAGCTGGGTCCGGTTCGATTACCACGACGGCAGCGGACGCATCGTTCAGTTTGAGCGGCCCTTGGTGCGCATAGCCGTTGTGCGTCCGGCGCCTGACACCGTTGAGCGGCGGCCCGTGGTCATGATGAACATCTGCCTTGGTGGGGTGCGCAGGGAAGTTCAGGTGAACCTGGTCGATCGCAGCAGCCTCAATACCCGGATGTTGATCGGCCGGAATTTTCTCACGATCGGGCAGATCACGGTCGATTCCGCGCTTGCACTTACGGCCAAGCCGGCGTGCGACGGCGGTGGCGCGTGAGTCGCCTTCACCTCTATGTGCTGGCAGGCGTCCTCGCACTGTGCGGGGGCCTGATGTTTGCCTACAAGGCGTACGTCCTGCAGTTGCCGCTGTACGCCGGCCAGCGCGCGGACGTGTGGCGCGTCGAGACCGAACTGCATTTCACGGCAAGGGGCGGCCCGGTCAAGGTGACCGTGCAGCTTCCCGGTGCAACGGGCCGATTTCAGGTGATTGATCAGAATTTCGTATCCCCCGGGTACGGGCTGACCGTTGCCCCGGGCACCGCGGTGAACCAGCGGGCGACGTTCTCGATCGCTTCAGCCTCTGGCCCGCAGGTCGTATACCACCGTGTCGTTATCTCGCGGTCCGCTACGCAAGACGCCCAATCGCGCGATCCGCGACCCGAAGTACAGCGACCTGATCTGAGCGCGCCGGCCACAGTCGCCGCGGAGGAAATCGTGCGCGCGGCGCGTCAGCGCGCGGCGGATCCGGAAACCCTGGCAGCACTTATTGCCCAGCGCTTGCGCGAGGCCGCGCCCGGTGGCGAGGCCGACTTTCTGGTCGGACGCAGCCCCACGGTGGCGCAGGTGGTTGCCACTACCGTCGATTTGCTGGGACTCGCAGACGTTGCGGCCCGGGCCGTCCACGGCATGGCGCTCGATCTCGATCGCGGCAACGCCAAGTTTGTCCACTGGCTTGAGGTGTACCAGGACGGAAGGTGGCGAAACGTCTACGTCGGCGAAAAGCAACCGGGAGTTGTCCGAAACTACCTGCCATGGTGGCGGGGCCGCAGCGCGTTTGCGACGATCGAGGGAGGCCTCGATCTTTCCCACCGCGTCACGGTGAGCCGGTCGCAGGATCTGTCTCTGAAAATCGCTTTGCAGCATCAGCGCGCGGCCGAGCGGCGCCTGGCCGAGTTTTCTCTGTTCGGCCTGCCCCTGCAGACCCAGTTTCTGTTTCGCTCCCTGGTGGTGATTCCCATGGGAATTTTTCTGCTGGTTGTCCTGCGTAACGTTGTGGGCTTCAAGACATTCGGGACATTCATGCCGGTGCTGATCGCGCTCGCGTTCCGGCAGACCGGCCTTGTCTGGGGCATTGCGTTCTTCGCCGCCATCGTGGCGATCGGGCTGTCCGTGCGCTTTTACCTGGAGCGCCTCAAGCTTCTGCTTGTGCCGCGGCTCGCCGTGGGCGTCATGGTGGTGGTGCTGACCATCTTTGTTCTCACGGTGCTGTTCCACCGCCTGGGATTCTCGCGCGGGCTGTCGCTGGGATTGTTCCCTATCGTGATCCTCACCATGACCATCGAGCGCATGTCGACCGTTTGGGAGGAGAACGGAGCACGCGAGGCCCTGCAACAGGCCGCCGGAAGCCTGGGAGTGGGCGTGCTGACGTTCCTGGTGATGAACCTTCCACAACTCGAGCACCTGCTGTTCGTGTTTCCGGAGCTTCTGCTGATCGTGCTGGCGGCAACACTCCTTCTCGGCCGGTACTCCGGATACCGCCTTACCGAACTGTGGCGGTTCCGGGCCCTGGCGCGATGATCGATCTGTTAAGGATTGCGCGCGGCCTGCGCGCTAACGGCGTGGTCGGCATCAATGAGCGCAACGCCGAATACACCCTTGCCTACAATCCGCGCAGCCGCTACCCCTTGGTCGACGACAAGCTGCTCACCAAGCAGCTTGCCGAGAAGGCGGGGGTAGCCACCCCGCCCCTGTACGGAGTGATCGAGATCCAGTACCAGGTGCACGATTTGCCGGGCCTGCTGAAACCGTACCGGGATTTTGTGATCAAGCCTTGCCGCGGTAGCCAGGGTGACGGAATAGCAGTGGTGACCGGCCGGTCGCGGGACCTCTACCGGCTCGCGGACGGCTCATTGATGAGCGACGAGGAACTGGCCTTCCACGTCTCCAACATC
>Ga0075301_1000155_pt1 | contig 11080 bp, 10 predicted proteins | sample Browns_TuleA_D1_FD_120053 | JGI IMG/M metagenome (GOLD analysis project Ga0075301, IMG submission 120053) | Natural and restored wetland microbial communities from the San Francisco Bay, California, USA, that impact long-term carbon... | ecosystem: Environmental > Terrestrial > Soil > Wetlands ... | reverse complement strand
GGGCGAAGCCGCGGGCTACTACACCAGCGTGGCGACGAGCGTTTCCATCGTCTTTCCCGCGCTGGCGCTCTGGCTCATCGCCGGCCACGGCGGATTTCGCTTCGTGTTCCTGCTCTCCGCGGTGATGGCGCTGGCCGGCCTGCCGCTCGCGCTCGCATTGGCGAGGAGCCTGGGCGAGACGAGGCAGGCCGCGCCCGCGGGCGACAAATCCGGCTCCTTCATAGACAAGGGCGTGCTGCTGGCGACCGGGCTGAATCTCTGCTCGACGCTCTCATCGCCCTCTGTCATGGCCTTCCTGCCGCTCTATGCCCGCTCGCTCGGCATCGAGAACATCGGCCTGTTCTACGTGTTGGCCGGCATCACGAGCATCGTCGTGCGCCCGCTGCTCGGCAAGAAGTCGGACGCCATCGGGCGCGGCCCGGCAATTGCGTTCGGGCTAAGCGCACAGTTGATCGGCCTCGTGTTCATCTTCGCCGCGAACGGGATCGCCCTGATCCTGGTGGGCGGCTTCTTCGTGGCACTGGGCTGGGCCATGGTCGGCTCGACCGCCACGGCGCTCGCGATGGACCTGACCGACCCGCGGTCGCGCGGCCGCGGCATGGCGACGTTCAGCCTCTCGTTTCAGCTTGGAGTCGGCATCGGCTCGCTCATCGCCGGCGCGCTCGCGGATCTCGTGGGGCTGCGCGGCATGTACGCCGGCTCCATCGTGATGACGCTGGCGGGGCTGGGGATCCTGGCGGCCGCGTGGAAGATGCTGCCGCACCCGGCACACCGTCAGGCGGCGTGATCTCGGTGGCGAACCGCAGTACTGCGTCGGTTCGAACCTTTGTATTTGAATTTATTATTGTTTCCAGTGTGTCCGTCGCGTTGGCGCTTTAGCTCCCGTCACCCTAATCTCGTCACCCGCCTCTCGACAATGTCACAAAAAATGCCGCAATTTCCGGGTCTTCCACGCCAGAGTTGCGGTGAGGCGCGACGTGGGGCAGCATCTGGGGATAACCGGGCGCAGACTTTCCGGCCTGACGCCGCTCAACAACAACGGAGGAGGAGAAAAATGGAAGAGATCCGCCGCAGTTCCATTCGGATTGAACTGATTGCTGCCGCCATGCTGGCGGCCACCGCCGTGCCCGCGCATGCGGCGGAGCGGTTTCCGACGAAACCGGTTCGCCTGGTCGTGCCGTTTCCGCCCGGCGGCAGCACGGATTACAACGCCCGCGCGATCCAGGACAAGCTCTCGGATCTGCTCGGCGAGCAACTGGTCATCGACAACCGCAGCGGCGCCTCGGGCCAGATCGGCACCCGAATCGTCAAGCAGGGCGATAACGACGGCTACACGCTGCTGCTGCACACCGTCGCGTTCGTCACCAGCCCGATGCTCTACAAGAACGCCGGCTACGACCCGATCAAGGATTTCATTCCGGTATCGCTGATTTCCAAGGTGCCGACCACCGTCTCGGTGAATCCGTCGATTCCGGTCCGCTCGGTGAAGGAACTGATCGCATTCGCGAAGTCGCACCCGAAAGATCTGAACTACGCCTCCTCGGGGATCGGCACCAATTCGCACATCACCGGGGAACTCTTCAACCTGCTCGCTCATACGTCGATCCGGGCGATTCAATACAAGGGCGGCGGCCCCGCGCTCGCTGCGGTGGTGAGCGGGGAAGTGCAGATCGGCTTCTCCAACATCTCGCAGACCGCGCGCATGGCCGAGGCGGGCCGCCTGCGCCCGCTGGCCGTCAGCAGCCTCAAGCGCTCCTCCGCGCTTCCTAACCTGCCGACCGTCGCCGAGGCCGGGCTGCCCGGATTCGAGATGGTGGCGTGGCACATCATCGTGGCGCCGGCGGGCACGCCGGCGGCGGTCATGAAGACGCTGAACCAGAAGATCCGCGCAACCCTGGCGGATCCCGTCATCCTGCAACGCTTCGACAAGGGCGGAATGGAGCCCGTGCCCAGCAGCCCGAAGGAGACCACAGATTATCTCAAGAGCGAGCAGGTGAAGTGGCAGAAGGTGATCAGGGAGCGGCACATCAAGGCCAATTGATCCTTCCCCATTCTGCCTTTTGGATTGCGCGCATTAGGGGCCGGGTCCACTTTTTCGTGGAAACGTGAACCCGGCCCTGGCTTCCGTGCGGTTTTTTTTCCTGCTGCTGCTTGCGCTCCCGCTTGGCGCGGCCGCGGATTTTGAATCCGGCGTTGCCGCCGCGCAGGCGGGCGACTATGGCACCGCGCTGCGTGAATGGCAGCCCCTCGCCGAAAAGGGCAACGTCGAGGCCCAGTTCAATCTCGGGCTGCTTTACGAATATGCCCTGGGCGTGCCGCAGGATGGCGCCGCGGCGGCGCGCTGGTATCGGCGCGCTGCCGAGCAAAACGATCGCAAGGCGCAGGCCTATCTCGGGGAAATGTACGCACAGGGACTCGTCGTGCCGCGCGACGACGCGCAGGCTCTGCGCTGGTTCCGGCGCGCGGCGGAGCTCGGCGACGGCGCCTCCCAGTACAACGTAGGGATGTTCTACGCCACCGGCCGCGGCGTCGCGCCCAGCGGCGTGCTGGCGGTCGCCTGGCTTACCGTAGCGCTGGAGAACGGGGCGAAGCCGACCGATCTGCTCGGCCTGCTGGAGCAGAAATTGAGCGCGCGGGAGGTGACGGAGGCGCGCAGCCTGGTCAGGGAAGTACGCCGGCAATGCCGCCAGGGCCCTGGCCAATAGCGCTGCTCCTCCGCCCCACGACTCGCCAACTATTCACTCATAACTCTGCACTGATCTCTCGCCACCTGAAGGGCGCGATACACTAGGCACGCAAAGGGGAAAACGATGGACATTGGAATCTTCCTGCTGATGCAGTCGCCATCCGCCCGCTCCTCGCAGGAAATCTTCGCGCGCGGGCTCGAGCAGGCGCAGGCCGCGGAGGCCCTCGGCTACCGCAACGTCTGGCTGGCCGAGCATCACTTCTCTACCTACGGCTACCTGTCGCGCCCGCTGCAGGTCGCGACCCACATCGCGGCTAAAACCACGAAGCTGCGGGTGGGCACCGCCGTCGTGGTGGTCCCGCTGCACCATCCCCTCGTTATCGCCGAGGAAATCGCGACGCTCGACATCCTCTGCGGCGGGCGCCTCGACATCGGGCTCGGGCGCGGCTACCAGCGCTATGAGTTCGAGCGCTTCGGCCTGCAGCTCGATTCCGGCGGCCAGCGCTGGGATGAATCGATCGACATCCTCCTGAAAGCGTTCGAGGGAAAGCCCTTCAGCTACGATGGCAAGCTATTCAAGATTCCCGAGACGTCGATCTTCCCGCAGCCCTTGCAAAAGCCGCACCCGCCGATCTGGGTCACCGCGCAAAGTCCCTACTCGCTGGAGGCCGCCGCGCGGCGCGGCTTCAACGTGTTGACCGGCGGATTCGGCGTCTCGTTCGGCCGGCTAGCGGAGTTCGGCCAGGTCCTGAAGAAAACGATTGCCGAGGCGAAGCACGCGCGGCAGCCGACCGTCGGCGTGCAGAAGGCAGTCTACGTAACGAAGGACAAGGCCGATGCGCGCGACGCCGCCGAGCACGCCCGCTGGAACATGCGGGTGACGCTCTCCCTGCGCAACAACTACGAGTGCGTGGAGAACGGCAAAGCCGTTCCCGTGCCGGGGAAGGCCGAGCCGGCGCTCGAAGAGCTCATCGAGGAATACCTGGTCATCGGGACGCCGGACACGTGCATCCGCCAGATCAAGCGCATCCACGATGCGGTGGGCATCTCGTATTTCAACTGCAACTTCTGCTTCGGCGACCTCGACCAGGCTCGCGTACTGCGCTCGATGGAGCTCTTCGCCAAGGAAGTGATGCCGGCCCTTTGAGTGGCGAGCGATGAGAGTCAGTAGGAGAGCATGACGTTCAATACTTGTCTTGCGTAGCACAGGGAAGCAATTCCGATTTAAGCAGCCTGGGAGCAGGAATTATGACGACTAAGCTTTTTGCGACACCGAAATTCGGTTTTATCGTTGCCGTTGCCTTGCTGGCACTGCACGCCACGTCCGCGGTGCCGGCCAATTCAGCGGGTTCAGGCACCTTCGTCCGGGGTAAGGCGCCCCCGGTTCAATACAAGGACGTCTATGCTTTTCGCGCCGAGGACTCCGGGAAGAATCCAGTGACCGTTGTGATATTGAGCGCGTCGCCCCTGGACAAGAAAGCGATGACAGCCGTGCTGAAAAAGGAGAAGTCAATGATGGCGCTGAGAAGGGGGCCGTTCTTCGACAACATGGCTTACGCGCAGCTCGACGTCGATGAACGCGGGGACATCAAGAGCCTGTACTTCTTCACGCCGCCGGGTTCCAATTTGAACCTGCAAGGCATCGGCACGAGTGACGTCAAGGTCAATTCCGCGAAGCGGGTGGAAGGCCACTACTTCAGTGACGGGAAAAGCTTGGGCGGTGAGCCGCGCAAGATCGACCTTCGCTTCGCGACCGACCTTGCGGACGTTGGCCCCGGAGTCAGGAACTGAAAGAGCCTAGCTACCAGTATCGTTGCGGCGATTGTATGGGGCTCTAATGCGGCCCCAAGGTGCGCCGATCAGTGCCAGTGACGCGACCCATAACCATAACCGCGCCCGGGACCATAACCACCACGGTAGTTGCTGTATCCGAACGAAAACGCAACCGGAGGCGGTGCGATGTAGCCGTACGCCGGTCCTCCCCCCGGATAGACCGGCACGGCCACGCATCCGCCGAGCAATAGGGTGAACGCGGTAATACCCAGCAATCGCTTGATCATTGAAAACTCCTTTTGGGGACGTCGGATCTCTTCAAGCTCTGACCGCGAGTCTGGCACCTTCTGCAGTGATGAGATGTAAGGCCTTGTAACGACTTGTAACCCCCGACCCGGCACCGGCTCCGACCCGCGCAAGCGGTTGATTCCCGGAGGCGCGGCGACCAGAACGTTGCGACAGGGAGCCCCGGCCACGCGAAACCGCGTCATCGCATTTGTCCGGGGCGGGGTTTGGCGCGATACTAATCCGTAAAACAAGCCTGTCGTCGCGTCCCGGAAGGGAGCACGGATAGGCAGTAATAGCATCAGAGCATTGTTGGACATTTATCGCCAGCGGCCCGCCCGAGGCAGAACACGCGGGATGGTGGTGTCTCGTTTCTCCCTTGAGCGTTGCACTACTGCAGCAGGAGGCAATGTGTCGATACTGCGCTTTTTCACCTGCGCGCTAGCAGCAGGCCTGATGGTTTCAGGCGCGAATACCGCGCCGGGCCAGGCCTATCCAGCCAAGCCGGTTCGCATCATCACGGCACCTATCGGTGGCGGCAACGATTTCGTGGCGCGCGTGATCTCCCAGGGACTTTCGGGCGGACTGGGCCAGCAGCTGGTGGTGGACAACCGGCCTGCCGCGATCGTAGGCGAAGTGGTGGCGAATGCGCCGCCCGACGGCTATACCCTCCTCGTCATCGGCAGCGTCCTGTGGCTCACGCCGCTCCTGCAGGACAACGCGCCGTACGACCCGGTGAAGGATTTTGCGCCGATCTCGATTCCGGGACGGTCGATCAACATCCTGGTGGTGCATCCCTCGGTGCCGGCGAAAACGGTAAAGGAACTGGTCGAATTCGCCCGATCGCGGCCCGGGCAGCTCAACTATGCGACCGGCGCGACCGGCGCATCCAACCATCTCGCGGCGGAGCTGTTCAAGCACATGGCGCACCTCAACCTGGTGCGCATTCCCTACAAGGGCGCCGGGCCTGCGGTGAGCGACCTGGTGAGCGGTCAGGTGCACATGATGTTTCCCACCACCGCGTCGGGATTGCCGCACGTGAGGAGCGGCCGCCTGCGAGCGTTGGCCGTATCGAGCCTGCATCCGTCCGCGCTGGCGCCCGGCCTGCCGTCGGTGGCGGAAGCAGGCCTGCCCGGATACGAGTCCGTCGTCATGTACGCGCTGTTCGCGCCTGCGAAAACACCGGCGGCGATTATCAAGCGCCTGAACGCGGAGGTCGTGCACGCGCTGCGGTCCAAGACGGCCACGGAGCGCATGTTCAACTCCGGCGTGGAAGTCGTGGCGAGTTCCCCGGGCGAACTCGCGGCCGGAATCGAAGCGGAAATGACCAAGATCGGGAAGCTGATCAAGGATGCCAACCTTCGCGCCAGATAGGGGGGACGCCGCCATGCACTACGAAATGATCTCCGCGGATTGCCACGTCGATCTCTGCTGGCTGCCGCCGGAACTGTTCACCGAGAACGCCTCCGCCGCGTTGCGCGATCGCATGCCATACGTCACCGACGGGCCCGGCGGCCCGCACTGGACGACGAAGCGCGGCGCCAATCTCGGCCTGATGAACGGCATGGGCTCGGGCGGGCGCCAGTACATTCCCGGCAAAATCCATCGCTCTGATCGCATGGCCTCGACCGGACTGTACGAGGACGGCAAGCGCGGAGTCCGCCGCCTGACCGATCCCGACCTGCGCGTGAAGGACCAGGACCTCGACGGCGTGCAGGCCGAGGTGCTCTACGGCGTACTCGGCGCCACCAGCCGACTGAATGACGCCGAGGCCGCCGTCGAAGTCATCCGTGTCTACAACGAGTGGCTCGCGGAATTCTGCTCCATGCAACCCGAGCGCTTTGCCGGTCTCGCCGCGATTCCGAACAACCCGATCGGGGCCGCCATCGCCGAGGTCGAGCGCGTCGCGAAGCGCGGCGTGTTGCGCGGCGTCGACATCGCCAATTCGCCGGATTTGAAGCCGCTTTGGGATCCGTACTGGAACCCGCTGTGGGAAGCCATCAACGCCACCGGACTGCCGCTGCACTTTCACACGGTGTCCGGCTACACGCCCGAGCATATCCGCAAGATCATCCTGATCGGAGGCGACCCGACGCGCGCGAGCCTGCCCGGCATGCCGGAAGTAGAGCTGCCGGTGGCGCGGGCGGCGTTCGCAACGAACATCACGGCGTTCCAGCTCAACATGTCCAACATCCTCACCGCGATGATCTACAGCGGCGTGCTCGAACGCTGCCCGCGGATCCGACTGGTGCTGGGCGAAGCGGGCATCGGCTGGATCCCGTACGTGCTGTGGCGCATGGACGCGGAGTGGGAGGACCAGTTCAAGGACCTCTCGCTGAAGATGCGGCCGAGCGAATACTGGAAGCGCCAGTGCTACGCGACCTACCAGACGGACCCGATCGGGGTCAAGCTGCTCGACGAGTTGAGCGCCGGGAACGTCATGTGGGGCTCGGACTTCCCGCATCCCGACGGCATCTGGCCGGACTCTCAGGAATACGTCGCGCGCGAGCTCGGCCACCTGCCCGCCGCCACGCGGCGCATGATCGTGTGCGAAAACGCGGCGAAGCTCTACGGCTTCGACCTCTGACGCAGTGACGCAGTGACGAGGTGACGGAACAAAACCGGTTTCAGTGCGTTTACGTCACTGCGTCACCTCGTCACTTCTTAATTCCGTTACTTCCCCACTTCGTCATCGGGTCGCGGGGCGCCGACCACCTCCGCCGCGAACGGCGCCATGCCAGCGTTGCTGTGCGCCACGCCGGGCGCGATCCTGATCTGCCAGTTGAACGGCACCTGCATCTTCGCGGCCGCGCGTTTCGCGCTCTCGTAGAACGCGTGGCCCCGCTCCAACCGATTGATGCCCTGGAGCATCGCCTCGGGGGTGCGTCGCAGCTGGTAGTGCTGGGGGTCGATATCGTCGCCGCCGAGCAGAATCACCAGGCGCCGCGCGAACGCCTGCTCGAGCTGCTTGCCGCCGATGCCCGAGCCGCCGAGACCGTAGGGATAGGCCACGTCGAGGTCCGGCATCATGTACCAGCCGGGATTTGCCGCGACCGCGACCCGGTAGCGCGCGCCCGGCTTGAAGAAGACAAGGCGGTGCACGAACTGCCCGCCCGCGGAGTGCCCGTACAGGTCGTAGGTCCGGGCCGACAGCACGTTCGCCACGCGCACGGCGTCGAAGATGTCCTCGATCGCCGTGTACGACCATTGCGCTTCCGGGTAGCGGACGCCGCCGCGCCCCACGACGTTGCCGCGCTCGTAGGACGCGCCGGGAAACTGGTCGCGCGAGAATTCCGGCACCAGCAGGATGAATCCGCGCTCCTCGGCGAGCGGCGTCCAGTACTTCCGGTAGTTCAGCGCGGTGCGCCCGGCGCCGTGCAGCACAAACGCCACGGTCGCATCCGCCCCGGCGGCCGCCGGGCGGTGGTACCACACCGTGATCCGGCGCGTCATGCCGCCGGACTCGAAGGGAAACTCGAACGACCCCTGGCCGGCGGCCAGCTTCGCGTCCGCCGCCGTGGCCGGCGCCCCGCCGCCCAGGAAGAGCGCGATCGCCGCGATCGCGGCCACGCGCGCGAAGTTCGACGCCGGGTTCATGCCGGCCCGGTGTTCCGGCTACGAGTCGTAATCGGTGGCGACGGCCTGCGGCGCCTCGCCGTCCCACACGCGCTTCATGTTCTTGTAGGCGAAGTCGGCGCGGCGGAACCAGGTGTCCCACGTGGTGCCCGCGCTGTGCGGCGACAGCACCACGTTCTCCAGCCTGAGCAGCGGGTTGGCGGGATCGACCGGTTCCTTCTCAAACACGTCGACGCCGGCGCCTGCGATGCGCTTCTGCTGCAACGCCTCGATCAACGCCGGCTCGTCCACGACCGGCCCGCGGCTGGTGTTGATGAGGATCGCGGTGGGTTTCATCGTGGCGAGGCGCTCGCGGTTCACGATGTGGCGCGTCTGGCTGGTCAAGGGCGCGTGGCAGGTGAGAATGTCCGAGGTGCGGAACAGCTCCTCCAGCGACACGCGCTTCACGTTCAGTTCGCGCTCGCGCCCGGGCGATTGCGGCGCGATGTCGCAATACTGGACGATCGCGTCGAAGCCCTGCACCCGCCGCGCGACCTTCTGGCCGATGTTGCCAAAACCAAGGATCCCCACCAGCTTGTTTGCCATCTCGAAGGTGTTCATGCCGTCGATGGCGGCGCTCCAGCGCCCCGCCCGCATCGCGTCATCCGCCGCCGACAGTCGCCGGTACAGGGAGAGCATCGCCATCACGGCGTGATCGGACACCGCGCGGGAGTTCGCGCCCCCGTTGTTGGCGCACGGGATCTTCAGCTCGCGCAGCAGCTTGAGATCGATACTGTCGTAACCCGCGGACAGCAACTGGATCAGCCGCGCCTTCTTAGCCGATCGCAGCATACGCTCGGTCAGCTTCGCGCGGAACACCACGATGAAATCGGCGTCGCTGATCGCGTCGATCTGGATCTCCTCCGGGTCCCTGCCGCTGACGACGACCGTGTTAAAGCCCGCGGGGTTGAAGGAGACGATGGCATCCACGACCGGCTGTTGCAACCCGTGGAGGAAGACGACTTTGGCATTGGCCATAACACGCTTTCCCTGGTGTTGAGTGACGGGGTGATGTAGCAGCGCCGCGAACAGGTGACGAAGCGGCGGAAAAGGATCCGCGCGCCCTGATTTTCCTTACTGCGTTACTTTGTCACCGCGTCTCCGGGTTAAAAAGGGACGGAGCCGTTCACGGTGACGCGATGCATCAGGCGTCGCTGGTCCTCGCCGTAGTCGCGCACCGCGAGGTGCTGGCAGGAGCAGTTGTCCCACATCAGCACATCGCCGACGCGCCACTGGTGGCGGTACTGGAAACGCGGGCTTATCAGGTGGCGGTGCAGCTCCGAGAGCAACGGCAGCGCCTCGGCCTCCGGCATGCCCTCGATGCCGGTGCACTCTCCTTCCGTTACATAGATGCACTTGCGGCCGGTAACCGGGTGCGTGCGGAACACCGGGTGCGCGGTCGGCGGCGTCTTCGCGAGGTGCTCCGCCGTGATCTCCCGGGTCAGGCCGACCGCCGCCCTGCGTGCGTTCATCTTGGCGAGATAGCTGTGCGTAGAGCGCCGGCCCTCGAGGCGCCCGCGGATGCCCGGGTCGAGGGCGTCGTGCGCCGCGGCCGAGCTCGCGAAAATCGTGTCGCCGAGCGCGGCGCCGTCGGCGGCCACCGGAATTTCCTTCGCGTAGAGTATGGAGCAGCGCGGCGGGCAGGCGTACGCGGACATGTCGGTGTGCCAGGTGGTGCCGGCGTCGGCGAGCCCGATGTAGCGGCCGTTTTCCCTGATGTTCGTGACCAGCAGGATCTCGGGATGCCCGGGAAGACAAGCCTGCGTGTTGACGTTGATCTCCACCTCCCCGAAGCGCCGCGCGAACGCGATCTGCTGCGCAACCGTGATGTCCTGGCCGCGGAAGAAGATCACCCCGTAGTGATCGAATGCCTCCTCGACCCGGCGGAACGTCTCCGCGTCGAGATCGCGCGCGAGATCCACTCCGCGGATCTGCGCGCCCAGTGCCGCGCCCGTCGGCACCACGCTGATATTTTCCACAGCCTGCATCGCTCTCTTGCTCCTGTCCCGCCGCACGAGCATGTTAGCAGCGCGGGAAGGCGATGGGGAACGCGACGTTCGCCGGCGCGTTGCGCGCGGCCATCCGGCGAAGGCGTCCACATTGTCGTCGCCGCGGGTTGCGCCCGCAGCGCGGACTGTTCATACTGCATCACGCTTCGGCGCGAAGCACAGGATAGCGTATAAGTATTTGATATACAACAATAAAGTGTCAATCCCCGCAAGCGGGGAAACCACCGAAAAAATGGGAGGAGTCCATGTTTGCAAATCTGATTCGTGCGTTCATTGCAGCGTCCGTTGTCCTGGCGCCGGCCGGCGCGCCGGCGCAGTCCTATCCCACCAAGCCGATCCGCCTGATCGTCCCGTTCTCGCCGGGCGGCACCAACGACATCCTGGGGCGCATGGTGGCGACGCACCTGAGCGAGACGCTGGGCCAGAACATGATCGTGGACAATCGTACCGGCTTCCAGGGCATTATCGGCACGGACCTCGCCGCAAAAGCGGCGCCCGACGGCTACACCCTGGTCATGATCTCCTCGGCTTACACCATGAACCCGGTGGTATACAAGATGCCGTACGATACCTTGAAGGCGCTGGAGTTTGTCGCCAAGATTGGCGCGAGCTTTCTGGTGGTGAGCGTCGGACCGTTGTTGCCGGTCAACTCGGTCAAGGATCTGCTGGCCGCCGCGCAGCGCAAGCCCGGCGAAATCGTGTTCACGAGCTC
>Ga0075301_1000154_pt1 | contig 11110 bp, 11 predicted proteins | sample Browns_TuleA_D1_FD_120053 | JGI IMG/M metagenome (GOLD analysis project Ga0075301, IMG submission 120053) | Natural and restored wetland microbial communities from the San Francisco Bay, California, USA, that impact long-term carbon... | ecosystem: Environmental > Terrestrial > Soil > Wetlands ... | reverse complement strand
TACGCAATCCAGTTGATCGTGCATATTCTCATTATCAAATGGAAAAAGCAAATAAAAATGAGGATTTAACATTTGAAAATGCAATAGAAAAAGAAAATGAGAGAATTTATGGAGAGTTTGAGGAAATGCTGAATAACAAAAATAATTCAGGACGAAATTATCCTCATAGATCTTATATTAAAAGTAGCGAATATCTGGAACAAATTAAAAGATGGAAAAAATTCTATCCTGATAATAAATTCATGTTTATTAAAAGTGAGGATTTTAATGAAAATCCTTCTATTGTTTACAATAAAGTTCTACAATTTTTGAGTCTTCCTCCATTAGAACTAAAAAAATATGAAAAAATACGAAAACGTGATTATGAACCATTGAATACTGAAACTAGAAAAAAACTGATTAAATATTTTCAATCCAAAAATAAAGAACTTTATAATTACTTAGGAATCAATTTTGAATGGGATAAAACATAATTTTTTATGAGTTATTTTCTACTATGCTTATGAAATTGTATTAATATGATTACCTTAGAACTAACAGACAAACCAGATGCAAACTGGAATAATCGCTTACTCAATTCCCCTTTGGGTACGATATATCAAACTAAAGAGTATGCTAAATTTACAGAACTTGCAAGGAATTGGGAAACTGGGTATTTAAAATTCATAAATTCCAATGGTAAAATCATTGGACAATTAATGCTAACTATTTATTCTAAGTTAGATGAAAAAAAACATCGAAAGTTACTTAGCTTTATACCTTCTTACAATAAAAAAGTCTACCGTTGGATATATGGTCCAGTGATTTTTGATCAGAGTTTTAATCAAGAAGTATGTATTTCATTAAAAAAATATCTTATGACAAAAAACTATTTTGTTCAAGGTTCAGAACATCCTTTAGGAAGAGGTAATCTGTCATCTATAATCGAACCATTTGAATATAAAATGTGGGGAACGTTTATTATAGATCTTTCAAGAGGCAAAGAAATCTTATGGTCAAAACTAGATAAACATTCGGCAAAAAAAAATATAGAGAGATCACAAGAGCGAAATGTTCACATCATAGAAATGAGAAAATCTGATCTTACTGAATATCATAAAATGCTTCAAGAAACAAAACTAAAAGCTGGTGGATATCAACATATGTACAGACTTATTCAACTATGGGAAAATCTACAACCCATTGGTCTTACAGGTTTTATGGCATACCAAAATGAACAACCGATAGGTGGACTTATGATCTCATTTTTCAATAAATACCTGAATGAATTAGGCGTAGCTAGATCTGAAAGGGATTCTAAAGAAAAACTATATTCTCAAGACCTGTTGAAATGGAAAATTATTGAATGGGGAATAGAAAATAATCATCGTTATTATGATTTAACTGGCGTAAATCCAGATCCGAAAGATCCAAAAGAAATGGGAATATACAAGTATAAGAAAAAATGGGGCGGAGATTTAATCAAATATGGCATAACTACTTTATGATTTGTCAATAAAATAGAAACCAATACATCTTCTATGCCAAACCTTATTAGATATTCATTAGAAAATTAATTCTATTAATATGGAATTTGGTTCTATTTGGCAACAAAAAGATGCTCATTGGTATGAATCCATAGTGGATCAGATGCCTTACATTCATACTATGTTTCTTGATTGGTATAAGAAAAAAAACGTTTCATCTGTCTTGGAAATCGGATGTGGAACAGGAAGGTACTACAATATTTTACAGAATGTTGACTATATGGGTATTGATATTTCGATGTCAGCAATAAATGAAGCATTAAAGATTAATCCTGACAGATTTTTCTGTAAGGATTTTCTCTCAATGAATATAGACAAAAAATTTGATCTGGTTTTTTCTCATAGTGTTGTTGATCATACTCCAAACATCGAAGAATTTTTTCGAAAATCTATCAAAATAAGCAAACAATTTGTTTATCATTCTGCTTATCAATCAATTAGTAACTCATCAAACAAACATATTTCTAGATACGAACCATCGTGGGCAATCTTTTATAACACAATTTCAATTTCAAAAATCAAAGAACTTGCCAATGAAATGGGATGCAAGAAAGTAATAACTTTCTCCATTAAACATCCGAACCCAAAACGACAAGATGGAACTGTCTTTATTATAGAAAAATAACTTTTCTATCATTCTATCTTTGATTTTTATTCATGTTGTATAATAAAGTTAAATGGGTAATCGTAATCTATTGAACAATTTAGTTCTTTAACTAAATGTATGTTTAGTTTATAATTAAAAATTAAGTTCAACACAATTTTCTATCATAATTTATCTAATACCAATCAAAATCAATTCCTAAAAATTTGTATAAATCTTCATTATGTGGTTTAAAATGTTCTTTCAATTTCTTTCTAACAACATTATCTAATTTAGATATAGATTCTAGTTTGTTATATTGTTCATAAGTATCTAAGTTAATCTCTGGAATATTTAAAAAAGAGTATATCTTTTTAGTCATAACAAATGGATTTTTAAACATGTCTTCACTTTTAATTACTAATATTTTCTGTCTTTCAAATATGCTAAACCAATTTTTTAATAATTGCATATAATGACCACCTGAAAGGTAACCATGTAAATGCCATTCTTTACTATAATAATTATTTTCTTTTAGCATCTTCTCATATTCACCTTCTAATCTATTATCTTCTATTGTTATTGCATCTTCAAAACTTAATGATTCTAATCCTCTTTTTTTTATACTACTATAATGAGAAAATGCTCTATCAATAGGATTTCTAAGAAGAAAGATTAATTTTACTTCTGGTATGATTTCTTTGATTCTGTTAGGAGCTTTTGGATGTAAAACATATGTCGGTGTAGCTTCACCAGTTAAAACATTAACTCTACTCTTGTCCTCAATACGTTTTTTTTCAAAAACTGTGGGAAAATATGATTTATACCAATTTATTCCCATAGCGAAATCAGTGGAAAAGAAACTAGGTTCTTTAGCTAATGGAGACAAAATACACTTGTGTTTAGTAATATAATTGAACAAGGAAGTTGTTCCGCATCTTGGAAATCCAGCTATTATGAAGTCAGGAAGAATCCTAAAATTTGACGTTAATCTTCTCCAAATCCAATTAGCTTTTCTTTTTACTCTTTGTTCTATTTCCAAATTATTCTGGTTTCTATTTACCTCTTTGAATAATAATTTATATTTTGTTAATGGATTTAATGATATTGAATATGTTTTTTAAAAAGACATATTTGATTATTTCTAGTAGAGGATAAAAAGAGTATAAATGAACATTCTTCATGCCGGAAATCTGGCAAATTTTGGTTATCTGGCTGTTAAGGTATTACGTAGTCATGGAATAAATGCTGATCTTTTAGCTAGAAAACCAGTTACAAGTACAGAGGATCCTAAATCTCAGGACAATGAAATTGAAAAAACTGGTTATCCTGACTGGATACATTTCTATGACACCTCAAAATTTGGATGGAAAATGAAAATTATAAAACAAATGAGAGATAAGAAATATGATCTTATTCATACTTACGTTGAACTTCCAATTTTTGCAATGTTCTCAGGAAAAAAATTTGTTTCCCATACATTAGGAAGTGATATAGCTGAGTTAGCATTATCAAAATCGTTTAAAGGGTTATTGCTTCGAAGAGCATATAGTAAAACTAAAGTTATCATATTCGTGCCACACCATTTTCCAATACTTGATAAATTAGGATTATCAAATAAAGGAATTTTTATACCGTTTATTGTAGATCATGAAAAGTTTCTACCTAAAAAAATTGAAAATATTCCCTCAAAATATAATAACAAATTCATTATATTTCATCCAACAAATCAAATCTGGGATATTAAGGCTAATGATAAATTCCTAAGAGCATTCATACGTTTAGCTAAGGAAAACAAGAATTTATTTTTAATATTAGCTAATCGTGGAAAAAATATTCAAGATGCAAAAAACCTAATAGACAATAATGGACTACAAAATCAAGTAGAAATTATACCAACACAAAGCCAAGAGATGTTAAGATATTATTATAATCTCTGCGATGTTGTAGCTGATCATTTTGTATATGGAACCCTTGGTGGAATTTCATTTGAATCCATGTGTAGTGAAAAACCAGTTTTGGCATTTATGTCTGATATTTATTCTTCATTGTATAAACAAATCCCACCAGTTATTAACGTGAAAACTGAGGAAGCAATATATGATTCTCTTAAACAGTTAATGAATTCTGAATCATTAAGAATTGAAATTGGAAAAAAGTCTAGAGAATGGATAATTCATTACAATAGCAAGGAAATTTTTGCAAGGAGATGTAAAGTATTGTATGAGGGACTGTTAAATGAACTACCCATTGATGAAATAAGAAATAAAATCTACTAGCTCATTCAGACTTTGGAATATTTATTACAAATTTCCAGCATGGTACAATTTCTAATTCTATTCTTTTTGATAAATTCTAATAATTCGATAAATAGTGTACCTATACCTTTCGTTTTATTATTAATATATCCTTTGAGTTCTTTGGGATTGTTATAAAACTTTTTTACTTTTTCATATCTTTCCATTTTTTCTGAATTAAGAAAGACATGTAATGGGTGAAAATCAAAGACTTTCAATCCAGGGTATTGTAAATTTAATACTTCTAACGAAAATTTCTTTTTATAAAATTTTTTGCCCATCAAATGACTCCAATCAATATAATATATTGGAATCTCAAATATTCCATGTATAGTGTTAATAGGTGATATCCCAGACATGTTAGTCATCATATAATTACTAGTATAACGGATCCGTCTCTCTTTATACATTAATAGAAGGGTTTCATCAGTTAACAATCTATGACTTCTAACTCCTTTTGCATGTGGAAATAGTTCCATTAATTTATTGAAAGTATTTTGGTAAGATTTTTCAGAATTGTAAAATGGATGCAAAGCAATTTCGTGCATATTACCTAATTCTGCTTTATGCGTAGCAAAAAGGGTAGCCGTAATTTTATAATCTTTTAGAATATCTAATACATGTTCAATTAATTCTTGTGGACTCCATTCTATATCTATTGTCACAACTAATTCGGAATCAAAATCCTTCATTTTTTTATTTACTCGATTCAATCTATGAATTAGTAAAATAATTATAATAATATAACATTGATGTTAAATATTTCACTATAATGTTATCAAAAATGATTTTTTTTATGAAATGTTATTATTCATATACCAGATGGTATCATATAATGATTAAAAATATTCATCAAGTAGTTATATTCAAACTTGCAAATAGAAAGTGGTAATTTTGGTATTTACAGATTTTATTACAGAATCCATTATCAAAAAATTACCATTCAAAAATGAAAATGATAGAATTGTCTTTAACAGAGTATATGGTAAATCTCTAACTTTGTATAAAAATAGATTGAAAATATTGAAAATGACTAAGAAAAAAAAAATTCTTGATGCTGGATGTGGTTTTGGTCAATGGACATTAGGTATGTCTGAATTAAATGAAGAAGTTTATTCTATAGATCTGGATTATAATGATCTATTAATTACAAAAATAATTTCTCAATCTGTTGATAAACAAAATATTTCTCTACTCTCTGGTTCAATTGAAGAATTACCTTTCTCAGATAATTCATTCGATGCAGTTTTTTCTTATAGTGTTTTATATTATACGGATTTTAAAAAGACAGTTAAAGAATATTACAGAGTGCTAAAACCTGGAGGAGTTTTTTATGCATCAGTTATAGGTGTGGGTTGGTGCTTGAACCGTATCATGTCTAATCAGAATTTCACCTCTGAATTAAGTGTACGTAAATATGCAATTGATACATTACTTTCATCAATTAATTATCTCTTTAAAGGCGAGCAAAAAAAAGGGAGTTCAATAGCTCTTACTCCAAATTGGTTTTTAAAATATTTGAGTAGCGTAGGATTTAAGAAAATTATTTGCGCTCCTGAAGGAAAAATTCATCTTGATAAAGAATTAGAGACACAATCGTTCTACAAGGCAAAATTCTTGGGGTTATCAAATGTGTTTGAAGTGTTCGCAGAAAAATGTTAATCCATAGCCCATGATATGTATTTTCTTATTCCTTCCTTAAAGGAAACTTCAGGCTTGTAACCTAATATCTTACGCGCATGAGAAATATCAGCTAGATGTCTCATTACATCGCCTTTCCTTGGTGCAATAAACGAAAAATTCTCATTTACATTTTTACCACTAATTTCTCCATATCCTTTAATCATCATACTTGCTATTGTCTTAATACTCACTTCTTTGCCCTGACCTATGTTGAAAGTATTTCCTATCGCATTTTTAGTTTGATCTGCTAACATTATTCCATTACATGTATCGCTAACATATGTAAAATCTCTAGTTTGTTTTCCAGTACCATGAATTACCAATGGACGTTTTTTTAATATACGTTCAAAAAACTTTGGAATTACGGCTGCGTACAAATCAGTTCTCATAAATTCTCCATAAGAATTGAAGGGTCTGATAATGACCATTTGAAGACCATATGATTTCTCAAATCCTCTTACATATACTTCAGAAGCTGCTTTTGAACCGGCATAGATTGTATGTGGAAATAATGGATGTCCTTCCTTCATCGGCAAAGTTATGGCAGTACCATAAGCTTCACTTGATGAAATATGTATCATTTTACAATGAAGTTCAGTACACGTTTTAGCAACTAAATATGTACCATAATCATTTACTCTTACAACTTCCTCTGGTTTGTCAAATGACATAGTTAATGGTTTTACTGCCAAATTAAATACTACGTCAGTCTTTTTGCATACAACTTTGAATCTCTCTACGTTTAAAATACTACCTCTAACAATTTTAATTCCAGCAGACAAATTTTTCTTCCCACTACCATTAGAAAAATCGTCGTAAACAGTAACCTCATATCCATTTTTCTGAAGTAGATTAGACAAATGTGAACCTATGAATCCTCCTCCACCTGTAACAATAGCACGACGTTTCATTATATCAAACTCTGAAATAATCAGTTAAAATGTGTTATTTTATACATATTATAATTAGATATTTACTACTAAACATTTCTTATAGTTTTACAAACGAATTCTTGTTCATCTACTGTAACTTCCTCATGTAATGGTAATGAAATAGAATTTTTATACAAAAATTCTGAATTGGTTAAATTCCCAATTTTGGGAGTTTTCCTAAATACAGGAAGACAATGTAAAGCATAAGTCCCTATTTGCGATTCAATATTTTTTTGGGACAATTTTTTGATAATCTTATTTCGTAAATTTTGTTTTTTTACTATACAGGTATATGATTGATAAGTATGACGAGATTTCATATTAGGTCTTTGGGGTTCTATAAAATCAATTTTAGATAATAATTCGTTATAGATTTTAGCTTGCTGTATTCTTTTTCTAATTATTTTTTCAATCTTTCTCATTTGAGCTATCCCAACTGCACTTTGAATATCTGATAGCTTGTAATTTGTTCCAACACATACAAACTTTGTACCTTTCTTTCCAAATGTTTTAAAAGAACGAATTTTTTGCTCTAGTTTCTTACAGTTTGTTGTAATCATCCCTCCTTCTCCAGTTGTAACTATTTTTCTAGGATGGAAACTAAAACACGTAGCATCTGCTAGCGAACCTACAAACTTATTATTTACTTTAGTACCTAAATTTGTAGCCCCGTCTTCGATAATTTTTATTCCTCGTTTTCTCAAATTGTAAAAATCAGGTCTTAACGGATTCCCAAAAAGTGAAACAGGAGTAATGAATTCTATTGATTGATTTAAGACATCATCTACTATTTCTCTAGTTATATTCATGCTATATCTATCTACATCTACTAGAATCGGTCTTCCTCCTGCCTGAATGATGGCAAGAGCTGTTGCAGGAAAGGTAAAGTCAGAAACCAAAATATTTTTTCCTTTTACATCCATACATTGAAAAATGCTATGTAATGCAGTTGTTGCTGACGTAGTAGCAATAGCATATTTAGCATGAGTGTATTGTGAAACTAACTTTTCAAATTGATATGTGACTTTGCCTTCGGTGAGAAATTTTGAATATAATACCTTTTTAATCTCTTTAATTTCTTCTAATCCAATACTCGGTCTCATTAGGTAGATTCGTTTACGCATTATTTCTTACCAGCATTCAATAATCAATAAATCGTAAATAATAAAGAATATTGTAGACAATTAAAGGAAAGACTAATAATTCTTTGATTAATCAAATCCACTTAATAAATGAAAAATGAAAAAGATGTTATTGCTGGACTCGGTGAAATAGGTCTACCTATTCTTAAGTTATTATCAAAATCAATTACAACGATTGGGTATGATATTAACCCAAAATTAATGGATGAAAAAACCTATTTAAAATATAAATCCCTTAATACACGTTTTTTACATATTTGCATACCCTTTACTGATAAATTTACTCAAAATGTAAAAAATCTTTATAAAAAATTTTTACCAAAGTCAATTGTTATTCATAGTACAATAAGTCCGCATACAACTGAAAAACTTCAACAGACACTTCCTATTCCTATAATATATAGCGCAACTCGTGGTGTACATAAAAGAATGTTATCTGATCTAAAACGCTATACGAAATTTTTTTCCATTGATCCAAAAGCACCAAACGCAAAATGGGCCTCCGAAGAATTTTCTAATATATTAAATAAATGTGGCGTAAAAACAAAAAAAATGTCAACACCATTAACACTAGAACTCGCAAAAATTGTTTGTGATACATCTTACTATGGGTGGCTAATTAATTATGCACAAATTAGCAACATGATTGCAAAAAAACACAAAGTGGACTACAATGAGATGTGGTCATTCGCAGATGAAATTCATAAATATTTAAGAAATAGGCCTAAAATGTATCCTGGTTTTATTGGTGGTCACTGTGTAATTCCAAACTTGAATTTAATCAACGAAGAGTCCCTTTATCAGATTGATAAGATTAACAACCTCTATGCAAAAAAGAATAAAGGTGCCAAATCAATTGTAAACAAATACATTACAAAAAATTCTATGATGCCTAACAAAAAATAATGAATAAAAAAATTCCTATAAAGAATCCGTTACCTGAAGTGCATTTAGCAATAAAAGCTGTACTTGAAGCGGGAAAAATTGTAATGAATGTATATAATCAAAATTTTTCCTCATCACTAAAACGTGATAATGAACCATTAACTGAGGCAGATATAAAAAGTAACGAAACTATTCAAAAAATTATTTCAAATTCAGGATATCCAATTCTTTCTGAAGAAAGTCATGATAATAAAAAAAGATTAGTTTCAAAAAAAATTTGGATTATTGATCCTCTAGATGGAACGTCAGATTTTATCAATAGAACAGGGGAGTTCACAATTATGATTTCTCTAGTTAACGAAAATAAGCCTATACTAGGAATAATCTATTGGCCTACTAAATCTATATTATATTTAGCTCAAAAAGATAAAGGAGCATTCAAATTCGATAATGACTCTTGGTTAAAATTATCAGTTAGTAATGTTACAAAACTAGAAAATTGTAGAGCTTTTGAGAGTAGATACCATATATCTGAAAAAGAAAAAAATTTCATCAAACTACTTAACATATCTCAAATCACCGCAAAAGGTAGCTCACTCAAAGTTACCGATATTTCGTCGGGAAATGCTGAATTGTATTTTACTACTACAAATAAAATAAAACAATGGGATACGTGTGCATCTTATTGTTTGATTAGTGAGGCAGGAGGTAAAATGACAGATATGTTTGGAAATGATTTAGAATACAACACTGAAAAACTTAATCATGAAAATGGATTACTTGTTTCTAATGGTTTAGTGCACAATCAAATTATCGATATTTATCGTAAAACCAATGGAAAACTATGAACAAAAAAAATCCTAGTTTTTAGATTTTAAATGATTTTTTGCTCTAAGATAGCTTAAAATCTGTTCTACACTTTCATCTAGAGATTTATTTTGAGTTTCAATTATTAATTCTGGATTTGCAGGAATGTCATAAGGATCATCGATTCCAGTGAAACTTTTAATTTCCTTTTTTCTTGCTTTTTTATACATACCTTTTACATCACGTTCTTCACAAACATTAAGGGGGCACTTTACATAGGTTTCAATAAAATTCTCTTTTCCAATTATTTCCTTGGCATATTTTCTATTTTCAAAATAAGGACTAATCAACGAAACACTTACTGGAACATTATGTTTTGAGAGAAGTTTTGCTAAATGCGCAACTTTTCTATTATGTTCATTCCTACCTTCACGAGAGAAATCTTTTGGGGATAACCATTCTCTAAGTTCATCTCCATCTAAAACTGCTAAATTGGGAACAAATTCTTGTAATTTTCTAGCTAAAGTTGTTTTACCAGAACAAGGTAATCCAGTCATCCATAACACAAAAGTCATCTTCTAATATTTTCGTATTCTCTTTATATTTATGATTCTAAAATATTATTTACAAAACTTTGTTTTTACAATCTCTTTTTTATAAAATCAATTGATGAAATTGGAGTGGGATCAATTTTTGTTAAAACTGCATGATAGATTGACGTATAGTCTAAAAGATAGATCATAGTAATTAGTTTTGATAAAATATTTCCTTTAATTGATTTTATTTCTCTATAATCAATATTTTTTTCTTTAAAATATTCCTTTAAAATCTTCCATCTCTCCTTAGTTTTGATAAAATCATCTTCTCCTGCTAAAAGAATTGGTTGTACTATTGAAGGTCTTTCCCATGAAACTATTCCATTATGACTTGCTTCAAGTATGTCTTCTGCAAGTACATGGATTTTTGCATTTTCCTGAAGAGAATTTTTGAATCTGATTGCTGCAGCTTGTAATCCCCATGGAAAGTATATCATAGGAATACCACTTATCCATTCTGCTAATTGTAACGATGGATTATCTAGAGTTAAATTTACTGATGATATTTTTTTACTGATGATTTCTAATTCTTTAATGGATTCAAAAACATCTTGTTTTTTTATTGGGATAATTGGTTCTAAAATCTTCAACATTGAATACAAAAATTCTGTAAATGAAGATCTAGGTGAAAGATGTTGTGGAATTTTTCTATATTCAAT
>Ga0075301_1000153_pt1 | contig 11185 bp, 13 predicted proteins | sample Browns_TuleA_D1_FD_120053 | JGI IMG/M metagenome (GOLD analysis project Ga0075301, IMG submission 120053) | Natural and restored wetland microbial communities from the San Francisco Bay, California, USA, that impact long-term carbon... | ecosystem: Environmental > Terrestrial > Soil > Wetlands ... | reverse complement strand
TTCCGAAGTCATCGATCGTAAACCGAACGGCCAACCGGGCGATGTCGACCACCCGGGCCCTTCCGACCCGCTCGCCCTCATGGGCGGTGTATTGCTTCAGGTTGACTCGGTCCCACAGGACCGCCGAGCTCGACTTGGCGTCGTCGGAGACGAACGCGATGCCGACCACGTCGAGGTCGCCCAGCTCGGGACCGACATTCCGGCCCTCGAGCAGCGACACAAACGGATCCCGGCTGCCGCCCCGGTAGCTGAAGACCTCCCGCTTGAGCTCGGACCCGGGCTGGGGAATGAGCGACGAGTCAAGCACGGCCGGCTTGGGGGCCGCCGGCGCCTGGGCCGCGGCGGGCTGGGGCGCATCCTCCGAGGTTCCCGGAGCCGGAGGCGGGGTCGCTGTCTGCCCCCCGCCACAACCAGCGAGGATCAGCGCCCCCAGGATCACTTGCAGGCGATCAGTGACCACCGGGCCCTCCCTCATTTCCGGCCTTGACGTAGGTCTTCACGACCAGCTTGGCCTCCAGCATCCCGCTGGTCGTATCTCCCAACGCGCGGGCCGAAGCGGCATTGGCCGCCGCCATGGCGACATCCATCGGCACGATGATGCGGCGCAGTCCGGCGACATCGCTCAGGAACGAGCCGATTTCGTCGTAGCGGCCGATCACGGAGAGCCGGTACCGGTAGGTATCGAACGGCGCGGGGCCGGATTCGACCGGGTCCGGATTGAAGACGGCAAGGTGCACTCCCCGGAACTTGGCCCGGGACGAAATCGCGTCGATGAGGCCGGGAACTTCGCCCCGCTCGGGCACCAGCTGCCGCAGGGTCTCCAGGGTGGCGCGATACGCCTCGGTTCGCTTGGCGAGCTCCTCGGGGGATCCCTTCGCCAGCTCCCGCCGGACGCTGTCGTTCTGCGCGGTGAGCAGGGCGATCGAATCGCGGGCGGCGATCACTTCCTCCCGTTTCGACTTGAGGCCGGGCAGCCCGAAGGTGCTCAGGCCTTCACCGGAATACGCGACGTATCCCAGCAGGGCGGCAAAGAGGATCGCCACGATCGCCTTGTTGCGGGGGGAATCAAGCAAAGCCATGGCTCACTCCCCCTTCGCGGCTTGGGTCTGTTCGGGACGGCTCCGCACGTAGGTCGCTTTCAGCACGAAGGTCGTGACGGCTCGTCCGTGATCGATCTCGGTTCCGGTGGTAATCACGGTCACATCCTGGAACCAGGGAGAATCCTCCAGCTGGCGCATGAACCGGGTGAACGCCGCCAGATCCATGGTGCGCCCGCTGAGCTGGACGGTCGGCGGCGGCACCGTGGCGGACGTGTCGGACGCCGCCGGGTTGCTCGGCTGCAGGTCGTTCAGCCAGAGATAGGGCGGGAGGGCGCGAGAAACCTCGTCGAGCACGTGGGACCAGACGTAGCGATCCTCGTCGACCAGACGGATGGTGGCAATCTGGGCGATTACCGAGTCACGGGCCGCTTCGGCCCGGCGTTTCTCGGCGAGCAGCTGCCGGTTGCGCCGGTTCTCGGAGCGCTTGGCGGCGAGTTCCTCCTCCATCCGGCCCATCGCAATCGCCGAACCGATCCAGACCCAGCCGAGGAACCCAACCACCACGATCCAGGCGACGATGGCCGCGATGGGCCAGGGATCCTTGATCTTGGACGGCAGTTCCCTGACCGACGCAAGCGCATTCCCGAAGCCGGAGGCTTTGACTCGCTTGACACCGGGCTTGAGGTTGACAGTGATCATCGGTCAGACGGTCCGGAGCGCCAGCCCCACCGGGAGCATCAGCAAGGGCGCTACCTCGTCAATGTTCATCCCGTCGAATGCGCCGGGATCCACGTGGAGCCGCTTCAGAGGATTGGTCATTTCTACCGGGAGCCGGAGCCGATCGCCGAGGACCTTGGTCAGCCCCGGGATGCGGGAACCCCCGCCCGAGGTAAACAGGCGGGACAGCCCGCTGGTGGAGCGCGCGGCGGTCTGGAGGAAGGCGGCCGCCCGCTCGATTCCGGTCGCAAGCTCTTCGCCCCGACTCTCGAGGAACGGGGCCAGCAGGTCGTTCGTCTCGAAGCCCTGGAGGATCCGATCGGCCTCCGCGGCCGACAGGCCCCGCTCGCGCTGAAGGTCTTCGCGAAACCTGCGGGTGCCCACCGGGAGGTCCCGGGTCAGCACCGGTATGCCTTCGTCCAGGATGTTGATGTTGGTCATCTCGTGGCCGATGTTCACCAGACCGACGACCCCGGACATCCCTTCCGGATAGCTCAGCTCGAAGGCGTTGTGGAGAGCGAACGAATCGACGTCGATGACCGCGGGATCGACGCCGACCTCCGCGAGCAGCGAGATCTTGTGGTCGATGAGCTCCCGCTTGGCCGCGACCAGAAGCACGGTCATCTGGAGCCCTTCCCCTTCCGGATCCAGGATCTGGAAGTCGAGCTCCACGTTGTCCATGTCGAACGGCACGTGCTGTTCTGCTTCCCAGCGAATGACTTCCCGGGCCTCGGCTTCCTTCATCCGGTCCATCGGGATCTTCTTGATGATCACGTCGCGCCCGCCCACGGCCGTCACGACCTGGCGAGACTTGATGCCGGCCTGCTCGAAGAGGGTGCGCACGGCATCGGATACGATGCCAGGGTCCATGACCTCGCCTTCAACGATGGCATCGTCGGCAAGGGGAACCATGGCCACCTTGGAAAGCACAGGTTCCCCACTTCCGTGGGAAATGACTGCGAGCTTGACCTGCCCGCTCCCGATATCGAGGCCAACCGAAGTCCGGGTCCGGCTGAACAAGGCCATCCGTTGTTCCTGTTTGCGCGAGGAGGGGTGCAACCCGCTGCCCTCTACATCAGGGCTTTCTCGAGGCCGAGCAAGTCTTTCCAAAGGCACTACTTAGGGATCGTCGACGAAACCAGCCTTCTGCCTGACTTCCCGACGCCCCTGCTCAGCCTTGCACCCGGAGCAAGACGGTGCGGGCAACCGCTATGCCATCGGCTTTTCGCCTTGTTGCAATGCGTTGTGGTCAAAGGTGTTATGTCGACTGAGCAGGGGGGCAATAATGGCACTTTCGGGGTCGGTCAGGGGCTGTTTCGCAACGCTTAGGGCAGAATCCTCCACCCGCGCGGATAAACGCGCGGTCGAACCCGGCCAGCCATGGTCGAATCGAGCAGGATCAAGACCTCCATCGCCGCGTAGCCGGTTGCATTTCCGGAGGCCTCACGCCGGACACCGATTGCACGAATGGCAAATACCGGCCCCCCAAGTGAGCGCAGGGTTGCAGTCCCCTCCGCCGGGCCGGGGACCTCGAGCGTAACGATGCGTCGCTCCTGTCCGGGACTGAGGGGCGTCTCGGACGCATTCCATCCCTCCAGGGCCTGGCTTGCCGCGGTAAGCGCGGCAGCGGTTGCCTGGAGCCGGGCCATGGCGGCGAACCCGGACCTCGATTCGCTTCGAGCGAGGATGCCCGCGGTGAGGACGATCGCGGCCAGGCCGATCAGCGCCCCCAGGGCAAGGAGGAGGGCGAAGCCGCGACGACCGCCGCGGGTCACCGGATGCCCCCGGCGAGGAAAACTGTCTGGGCCAGACTATCGGGTCGCCCGTCCGGGGTGAGGACGCGGACCTGGAACACCACCGAAACAATCTCCGAGGAGGACCCGGCGGGACCGCCATCGGCGCGGAGATATCCGAGGCTCAAGCCCGGACGGGCCAGGGGCCCTGCAAGCGGCTGAACCGACTCGCCGGTGGCGACCTGCCGAACGCCGATCCAGTCGGATCCCGATGAGCTATAGCCACGCAGCTCGACCAGTTCAAAGAACCGGACCGGGCTGCCCGGACCAAGGGTCGCCAGGATACCCGGATCGAGTCCGACCGGCAGCCCGAGGCCCCCGGACCCATCGGGGCAGAGGGTCGGAACCGGCACACCATGCAGGGCGTCCAGCACCCAGCCAGCGGTCAGGGTCCCGAGCGCCAGGCTGTCTCGTCCCGCGACCGGCTCGCGCACTGCGCTCCACCAGTCTCCACGGCGGGCCACCACCAGTCCGCTCTCGACGCTGCATAACACGCTACTTCCCCGAATTGCCCGTGCCATGAAGCCCGATGGGGCGGCGGTCTGGAGATCGGGGCCGGCGGCCTCGCCGTCCTGAAGCAGGGTGCGGATCGCGGTCGCGCCGGCGCGGAGCGCCTGCTCCGAAGCGAGACGCATCTTCCGATCTTCCAGCCGGGCCCGGGACCCGGTCATCACCCCCGCCGTGAGCAGGGCGAGAAAGCCGGCGAGCGTGGTGGCAACCAGCAGCTCGACCAGGGAGACCCCAGTGTGACTCAGCCGCACGGATACCGAACCCGCAGCGTGTCAGGCAACCCCCGGCCGGGGCCCACCGCGACGACGAGTACTTCGATCGACGAGCCGACCGCCTGGGAGGTCCAGGACTCCTGGATGCCATCCGGAGTCCCGGCGGCACCGGCCGCCGGGGGGGTACACCCCGATCCGCGCGACTCGAAGCGGAGACGGTCCAGCCGGGATTCGAGCACCACGGCCATGCGGCCCCGTTCTCTGCCCCTCCCGCTCAGGCGAATGAGCCGGGTCAGCGATTCGGCGGCGGCGAGCACACCGACGGAAAGGATCAGAACAGCCAGGGCGATCTCGACGAGGGTGAAGCCTGCTCGGGACATGCCCCGAACCTGCGGGCAAGGACGGTGAGGAAGCGGACCCGATCAGCGCGGGGCGGGCCCGAAATGCTCAGCTGATGCCGTACCGCCGAATCTTGTAGAAAAGGGTGCGGAGGCTGACCTGAAGCAGCCGGGCGCCTTCGCGCCGGTTGCCCTTGGCCGTGGCGAGGGCGCGTTGAATCGCCTCCCGCTCGATCGCTTCGACCTGGGGCTTGAGCGCCAGGCTGCCGGCGTTGCCAGGACCCACCTCACCCATGAGACTCGGGAAGTCGGTTCGATCCAGCCGGCCGGTGGGACTCAGGGTCGCGGCCCGCTCGACCACCTGCTTGAGCTCGCGCACATTGCCGGGCCAGGGATGGCCAGAGAGAAGGATCAGGGCCTGCGGGGTGATGCTGATGGGACGGCCGGTCCGCGAGGCCACTTGCTGGGCAAAATGGGCCACCAGGGCCGGGATGTCCTCGGGGCGATCCCGAAGGGCCGGGAGGTTGATGCGGCTCCCGGTCAGACGCTTGAACAGCTCGGGCTGAAAGCGCCCTTCCTCCACCGCTCGCTCGATCGCTCCGCCGGTAGTGGCCATAACCCGCACATCCGGTGAACGGTGCCCCTGACCATCGGTCTGACTCGACCCATTCCCGGCCCCGTTGGCGTGTCCATTCCCGTTGCCGTTGCCGTTCTTGTGGGGCCCCAGCGCGGAAAGCAGCAGCATCTGGCTGGTCGGCGAGAGCGCTTCGATCTCATTGAGCAGAAGGGTCCCGTGATCGGCCGAGCGCCACAGGGTTTCGGGATCACCCAGCTCCGGCGCAGTCCGGCAATCAACCGCGACGAAGGCGGCCTCGCCGCGACGGCTGAAGCGGTGCATGGCCTGGGCGAGGAGGGCCTTCCCGGTGCCCCGCTCTCCGGTAATCAGGATCGCGACGTCATCTGCCGCGGCCCGGGCGGCCTGCTCGAGAAGTCCCCGCATCTTGGGGTCTTCGGCTACCACCAGCGGCTCGAGGCCGCGTGCTCCCAGGGTGACCCGGAGCCGGGCAACCTCCTGGCGGAGCCGCTCTCGTTCGGCGGCCTGGTGGAGCACCAGCACCAGCTCCTCGGCGACGATGGGCTGACGGACGAAGCCGTCGGCTCCCTCCCGCAGGACCACCGGGGCGAGGGCCGCGCTGACCGTGTCTCCCGAAACCAGCACCACCCCGGTACCCCCGCCGGCGCGATATCGCCGGAGAAAGTCCAGGGTTTCGGCCTCCCCTGCCTCCAGATCCAGCAGGATCCCCTCGACCGCACTGGCCTGCGCTTCGATGAGCGCGGCGTCGAAATCGGAACGGAAGCGGACCTCGTAGCCCGCTTCGACCAGCGCTGGGGCAGCGAAGCCCGACTGTTCCTTGCCCAGGACGAGGAGGTTCATGTCAGATCACGAGCAGAGGATGACACCGTCGACACTGGCCGTTGCGCCGCCCCCGACCTGCACCGAGCACTGGGTAAACCCGGTCGAGATCGAGGCGTTGCTGACCGTGGCGGTATACCCGTTCGTGCCGGGGGTGACGACCCCGGTGTTGCCCGGGGTCAGGCTCGCGCGGGTGACGCTCTGAAGCGTGCTCAAGTCGGCGTACGAGGAATTGTCGAAGAAGTACGCCTCTTCGGACGTCATCAGGTTGCGGAGATCGCTGCGGACCGAAGCCAGCCGCGACTTGTCCTTGGTCGAGGCGAACTTCGGGATCGCGATCGCGGCCAGGATGCCGATGATCACGACCACGATCAGCAGTTCGATCAGGGTGAAGCCCGCTTTCGCACTCCGCATTCCGTAGACTCCCTTGGACCTTCCGGACACACCGCGGGGGGCGATCGCAGTGTGGACGCCCCCCGGCGGAGCCTTGGTTCATCGGCGGGCGATGGGCCGCGGATTGCCGCGGCCCCCCGCTGCGTCACTCGATTCCGAACTTACGAGCAGACGATGTTCCCGTCGACGGTCGAGGCGGCGCCAGCGCCGACCTGGACCTGACACTTGGTGAAACCGGTCGTGATCGAGCTGTTGCTGACGGTGGCAGTGTAGCCACTCGCGTTGGTCCCGATCGCGATGGTGTTGCCGCTGGAGAGCGACGCGTTCGTCTTGCTCTGCAGGTTGGCGAAGTCGGCATACACCGCGAAGTCCGAGAAGTAGGCCTCTTCGGACGTCATCATGTTCCGCAAGTCCGTCTTCACCGAGGCCAGCTTGGCCTTGTCCTTGGTGGCGGCAAACTTGGGAATCGCGATCGCGGCCAAGATGCCGATGATCACGACCACGATCAGCAGCTCGATGAGCGTGAAACCCTTCCGGTTCAGCATGGTTCCTGCCCTCCAAAGTTGTATGAGTGTACGCAGCGGATCATTCGATCCACGGGGTTGATGAGCAACGATGGTGCCACCCCCCCACCTCGCAGCTAACCCGTTACCATTCAAGGTGATCCTTGAGTGCAAGACGACATTGCGGGACCGCCGCAACGGAACGCTGCCTTGGAGTTTGCAAGCAGGCCCCCGGGACCCCGGACTCGACCTGAAGCTCAAGGACCCGCTTTGATTTCCCGTCGCTACCCATCCTGGTTCCCCGTCGCGGGCGTGGCTTTTCTGGCGTTGGCCGCGTCCATCTCGGGGATTGCCAATCAGTTCGCACAGGATGACTGGGCCATCATTTTGAAGAACGCACCGGTCCACGACCTGCTGCACGGCTGGCGGCTGTTCACCAAACCTTACTGGCCCCCACCTTTCGTTCCGGACCTCTATCGCCCCCTGGCGCTGCTTTCCTATGCAGTTCAGTGGGCCGTCGGCGGGGGGGCTCCGGTCGTTTTTCGCCTTTTCAGCTACGGCCTGTATGCCGTGGTATGCACCCAAGTCCTGCGACTTGCGCGACTCGAGCTCTCCCTGGCGCCCGCCTTCGCCGCCGCTGCCCTGTTCGCGGTTCATCCGGTCCATGTTGAAGCCGTCGCCATGGCGGTCAATCAGGGAGAGCTCTGGGTGGCGCTGTTCAGCTGCCTTGCCGTCGTCCTTTATCTGAAGGCCAGGAAGGCAGGGAATGTCCTTCCGGGCCACACCGAGCTCGGGATCAGCGGCCTCTATCTCGTCGCCTGCTTCTTCAAGGAGAACGCGCTGGTCATTCCGGGTTTCCTGCTGGCCGCCGAGCTCATCCTGGTTCGCTCCCCCGACTCCTGGCCTCGCCGCATCGGACAGATCCGCCAGCTCTTTCTACTCCTGGCCCTGGTGGCGGTTTCCTACTACGGGGTCAGAACCCTGGTCCTGCACGGAGACCTGGTAGGCTCGTTCACCGCGGAAGGCCTGGCCTACCTGACCATGGGGCAGCGCGCGATCACGATGCTCAGCGTCGTGCCCCACTGGTTCCGGCTCCTCCTCTGGCCGGCGCATCTTCAGGGGGATTACAGCCCGGGCGAAATCGTGGGACAGACCCACTGGGGAGCGGCCCAGACCTTCGGCCTGGAGTTGGTCCTCCTGGTGGTGGTGCTGACAGCGTGGAGCTGGCGTCGGGCGCCGCTGGTCGCGTTCGGATTGGTCTGGTGCGCAATCGGGATCTTCCCGGTGCACAACGTCCTCGTGCCAACCGGGATCGTGCTGGCCGAGCGGACCCTCTTTCTGCCCAGCGTCGGAATGGTGCTGGCGCTCGGCGGCGCCGCCCAGCTGGCGCTTCCCAGGGCCACCGAGCGGGCCAGGTTGGCTCTGGCCGCGTTGACCGGGGCTCTGCTCATTGCCGGGGTGGCGCGGAGCACCGCGCGGCACCCCGTGTGGGCCGACCAGTTCACCTTCTGGTATCAGACTGCCAATCGCGACGCCCCGCTCAGTTATCGAGCCCATCACGCGCTCGCCGAGATGTACTGGGGAGCGGACCTCCAGGGCCGGGCGGAGCACGAGTACCGGGTTGCGATCGGTCTGAGTCCGCCGAAGCTGACCCAGGTCATGGTGGATTACGCCAACCGCTTGCGTCTCAAGGGATTCTGCTACCCCGCCCTTCCGCTCTACCGGGAGGGTCTTGCGGTCCATCCCAACTTCATCGGCTGGCGTGCGGCCTTCGTGGCGTGCCTGCTTGACCTCGGCCAGTATCAGGAAGCCCGCAGCGCAGCGCTGATCGGCGTCTCGTACGATTACCAGGCGGACAGCTGGCGGCAGATCAGGGCGACCGCCGATTCGGCGCTTCGGGTCCAGGCTCCACCCGGAACAGTGCGGATCGCCCTCCTCGATTCGATTACCACCCACACGGGGGGCGGGTCGAGCGCGACCAGCCCGTCCAGCGCTTCAACCTCGACGAAGTGACGGGATGCGAATGAGGCGGGCGACCGCGTGGGCCGCGGCGGTCGCGCTGATGATCGGCCTGGCCGGGCTCGGCAACGGCATGGTGTACGACGACTGGCCCGCGATCGTCGAAAACCCGTTGGTGCACTCCCTTTCCCACTCCGGGACGATCTGGAGCTCTCCCTACTGGCCGCTCGGGCTGCTCTACCGACCCCTCACGGTTCAGCTCTTCGCCGTCGAATGGGCGATCGGGAACGGAGCATCCCTCCCCTTCCATGCCGCCAACGCTCTGCTCTATGTCCTGGTGACAGTCCTCGTCGTCCGGTTGGCCCGCCGGATCCTGCCGGAATCGGCCGCACTGGCCGCGGGCCTCCTGTTCGCCGTGCATCCAGTCCACGTGGAGACGGTGGCCAGCAGCGTGGGACAGAGCGAGCTGCTGGCTGCACTCTTCCTGCTGCTCGGAGTGGAACGGTACCTGGCCTGGCGAGCTTCCCCGAACGGACTGTCCACCGGCCGGCGGATCCTGATCGCCGGGTGCTACGGCCTTGCCATTGCGGCCAAGGAAACCGGCTACGTGCTCCCTCTCCTGGTCCTCACCCTCGCCGTGATCCTGCCCGGCGACGGGCGGTCCTCCCGGGAAGAGCTCAGGCGCAGCGCCTCCCTGGTGTTCCTGCTGGGCGGGCTAGCCATCGCAGCCCTGCTGGTCCGGATGATTCTGTTCGGTGGCCTGGCGGGAGAAATCCCGCTGGTGCCGCTTCGCGGGTTAGGGTTGGGGCAACGGGCGATCGCGATGCTGGCGGTGGTCCCGCACTGGGGCCGGCTGCTCCTCTGGCCCGCTCACCTCCAGGCCCACTACGGTCCCCCCGAGCTGCCGGTCGTCACCAGCCTCGCCTCTGGTCAGCTGGTCGGCCTAGTCCTCCTAGTCGTCGCGGGGGGAACGCTCTGGTGGTCGGCGCGAAAGGCCCCGGTGCTCGCCCTGGGCATCGCCTGGATCGGTTTCAGCCTCGCCCCGGTCAGCAACCTGGCCGCGCCAACGGGCGTCCTCCTCGCCGAGCGGACCCTGTTTCTCCCCAGCGTCGGATTGGCCCTTGCCGCGGGGTGGGACTGGAGCCGGATCGTCGAGCGGTCGTCGCGGAGGTCGCTGTTTCGATTGGCGGCGACCGGCCTCGGGGCCGTGTTACTGGGGCTGGGGGCCTGGCGGAGTGTTACTCGGGCACGCGTCTGGAAGGATCAGGACACATTCTTTGCCCATCTGGAAGCAGACGCTCCCGAGGCGTACCGGGCCCATCTGGTAAGCGGGACCTACTATGCCGGACAGCAGCGCTTCGGTGAGGCCGAGCGCGCGTTTCGCCGTGCCTTGACGTTGTACCGGGCCGATCCCGCGGTGTATGAGGGACTCGGACAGCTCTATCGGGTCCAGCACCGCTGTGACGAGGCGCTTCCGATCCTCGAGGAAGGCGTGTTACGACACCCCGAAGCGACCGTCCTGCGGGCGAGGACCATTGAATGCGCGCTGGCCGTCGGTGATACCGTGCGGGCGATCGGAGTGGCCCGGCAGGCGGTGGAGGCCGGTCAGTCCGAATTCAGGAGCACGCTGGCCCGTCTCACCCCGCCGGGATCCTGATCCGGGGCGCTCGGGCATCAGCGCGAGGATGGGCCCGCATGCGAGCCGGTATCCCGCTCCGGTGACCGAAGCGCGAGCTGCTGGGAGAGCTCGACGATATCCTGCTGGATCCTGCGGAGCCGGGCGGCCGTGGTGGCGAAATGGAACAGGCTGAACACCACAAACAGATACAGCACCAGATCCGCACCCCGCCCGATGCTGAGGCGGCCGGCGATCGTGGTACTCCAGTCCGGGCGCAGCACCAGGCAGCCGCCCAGAACTGCGAGGCCCAGATAAATCAGCCTGTCCCGGGTCGGGGTGCGGAGCCGAACGACGTAGAGCGCGTACAGCGCCATGAGGGAAATCAGGACGATCTGCGATCGGAGCATGGTTCACCTCATCCTGGCTGTCAGGATATCCCAGAGAACGCTCACCGCATCGGTGAGACGTTGTCCCTTGGCGAGAGAGTATTCGGTATAGTCGATCCGGACCGGGACTTCTGCGTAGCGCAGCGAGAGCCGGGCGATCTCCCGGAGAATCTCCGAGGCATGCGCCATGCGGTCCTGGCCAAGCCTGAGCCGGGCCAGCGCGTCACGATGGAAGGCCCGAAGCCCGTTATGGCTGTCGGTGATGCCGAGGCCGGTCCGGACCCGGGTTCCCAGGGCGGCGG
>Ga0075301_1000151_pt1 | contig 11214 bp, 16 predicted proteins | sample Browns_TuleA_D1_FD_120053 | JGI IMG/M metagenome (GOLD analysis project Ga0075301, IMG submission 120053) | Natural and restored wetland microbial communities from the San Francisco Bay, California, USA, that impact long-term carbon... | ecosystem: Environmental > Terrestrial > Soil > Wetlands ... | reverse complement strand
CTCAAAGACCCTAGGCTGTGTCCTGTCTGTGAAAAAGATGATAAATTAGAAGAAAATGTCATATTTGAAAAAATGTCCAATGGTAAAACGTTTCTTTGTACTCGCTGTGAAGCTTTAATCGTAGTCACTCATCTTAACCTACGAAGAGTTGAATTAGCAACAAAAAAAGACGATATTCTGATGATAAAAGAGCCTCACTACATTAGAAAAGTTGGTTACTAAATCAAAACACCGCTACTTCTGAAGGTTAATAATCTATCAAGATCTAGAATAAACAATTGGTTTGCACGCCAACAAACCTAGAAGGGCATTATCTAGTGATAATCCCTCTAGAAAGTTTCTTACTGAAAACAGCTGAATAACAAAAATATATTTAATTGATTTTACCAAAGCTTTTTGTTAATTGGCTAGAATGAGAAATATCTTGAATACTCACGTGCTATTTTCAGATTAGAGCAGTGAAGCTCGTCATTCAGGTCTGAATCATATAGTTCTTTGATGCCAATTGACTACCATTTCATAGTAAATTTTTAATAATGCACATATTTTTTCATTTTTTTTAAATAAACAAATTTGTTCTAGCTCTAAATTTTTTACACAAGTACTATTTTTATTCAAAGCCTCGATGCCCCTTGTATGGCTTCACGAAGAAGAGGTTCACGAAGATCTAGAAGTAGATCTTCGGGACGATCTAGACGCAGACCTTCAAGGAGATCTGCAAGAAGTTCTGGTGGTAAAGCTGCAAGACGAGCACAAGTAGTAGCTAACAAAAGAAAAAGCGAACTAAAAAGAGCTCAAAATAAAGTTCAAAGTGCAAAGAGAGCACTACGAATTGCAGAAAGATCCGCTGGCAAAAGAAGAGCTGCATTTAGGCAAGCATTATCTCGTGCCAAAAGAGCACGATAAACCAAACCCCTCCTTTTTTATTTTTTAAGTAAAAATAACCCTCTTGTTCATAAACCATTCAATAACGAAGGAAATTGCTTATGATTTCTACCATAGGCTTTTTAATAATTAATTAGATACTAAACCATGAATATCCATTCTCGAACAATTACCTTCTCTGTAAATCGTAAAACTGCCGAGACTTTTGATGCGATTCTAAACATTCCTCCTAAAATGATGCCTGATGCAACAAAAAACAGTGATGGTTGGTGGTCATTTACCACTTTTCGAGGCCCTGCAAAACTGAAATTTAATGAAAACAAACAACTTGGTATACTTGACTATCAATTTGTAGATAACGAAGCTCAGTGGAATGTCCCAATGAGAGTAGTTTCTAATGGAAACGATTCAGCAGTAATTACCACAATTATCAAACCCGATGGAATTAGCGATAAATCATTTGATGAAAGGATGATAGAACTAGAAAAAATAATGGAATCAATGAAACAAATCATAGAGCAACCTTAGAATTCTTAGAAAGATAAATAGAGATATAGGCATCTAAATAAAAAATCATTACCATGTCCACAATGTCTCTAAAGCGTGATCATGAATTAATTGAGAAAGTCATTAAATCCATGGAAACTACTATCAATCTTTTAGAATCAGGTAAAAAAATTCCTGAACCAATTTTACTTCCCGTAATAGATTTTTCTAAAAACTTTACTGACGTTTGTCATCATAGCAAGGAAGAAAAATCATTATTTCCTGCATTGGAGAGATCTGGTATGCCTACCCACATGGGACCAATTGCTGTGATGTTAATGGAGCATGAAATTACTCGAAAGATAGGAAAAAAAATGGAAAAATCGGCACAAGATTATTTTGAAACAGATGATGCTACAGAGCTAATCTCTGATCTGAAAGAGTATGTTGAACATATTACACAACATATATGGAAAGAAAATAATCGTTTGTTTATGATGGCCGAAGCCAGACTCCAACATGTTTCTCAACAAGTAGATGATGAGCTTAATCAAATTGAGAAAATTAAACTAGATGAAATAGGGAAAACACGAAAGGAGTATGAACTAATTGCAGAAGAATTTCAAAACAAAATTTCTCAGGATATTCAATAGCAATTATCATGGCACTGATAAATAGTAAAAAAAATTTTCTGATTGGGATTATTACTGCAAAGAAAATCATGTTAAGAATATCAATGGTATAAAAAAATTTAGACTCTATTTAGAATATGAAAAAAATTAATCTACTTGAAGTTTTTTTTTGGACTTTTCGACGAAATGAAAAAGACGTAGTAAATCTGTATGATTCTCTCTCCGACCTAATGACAATTACAACTGGGGGTGATATTCTAAATTTTGGTTATTGGGATGATGCTACTAGTACTCCTCTTGAAGCTCAGAACAATATGTGTACAATTTTTGGTAAAATGGCTCGATTAGGCCCTAATCAACATATTGTAGATGTAGGAAGTGGAATGAGTTCTCCTGCAATTCAATGGTACTCAGATTATCGCCCATCTGAACTAACCTGTATCAACATAAACTATAATCAATTAAAAAAATCAATATTAAATATCACTAAATCATTTGGGGTTTTAAATAATGACGCTGAAAATTTTAATTTTCTAAATGCTACTGCCACAATATTGCCTTTTGAAAATGAATCTGTTGATCGAGTAATCTCTCTCGAGGCAGCTCAACATTTTAAACCATTGAAGAATTTTATCTCAGAATCTTATCGAATACTAAAAAAAAATGGATTCTTGGCTTTAGCGATACCAGTGATGAAAGAGAAACATTCAACACCTGTGATGAAATTGGGATTACTCTCAATGACATGGTCTTCTGAACATTATAGTATTGATTTTGTATCCTCTCTCATTAAACAAGAAGGATTCAAAAATATTGATTTTCAAAAAATTGGTTCAAATGTTTATGAGCCTTTAGCTAGATATTACATTGAAAATAGAGAATCCATCAAATCTAGAATATCTAGCAGGTATCCATCATACGTTGAAAAGATTCTCTTTAAATCTCTAAACAAAATGAAAGAAGTTTCTCAAAAGAAAATTATAGATTATATTATAATAATAACCCAAAAATAAAAAATATTCCAGAACAGTTTTTAATCCCTTTCAATAAAAAAATATGTGAAACGCATAGATGCTATGATCCCAAATTTGAAGCGAGGTCAAGTAGTTGACGCAATAATATCTGCCGGTGCAGGTGGACTGACCGTCTCGGAAACTAGAGGGAAGGGTTCAAGTCCAAGACCTTTAGTTGGGGGTGCAAGAGGTACTGCAAAATATGTTGCTGAATATAACAGGACTGATACAATAACTACAATTGTAGAAGATTCACAAGTTGATGCTATAGTAAAAGCAATAATCGATATAGTCCAAACTGGAAATAAATCAGATGGAAGAATTTTTGTTTCTAATGTAGAAGAAACATATGATATATCAACTGGTCAAAAGGGTAAATTATAATGACTGGTTGGCAAAATAAACCATTTAAAATTCAAGCTAAAGCAGGTGAAACCATAGCTTTTTGCATGTGTGGTAATTCAAAAAATGGACCTTATTGCGATGGTTCACATAAAGGAACTGGAATTTCTCCTAATGTAGTAACTTTTGATAAAGATTCATCTGTAAATGCATGTGGTTGTCAACAATCAAAGAATAGACCTATGTGTGATGGAACTCATAAAAAAATTGAATAATTGGCAAGGCTGGATTAATTCCCCTTCAAGATTTAATTGGAAAATTACTGTTTTTGAGTTGTTATTGATTTGTTATTGATTTGTTATTGATTTGTTATTGATTTGTTATTGATTTGTTATTGATTTGTTATTGAATTGAAATTTTTTATTCATTTTAAATTAGATCCACAAAATTAGATTTAGGTAATTATATAATAGCTTATTAACAGCGAAAATTTTTTGCTAGTATGAAATACGAGGAGGTGAGTTTGAAAAATGAGTGAAGAAAAAGAACCTCCAATGAAAATATTGATTGTTGATAAAATGTCGGCATTAATTACAGCTGCTTTTGGTTTAGTTGCTGCCCTAGCATGGAACGAGGCAATTAAAGCAATATTCCAGGAAATCTTTGGAACCGCAGAATCTATTATACCTATGTTAATTTATGCAATAGTTGTTACCATTGCTGCTGTAGTTCTAACAATATTGGTTGCAAGATCACTTTCAAAGATGAAGGCCGTTTTACAATAAACAATATTTTTTCTTTTTTTGATTTTTTTAAAAATACAGTATTAGCAATCTTTTATTTTGCAGTATGAATAACCTGTAGCAAGTTTCTATTTCATAAGTACCAATCAAAGTCTACAACTTAAAACTTCTAATTAGCCATAAATTATACAATATTCACAATCACAGACAGATTGCTGTTTTGACTTTGCAAGACATTTTTTATGTTGGCCTGCTTGGCATTGAACACAAATTTTTTCTAAATTATCAACTTTAGAATATTTTTTTGACTGATCAAATCCGAAACCCCCATCTTTTGGACCAACCATATAGTAAATACTAGATACTTCTATTTTAGGTAAATGCGAAATAAAAGATGAGAGAATAGGAACAAATAGGCCTTTTTAACAAATTGTAAAGATGACTCATAAATGTACATTATGTGATTTTGAATCAGAGAAAGAATCTGAACTTATGGAACATATGATGAAAGATCATGCAGCTAGTGCAGACAAGTTTAGAACATAATCAAATTTTGAATTTAAGGTTTTTTTGAATTTTCTTCTTTTGATTTTGAATGTTTTTCTTTATTTTTATCCCACATGCGCATAGTTCCCCTTAACATAAAAAAACCAACTGTGATAGCTATTATTCCCCCCACAATGAATGCAAATAAATTAACAATTTTTTTCATTATTACCATAAAACCAATTCAAATAACTTTGAATTAAGTTTACACTTTCAACTACAAGAAAAATTTCAGATTCAATACTTACATTAAATTACCCTTGAGATTTTTTGCAATTGTGGTAAATAAGAAAAACATAGCAATTTGGATTGGGATCTTAGGTGGGGGAATAGGGTTTTTCCTTTTTTACGGATATATTGCTGAACTAATGCGGTAGAAATTCTGTAATACTCTTGTTTATTCTAAATGAAAAGCTATTGCTTTTTAATAAAAAAGTTCATTTATGCTTAGAATAATGACACTGTCCCAAAAATCCCTAGCAAATGTCTGCCTTTTTTGCGGCGAAGTTTTGAGATCACCATCTATGTGTACATATTGTGGGTTCAAATTTTGTGATGAACATAAATCACCAAATGGCCATCAATGTATTAAAACAAGATATTCTGAATTTATTCGAAAAAGTCTTGGGTCTTTTCCAAATGTTTCCAAAGGAAAATTCGTAATTGTATGTGAGATGTGTGGATTTAATACAAAAAAAGGTGTTCCAATTGAATATGCAGGTGAAGAACTAATTCAACACACCCAACTTGTTGGTTGTTCTGATAAAGTTTTTCTCGATGAAGTTATTGATCTTGATAATAATCTTCCAATAGAATCTGTTTCTAGTGATGGAAAAACTAGTGAACCAATTTCCCAACCCAAAACATCTTCTAGTAATAACGTAACATCTAATCAACCATCCGTTATTGATGAAATAATCAAACTATCTGCCCTTAAGGAACGGGGAATGATCTCGGAACAGGAATTTTTGTACATCAAAAATGAACTTATTAAAAAAATACAATAAATTAATTTTTAATATATGAAATTTGAATTAAGTTTGATTTTTAGACTGTAAGCATTAAATTACAAACACAAAGATAACTTTTCCAATTTAGAATGTACTTTAGGTATCCTCACACTATGATGTTGGGTGATACTCCCACATTTTGTGTGAGGGTACCTTTTCATTTTCTAAGATTATTCTCCACGCGCATTACGTTCTTGTTCTAAAGTTTTCTTTACCGCCTCAAGCTCTTGCTGTGTTCTTCGCAATTCTGATTTTATTGAAGCCATCATTGAGCTTGCTGCCTCGATTATGCTTTGTGGAGAATCTCTATTCCCAGCAGTAAAAATTTGTGATTCGGTAAATTTTAATTCCTTTTTTGCAGATTCAATTTTTTCTTTAATATCATCATATTCTTTTTCAAGTTTTGTAACTTCATTTAATTTTGATTTACCTTCTTCAATTTTTGATTGAATTTCTTCAAATTCTATTTTGCGTTTTTCCATTTCAGATTTGAATAATTCAAGTTCTGATTTTGTCTTTTCAAATTTCTCAAAATCTGATTTGATAGCATCATGCTGTTTTTTTATTATTTCTAATTGGGAATTGGCAGAGGATATTTTAGATGATATTTCCTCATATTCTGTCTTCATTGAATCTAACTCTGTCTTCTTCTCTTTTACTTCACGTTTAGCTGACATTACTTTTGCTATGACTGAATCATATTCTTCTTTTACAGTTGTTAATTTTTTTAAAATAGACTCAAAAGATTCTGTTTTATCTTTGACCTCTTTTTTTAGATTCTCAAGTTCAGTTTCTATTTGTTCTTTTTCTATCTCTTCAGGTTTTTTTATCGGTGGTGTTTCAGAAATTACTTCTTCTTCACCTTTTTTAAAACGATTAAAAAGCCCCATATCTAGTCCCTTGAGCTTTTTGATTTCGGTAAGATGAACATTTCGTTCAAATAATGCTGGATTTTTTTATAAAACGTAAGTAAAATCCTAGCCCTCCTATGATAAAACCTGCCACAAACGCTATGACTCCAAGATTTGAATTCTCTGGATAAATTGTTGGAGCAATAATTAATAACAACGCACCAAAGATTACCAGAAAAAAACCTCCTCCTTTTTTGGATCTATTATGTTCAGTGTGAGCCAAAACTAATCATTCCTTTAAAGATAACTGGTTAGTGTCTGTGATACCTTTTTTCTTCCAATATCTAAAATAAATGGTCCAATTTTTGGACCTTTATTTGTTGATAGAATGATCTGATAAAGTATTTTGAAAAAATCCTTTGGCTGAATATCGTTTTTCTTGGCAATTTGATAAATTGTATTTTGTAAATCATCTGGGGTATTTTCTGCTCCTAGCAAGACTGCAAGCTCTCCTAAGGCCTTTTTAGTCGTATCATCAATTTGTATATCCATTTTTTCTTGCAAATCAAAGTCGTCTGCATAATTTCCAGCCATAGTTATCAATTCTTCAATTTGAGGTTCAGGATTTTTCAGAACACCATAGTCAATGAGCTTTTTCATCACTAATTCTATTCTTTTTTCTTTGAATATTTTACATAGCTCAACAAGTAGCCTATAGCTAACGTAGGGTGTTAATGTCTTTGGCGTATTTAATAGGTTTACGTATTCATAAAGTCCTTTCATCTTTATTTCTTTTGCCGGATTTTCTATCTTAATTTTTCCAAAGAAAATATTTTCAAGCTCATTATATTCATCCATAAGAGAAGGTATGTCCTCAAATCCTAATTCACGTGCCCCTGAAATTCTTTTGTAAAGTAAGAGAAGAATGCTTTTTGGGCTTCCATACTTTAACCATGTCTGTGAAGTAACAACATTTCCTAATGATTTTGAAATTTTTTTACCACCCTTGTCTAAAAACATTTCATACTTTACATGATATGGATGTGGAAATCCTAGAATTTCGTCAGAAACCCAGTCATTTACCTTAACAGAATCCATAATATCCTTACCATATGCTTCAAAACGAATATCAAATGCCTGCCATCTTGCTGCAAACTCTACCTTCCATGCAAGCTTTCCAAGATCCTTGGTAATATCCGCCTCTGCCTCATTTCCGCAACCCTTGATATTTTGAGAACCAATTGTTGCGTCTTTACAGCGATATCTTATTTTCTTTTCATTAGCAATATAATCAAATGATTCTGTAGTGTAAAGTTTATTGCAATTTGTACATACTGGAAAATATGGAAGATATTGTTGGAATTTTTCTTGGCCAGTAAGTTCTGATATCTTATCTCCAATTTTTTTACTGTTTTCAAGAATTGTATGGATCTGTCCCTTTAGTAAGCCCTTCTCATAGGTGTCTTTTGCACGTCTAAAATCATATTTAATTCCAAGTTTATCAAGACCTTCAAGCAAAAGACTACTCATATGCATTCCATACGAATCATGACAATCAAAGGGATCAGGAATCGCTGAAACACTTTTTCCTAAATGCGCTTTTAGTGAATCAGGAAATCCCTCAGGAATTTTTCGAAGACCATCTAAATCATCCGAATATGCAATTAACTCAGATTTGTAACCAAAATTTTCTAGTGCAAGTTTTACTCCATATGCCCTTACTGCATCCCCTAAACTTCCAATATGAGGAACTCCAGATGCACCTAATCCACTTTCAACTCTTAACAGATCCATCTTTCTTCCTAGAGTTTTTTCTCTTTCAAGTAACTCGTGAGCTAACTTATCAATCCAAGTTCCTTTTCCAATAATATTTTGTTCAGACATTTTCGTCACTATGCTAACTCTTTTGCCATATATGGGCCAAAAAGGGTATATCCTAATTTTTGATAGTACTCTCTGGTACCCACACCACTAATTACCAATAATTTTTTTGAATCAAATTCCTCTTTTGCAATTCTTTCAGCCTCAATCATTAAACTTTTACCCAAACCTGAGTGCTGTATATCATTTTTATTTTTCTCACCAATTTTTAACGACTTGCCGTAGACATGCAGCTCTCTTACAATACATGTCTCCTGCGAGATTTCCTTTCTATGTGCAATTTTGCTTGGATGTCTTAATCTCAAAAAACCATAGATTGTATCATTTTGATCCACATACGACAAAAAGATTTCCCTTCCATCTGAAGAAGAATAATCTTCACGAATTAAACTCTGATGGGTGAAAAAATCGCTATTCTTAGATAACCCTGCTTCCCGACATCTAATACATCTGCAGAAAAGATTTTGGGATCTCAGATTTTTCTGAACAATTTGGCGTAAATTCCCAAGCTTTGGGCCTGCGATAATCTCACTTGATGAAATCTCTCTTTGTACTCTCATAATTCTCACCCATTGAGGAACTTGTTTTTTAATTTCAGTTAAAACCCTAATCATCTCTTGTTCTGAATATGGTTTGTAAATCCCGTCTTTGTAATCTTGGTATAGCGGTGTACCTTCCAAAACTAGTGAAGGATAAATCTTTAACATATCTGGTTTAAAGCGTTCATCTTCAAATAGTAATTTAAAATCAGCAATATCTTCTTCTGGTGTCATTGTGGGTAAACCAGGCATCATATGTGCCACAATTTTGTAACCTGCATCCTTTGCTATTTGAAATGATTCTACAACATCAGCAAAACTATGTCCCCTGTTTACAATATTATAAACTCGTTCGTGTAAGCTTTGAACTCCAATCTCGACTCGTGTTACCCCATATTGTAACATTAAATCAACATGTTCTTTTTTACAAAAATCAGGTTTAGTTTCAATAGTAAATCCAACATTTCTAATATCGGCTTGTTCATTATTGGTTTTTGCTTCTTCTAGTGTAGGAGAATCAAAACCATTTAGTGCGTCATAGCATGATTTAATGAAATTATACTGATAATCTTTTGGCATGAAAAGAAATGTTCCGCCAACAATTACCAATTCAAGTTTTGATAAATCATGACCGTAGACAAACAATTTTTTTAGCTTGGTTACGATTTGTTTTTTTGCATCATATTTATTCTCAATTGCATTGATAGTTGATGGTTCTTTTCCTGTGTAACTATTTGGTGTGTTAATGTCTACACCTCCTGGACAATAGGTACATCTTCCGTGGGGACATGCAAATGGTTTTGGCATGAGTGCAACTACTGCAACTCCTGATGCAGTTTTTACTGGTTTTCTAAGTAATACTTTTTGTAATTTATTATAATCAGAACCACTTACAGTGGATAAGATCTCATAATTTCTTGGTATTCTTTCAAGGGAGTATTTTACACAGATTTTCTTAATTTCTCTTTTAACCTCCTTTTTGTTAGGAGCATTAACTGTGAGAAGGTTTTGTGAGATCTCAGAACAAGCTCTTGAAAATATTGACTCTGTTTGTTGCATTATTACTGTGATTAAAATCGATCATAAATTCTTTAAAGTGTGTTCTATCTATGTGCTTACCTTCTTCGAGTGGATCTTCTTTTTGTGACTCGTCGTTTTATTCTGCTTGTTCTTCTTTTAGAAGATATTCGTCTATTTCTTGATGACTTTTTCTTAATTGTTCGCCTCTTAGAATTTTTTCTTTTCTTCCTCGCAAATCGTCGTTTTGGTCTTTGTTTTTTAGTTTTACGTTTTGACTTTTTAGTAATTTTTGAAATTGATTTTCGCCTACTTGGATTCGTACTGCTCCTTACTTGTAAATTTTTTAATTGTACTAATTCGACTTTAGCATTTGTGCTTTGACTGAGAAGATCTTGATTTATCGCAGGAAAGTTTTTCCCATATTTATCATAGCAGTCTTTATGAAAAGATCTGCCTTTTTCATAAATCATTTCTTCACTTATAATCCCCTTGTTGCACACCTCGCAAAATGTCACAAAGGGTTTTGCTGGTACCTCGCTGACAAAACTTTCCATCATATCTGAAATCAAGAGTTTATCTTTAGATGACATCTCGCTTACACAATTCTAATTCTCGAGTAATTTAAGATTTTTATATTCAACAAGTGAGAAAATCCTAAAAAATGAATTAAATCAATGAAATATCTCTAGTCTACTTTCACATCTTTATTTTCTTCACTTGGGTCATACCTTGATGTGTTTTCATCAGATTTGTTCCCTTGTATATCTCTCCTATAATCCATTTTAAGCCAAATAGGTGTAATAATTGTTGTAGCTGCTACCATCAACACAATCGTTGAATACACACTAGAGGTTAAAACTCCTGCCGACAATCCAACTCCTGCAACTATTAATCCAACTTCCCCACGTGAAATCATTCCTATGCCAACTCTCATTCCCCTAGTTCTACTTTTAAGAAAAACCCACGCAGGGAGCCCACATCCAAACAACTTTGTAAAAACTGCTATTGCAATTATTATTGCACTTAGCATTAAAATTTCCATATTAATTCCTCTAAAGTCTACCTGGGCTCCAATTATTGCAAAGAACAGTGGGGCAAAAATTAATCCTATCTTGGAGATAAAACTTTCAACTTTTTCGAAAACTTTGGTTGTCGAAAGTGCCATTCCAACTGCAAAAGCACCTACAATTGGGGACAATCCAATAGAGCCAGCAAGTGCAGCGGCACCAAAGAATGAAGCCGTTGCAATTCCTTCTACGCTTCCTT
>Ga0075301_1000150_pt1 | contig 11225 bp, 10 predicted proteins | sample Browns_TuleA_D1_FD_120053 | JGI IMG/M metagenome (GOLD analysis project Ga0075301, IMG submission 120053) | Natural and restored wetland microbial communities from the San Francisco Bay, California, USA, that impact long-term carbon... | ecosystem: Environmental > Terrestrial > Soil > Wetlands ... | reverse complement strand
TAACACGCAGGGTGTCCATGTCATGAACCTCGATGAAGGAGACCTCGTGGTGGACGTGGCGCGGGTGGTGAAGGAGGAAGAGGGCGGCACCGAGGAAGGAGCGGGCGAGGAGGCTCCCGCTCCGGGCGAGACGGCGTGAGCCTCTCCGACCTGCGAGCCGCCGCCGCGGCCCTGGAAGGCGCCGCGGTGCGGACGCCGCTGGTCGAGGCGCCGGGCTTGACCCGGCGCCTCGGGGTTCCGGTGTGGCTCAAGTGCGAGCAGTGGCAGCCGGTCGGCGCCTTCAAGGTCCGGGGCGCCTGGACCGCGGTGACCCGGCTCGTCGAGCGGGAAGGCCCGCCCCGCGGGGTGATCGCCCACTCCTCGGGAAACCACGGCCGTGCCGTGGCGTGGGTGGCTCGCCGGCTCGGGCTCCCCGCGGTCATCGTGATGAACGACAACGCGCCCCCGGTCAAAGTGGACGCGGTGCGGGGCGAGGGCGCCGAGGTGGTGCTGGTGGACCGGTATCAGCGGGTTAGGGTCGCCGAGGAACGGGCCCGGCGCGACGGGCTCACCATGGTTCCCCCGTTCAATCACCCCGATGTGATCGCGGGTCAGTCCACCTGCGGGCTGGAGGTCCTCGAGGACCGTCCCGAGATCCAGCACCTGCTCGTTCCCATCGGGGGAGGCGGTCTCCTGGCGGGGTGTTGCGCGGCGGCGATCGGGCTGGACCATCCGGTCGAGCCGGTCGGCTGCGAGCCGGCCGGGGCGGCCAAGCTCTCCGCCGCGCTCACCCGGGGCGGTCCCGCGACGCTGGAAAGCACCCGGAGCATCGCCGACGGACTTCTCCCGGTCGCGGTGGGCGACCTCCCCTGGGAGCTGATCCGGCAGCGGGTCCGCCGCGCATTCCAGGTCCAGGAGGAGTCGATCGGCGAGGCGGTGGGGTTCCTGTTCCGGGAGATGGGGCTCAAGGTCGAGCCTTCGGGGGCGGTGGGAGTCGCCGCCCTCCTCGAGGGGCAGCTGACGCCCAGCGGGCCGGTGGCGGTGATTCTGAGCGGCGGCAACGTGGATCCCGATCTCTTCGCGCAACTGTGCTCCGCCGGCGCGATCTCCTCAACCGCTTCGGCGCCCTGATGCCCAGCTACACACCCCACGTCCTCATCGTCGACGACGATCAAACCCTGGCGCGGACGATGTCCCGGATGCTGGTGGAGAACGGCTACGATCCGGCGACGCTTTCCAGCGGCCTCGGCCTTCCCGAATATCTGGCGACCCGGCAGGTCGATCTCCTGCTGCTCGATCTCTCGCTTCCCGGCAAGGACGGGCTGTCCCTGATCGAGCTGATCCGGCGCGATCCCATGTGCCGGGACCTTGCGATCATCGCCATGACCAGCGAAGCGCCCGAGGAGGTCTCGGTGCGAGCCCTTTCCGCGGGTGCGTCGGACGTGGTGGGCAAGCCGATCCGGGTCCGCGAGCTCCTCGCCCGCATTCGCACCCGGCTCCGGGCCAACCGCCAGCTCAACCAGGCGCGGGCCGAGGCCCGGGCCCAGGCGGCTCTGGTCGAGCTGCTCCGCGACATCACCTCGAACCTCCCACCCCGCGAATTGTTCCAGGTTCTGGTGCGCCAGGTGGCGACCGGGCTCCGAATCCCCCGCTGTTCCATTCTCCTGGCCAAACCGGAGTCGGACCGGGGCACGGTGGTGGCCGCGTCGGAGAACCCGGTCCTGAGCGAATTGCCAGTCGATCTCAATCGGTATCCCGAGATCCGGCAGGCGCTGGACCGGGGCGAAGTGGTGATGGTTCGTGACGTCGCCGCCGATCCGGTCTATCAGGGGATGTCGGACATCACGACGACCTCGGTCCTGGTGATTCCCTTCTCGCTTCGCAACGAGCGAGCCGGGGTCTTCTTCCTTCGGACCGGCCCGGGCGACCCGCCGCTCGACGAAATGGACCTCCGCTTCGCCGGGCGGGTGGTCGAATCGGCCGCCTCCGCGATCGAGCGGGCGCTGGCCAACGACGAGGCGACTCAGCGGGAACAGACGATGCGCCAGCTGGCCGAGACCGATCCGCTGACCGGACTCCTCAATCGCCGGACCTTCGACCAGAAGCTGGCGGAGGAAGTGGAGCGGGCCTCCCGCTACAGCACGGCGCTCTCCTGCCTGATGATCGACATCGACCATTTCAAGGCCACCAACGACACCTATGGGCACCACGCGGGCGACCGGGTCCTGACCCAGTTCGCCGAGCTGCTCCGCCGGGAACAGCGCTCGATGGACATCGTGGCGCGATACGGCGGAGAAGAGTTCGTGATCATCCTGCCGGAAACCGGGAACGCCGGGGCCCGCCTGTTCGCCGAGCGGATTCTCCGGCGAGTCCAGGCCAAGCCGTTCGGGGAGCCGGAGACATCCATCCCGGTCACCGTCAGCATCGGCCTGGCGACCTTCCCCGATGAGCGCGCCTCCGATGCACAGGGCCTGGTGCGGCTGGCCGACCGCAACCTGCTTCGGGCCAAGTCCGACGGCCGCAACCGCTATCGAGATTGAGCGCCCTTCGCTGCCCGCGCTGTGGCGCGACCTACGATCCGCCCGCCCGGTTCTGTCAGCGCGACGGGTTTCCCCTGGCCCTTGGCTCGGCGCCGCCTCCCACCACACCCCGTTCCTTCGGACTCCATCGCACCGGTGAGCACCGGGTCCCGGTGGAGCTCAAGGGTGATCCCGCCTCCGGGATGAGCGGCCGGGTGCTCGACGGGAGATACCAGATCGAGATGCGGGTGGGAGAGGGCGGGATGGCCTACGTCTACCGGGCCAAGGACCGGAAGGACGGCCGCATCGTCGCGGTGAAGGTGTTGATGGCGAGGCTGGTGGGTGACCGGGAGGCGGTGGGCCGCCTGCAGCGCGAGGCACAGGTCGCGATGCGGCTCGACCACCCCAACGTCTGCGGGATCGTGGGCTACGGGGAAGCGGTCGGGCTCCCCTACCTGGTCATGCCGTTTCTCGAGGGCGAAACCCTCTCCCGCCGGGAGACCCGCCATGGCCCGATGCCGGAGCCGCTGGCGATCCGGATCCTCCGGCAGCTCTGCCTCGGACTCCACCATGCCCACGAGGCCGGGGTGCTGCACCGCGATCTCAAGCCGGAGAACGTGATGCTGGTGCCGGGCCCTCACCCGGGAATGGAACGCGCCGTGGTGATGGACTTCGGCCTCGCCAAGGAAACCGTGGTGTCGCCCGAGATCATGAAGCTGACCGCGACCGGCATCGTGCTGGGCACCCCTGAGTTCATGAGCCCGGAGCAGATCCGGGGCAAACCGCTCGACCGGCGGAGCGATGTATTCGCGCTTGGCGTGTTAGGATTCGAGCTGGTCACCGGACGGCTTCCCTTCGAGGGAACCACCGCCCAGGAAACCATGCTGGCCCATCTCACCGGTCAGCCGCTCCGGCTCCGCCAGGCCAACCCCAAGGTGACCGCCGGGCTCGAACGGGTGCTGGCCCGGGGGATCGCCCACAAGCCGGACCACCGATACCAGTCCATGGCGGACTTTGAAGAGGCCCTGGCGGAGCTGGGGCAGTGAGATCCGTCGCCCCCCTCCTCGCGCTCGTGGTCGTCCTCTCCTGCAGCGTCACCCCGCTCACCAGCAAGATCCGGGTGGGGGAGGAGCCCATCGTGATCGGGGTGGGCGAAGGAACCGACCGGCAGACCGATTTGTTCGCCGCACCGGCGGGCGGAGGAAGCTTCACCCGGCTGACCTTTACCCGGGCCGAAGAGCGCACCCCCCGCTTGAGCCCGGGCGGGACCATGGTCGCGTTCCTTCGCCGGACCGGGCCGGAGGACCAGGCCTGGTCGCTCGTGATTCTCGATCTGCTCAACAACAGTGAATCGGCCACACCGGTGTCGAAGGCGGCGGGTCAACCCGCCGCGATCGGTTGGAGCGCGAATGGCGAGATGGTGGTGGTGCGGGGTGAGGCGTATCTGGTGAGCCAGTCGCCCCCGCGCCCGGTGTGGCTTCGCCCGGTGCCCCTGGACTCGATCGGCTGGGCCGATTCGCTCACCGGCGGACTCCTGGGCGATCCGCCCCGGGCAAAGATCGCCGGGTGCGGAGGCGGGTTCTGCATCGTAAGCGGCGTGGATACGACCCGACTCCAGGGGGTCACGAATCCGATCCCGTGGGGAACCGATTCGATCGGTTACTTCACCGAATCGCAGGAGTGGGAGGTTCGCCCGCTGGCGGGGGGACACCTCCGCCGGCCGGTCTGGACCGAGGTTCCTGCCAGATTACGGGAATTGACCTACCAGGGGGGGAGCCGCTAGCTGATCACCCGAACCGGTGTCTCGCTGCGTCGGTAGGAGATCGCCTCCCAGGCGGCGGTGAGGGCCTGTTCGACGTTGGGGTGGTCGTGGCTCCATGCCCGCGACGCCACCTGTTCTCCCACGAATCCTGCCAGCGCGAGCCACACCGCTCCCCAGAGCTCGGCCGATCCGGCCCGGACCTGGCCGTTCTGCTTCCCCGCGGCGACGAGCTGCTGGAGGGCTTCCCGGAACTCCCGGATCCCTCGTCGAGCGGGTTCCTGGGCCAGCGCTTCCTCGGGAGGCCGGAGCAGCATCCGCAGCATCGCGGGATCCCGCTCGGCCAGCTCGACCAGCTGGCGCCCGATTCTTCCGAGTCCCTCGCGAAGATCATCCCCGGTCCGGCTCTCCTCCTCCGCCACGAGCGCCCTTCCATGGTGCTGCGCTTCCAGGCACGCCGCGATCAGCAGGGCGTCCTTCCCCGAGAAATGGCGGTAGATGGTCGCTTCGGCAACTCCGGCGCGCTGGGCAATCTCCGGCGTGGTGGTCCCCCGAAATCCCTGGGATGTGAACAGCTCCAACGCCGAGCGAATCAGCCGGGCCCGGGTGGCGCGCGCATCGCGGGATCGCCGCGGAGGAGCGCGGCGGGAATCCGAGGCGGGGGTCGACGGTGGCGGAGGCGGCGCGGGCGGATGGGCAGTCATAGCGGGTCGGAGAATATACTCCCTATTGAAGCGCGCGATCGGCACCGCTAGTTTGGCGCCACTTGACAAGCTCATCAATCGAGGATCGGATGAAATTCCTGGTGCTCGGCGCTGGCCTTCAGGGCAGCGCAGCGGCGTGGGCCCTCCTCCAGCATGATGGGGTGGAACGGGTCACCCTCGCCGATCGGGAAGTGGGAACGCTCGCCCCGTTTCTCGAGGCGAGCTCCGATCGCCGGCTGCACCAGGTTGCCCTCGACGCGCGGGATCTGAGCCAGCTGGCGGCCCTCATGCCGGGGCACGACGGCGTGCTCTGCGCCCTGCCCTACTACTTCAACCAATCGGTCACCGAGGCGGCAATCGCCGCAGGCTGCCATGCCTGCGACCTCGGCGGCAACACCGAAATCGTGGTTCAGCAGGAGGAACACGATGGGGAGGCGGCGCGGCGCGGAGTCTCGATCATCCCCGATTGCGGCCTCGCCCCTGGCATGGTGAACATCCTGGCCGCCGAAGGGATCCGACGACTCGATCGGGCCCGCTCGGTGAAGATCTACGTGGGCGGCCTGCCCCAGCACCCCGAGCCGCCGCTCAACTACCAGATCGTGTACTCCCTGGAGGGGGCGCTCGACTACTACAGCACGCCCTCCTGGATTCTGCGCGAGGGGAAGGCGGTGCGGGTGGAGGCACTCTCGGAGGTCGAGTCGCTCGAGTTTCCTGCTCCGATCGGGACGCTGGAGGCCTTCCACACCGGAGGAGGGATCAGCACCCTGCCCTTCGGGTTCGAAGGCCGGATCGATACGATGGAGTACAAGACCCTCCGCTATCCGGGACATGCGGCGATCATGCGCCCGATCCGGGATCTCGGGCTGATCTCGAATCTCCCGGTCAGGCTGAACGGGAAACAGGTGGTGCCCCGGGATCTGTTCATCGCGGTGGTCGAGCCCAAGCTGCTCAAGCCGGGATCGCCGGACGTCGTCGTGCTCCGGGTGGTGGTGACGGGAATGCGGGGAGGCAAGGAGGCCGGGGTCCACTTCAATCTCATCGACTACTCCGACGAGACGCGCGGGCTCACCGCGATGATGCGGACCACCGGGTTTTCCCTTGCGTTAACCGCGTTGATGCAGGCGAATGGGACGATCAGCGCCGTGGGGGTTCGTACCCCTGATCAGGCGGTTCCGTTCCAGCCTTACGTGGAAGGTCTCGCGAAATTCGGGGTCCGGATCGGCGTAGCGGAGGTCTAGAAGGACCAGCCGGTACCCGAGGTGAAGTTGAACCCATTCGGGCCCTTGGCGAACGAGAAGGAGACCAGCGCCAGCCGCATCACCCGGAGCGCGATGCCCCCGCCCAGGCCGGTCTTCCAGCCTGAAAAGGTCAGCGGCCCGCCCACGGGGCCGCCGTAGACCCCACCGCCATCGACAAAGCCGAGCAGGGTGAGCGCCCCATAGTCTCCTCCGTCAACCAGATCGTAGCGGACCTCCGCGCTGGTCATCACGATCCTCCGGCCGACCAGCCGACCTCGAACGTAGCCCCGGTTGCTTTCGAAGCCCCCGTACACCGAGCGCTCGCGCTCCCATTCGGGAAACTCGTATCGGGCATCGAGCGGGGCGTTCTCCCCGAGGCTCCGGAATCCGGCGCGTCCCGCGAGTACCAGCCCGCGTTTCACCGACAGGAATCCCCGGGCATGGCCATACAGGCCGGCGTACCCGGAGCCGCACGGAGCATCGCAGTACCGTCCGGTTCCACCCAGAAGCCCCGCCTCGATGAGGAGCCCTTTCGCGGGGAAGAGCTCGCGATCCCTGGTATCGAGCACCAGGGTCAACCGCGCCGTGGCGTCGGTCCCGTTGAGCGCCCCGGGGTGATCCATCGCGAAGAGGTTCTCTTCTTCGAGGGCCGAGTAGCGGAAGTGGGTCAGCCCGACTGCGGCGGACGCGCGCAACGGTGCGGTGATCCGCCGGGTGATCTCGGCGCGGGCATAGAACTGGGACCGTCTGACCCGGAAGTAGTCGGTGGGAAACGCGTCGGGGTCGAGCCCGGCGTCTCCTCCGGCCCCTTCGCCGTAGTAGCCGAACCGCCCCTCCCGCGCCGCACCCAGGTCGGCCGCCAGTCGCCAGTTGGGGTTGAGTCCCGGCGCCCGCGCCTTGAGCGTCAAGGAGCGACTCCCCCTGGTTCCCAGAGCCCCTTCCACGCCGACGTACCAGTCGTGCGGGAAGCGCGCCTCGTAATCGGCCTGCCGGGCAACGTGCCAGTGTCCGACGACCAGCAGGCCGTTGTTGGGATCACCCAGCAGGTAGGGGAACCAGCTCATCCGGGCGGGAACGGTCGCCTCCTGCGCGGCGAGAGCGCCGGTGGAGCAGGCGAGCATGAGGATCGGGAGGAAGCGCCGCACGCTACTGCCTGGCGTAGATGGTCGCGGCGTCGAGCACCCGGGGACCCTGTTCATCGCACACGGCGTAGGTGGCCGGGAACATCGAAGCCGCGCCGAATTCGCCCCGCTTGTTCAAGGCGTAGAAGGTGAGCTGGGGCGGCCGTCCCTGGGCGTCCCGCTTGCTGTCGGGACACATCGCGACCACCCGTCGGAGCGTGGCAAGGCACGCATCGGTGGGACTCTTCCCCTGCCGCATGAACTCCACGGTGAGAAAAGCGCCACACACCATGATGTTGAGCTCCCCGAGGCCGGTGGAGCCGGCGGCCCCGATGTCGTTGTCGGTGTACTGCCCTGCTCCGACGATGGGAGAATCGCCCGCCCGCCCGGGGATTTTCCAGGCGAGACCAGCGGTGGTGGTCACCGAGCTGATCTCGCCCTTGTCGTTGATCGCATTGAGATTGATGGTGCCGGTGGACCGGATCCCCACGGGCGCCCCATCGGGTACGTCCATCCAGCTGTCGCTCTTGCCGCGGTTGGCACGCCAGCGCAGCCACTTCTCGCGCGACGACGGGGTCAGCAGGTCCTCCTCCTTGAACCCGTAGGACAGGGCGAACCGTTTGGCCCCCTCGCCCACCAGCAGGATGTGATCGGTGTACTTGAGCACCAGCCGAGCCACCTCGCTGGGCGTCTTGATTCCTTCCAGCGCCGCGACGGCGCCGGCGCGGCGGGTCGGACCGTGTACGCAGCTCGCGTCAAGCTGCACCACGCCCTCTTCATTGGGCAGGCCGCCGTACCCGACCGATTCGTCGGTCGGGTCGAGCTCCTGGATCTTCACACCTTCCACCGCCGCATCCAGCGTGTCGGTGCCCTGGGTCATGAGGGTGACCGCACGCTCGACCCCGCGGATTCCATTGGCCGACCCGACCGCGGCGAACTTCGCGACCGAGGCGCGGCGGAACCAGGGTGCGGCCATGACCGGACCCGGAGTGAGCGCCGGACCGGCCAGTGCGGCGGCGGTGGTTCCCAGGAAATGTCGACGGGTAACGGACACCGGAGACCTCGACCGAATCGGGAGGCTTGAATCAGCGCGCGGGTGCCGGTTCTGTCAACTTGCCGCGCCGGGTTCGGGACTCTACCTTCGATATCGTCCATCCTTCCCCGGACTCCTCCCTGTGACCACGGCCTCCTCCCGACTCCGCCTTGATCCGGCGATCTTCAACCTGCCGGTCGAGAAGATGCGCGCGGGTTACTACTCCGATAAGTATTTCACCCGGGCCCGGGAGATCCTCCTCGCCGACGGCATGCAGTCCCGGGTGACCATGCAGGTGTTCGGCAAGGCGCCCGCGTATCTGGGCGGGATCGACGAGGCGATCGCCATTCTGAGGCTCTGCGCCATCGAGTGGGGTGATCTCGAGGTGTGGGCCCTCCACGACGGTGATGCCATTGCAGCGTGGGAAACCGTTCTCCTGATCGAGGGCCCCTATCACGCCTTCGCTCACCTGGAAACCCTCTATCTCGGCGTGCTGGCCCGGCGCACCCGGGTGGGTACCAATACCCGCCGCGTGGTGGAGGCGGCGCGTCCCAAGGAGGTCATGTTCTTTCCGGCTCGCCACGACCACTGGGTGGTGCAAACCGGGGACGGCTACGCGGCCCACATTGCGGGAGCGATCGGCGTCTCCACCGACGCACAGGCGTCCTGGTGGGGCAGCGAAGGCGTCGGCACCGTGCCCCATGCGCTGATCGCCGCGTACGGGGGCGACACCGTGCTCGCGACCAGGAAGTTCTCCGAGCACATCGAACCCACGGTCCGGCTGGTGACCCTGGTGGATTTCGACAACGACTGCGTGGGCACCTCGCTCCAGGTGGCCCGGGCGCTGGGCGATCGGCTGTACGGGGTCAGGCTCGATACCAGCGAGATGCTGGTAGACCGCTCGGTGGCACCCCAGATGGGCACCTTCCGGCCCACCGGGGTGTGCCCCCAGCTGGTCCGCAATGTCCGCGACGCACTCGACCAGCACGGGTTCCCCGGGGTCAAGATCATCGTGTCGGGTGGTTTCACGGTCGAGAAGATCCAGGAATTCACCCGGCTCGGCGTTCCGGTGGATGCCTACGGAGTCGGCAGCTCTCTGTTCCAGGGCCGATTCGACTTCACCGCGGACGTGGTCCGATTGGAGGGAAAGCCGTGCGCCAAGGTCGGACGCGAATACCGGCCCAACCCGCGCCTCGTGAAGGTGGAATGAGCACGGCACCGGTCTTTTGGGATGTCGATACCCAGGTCGACTTCATGCGAGCCGACGGAAGACTGTACGTGTCGGGGAGCGAGGAGATCATTCCGGTCCTGGCCCGGCTGACCAGCTACGCCCACGGGCACGGGATCCGCATCATCGCCAGCGCGGACGATCACGTCGCGGGCCACCGGGAGCTCTCGACCCAGCCGGACTGGAAAGAGACCTTTCCGGACCATTGCATGCGCGGCACTCCCGGTCAGAGGAAGATCCCGGAAACCGCCCTGCGAAACCCCCTGGTGATCGAGCCTGAGCCGGAGGATGCGGCCGTCCTGGCGCAACGGGTCAGGGGCCACGACGGCGACATCCTCTTCCACAAACACTGGTTCGACGTCTTCACCAATCCCAACGTGCTGACCGTGGTCGATGCCCTCGCGCCGGAGCGCATCGTCCTCTACGGCGTCGCCACCGATGTGTGCGACCGGTATGCGGTGGAAGGCCTGCTCCGGCATCGTCCCGACATTCCGTTAACCGTGGTGACCGACGCGCAGCGGGCGATCGACCCGGCCCAGGGCGCCCGACTGCTCGAGGAGTGGAAGCGCCGGGGAGTCACCCTCGCGAGCAGCGCGGAGGTGATGGGGTGAGCTTCGGAACCAATTTTCTTCCCGGACCGACCGACGTCCACCCCGACGTCCTGGCGGCGCAGGCGCAGCCGATGTTCTCCCATCGGGGTTCCCGGATGCGGGGGCTGCTCGAAGAGGTCGAGCCCGGCCTCCAGGAATGCTTCGGAACCCGTCAGCCGGTCTTCCTGCAGACCTGCTCGGGCACCGGGCTCCTCGAGGTCGCGGTGCGCAACGGGGTGCGCCGCCGAGTGCTGGTGGCGGTCGGAGGATACTTCGGGGAGTACTTCGCGCGGATCGCGGAGGGGTGCGGCAAGGAAGCGGTCCGGGTGCACGTCCATCCCGGTTCGGCGATCACCCCGGACCAGCTGGAGGAGTTTCTCGACGGACCGCCGGTCGATGCCGTGCTGGTGGTTCATTCGGAGTCCTCCACCGGCGCGCTGGCGGACATCCCGGCCCTGGCGCGGGTGGTTCACCGGCGGGACGATGTGCTCTTCCTGGTGGACGGGGTGACATCGGTCGGGGCGATGCCGATCGAGATGGATGGCTGGGAAGCGGACTACTACTGCACCGGCTCGCAGAAGGCGCTCGGGTTACCACCCGGTCTCGCGTTCGGGGTCGCCAGCGATGCCTTCCGTGCCCGCGCGGAACGGATGACCGACGCAGGGTACTACTTCTCGGCGCGGAAGCTCATCTCCATTGCCCGGGATCGCCTGCCCTGGTGGACCCCGGCCGTGTCGCTGCTGCTTTCCCTCGAGTGCCAGATGCGGCGGATCCGCGAGCAGGGCGGCTGGCCGACCCGGTGGGAACGCCATGCCCGAATGCGGCAGGTTGCGGATCGGTGGATCGCATCGCGGGGGGAGCTGCGATTGATGACGCCGGATGGGGCAGCCCGGTCTCCTTCGATCTCTTCGGTCGTGCTGCCGGAGCGGTTCCGCGCCCCGCGGGTTCTGGAGGAGCTCGAGCGTCGCGGCTATCTCGTCGGCGGGGGACTCGACCCCCGGCATGGCGAGATCGTGCGAATCGGTCACATGGGCGATCTCGAACCGGTCCACCT
>Ga0075301_1000144_pt1 | contig 11532 bp, 12 predicted proteins | sample Browns_TuleA_D1_FD_120053 | JGI IMG/M metagenome (GOLD analysis project Ga0075301, IMG submission 120053) | Natural and restored wetland microbial communities from the San Francisco Bay, California, USA, that impact long-term carbon... | ecosystem: Environmental > Terrestrial > Soil > Wetlands ... | reverse complement strand
CTCGCCGAGATCGGTATCGAATGCCTGAGGCAGGCGCTCGATGAATTCCAATGCGTGCGCCGCGGCGCACGCATTGGAATTCATCGAGCGCCTGCCTCAGGCATTCGATACCGATCTCGGCGAGCGCGGTGTGAAGCTCTCCGGCGGTCAGCGCCAGCGGATTTCGATCGCGCGCGCAATCCTTGCCGACCGCCCGATTCTGCTGCTCGACGAGGCGACCAGCTCGCTCGACGCCGAGAGCGAGCGGCAGGTCGCGCTGGCGCTGGAGCGCCTGGCGCGCGGGCGCACAACGCTCGTCATCGCCCATCGCTTCGCGACCGTGCGCCATGCTGACCGCATCATCGTTCTCGATCGTGGCCGCGTGCACGCCGTGGGCACCCATGACGAGCTGCTGCGTTCGAGCGAACTCTATGCCCACCTCGCGCGGCTGCAGTTCATTGCGGAGGGCGAGGCCGCGTCAGGAGTGACGAGTGATGAGTGACGTGTGGAGGGTGTAAACAACCCTATCCGATCACCGATTACTGATTGCCGATAACTGACAACGGAAAGCAAATATGCGAGAACTACTGCCACAGGCTGAAAAAATCGGCGCGCTGCTGAAGGCGCGCAAGGAAACCATTTCCATTGCCGAGTCGTCCGCCGGTGGCCTCGTGTCGGCGGCGCTGCTCGCCGTGCCGGGCGCCTCGGTGTATTACGTGGGCGGCGCCGTGAACTACACGCGGCCCGTGCTGCTGCACCTCTCCGGAATGCGGGAAGAGGAACTGGCCGGCATGCGTGGCGCCACCGAGGCATTCGCGCTGCTGGCTGCGCGCTCGGTGCGGCAGCGCTATCGCACGCATTGGGGGCTCGGGGAGGGCGGGGCGGCAGGCCCCACCGGGAACCGGTACGGGGACCCGGCGGGGCACGCGTGTCTGGCGGTGGCCGGCCCCGTTGAGCGCGCGACCACGTTGAGGACCGGCAGCGCCGACCGCGTTGCCAACATGTACGCTTTCGCCGGCGCCGCGCTCAAGCTTCTCTACGAGGCCCTGGAAGGCAAAGCGTGACAGCCGACAATGCCCTCGCATGGCGTTCGGGACCTTGCGCAATTTCCAGCGCGAGTCGTCGATTGCCGCTTATCACGCTTTCTCGATAATCCAGTATCATTCCGCTTCCGCGGCAGCCCGGTTGACGTCGCCCAACACCCATCATTGGAGAACAAGCATGAACGCACTGCGCTTATTGCGCCTTTCATTTTCAATGCTTTTCCTGTACGCAGCCGCAGTGCCCGGATTGGCACAGGACAAGGCGGCCGGCTCGGATTTCCAGCCCGAGGTCGGCCAGGCGGGCAAGGACGTGGTGTGGGTGCCGACACCGCAGGCGCTGGTGGACAAGATGCTGAACCTTGCCAAGGCGACGCCGAAGGATTTCCTGATGGACCTCGGTTCCGGCGACGGACGTACCGTGATTACCGCGGCGAAGCGCGGCATCCACGCGCTCGGCATCGAATACAACCCCGACATGGTGGCGCTGTCGCAGCGCAACGCCGCGAAGGAGGGCGTAAGCGACAAGGCCAAGTTCACCAAGGCGGATCTGTTCGAGACGGATTTTTCGAAGGCCACGGTCATTACGATGTTTTTGCTGCCCGATATCAATCTCCGGCTGCGCCCGAAAATTCTCGACCTCAAGCCGGGCACCCGTATCGTCTCCAACTCTTTCACGATGGGCGAGTGGGAAACCGACGCCACTGACGAGGCGACTGCGAAAGAAGGCTGCACGTCCTACTGCACCGCGCTGCTTTGGATCGTGCCGGCAAAGGTAGGGGGCGCATGGAAGCTGCAGGGTGGCGCCTTGACGCTCAAGCAGACATTCCAGATGATCACGGGCACCATCAAGGCGGGAGGCAAGGAAACCCCCGTGAAAGGCAGGCTGCACGGCAACGAGATCAGCTTCAAGGCCGGCGAGGCGCAATACACCGGGCGTGTCGCGGGCGGCGTCATCAAGGGCTCGGTCAAGGGCGGCGGCAAATCGGGTGAGTGGACCGCAACGCGCTAGGCGCAGGGAGCAGGGCGGAGGGACGGGACTCGAGCCGGGATCCACGATCCACGCCTCTTTTGGGGGAATGTGATGCGAAAACTCCGGACGCAACGCGACAACCAGCAATGGATGCTCGACCTCGCGCTCAACATGCGCGGCCGGGTGCAAAATTTCGAGCGCGACGACCTGGAGGTGCCGGCCGGCAAGCGCGCGCGCAACTACCGCATGCTGCCGAAGGTGTGGCGCGAGGCGGCGGAACGGCACGAGAAGCTCGCGCGGCGCGCGGAATCGATGGGCGCGAGCGAAACCGCCACTTTTCACTACGACCATGCCATCGAGTCTTACCGCATGGCGCAGCACCCGATTTATTTCGATGACCATCCGGTCAAGCAGTTTCTCTGCCGGAAGTTGAACGAGATGGTGGACCGGCGTTCGAAAGTTGCGGCCTACCCGATCGAACGCGTGGAGGTCCCGTTCGGCGGCGGCAAGACCATCTCCTGCCTGCTGCACCTGCTGCCGGATCGGCGCAAGGCGCCCGTCGTCATCTACGTGCCCGGCATGGACCAGACCAAGGAAGTATTTCCCAAGGCATTCCACAACATTGCGCTGTCGCGCGGCTTTCACGTGATCGCCATGGACGGCCCGGGGCAGGGCAACTCCAACCTGCAGAAGATCCGCGCGGTGAAGGACAACTACGAGCGCGCGGGCGCGGCGGTGATCAGCTACCTGATTAAACGTCCCGAGGTGGATGCGAAGAAAATCGCGGTTTACGGGATTAGCATGGGCAGCTTCTGGTCGCTGCGGCTTTCCAGTTACGACCACCGCGCTGCGGCGGTGGTGAGTTCGGTCGCGTGCTTCAATCCGGACAATACGATCTTCACGCAGTCCTCGCCGCGCTTCAAGCAGATGTTCATGTACATGGCCGGATACGAGGACGAGGCGAAGTTCGACAGGGAAGTTGCGAGTGGCATGACCGTGCGCGGCTACCTGGGCAAGGTGAAGTGCCCGACGCTGCTCGTCACCGGCGAGTTCGATCCGCTGTGCCCGCTGGAGGATGCGGTCGAGGCATTTCACGATCTCAAGGTGCCGAAGGAGATGTGGGTGATCGAGAACCAGTACCACCCGCTGTGGGGCATCCCGAACCTGGGCGGCATGGACTGCCACGACTACGTGATGGACTGGCTGAAGCTGCTGTTCTCGGGCAAGCGCGCGCCCCCTAAGCGCGGGCGCATTGCCTATATCCGCGAGAGCGGCGACGGGCCGTGGGGCAGGTGCGACTGGACGCCGCCGATCAAGCCGGGGCAGGCTTATTTTTGATGGAGCGTGACGAAGAGACGGAGAAGCCGGCCATTTCCCGGCATTCGCCACCACGTCATCTCGTCACTTTGCCACTTTTTTGAAAGGGAAACGCATGGACACGCCGGTCGCAACGGACAAGATCATCACCAGGAAGGAAAACGGCATCGGCTGGGTGATTTTCAACAACCCGGAGAAGCGAAACGCGATGTCGCTCGAGATGTACGAGGCGACGGCGGTCGCGATGGAGAACTACGCCAGGGACCCGGAGGTCCGGGTGGTGATCCTGAAGGGGGCGGGCGACAAGGCATTCATCTCGGGCGCGGACATCTCGCAGTTCAAGGACCGGCGCGGGACGCTGGAGCAGGTGCGGGCCGGCGAGCTGATCTCGGAGCGCTGCAACCAGGCGATCCGCGAGTGCCCGAAGCCGACCATCGCCATGATCCGCGGCTTCTGCATGGGCGGCGGGGCCGGCATCGCCGTGGTATGCGACATGCGCATCGCCTCCGACGACTCCCAGTTCGGCGTGCCGGCGGCAAAGCTCTCCGTCGGCTACCGCTTCGCCGGCATCCGGCGCCTGGCGGAGGTCGTGGGCCCGCAGTTCACCGCCGAGATTTTCTACACCGGGCGCCGCTTCACCGCGCAGGAAGCGCTGCAGATGGGTCTCATCAACCGCATGCTGCCGGCCGCCGAGCTGGAGAAGTACGTGCTCGATTACGCCGCGACGCTCGCCGCCAACGCGCCGTTGACGCTGAAGGCGGTCAAGCAGTGCCTGATCGAGCTGAAGAAGGATCCCGCCGATCGCGACCTCGAGCTGTGCGCGAAGCTGGTCGAGGACTGCTTCGCCAGCCAGGATTACATCGAGGGGCGGAACGCCTTCATGGAGAAGCGTAAGCCGGTCTTCAAAGGCAAGTGACGGGGTGACGAAGCGACGGGGTGACGGGAACCATCACTCCGTCACTGCGTCACCGATCGGCATTCATGCCGTCAGCGCATGAATGTCGAGGTTGACGGTCCCGATCTCCCGCATCAGGTATTCCGGCGACGGCTGGCGTTCCGCTTCGGTGCGCTGCGCCGGCGGTTTCAGCTGCGCTTCGATATAGGCGCCTAGCTTGCGCGCGCGCTCGACGATCCGCGAGCCGAATAGCCGCCGCGCGCGATCGTAGCGTGCCAGGGCCGCATCGAGGTCGCCTTCCGCCGCGTGGATCTCCAGCGCGAGGCATTCCGCGTCCATTGCCGCTTTGGTTACCCCTACGCCCACGTGGGGGCGCGCGACGAAGGCGGCGTCGCCGAGCAGCACCACGCGCCCGAGCGCGAGCGACGGCGACTCCAGATCGAAGATCGCCTGGAAGAAGAGCTGCTCCGTGCGCTCCACCACTGCGGCGATCTGCGGCGCGAGCAGCCTGTGCGCGTCCGCCTTGATGCGCGCCGTCACGTCGGGCCGGATCAGCGGCGGCGGAATCGAGATGCCGTGACAGTGGCCGGCGACATCGGTGCAGATGTCGCGCAGCCGTTCATGGAAATCGGTGGGGCGGTACCAGATGTGGTTGTAGCCGCGGCGACCCGGCCGGGTGTCGTTGTCGCGCCCGGGCACGGGATAGCACAGGATCATCTCTCCCTCCGGGAAGCCCATCGTGTAGAGGCCGAACATTTCCTTCTCCGCGGCGGAAACGAAAGTTGCCTCGTCCACCAGGCCGCGCCACGCGACGTAACCGGCGTAGCGCGGCTGCGCCTGCGGCAGCAGGCACTCGCGCACGGTGGAGCGCACGCCGTCGGCACCGACCAGCAGGTCGCCGCGCGCCCGCGAGCCGTCGGCGAACACCGCAGTCACGCCGCTGGCGTCCTGCTCGACGCGCTCGAGCGCCATGCCGAAGCGGTAATCTTCGGCCGGAAACGCGTCCTTGAGGAGGCGATAGACCCGCGCCCAGCTGCTCTGGAGCTGGCCGGTGGCGAGCTCGTGGCTGACGCGCCCGTCGCGCTCGAGGCAGACGCGCCTGCCCACCCAGACGCCGATGTCGTCCACCGCGAGCCCGAGCCGGCCGATTACGGCGTGCAGCTCGTCGTGGGTGCCGATGCCCGCGCCGCGGCTGGCGAGATCGTCGCCCACGCGCTCGAATACGGCGACGTCCCACCCGATCTTGCGCAGCCAGTTGGCCGCGAACAGCCCGCCGATGGAGCCGCCGATGACGAGCGCGCGTCGCTTGCTCATGAGCGGGTAATGGGTAATGAGTAATGAGTAATGGGAGCCACCCTGAGCTATGAAGGCAGATAGATGACGGATGACCCCTGGAGCGCGCCGGATGTCTGTAACCACCCATTACTCATCACGCATCACTCATCATCGAAGTTGTGTTGATATTATCTCCACCAGCGTGAAGAATAGCAGGCGCGATGGATCATAACGTGGACCTCCCGCAGGCCGCTTCCGCGGCGCCCTCCGAGGGCATGGTGACCCTCACCCACGTGCTCTACGGAATGCACGGCTTCAGCGCGCTGATGGGGCTGCTCGGCACCGCCTTCATCGTCACGGCGTTCCTCACCGGCTGGCCGTCCATCATCGCGGTGATCGTCAACTACGTGAAGCGCGGCGACGCGCGCGGCACCTGGCTCGATTCGCATTTCGGCTGGCAACTGCGCACCTTCTGGTGGACGGTGCTGTGGGTCGTGATCGCGGTGATACTGATCGTTACCGTGATCGGCGTCGTGGTTGCGTGGCCGCTGCTCATCATCGCCGGCATCTGGGTGCTCTACCGCATCATCCGCGGCTGGATCGCCCTGGCGAACGCGCAGCCGATGCCGACCGCCTGAAGTCGAGATAAATCCAGAGAGAAAAACATGACGGCGAAGCGTATCTGCATCTACTTTTCCCTTTTCCCTTTCCTCTTTTCCCTTTGGTGCGGCTGGGCGAACGCGCAGCCGTACCCAACCCGGCCGATCCGGATGATCGTTCCGTACCCGCCCGGCGGCTCGACCGACCCGACGGGACGCGCGTTCGCGCAGTGGCTTTCCGAGGCCCTGGGCCAGCAGGTGGTGGTGGATAACCGCCCGGGTGCGGGCGCGACAATCGGGCACGGGATTGCCGCGAAGGCGACGCCCGACGGCTACACCATATTGCTGGGCACCTCCGGGGGGCTCGCCACGAGCCCCGCCCTCGGCGTGAAGCTGCCATACGACCCGATCAAGGACTTCGCGCCGATCGGCCTCGGGGTGTACACCCCGTTCATGCTGGTCGTGTATCCCGGCCTGCCGGCGGCGAGCCTGAAAGAATTCATTGCGCTCTCCAAGGCGCAACCGAAGTTCATCAATTTTGCTTCGCCGGGATTCGGGACACCGAACCATCTCGGCGCCGAGTTGTTGAAGGTGATGGCCGGCTTCCGGTTCGTCCATGTCCCGTACAAGGGCGGCGGCCCGGCTGTCGTGGACCTCATCGCGGGGCGCGCGCAGGCGCTCTTTGGCGGCATCTCGTACACCGGGCCGCACGTGAAATCGGGCCGGCTGCGGGCGATAGCGATCGGCCATCCGATCCGCGTCCCCGGGTGGCCCGACCTGCCGGCGGTCGCGGAAACGCTGCCCGGATTCACCAACACCACGTGGTTCGGGCTGCTCGCGCCGGCCGGCACGCCGCGGACGGTGGTGAACCGCATCAATGCGGAAATGAAAAAGGCGGTGGCAAACGCGGAGTTCGTCAAGCTGCTGGATTCGCTCGGGCTCCTGCCGGCGAGCAGCTCGCCCGCCGAATTCCGCGACATGATCAGGACCGAGCTCGCAAGGTGGACGAAGGTTATCAAGCAGGCCGGCATTACGGCAGAGACGGCGCAGTGATGCAAGGACGCAGGATGAGCGTGGAAGGAGCGAGCCGGGGTTTCGAAGAATGTGGGGTTACTGCGCCTGGAAGGCGCGGGTTGAGTCTTCGCACATTTGAGCCGGCGAGCGCCCGATTCGAAGCATCGGATCGAGCTCGGTTTACCCCCGCTTCGCGTGCACTTTCAGAGTCTCTCGCTTTCGTCACGCATGCTCGGTGATTTGCTGTTTCTACCGGTCGCCAGTGCCAGGGAGCGACCGTGAACGACCAACGGGTGAAGCGGGCGGGGGTCATCCTTCCACGTTCCACCTTCATCCTTCGGGCGGCCAGCGAGGCCGTTCTGATTAGCGGAGGCGGTTGCAAACATGATGATAGTTGATGCTCAGGTGCACATCTGGGGCGCGAACACGCCCGAGCGGCCGTGGCCCGCGCGCCAGGCGGTCAAGGCGCAGCGCGACATTCCGCTCGGCAAGGATGAATTGCTGCGCGAGATGGACGCGGCGGGCGTCGGCCGCGTGGTGATCGTGCCGCCGTCGTGGGAAGGCGAGCGCAACGATCTCGCGATTGCCGCGGTGCAGGCGCACCCGGACCGATTTGCCGCAATGGGGCGCATCGATCCGACGCTGCCGGAATCGCGCGGCCGCATCGCGGCGTGGAAAAAGCAGCCCGGCATGCTCGGACTGCGTTTCGTTTTTCACCGACCGCCGCTGCGTGAGCTGCTGACTGAAGGCCACACCGACTGGCTGTGGGGCGAGGCCGAGAAGCACGGCGTGCCGGTTTATCTTTTAGTGGACCATTCGCTGGTGCACGTCATCGACGACATCGCGGCGCACCGCCCGGGGCTGAGGATCGTGATGGATCACAGCGGGCTGGTGGACGGCAAGGACTACCAGGCGTTCAAGGATTTCGACAAGCTGCTTGCGATCGCGAAGCGGCCGAACGTCGCAACCAAAGTGAGCTGCTTTCCGTTCTTCACCTCCGACCCGTACCCGTTTCCCTTCCTGCACCCGTACATCCGCAAGGCGTTCGACGCCTTCGGCCCCCAGCGCACGTTCTGGGGCACCGACCTCTCGCGCCTGCCCTGCACCTACCGCCAGGGCGTCACGCTCTTCACCGAGGAGCTGCCGTGGCTGAAAGGCCAGGACCTCGAGTACGTCATGGGGCGGGGGGTGTGCGAGTGGCTGGGCTGGAAAATCTAAGGCAAAAGGCAGAAGGCAGAATTTCGAGACTTCCGCACAGCGGGGGTCATCCTTCATACTTCTGACTTCTGACTTGGAATTTGCTGAGGAGTGACAATGACCAGATTGGAATTTTATGACCCCTCCGGCACGCTGGAAGTGACGGTGCCGCACGCGCCGCGGCTCGCTTCGCTTAAGGGCAAACGCATCGGCTTCGTCAGCAACGAGCAGTGGCAGGCCTATCGCATGCTGCCGATGCTGAAAGGCCTGCTGGAGAAGGATTTCCCCGGCATCGAGGTGCTGCCGGTCGACGCGTTTCCGCAGGGCAACGGCCTGATCGGCAACGAGGAGACGGCGGCGCTCGTCAAGAGAAGCGGGGTCGACGCCGTCATCGTCGGCAACGCGGCTTGAGGAGCCTGCGCCACAGCATGCGGCCGTGCAGCCGCTAGGATAGAAGCCCTGGGCATCCCCACCGTCACGCTCACGCGGACGGATTTCGTCGGGGTAATGAAGAACGCGGTGACCGGCGTTGGACTCGCGCCCGATGCCGCTATGGTGACATTCCCGGTAAACATGTTCATGCCGGGCAGCGACATCGCGCCGGTCGAGACGCGCAGGCGCGAGTTCTACGATGGTCTGACAAAGTGGAAATCCGCGTTCGCGCAGACCGCGGCGGCAAAGATGCTCTCGGTCGAGGGCGCAAGCTACGAGGACGCGCTTACCAGGGCGAACAACCTGCTTCTCACCAGCCTGTGGGGCGATGGCCTGCCGCTCTGGCCGGCGACGAAGGAGCGCGTGGACTGGATGCTCCAGGGCTCCGTGCTTCCCCGCACGCACGTGCTCGGCAAGTTTCCGCCGCGCGGTGGCATTACGACCATCGAGACTTGTGCTATCGCGCTGGCCATGGCGGGCGGACGGCCCGAATACCTGGCGGTCCTTGTCGCGGCGGTGGATGCGTGTCTCGAGGCAGAAGGGTTCGACCAGCTGCAGGCCACTTCAGGCGGGCCGTTCCCGGCGGTGATCGTCAATGGCCCGATCGCGAAGCAGATCAGGCTCAACTCGGGCTTCGGCCTGCTGGGCCCCGATCCGCAGCGTCCCGCCGGAGCCAGTATCGGGCGCGCGCTGCGCCTGCTGCAGCAGAACGTCGGGGGCGCGCTGCCGGGCGTCGGCACCATGGCGATATTCGGCGCCATGCGCTACACCAATGCGGTATTCGCCGAGGACGAGGAGGGGCTGCCGCCGGGATGGCAGACGCACGCGCAGCAGCGCCACGGCTACGCGCCGGGCACCAACTCGGTTTCGGTGGTGTTCGCAAGTGGCGTCACCAACGTGCGCCGCCGCGGGGCGAAGAAGGAGTCGCCGGAAGAGGACGCGCTGAACGGCATGTGGCGCATGGCGGACTACATGCGAGCGCCCAACCTTGCGGCGCTTGCGGGCTGGGAGAAAGGCACGCCCGGCGTCATGATGATCGCGCCGATCGTCGCGCGCAGAATGGCGGAAGTCGGCTGGACGCAGCAATCCATCCGCGATTTCCTGTGGGAGAACTCGAAGATCCCGATGGCGCACATGAAGCGCGCCGGCGCGCCGGCGTGGATCGAGATCGACCACAACCCGGTAACGCGCGCGAGCATCGATCTCGACCCGTGGCCGATCTGCCAGAGGCCCGACAACATCGTGTTGGTGGTCGCCGGCGGCGGGCACCCGACCCACAGTTATTGGCTGCAGGCGCACTCGCCAACCGTGGAGGGACGCGTCGTGCGCGTGCCGGAGACGTTCGAGAAGCTGCTCGCCGAGGCGGACAAGGACTTGGGATGCGGGGACGACGTTTGCCGTATCTGAAGGCGAGAGGCGAAACGCGGAAGTAGTTATAAATATTTGATTTAAATAATAAAAATAGACATTCGCCAGTGGCCCGGCGCTACGGCGCCGGCGCCTGCTTCCTGATCGCTGCACTTTTGCCATTCGACTTCCGCCTTTCGCCTTAAGATGAGTGGCGCGAATTTATCGCGCACATTTAAGGGGGAGTCCATGAAAACACTTGCAATGGCGGCGGCGGGCATGGCGCTTGCGCTCGGCGGATTCGCGCCGGTGGTGCAGGCGGCGGAAGGGGGCGTGGCGTACGTCGTGACGTATTTCGAGGTCGGGCCCGCGGTGAAGGACAAGGCGGCGGGGCTGCTGCGCGAGGCGGCGAAGAAAAGCCGCAAGGACGCGGGCAACCTGCGCTACGAAATTCTCCAGCGGCTGGGCCAGGGGGACCAGTTCGTGATCCTGGAGGCGTGGAAGGACAAGGACGCCCAGGCGGCCCACGCAGCGGCGGATCACACGAAGGCGTTCCGCGACAAGCTGAAGGACCTGCTGCGCAGCACGTACGACGAGCGTCCGCACGTCGCGCTCGAGGTCGGGGACGTCATGGCGAAAGCGGGCAAGGGCGCCGTGTTCGCCGTCACGCACGTCGACATCGTTCCGAAGGAAAAGGATACCGGCATCGCGCTCGTGAAGGAACTCGCCGCCGACGGGCGCAAGTCCAAGGGCAACGTGCGCTTCGAAGCGCTAACCCAGGCGAGCCGCACGAACCACATGACGGTGGTCGAGATCTGGTCCAGCCGCAACGCAATGGAAGCGCACAGCGTCACGCCGCACATGAAGATGACGCGCGAGAAGGTGGGTCCCCTGAGCGGGAGCCTCTACGACGAGCGGCTCTATCACGCGCTCGACTGACGGGCAGTCGGCCGGAGTCGGGGTGGCGCGGACCAATCCGCGTTACCGGCTTGATCTGGATCAGTACCGCGGCAACGTGAGGGGCGTAAAAAAGAATTGCGTTGCGCCGCCAATAACCCGCTGGCGCCGATAGCGGCGGGCCGAGGCGCAGCCACCTGAGCCGGCGAGGCGATCCCTCGTGCGGCGAAATCAGCCCCCTCTTGGGGGATGACGCGATGCCGGCCGGTGCCCAGAACATGCACCGGCACCCTTCGGGGGTTCAATCGGCAATGCGTGGCAAGTGTCGGCGGGCGCCGGAAACCGGATGGTTCTCCGGCGCTATCTTTTTTGAAGGATGAAGGCGGAAGGATGAAGGAGGACCCCCCGCTGCGCATGCAGGCCTAAACGTCCGGACCTCTCGTTTCCCCCGGCCGGTGCGACCGCAAGGGAGTGAATGGCCGGCTCCCTGAAAATATCAGGCGGAGCCTGGGGTGACCCGATCCCGACCCGCATCGGGTCGGGCGTTCGCCGGCTCGGACGCACACG
>Ga0075301_1000143_pt1 | contig 11657 bp, 7 predicted proteins | sample Browns_TuleA_D1_FD_120053 | JGI IMG/M metagenome (GOLD analysis project Ga0075301, IMG submission 120053) | Natural and restored wetland microbial communities from the San Francisco Bay, California, USA, that impact long-term carbon... | ecosystem: Environmental > Terrestrial > Soil > Wetlands ... | reverse complement strand
TTCCTGAGCTCAGAGCCGCCATCGCGCGCCGGATGTCGCTCCTGTCCGGTGGGCGTCCGGTCAACGCCGACAACATCCTGATCAGCTCGGGGTCCAAGCATTCTATCTTCAACACCTGCTTTGCCTTGTTCGGCCCCAAGGACAAGGTGCTGATCCCCGCGCCAGCCTGGGTTTCCTATCCTCAGATCGTCCATCTCTGCCGGGCGGAACCGATTCTCGTCCACGGGGCACCCGAGTGGGGTCTCAAGGTGAGCCCCGCCGAGCTGGAGCGGCATACCGACAAGCTCACTCGGGGTCTGATCATCTGCTCTCCCTGCAATCCGACCGGGGCGGTCTACACCAAGACCGAGATCAAGGCCATCGCGGACTGGGCCCGGAAGCATGAGATCTGGGTGATCGCGGACGAGATCTACCGTGAGATCTCCTACGGGACCGGTCCGGCCGCTTCGTTCCTCGATCTGCCCGACGAGTACCTGGAGCGGACGGTCGTGATCTACGGGGCCAGCAAGGCCTACGCGATGACTGGATGGCGGATCGGTGCGGCGCTGGCCCCGAACCATCTGTTCAAGGCGATGGCGGCGCTGCAATCCCACATGACCACCGGCGCCAACCATCCGGCGATGTGGGCGGCGGCCGCCGCGTTCAGCGACGAGCGGGTGGAACAGGACGTCACACGCATGGTGGCCGCGTTCCGTCGTCGCCGGGATCGGGTGGTCGAGCGCTTCCGGGCCGAGGCTCCCGGAGTGGAATACGTGGAGCCGCACGGCGCGTTCTACTTCTTTTTCCGCGTCGATGGAGTCCCCCTCGGCGAAGGCAAGGGTGGAGGGGGCCAGGCCTTCTGCGATCAGCTGATGGCCAAGGAGGGCGTGGCTCTCGTCCCCGGCGCCGCGTTTGGGGACGACCGGTGGGTTCGGATGAGTTACGCCGTGTCCGACAAGGATCTGGAATCGGCGCTCGACCGCATCCTGCGCTTCATCCGGACCCAGTCGTCACAGCGCGCCGCCTGAGGGCCGCGTGAGTCTCGAGGCCCGGGTCGAGGCGATCGCCGGGCGGGTCCCCTCGCTGCGGTGGAATTGGGACCCCGAGACCGACATCCTGTCCGGTTCCTTCAAGCCAACCGGGAAGAGCGCCGGCCTGACCGGCACCGTCGAACTCACGGACGACGTCGGGTCGGTGGCGGTGCTCGACGTGGCCGGTGGGGTGCTTCGGGGGATCGACATCGTGGTCTGGCCCGAGGTGGCCAGCACGAGCACGCTCACGCCTCCCGAGCCCTCCCGCGATGGCCGGATCCTCCTCCCTTCCCGCGCTTCGCAACCCGGTATTGCCTCGCTGGAGATGGACACCACCCTCTCCATGTCCACCGACGCCGCTCAGCAGACCTTTCATCTGCGGATCGGCGGCCGCCAACCGGCTCATGTAGTCCGGATCGCGGATCGGTGCCTGGTGGAAGTCGATCAGCGGAATCGCCTGGCCGGCCTCTGGCTGCTCGACGTCCCACCGTTCCCCGAAGGCGAGTAGCCGCTCCCTCCTGCATGGCGTCGTTCTGCTGGCCGGTTCCTTCGATGAGTCGCATCGCGGCAGCCATCCTCCTGGTCGGGCTGGCGGGGGGACCGGCCACCGCTTCGGCTCAGCAATCATTCGTGATCCGAGACGCCACCATCGTGGATGGCACGGGCAAGCCCGGGTACCGCGGCAGTCTTCGGGTCAAGGACGGTCGGATCATCGCGGTGGGGAAGGTGACCCCCCGTTCCAAAGAAGCGGTGATCGAGGCAAAAGGGCTGGCGCTGGCGCCGGGCTTTATCGACACCCATTCACACAACGGCGAGGACTTCACCGCCCATCGAGATCTTCTCGCGGCGGTCAGCCAGGGCGTTACCACGGTGGTGGTGGGAGTGGATGGCGAATCGGTTTTCCCGTTGACCGGACTCTTCACCACGCTCGAGCGCACCCCGGTCGCGGTCAACGTCGCTTCCTACGCGGGGCACGGCACCATCCGCGGCTGGGTGATGGGAAAGGACTACCGCCGCACGGCCACGCCGGGCGAGCTGGCCCACATACGGGCCCTTCTACGGCAGGAGATGCGGTCCGGAGCCCTCGGTCTCTCGACCGGCCTGGAGTACGATCCCGGGATCTATTCCGACACGAGCGAAGTTCTCAATCTCGCTGCCGAGGCGGCGAACTTCGGCGGCCGCTACGCCAGCCACATCCGGAGCGAGGACCGGCGCGAATGGCTGGCGATCGAGGAGGCGATCGAGATCGGCAAGGTGACGGGGATGCCGGTGCAGATCTCCCACATGAAGCTGGGGATGCGGTCCCTGTGGCATGAGGCGGATCGCCTGCTGGCCCGACTGGACAGCGCCAGAGCCGACGGCGTGAACATCACGGCGGATGTGTATCCCTATACCTTCTGGGAATCGAACCTGGCCACCCTGTTTCCCGCCCGGGATTTCAGCAACCGTGATGATGCCGAATTCGCGTTGCGTGAGGTGGTGGCCCCGGACGGCCTCCGACTCATCGAGTATGATCCCGACTCCTCGATCGCAGGGCTCACACTGGCCGAGGTCGCGGAGCGAAGCCGTACCGATCCGGTCAGCGTCCTGCTCAACCTGGTCGCTCGGTCGGACGCGATGGAGCGGGAGACCGGTCAGGGCGCCGATGCGGTGACCGGTGTCGGGATGGCCGAGGATGACGTGGAGCGGCTCATGACCTGGCCCAACGCCAACATTTGTTCGGACGGTGGCATGACCAGTGGTCACCCGAGGAGCTACGGGACCTTCCCTCGGGTGCTCGGGCACTATGTCCGCGCGTTGAGCGCCCTGCCGCTGGAGGAGGCGGTGCGGAAGATGACCTCGCTGGCGGCGAGCCACATGGGCTTCCGGAACCGGGGGACGATTGCCGTGGGCCAGCAGGCCGACCTGGTGTTGTTCGACCCGGCCAGAGTGAAGGACCGGGCCACCCCGGAGAAGCCGACCCTGCTTTCGGTTGGCATCTCCCGGGTTTGGGTGAATGGCGTCCTGGTGTTCGCCAATGGCCGGACCACGGGGAAGTATCCCGGCCGGGTGATCCGGCGCGAGAAAGTGGTTGGCCAACCGGCCAACTAGGAAGCGGATCCAGCTTCAGGCTCGAATCGCCGCCGCGAGCACTCCCGGCACCCGGACCCAGCTCGAATTCTCCTCGAGTTGAGTCAGCCGGCGCATCAAGCTGTTGGCCGAGCGGTGGGTCGGCGCGTAGGGCGGCTTCGGGGTCACCATCAGGGGATAGCGGGCCACCGCCTTCTCGATTCCCTCGATCATCGGGGTGTTGTGGACCCAGCCTGACCCGCTCTGGATGTTCGTGAGCGTGGAGCTGGGGTGGCCGCCCCAGGGCGTGTTGCCGAGACCGAAGCTGCTACCGGTCCAGGCGTTCACCGCCACCATTCCGTAGCGGAGCCGCGTGATTGCCTGCTCGACCGCCGCTGCGATTCTAGGGTCCTTCATTAGCTTCGGGTGCACTACCAGCCCCGCCGACAGCGTCCCCCACAGCCGGTCGTTGGCGAACCGCACCGCCTGATCGAGGAACTCGATCGGATCCTCGCTCCCGACCTGGGTCTCGGAGGCGAGGGGGCAGAACGGCTCCATCGAGAACGCCGGCTCGTCGCGATCGTTGGGATCCAGGTCGGTCAGGAGCGTCCAGGGGATCCGGTCTGCTCCGGCCTCCCCGAAATATCTGGCGGTGGTCCGTCCCTGCGTGAGCGTGCGCCACCGGTCGATTGCCCCGGGGTAGTACGCCCGGCGAACCCGGGCCTCCTTGAGCCGCTGTTCCAGGCGCTGGAGAAACTCGGGGCGGCGACTCCATCCCCGCGGGGTCACGATCATCCGCACGGCCGCGCAATTGTAGGACCCGTTACAGATGATGGCGCCTGCGATGTCTTCGGCCTGGAACTGGAGCTCCCTTTCACTGTAGGGACCCGGAACGATCAGCACCGGCGAGACATTCCCCAACTCGGCCGTGAGCGGTTTCAGGAGCAGCGGTTGGCCGCTGGCCTTGCGCGCCTCCTGTTGCGGCCCCGGCGGCCCCCACATCAATCGCTCATAGGTGTTGATCGAGCCGGTGACATGCACTTCGTCGACTCCCGGGTGATTGACCAGGTACTCTCCTTCCTCGGCCCCGCCATAGACTATGGCCAGGAAGCCCTGAGCGATCGGCTCCGCGTAGGCCAACTCGAGGAACGGGCCCAGGTAGGCGTTCACCGGGTTCATCTTGACGAGGCAGACCTTGCCCTCGTTGAAGAGCTTGGTGCTCAGATCCATCGAGACGATGGCGTCGACGTTTCCGGCTCCGAGGATCAGGGCAACACAACCCTGGTGGGTGGGCGCCTTATAGAAGCCGGCCCGCGCGGACTCGAGGTCCGCCTCGGAGACGCCGGGCTGGAGGTGGACGTCCATTCGAACTCCCGCAAACAGGGTCTTATCGATTCCGCTAGCAGGGAACACCTGGGCGGCCACCCGGCCATCGATGGTCCGACTGACCGCCCCGATCGGGGTGTTGCCGGTTTGCTTGAGCGACAGGAGCGATTGCTGGAGCAGCCTCAGGTGGCGAACCACGGCCCAGGGGCCGAGGGCCCACGCCTCCCCTTCTTCCGAAGTCCCCAGCCGGAAGTCTCGTGCGTGCGCCGCCGCTTTCACGCTCTCCTCGGCGACCCGGAGATAGCCGACCTGCATGCTCCTGAGGAGGGCCAGCCGCTGCTCCAGCGACAGCCTGACGAAGCGGGGTGCCCCCTCCCGCAGGCGCTCCACCGCCCGGTCGAGGTCTTGCCTGGAGCTGGGACGAGGTGCGGACGTGGTCACGGGAATCGGGGGACGGGTCAAGGTCGGCGCGGACACGATGGAGCTCCTTCGATATGTAGGCCGATTGGGCCCGAGCTCGGAGCCAGAGGGCGCCCGATGCGTGAGCCGTGGATCAGCCAGGAACCAGGTACTGGATTATATGCGGGCGGGGCCCTGGTTCATGAAGGGCGTCGCCCCTCCTTTCCCCTCTTCCCATTACCCGTACTTTTCCCGGCGTGAAACTCGCCCACCTCGCCGATCTCCATCTGGGGTTCCGCCAGTATCATCGGCAGACACCGGCCGGCCTCAACCAGCGGGAGGCCGACGTTCAGAGCGCCTTCGAACGGGCGGTGGACGGCGTGCTGGCCGTGCGGCCGGCGGTGGTGGTGATCGCCGGAGACGCGTTTCATTCGGTGCGCCCCACCAACACGGCGATTCTCTTCGCCTACCGGCAGTTGAGCCGGATCCGGGACGCCCTTCCACAGGTCCCGATCGTCCTGATCGCCGGGAACCACGACTCTCCACGCTCGGTAGAAACGGGATCGATCCTGCGGTTGTTCGAGGCGCTCAAGGTGGACGTCGCGATCGACCAGCCGCGCCGATTCAGCTACCCTCACCTCGATTTGAGCGTCTACGCGGTGCCGCATCCCGCCCTCCTCACCGGGGAGCGGCCGGCCCTCCTCCCTGCAGGGCCGGAACGGTTCCAGCTGCTGGTGATGCATGGAGAGGTGGAGGGGGTCTTCCCGGTCGATCGGAGTGGGACCGAGTACGGCGGCGCACTGCTTCGGCGCGAAGAGCTCCAGGCCGGCAAGTGGAGCTACGTCGCCCTCGGGCACTATCACGTGCAGCATCAGGTGGCGCCCCGGATCTGGTACTGCGGCGCTCTCGAGTACGTGAGCCCCAACCCGTGGGGTGAGCTCAAGGAAGAGGCGGCCCACGGGCATCCCGGAAAGGGATGGCTCCTGGCCGACCTCGCCACCGGAGCGGTGGAACGGAAAGAGGTGCCGCTGGCCCGGCGAGTCCTCGACCTCGAGCCTCTGGATGGAACAGGCCAGGGCGCGGAGGCGCTCGATGAGATGCTCGCCGCGCGGGTGGCCGCGGTTCCCGGCGGTATCGGCGGTCAGGTGGTGCGATTGGTGATCCGCAACCTGCCCCGACACGTGGCCAGGCGGATGAATTACACCGCGATCCGCGGCTATGCCACGCAGGCGCTGCATTTCCACCTCGACATCCGCCCTCCCGAGTCTCACCGGATCGTCGGCATGGGGGCGCCCGGTCACCGGCAGACTCTCCCCGAGCTGGTCCGGGCGTACCTCGAGAAGCGGCCGCTGCCGGCCGACGTGCCGCGCCAGGCTCTGGTGACGACAGGGGTCGAATTGATCGAGGCGGTCGAGCGCGAGAGGCAGGAGAGCTAGTGCAACTCGAGCGCCTGCGTCTGGTCAACTTCCGCCAGCACGAGGACACCGAGCTGGTCCTCGGCCCGGGGCTCACCGGGGTGGTGGGTCCCAACGGGGCGGGGAAATCCACCCTGCTGGAGGCGATCGCCTACGCGCTCTACGGCATTCAGGCCGCGAGGGGAAACCGTGAGAGCATCCGGCGTCGCGGCGCGGAGCCCCGGTCGCCGGTTCGCGTCGAGCTGGACATGGTGTTGGGTCCGCACCGCTATCGCATCGTCCGGACGCTCACCGATGCCCAGCTCTACCTGGATGGCGACGACAAGCCCATTGCCACCAGCCTCAACGTGGTCACCGAACACGCCACCCGTCTCCTCGGGATGCGGCTGGACGAGTTCTTCAACACCTACTTCACCGGCCAGAAAGAGCTGACGGTGATGGCCGCGATGAAGCCGGCGGAGCGGGCGCAGTTCCTCTCCCGGGTCCTGGGGTACGAGCGGCTCAAGACCGCCCAGGATCGACTTCGCGAGCAACGGAGCGCGCTCAAGTCGCGGTTGCAGGCGCTCCAGAGCGTGCTGGCCAACCCGGCTGAGCTGGATCAGGCCGAGGGCCGGGCCCGGGCTCGCAAAGACGCGGCGCTGAGCGCCGAGCAATCCGCGGCAGAGCTCCTGGCTGCCGCGGACAAGAAGCACGCGGAGATGGCGCCGCGCTGGGAGGAGGTACAGCGACTGAAGGAGCGCCTGGTCGCCCTGGAGGGAGAGTATCGGTTGGCGGAGCATCGGGTCCAGGAGGCCCGCCAGCGGTTCCAGGAGCTGGATCTGCAGCTGGCCCAGGCGACCGAGGCGCGCAGCCGGGTTTCCGAGCTACAGGCTCGGCTGGCGCCCCTGGCCGGACTCCGGGCGGAACGGCAGGCGCTGGATGGACTCGCGGCCGCGCATCTGGCGCGGCAGACCGCCGGAGGCGAAGCCGAAGCCTTGCGGAAACAAGTCGCGGAGGTGGATGGGAGGCTGGCCAAGCTCCCGGGCTCAGAGCAGCTGGAACAGGCCCGCGCCGAAGCCGCCCGACTACGCCAGGCCGTCACCGATCTCGCCGACCTGGCCGAGACTCGGCGCACCGCCTGGGACCGGGACCTTCAGGATGCCCGGACCAAGCGCGAAACGCTGCTGGACCAGTACAAGGATCTCCGGGATCAGCACCAGCGGATCGTGCAGGCGGGGCGGGATGGTGTGTGCCCCACGTGCGCCCGGCCGCTCGGTACCGAATATGAAAACGTGCTGGGTCTGCTGGACCGCCAGCTCCAGGAGGTCCTGTTCAACGGCAACTATTACAAGCAGCGGATCGAGCAGCTGGCGGATGAGCCTCGAGAGCTGCTCGACACCGACGACCGGAGGCGCGAGGCCGAGCGCCAGCGGGATGAGGCGATGGGGAAGCTTGGCCGCCTGGAGGCGCAGGCGGCCGAAGCCCCGGCCTTTCTCGACGAGCGCCGCCGCGTGCTCGGGCGCATCAGCGAGCTGGAGCGGGTCCTGGGGGCGGCGCCCGCGCCCTACGACCCGGCGCGGCACCAGCGGGTCCGTGACGAGATGGCGGAGTTGGAGCCGCTGGCCCTGGAGGCGGAGCGCTTCCGGGGATTGGCGGAGCGTGCCGAGGCGCTGGTCCGAGAGGCGGAGAGCGCGGAGCGCGAGCTGACACAACGGGAGACCGCCGGTCGTGCGCTTCGCCAGGAGATCGAGGCCCTGGGTTACAGTGAGGCGCGGTTCCAGGAAGCGCGCCAGGCCACCGAGGCGGTGGCAGCGGAGCGGCGGGAGGCCGAGCTGGCCATGGTACGCGCCCGTGCCGAGGCCGGAGCCGCGGAGGAGAGCCTGGCCGAAGTGGCCCGACGGCGCGACGAGCGGGCGGCGCAGGAGGCGGAGTCGAAGCGCGCCGCTTCCGAGCTGACGATCCTGCAGGAGCTGGATCGGGCCCTGACCGATCTCCGCACCGATCTCAATGCTCAGCTTCGCCCCGACCTGTCGGAGCTGGCCTCCGGCTTTCTCCGGGATCTGACCGACGGCAGGTATGCGGACCTGGAGCTCGACGAGGATTATGTGGCCCTGCTGGTCGAAGGTGGAGAGAGCAAGCCGGTCATCTCGGGCGGCGAGGAAGACCTGGTCAACCTGGCGCTCAGGCTGGCGATCAGTCAGATGATCGCGGAGCGGGCCGGCCAGCCGCTCTCGCTCCTGGTCCTGGATGAAATCTTCGGCTCGCTCGATGAAGACCGGAGGGCCGCTGTGGTGACCTTGCTCCGCAGTCTCGCCGACCGGTTCCCCCAGGTGGTGCTGATTACCCACATCGAATCGGTCCGGGAGGGTTTCGATCGGGTGATCCGGGTGGACTTCGACGCGGAGCGTGGGATCTCCCGCGCCCGGGACGAAGTCATCGGAGGCAACGATGGCCTGGCTGCCTGAACGAGAGACGTTCGGGCCGGAGCGTCCGACGGTGCGGGACATCGATACCCTCAACCGGGTCTTCGCCGAAGCGTTCACCGATCGGTACCGGCGGGATGGACTGGCCGGCGTCCGGGTGCCGCAACTCAACCCGGTGATCTGGCGCTACGCCATCGAGGATGCGGGAGACGGCGCCATGGTCTGGCGCGATGCCGATGGCCAGATCGTGGCCTTCAACATGGTGCACCATTCGGGGCGTGAAGGCTGGATGGGGCCGATCGCGGTGCGGCCGGACCGACAGGGCGCGGGTCTGGGGAAGAGCATGATCCGGGTCGGGATCGAATGGCTACGGGAGCGGGGTGCCCGGACCATCGGGCTCGAGACCATGCCGCGCACCGTGGAGAACATCGGTTTCTACGGCCAGCTCGGTTTCCTCCCTGAGCATCTCACCATCACGCTCACGCGCGATCTGCCCCGGCGCCTGGGTCCGCCACCCGAGCTGCTGGCCCGGGCCGCTGATCGGACCGCGCGTCTGGCCGAATGCCGGGATCTGACCAATCGCCTGGCCCCGGGAACCGATTTCACCAGGGAGCTCACGCTGTCCCTCGATCTGGCCATCGGGGACACGGTGCTCATTCGGGATCCGGGAGCGGAGGGGGTGCGGGGGTTCGCGCTCTGGCACTCGGCTCCGCTGGCGGGTGGGCGCCCACAGGATGAAGTCCGGGTGCTCAAGCTGGTCGCCGAGGACCTGCGGGCCTTCGAGGCGGTGGTCCATGGGGTGCAGGCCGCCGCGGCCACCGCCGGGATCCGCCGCATCGCGATTCGCTGCCAGAGCCGGTTCCAGGAGGCGTACTCCTGGCTGCTCGAGCAGGGATTCCGGGTCCACTGGACGGACCTCCGGATGACCCTGCGTGGCTTTCCCGAGCCCCCGCCATCGGGAGTGCTGCTGTCCAACTGGGAAATCTGAACCCTTCTTCTGGAAGACTTCAAAGCTTCTTGGGTTGCGGGGAGGTCGGCCGCGCCCTACGTTATCGCCGCTGGTGAAGTCCCATCCACGATAAAGAGAGGCGTGCCATGCGGCGCATCTTCCTGGCCACCGGAGTCGGGCTGCTCCTCCTCTATGGCAGTGCGTCCGCTCAAGACGCTCACTACTGGACCCAGAAATTCGGGACCCGCGCGCTGCTCCTGAGCGGCACGGTCATCGGCAGCGCGGTCGATCTCAGTACTTCCTTCTATAACCCGGCCGGCCAGGCCTTGCTGACCACGACCGATCGAGTGCTTACCGTCAAGGCGTTCGACTTTGCCTCGACCAAGCTGGCGGATGGCGTGTCTCCGGGGGTCGACTTCGGACAATCCCGGTCTTCGATTCTCCCCACCTTCTTCGGCGGCACTGTCCCCATCCACTTCCTCGGCAGTAACGCGATCGGCTATTCCGTTTTCCCCCGTCAGCAGGCGCAATTCGATGTCACGGGCAGGGGCGGCGGCCAGATCGACGTCTTCCCCACCAATCCCGGGACCGAGCCGTTCGCAGCGGAAGGGCGGCTGGAGCAGGACCTCAATGAGACCTGGGTGGGGCTCACGTGGTCGAGGAAACTGGGGGAGCGAATGGCGGTGGGCCTCAGTCAGTATGTGTCGGTGCGGAGCCAGCACGTGCGGCGGGAGGTGACCGCCCAGTCGTTGGCCGGGGGCACCACGGGGGCCGTGACCAACCAGATCTCGAGCTTCAATTACAGCCAGTGGGGAACCCTGACCAAGATCGGCCTCATGGCCCACTTCGATCATGTGGATCTGGGTGTAACCCTGACCACTCCGACACTCAAGGTGATCTACAGCGGCGACGCTCTGTTCGACACCTACGCGCTGGGCCAGGACTTCACCGGAGACGGGATCCCGGACAACGTGTTCGTCGCCAGCTACCAAAAGAGTCTCTCGGGTCGTTACAAGACCCCGCTATCGATTGGTGGAGGCGCCGCATTCCGGCTACCCAACAATACCCTCTACGTCAGCGGTGAGTGGTTCAACAGCATCGGGTCTTACTCCGTATTGGAGGTGGCCCCAGCCGTGGACCAGGTGTCGGGCAACCCCGTGCCTCTACAGGTGGTAACCTCGGCGCGAAGCGTGTTCAACTTCGGTGGCGGGTTGGAGCACGCCTTTTCCAAGAAGACGTCGGGGTTCGTGAGCTGGGCGACCGATCTGTCCTCTCTCCCAGGGCAGTCGTCGAACATCGCGGTCTCCACCTGGGATATCTACCTCATCCAGGCCGGCGTTGCATTCACCTTGAAGAAGTGGGAATTCACCCTCGGAGGCGGCTACGGGTGGGGCAGCGAAGTGTCCCAGCAGGTGCCCAACTTCGGGAACCCCAGCGTGGACGGCGGACTGGTGCGGATCACCAGTGGATCGAAGATCAAGTACCAGGACATCCGGATCATCTTCGGCTTCTCGATCTAAGCTCAACGCCTGGCATGAAGCGACGAGGTCGGAGCAGAGCTACGCTCTGCCCCGACCTCGTGGACTTTCAGGTCCTCCCCGCTAAATCACTTCTTCGTCAGCGCTGCCGCCATTTTCGCCGAAGCCAGGCCGAACAGGGCTCCGAGTACCAACGAAGCATTCACGCCCAGCATCGGGTTCGCCGTGAAGCTGACGCCCATCAGGTCGGCGAGCACCGCCTTCTGGACCACCAGGAGGAAATAGGCGACGGTCGTTGCATATCCGTAGACACCGGCTGGAATGACGGAGAACAGCTCGATGTGGGCGCCCATGCAGAGCGCGAACACCGTCACGGCCACGACCAGCGCGATACCGATTTCGCCGAGCCCGTTGTTGAGAATGATGTAGAGCGCGACGTAGGCGAGGATGGAGCCGAAGATATTCCCGGCGATCGTGTGCTTGAGGGCCTTGGTGTCTCCGCCCGAGTGGAAGAAGCAGGCCCAGGCGATGAACCCGGCCCACACGGCCAGACCCAGCGCACGCATCAGAAAGGTGAAAACACCACCGAGTAGTCCGATACTGAGCGATAGGGCGACTAACTGTGACAT
>Ga0075301_1000142_pt1 | contig 11719 bp, 7 predicted proteins | sample Browns_TuleA_D1_FD_120053 | JGI IMG/M metagenome (GOLD analysis project Ga0075301, IMG submission 120053) | Natural and restored wetland microbial communities from the San Francisco Bay, California, USA, that impact long-term carbon... | ecosystem: Environmental > Terrestrial > Soil > Wetlands ... | reverse complement strand
CGATTCCCGTGTAGGTGCCCGCGCCCAGGGAGTACGCACGCAGGAAGACGATCGCCATGCCGCCCACGCCGATGGTTGTCGCGCCGCTCCGGAAGCCGGCGCTGATGGTGTGAGCGGTTGAACCGATCTGCGCCAGCTGGCCGATCAGGGCGGCGAGTATGATGACGGCGTGGGTCAAGAGAAAGAGCAGGAAGACCGGCACGAGGGTAAGAACCGATTCACGGACCCCGCGAAGGTTGAGAACGACCATCCCGAGCAGGAAGGCGACCTCGCAGGGGAACTTGGCCCCCGCCCAGGTCGCAGGCAGAAAGCTGAACAAGGCGTCCCCCGCCGCAGCGATCGAGATCGTGATGGTGAGCACGTAGTCGACCAGAAGTGCTGAACCCGACAACAGACCGGCGCGCTTCCCCAGGAGTTTGCTGGCGACGACGTATCCGCCCCCGCCGGTCGGGAACTTCTCGATGATACGGCGATACGCGGTTGAGATCAGCAGGACCGTCACCGCCATGAGCAGAGCAAGCGCCACCGCGAGATATCGGTGTTCGCCAAGCTGCCGGAACGCTTCCTCGGGTCCATAGGCCGAAGAAGAAAGTCCGTCGGCACCCAGCCCGACCCATGCCAGGAATGCGACGAGGGAGAGCCGGTGAAACAGCCGGCGGTCAGTGAGGTCGCGTGGTTTCCCTACCAGCAGGCGACGCAACCAGGGCCCCGGCGGCCTCGGCCGGGGTTCGGGACCGGAATCCATATGACCCAAAAGGTGAACACCTACCCGGGAGAGGTCATCAGGGAGGTCGAAATCCTGATACAATCCTGATCCGGGCCGGGAGTAGTTTTGGGGGGGCAAGATGAAGACCGATCGGACGACCGTGCCGGAATACCTGGCGGCGGCAGGCGTGGTGGCAGTTGCAACCGCGGTGTGCCTTGCCCTTCGGGCTCGTTTCGCTCCCATCGATGTGGCGATGGTGTTGCTGGCGGGCGTTGTCCTGGTCGGTGCTCGTTACCGCAAGGGTCCATCGTTGTTCGCCGCGCTTCTCAGTATCCTGACCTTCGATTTCCTTTTCGTACCGCCGTACTACAGGCTCAATGCCAACGATTCCGGTTACTACCTGACGTTCGGGGTGATGCTTGTCGTGGCGCTCACCATGGGCCGGCTCACGACCAGGGTCAGAGAACAGCGCGAAGCAGCCGCCGAGCGGGAACGGCATACGGCGGCGCTCTACGCCCTGGATCGGGATCTTGCGGCTGCCCCCGACACCGACAGCCTCCTGACGGCCGCGCTGGGCCACCTCAACAAAGAGACTTCGGGCGAGACAACCGTCCTGCTCGCGGATACTCTTGGCTCCGTCGGCGATCCGTGCTGGCCCCACGACCCGCCGTTCGACCAGCCCGATGTGCGCATTGCAGGTACCTGGGCCCTCGAGCATACCGAGCCCGCAGGATGGAGTACCGAGAACTGCGCTGACGCGGCGGCGCTCCTTCTCCCCCTGCGGGGAACCAGCCAAACGGTCGGGCTCGTGGTCATCCGGCCAGCGGACCCGGGGACGCCGCTGTCCCCGGAACGACTCGGTACGGTGCGGAACCTGGTGGATATCATTGCCGACGCGGTCGAGCGTCGGCAGCTTGCCGAGCGGAACGAGCGGGTCAGGGTCGAGATCGAAGCCGAACGGCTCAGGACCGCATTGCTGAGTTCGCTCTCCCACGACCTGCGCACTCCCCTCGCCAGCATTGAAGGCTCCGCCAGCGCGCTGCTCGACGACCCAGGACAGTTCGGAATCGAGGATCGTCACGACTTATTGGAAGGCATTCTTGCCGAGTCGCGCCGAATGAGCCGGCTGGTCACCAACCTGCTGAACATGATTCGGGTGGAATCCGGCGAACTATCGGTACAGCGGAGCTGGCAGCCTCTCGAAGAACCCCTTGGCGTCGCGTTGCTCCGGATGGATGAGCCGCTCCGCGAGCACCCGGTGACCACCGACCTTCCGTCCGACCTCCCCCTCGTACCGGTTGACGAGCTCCTGCTCGAACAAGTCTTCGTCAACCTGCTCGAGAATGCAGCCCGGCACACGCCGGCGGGTACCCCGATCACCGTTCGGGCGTGGCAGGAACCGGGGGAAGTGGTCGTCGAAGTCGGAGACCAGGGTCCGGGCATTCCCCCGGGCGAGGAGGAGGCAGTATTCGGCCGCTTCTACCGCGCCGATCCGGCCGCCGACCCGGGAACCGGGGCCGGTCTCGGCCTTACGATCTGCCGCGGGATTGTGACGGCGCACGGGGGAAGAATCTGGATCGAGCCGTCCCACGGACAGGGCACCCGGGTGCGGCTGAGTCTGCCGGTGAGGGGGGTAGCGGCCGGGCTGGACCCGGTCGAGGTGGCCGGGGAGGCGCAGGATCATGCCTAACCCGCTCATCCTGGTGGTGGAAGATGAGCCCCACATGCGCCGATTTCTGCGGACCACCCTCAGGGCCAACGGGTACCATGTGGTCGAGGCCGCAACCGCGCGCGAAGGGCTGATGCAGGCCGGCGGCCGGAACCCCGATCTCGTGCTGCTCGATCTCGGACTGCCCGACCGGGACGGGCGCGAGGTGACTCGGGAGCTTCGGCGGGCCACCCGCGCCCCAATCATCGTCGTGTCGGCCCGGGGCCAGGAGCATGAGAAGGTCGCTCTGCTCGACCTGGGGGCCGACGATTACCTCACCAAACCATTCGGCGCTGCCGAGCTGCTGGCCCGAATCCGGGTGGCGCTTCGGCACTCAGCGCAGCCTCCCGATGCGCTGGAAGAACCGGTGTTCCTGGCGGGCGGCATCATGGTGGATGCCATTCGGCGGCAGGTCATCCGGGACGGAGAAGAGATCCACCTCACCCCGACCGAGTACAAGCTCCTTGCCACCCTGGTGCGCCAGGTGGGCCGGGTCCTGACACACCGACAGCTGCTCCAGGAAGTCTGGGGCGCCAACTACACCGGTCAAACCCACTATCTGCGGGTCTACATGGCCCAGCTCCGTCACAAACTCGAGGCGGACCCAACCCGCCCCCGGCTCCTGATCACCGAGCCAGGGATCGGGTACCGGCTCCGGGAGGAACCAGCCAGGAGCCGGATCGACTCCCGCTGACCTGCGGCAAACTCCTGAACTCACAACGATTTAGGCTAACCACACGCCAGACAGCCATGCCGCAACATCATGAGTATCAACGTACTTTGACTTGCAATTATTTGATCGTATGGTAAGTTTTGCCCCCCATGTCCGACGCCGAAATCGCCGGTCCCCGCTGGCAACGCCGCCCCACCGAACGACGCCGCGAGATCCTCGACGCCGCAGCTTTCGTTTTCGGTGAGCGAGGCTATGAGTCTGCGACGCTGGCCCATGTAGCCGAGCGAGCCGGGATCAGTCCGGGAACGGTTCAGCACTATTTCGGCAGCAAGGCCACCCTCTTCAACGAAGTCGTGGCGGACCGATTCCTCGACGGCGCCGAGGAGGACGAAGCCCTCCTGGTCGAGCACCGGGGAACCTACGCCGAGCTGCTTCGATCGCTGATCGAGCGGAACTGGACCCGGTTGAGCCGGCCCGGCAGCTCCGATCTCCTTCTGGTCGGCATGGCCTCCGCGATGAGCTGTCCCGAGGCCGGGCTGGTGGTGAGCGGGGAGATGGGGATGCGGTGCCCGCGGGTGCTCCAGCGGGTGATCGAATCGGGGATCAAGCACGGTGAGTTTCGGCCGGTGAACCCCGAGGCGGTGTCCCGGGTGATCAGCGCAACCGTGATCGGCATGGTGATGGGCAGGCAGCGCCTGATGCAGCATTGCAAGGCCCCGTTGCCGCCTCCGGGAGAGGTGCTCGCGGAGTTTCTCGTGTTACTGGAACGTGGATTGGCGAAGGAGGAGAAATGAAGCAGGGGTTCATGGTGATGGCGCTGCTGCTTGGCGCGTGCAAGTCCACTCCCCAGTTCACGCTGCCTCCGCCCGAGGTCGCCGTGATGACCGTGGAGCCGAAGACGCTCGACCAGGTGTACGAGTTCTCCGGAGTGGTCGAAGCCTCGAAGCGGGTTCAGGTCCGCAGCCAGGTCGGCGGCGTGATCATGGAACGTCCCTTCCGGGAAGGCCAGGCAGTCGAGGCCGGCCAGGTACTCTACCGGATCGATCCCACCAACTACGACGCCGATCTGCGTGCCGCCCAGGGGCGCTTCGCCGAGGCGGAGGCGCGTCAGACCAATGCCGCGGCGCGGCTCCAGCGGTTCACCGCGCTGCTGCGGGACAACGCGATCTCCAAGCAGGACTACGACAACGCGGTCGCCGAGGCCGGGCAAGCGAGTGCAGGAGTCGATGCGGCCCGGGGTGCCCTCGATCGCGCTCGCAAGGCGTTCAACGATGCGACGGTGCGCGCCGAGATCGGCGGCAGGGTCGGTGAAGCGTTGCTGGAGGTCGGAGCGCGCATCCGCGGACCGGAGGACGTGCTGACGGCAATCGACGTGATGGATCCGATCTATGTGACCTTCAGTCCGTCGAGTCAGCAGCTCCTGGCCTGGCGGGCGAACCCGGAATCGAGCCGGAAGCTCCAACCGGGAGGCCCGCTCCGGATCGAAGTGACGCTCCCCAACGGGGAGCCGGTGCCCGCGGTCGGCCAACTCGGGTTCATTGATCCGGTGCTCAATCCGGCCACCGGGACCCAGGCCCTCCGGGCGGTATTCCATAACCCGCAGCACCTCCTGGTGCCGGGGCAGTTCGTCCGGGTCCGGCTGCTCGGGTTCACCCGCGACAGCTCGATCCTGGTTCCCCAGCGCGCCGTGGTGCAGGCCCTGGGCCGGCAGAGCGTGTACGTCGTGGCCCCCGGAGACACGGTGAAGGTCCACGACGTCACCGCCTCGAGCTGGGAAGGCAACAACTGGCTGATCGAAAGCGGGCTGGCCGCGGGCGACCGCGTTGTGGTTGACGGGCTCCAGAAGATCGGGCCGGGCATGAAGGTGCGGGTGGCGGCCGCCCGGCCATGACCACGAGCATGTTCGGGCTTCCGGGATTGGGCGGACCGCCTTCACGACCGGAAGACCAGCCCCGGTACCTCTTCATCCGCCGGCCGGTGTTCGCGGCCGTCATCTCGATCGTGTTCGTCCTGCTGGGCGGATTCGCGATGCTGCGGCTGCCGATCAACCGCTTTCCCCAGATCACCCCTCCCACGGTGCAGGTCACCGCGGTCTATCCGGGGGCCAGCGCCGAGGACGTCGCCCAGGCAGTCGCCGCTCCGATCGAGCAGCAGCTCTCCGGGCTCGACGGGCTGCTGTACTACCAGTCGGCCAACTCGAACAGCGGCGTGATGTCGATGTCGGTGTACTTCGACATTTCGCGCGACCAGGACCTCGCTGCGGTGGACGTCCAGAATGCGGTCAAGCTGGCCGAGCCCCAGCTGCCCGAGGAGGTCCGGCGTCAGGGGGTGGTGGTCCAGAAGTCGGTCCGGGCCAACATCCTGATGGTCGTCGCGCTGGTGAGCGACGACCCGCGGTACGACGCGTTGTACCTCAGCAACTACGCCAAACTCTACGTCGAGGACGAGCTCAAGCGGATTCACGGAGTCGCCAGCGCGACGGCGTTCGGGGGCCAGGACTTCTCAATGCTGATCTCCCTCGACCCCGACAAGATGGCCCAACTCGGCATCACGGTGCAGGACGTGGCCGCTGCGGTCCGGGAGCAGAACACCACCAATCCGGCCGGGCGACTGGGTCGGGAGCCGGCTCCCTCCGGCACCGAGCTCACCCTGCCGGTGACCACGAGTGGCCGGCTCAAGACCCCGGAGGAATTCGGTGGGGTGATCGTGCGTGCACTTCCCAATGGGTCCCTGGTCCGGGTGCGGGACATCGCGCGGGTGCATCTGGGAGCGCTGGGTTACGACCAGGTCGGCCGATTCAACGGGAGCCCCAATACGCTGATCCTGGTGAGTGCTCTCCCCGAGGCCAACAACCTCGCGGTCAAGAACGCCGTGGTGAAGCGGATGCAGGAGTTGGGAAAGGGATTCCCCGCGGGCATCCGTCAGGTCGTCGGCTTCGACACCACCCCGTTCATCACCGAGTCGATGAAAGAGGTATTCAAGACCCTGCTCGAGGCGATGATCCTGGTGACCCTGGTGGTCTTCCTGTTTCTGGAGAGCTGGCGGGCCACCCTGATCCCGGTGCTCGCGGTCCCGGTCAGCATCATCGGAACCTTCCTGGGACTCCAGATGCTCGGCTTCACCATCAATACCCTGACCCTGTTCGGGCTGGTGCTCGCGATCGGGATCGTGGTGGACGACGCCATCGTGGTGATCGAAAACACCGAGCGCATCATGGAAGAGGAGCATTTACCACCCCGGCTCGCGGCCGACAAAGCGATTCGTCAGGTGGCCGGCGCCCTGGTCGCGATCGTCCTTTCCCTCGCGGCGGTGTTCGTCCCGGTGGCGTTCCTGGGCGGCATCACCGGGGCGCTCTACAAGCAATTCGCGCTGGCGATCGTGATCGCCGTCACCATCTCCGGCATCGTCGCGCTGACCCTGACCCCTGCGCTCTGTGCCGCCCTGCTCCAGCACTCGCCGGCGGAGACGACCAACCGTTTCTTCATCTGGTTCAACGGCTGGTTCGGCCGGACCCGAGACCGCTACGTCAACCGGACCGCCCGGATCGTCGGCCGACCCAAGACATGGCTTGCCCTGTTCGCCGTGGTGATCGTCCTCACCCTGGTGCTGTACCGCCGGGTTCCGGGCGCGTTCATCCCCGAGGAAGACAAGGGATTCTTCGTCCTTGCGCTCCAGCTTCCCGATGCCGCCTCGCAGCAGCGCACCGAGGAAGTGGTGAACCGGATCGAGCAGATTGCGCTGCATGATCCGGCGATCGAAGCCACCACCACCCTGGTGGGTCTCGATTTGCTCACCTTTTCGCAGCAGACCAACAGCGCCACCATGTTCATCCGGCTCAAGCCGTGGGGCGAGCGCCGCGCGAAGAACCTGAGTTTCCAAGCCGTGCTGGGCCGGATGAACGGGGCACTGTTCGGCACCAAGGAGGCGTTCGGCTTCGCCTTCAACTTCCCCGAGATCTTCGGGTTGGGGCGCACCAGCGGACTGGAACTCAATCTTCAGGCTCGCGCTGGCCAGGACTACCCCGCCTTCCTGGGACAGGTCTATGGGATCGTCCAGGACATGAACAAGCTCCCCGAGTTGACCGGGGCCGCGACGCTCGCGCGCGCCAACGTGCCCCAACTCTATGTCACGGTCGATCGAGAAGCGGCCCAGGCTCGTGGGGTGAGCAGCGGACAGGTGTTCTCCACCATGCAGGCGATGCTGTCCACCCTGTACATCAACGACTTCAACCAGTTCGGCCGGACCTACCGGGTGCAGGCCGAGGCGGACGTTCCGTTCCGCCAGCGTCCCGAGGATATCGGGCGATTCTACGTGCGGTCCAACCGGGGTGAGACGATTCCCCTCCCCGCCCTGGTTCACTCGGAGATCCGGGGCGGCCCCAGCCTCATCAGCCGGTTCAACGGATTCTCCTCGGCCCTGATCACAGCGACTCCGGCGCCCGGCAAGAGCTCGGGCGAGATGATCGCGGCGGTGGAAAATCTGCTCAATACCAAGTATGGCTCGCAGGGCATCGGCTATCAGTACAGCGGCCAGACCTTCCAGGAGCGCATCGCCGGCGGCGGCGGCTCAACCGTGATCGTGCTCGGCCTCCTGCTGGTTTTTCTGGTGCTCGCCGCACAATACGAGAGCTGGTCGATTCCATTTGCCGTGCTGCTGGGGATTCCACTGGGCTTCTTCGGGGCGCTGTTCGGAGCCTGGATCCGGGGCATGCCCCAGGACATCTATTTCCAGGTCGGGATGATCGCTGTGATGGGCCTGGCCGCGAAGAACGCGATCCTGATCGTGGAATTTGCCTCAAAACTCCGGAGCGAAGGTCGCTCCATCAGGGACGCGGCATTGATCGCGGCCCGACAGCGGCTCCGGCCCATCCTGATGACTTCCCTCGCCTTCATCGCTGGGGTGAGCCCCCTGGTGATCGCGGGCGGCGCCGGAGCGGCCAGCCGTCATTCGATCGGGACCGGCGTGTTTTTCGGGATGCTGATCGCGACCGGGGTAGGGATCTTCTTCATCCCCCTGTTCTTCTCGGTGATTCGGGGCTGGGTCGACCGGGGGCGAAGCGCGGCAGAAGGGGAGGCGGCATGAGACGGACAATAGCGATCTCGATCGCTGCGGCGATCCTCGAGGGGTGCGCGATCGGCCCTTCGACCAGCGTGCGGCCGCCGACCTACCCGGCGCCGCGGGTTGCGGACTCGCTCCCCGGGGGGAGTGCGAGGGGCTTCTTTGATTCGCTTGCCGCGGCCCGGGCCCGGGGCGATACCGGCGTTCCGGTGATTCCGGCTGCGCGTCCCCTCGTCCTCGATCCGTCGAGCGATCAAGCCTGGCTCGACGTGCTGGGCGACAGCGCGGTGGTCCGGCTGGTGCGCCAGGCTGTCGCCAACAACCGGGACTTTCAGGTCGCTACCGCCCGGGTCAGGGAGTACCGCGCCCTGCTTGGCGTGGCCCGGTCCGATCTCTTTCCGCAGATCAACCTCAACGGCGTGGCAAGCAAGAACCAGGTGGTGTTCGGGAGTTTCGGCTCCTTGAAGTACGATGTGGTGCGCGTCACCGGAGACCTTTCCTGGGAGCTGGACTTCTGGGGCAGAATCCGGCGCCAGACCCAGGCGGCGTCCTTCGATCTCAAGGGCCGCCAGGAGGACGAGCGGGCTGCGGTCGTGTCCCTGGTGGGCGATGTGGTCACCGCCTATCTCGAGCTCCGGGAACTCGACCGGGCGGCCGAGATCTCGCAGCAGACCCTCGAATCACGGCGAGCCACGCTCAACCTGGCCCAGCGGCGGTTCGCCCAAGGAGTCATCTCGGAGCTCGACGTTCGTCAATTCGAGGCGGAAGCCGCCGCCTCCGCCACCCGGGTGGCGGACTTTGCCCGGCTCCGCTCCGAGAAGGAGCACCAGCTCAACATCCTGCTGGGCGAGGCGCCGGGTCCGGTAATTCGCGGCGCGTCGCTCGAGCAGGCGGTCCGATCGGTGCAGGTTCCGGATTCGATTCCGTCGACCCTGCTGCTCCGACGCCCGGATGTGATGCGGGCAGAGCGGGACTTGCAGGCTGCAACAGCCCGGGTCGGGCTCGCGATCGGCAACATGATGCCGCGGGTTATGCTGACCGGACAATACGGGCGGCAGCACCCCGGGTTCGACAGCCTGTTCGCCAAAGCCAACGAGGTCTACGTCGGCCAGATCGGGGTTTCCCTTCCGATCTTCACCGGGCTCCGAAACGAGAACCAGGTCTCCGCGGCGCGAGCCCGGGCCGACCAGGCCCGGAGCCGCTACGAGCAGGCGGTCCTCCAGGCCTTCCGGGAAGGGGATGACGCCCTGGTGGGACTGCGACTGAGCCGGGACCAGCTCACCGCGCAGGAGACCCAGACCCAGGCCCTGGCGCGCGCCTACGCGCTGGCGATGCAACGGTACGACAATGGGATCTCGAGCTACCTGGAGGTCCTGGATTCCCAGCGAGCGCTCTTCACCGCTCAGCTCGCCCTGGTGGCGCAGGAACGGCAGTACCTGGTCCAGACGGTTCGGTTGTACCGCGCCCTAGGGGGCAGCTGGACGGTCGAGCCCGGACACTAACCCCGGGTTTTATCGGAGCGGGCCAGCTTCCGCCGCACCATCGGTCGAGTCAGGTCCCGCAGGGCGTCGCGGCCTATCCAGCGGGCCGCGGCGTCCGACGAAGCGGCCAACCGCTTCGCGAGCGCCACCGAGGGTTGATGGAGCGCCGCGCTCCGGCTTCCGACTGACCGAAGCGCCCAGCTTACTCCTTTCCGGACAAAGTTGCGTTCATCCCCGGCGGCTCGCTCGATGAGGGCGAGGCCTCGGAGAAACGGCCGGTCGGGCGACTGCTTGACGTGCAGCGCGACTCCCGCCATGAGCGCGAAGGCGGCCCGTTTGACGAACTCCTCTTTGCGGGTGCTCCAGGCCCGGATCTTCTGCCAGGCATGCGGGGTCCTGTCGAACAGGTGGAAGCAGAGCGTGTCGCAGATGGCCCAGTTGTCGAAGTCCCCGGCCCAGCGATCCATCTGCGCCGGGGTGACCCGATCGGGTTCGTCCACGAAAGCGGTCAGCATTCTGGCCTCGTACCATCCGGTCTTCCATAGCGCGAGCGCCAAGGCGTGATCGCGGCCGATCGATTTCGCCAGGGTGCGAATGTCGGCCACCGATACGCCGAAGACCTTGTCCGCCACGATCGCATAGCGCGCCATACCGCCCCGGTTCTTGCGGCTCCCTTTCCGTTCGAGCCAGGCGATAATTTGTGGGACCGTCATTGGAGCAACGCGACGTTGCGCTCCATTCGGGCATAGCTCCGATCTGCGCCATCCGGAATGTCCATCTCCGTCCGGGTTTTGAAGTCGGGTATCAACGCGGCCGGCTGATTCGGCTCTGGAGGTCTTCGAGCTCCCGGCGGGTTTCCCGAGTGTCGGGATTGTCGGGGCCGAGCTCCCGTTCCCGGATCTGCAAGGCGCGGCGATACAAAGGCTCGGCTTCCTTGTACCGCCCCTGGTCTTTCAGCATTCCTGCGAGTCCATGCAGGGTGATCGCGATGCTCGGATTCTCGGGAGTGAGCAGTGAATCCTTGAGGACGAGGGCGCGCCGAAAGAGTGGCTCCGACTCCCCGTAGCGCTGGAGCTTCCAATACGCTTCGCCGAGGTTGGTGTAGATCTCGGCGGTCCTCGCGTGATTTTCTCCGAAGGCTTTCTCGAAGATAGGGCGGGCGCGCTGGTAATCGCGGAGCGCCTCTTCGTACTTGCCCTGCATCCAGGACACCGCGCCGAGGTTCATGAGGGCGCCGGCCACATCGGGGTGGTCATTACCCAAAACCCGTTCCTGAATCTCCAGGGTCTGGCGGAAGAGCGGCTCCGCCTCTCCATACCGGCCCTGTGACCAGTAGACCACGGCGAGGTTACTCAGGTCGGAAAGGGTTCGCGGGTCCTCCGGTTTCCGAACCCGGCGGTCGATGTCCACGACCTTTGCGAACAGTGATTCGGCCGCCGCCATCTGGCCCTGGCTCCATCGCACGGCGGCCAGCGCCCCAATGGAACTGGCCACATCGGGGTGGTCGGTGCCAAAAGCCTTCTGGCGAATGTCGAGCACCGCGGTATAGACGCTGTCGGCTTCGGTAAAATCCCCTCTCGCGGCGGCCAGATCACCAATAGCCTGGAGTACCTCTGCGACGGCAAGGTCGCGGGTCTGGGGATCGTCTTCTGACTCGCCGCGCCGAATGCGCAATGCGTCGTCGAGAAGCGGACGGGCTGCCACGTTGAGGCCGAGACGCTGATAGACCGACCCAAGGGTGTAAAGCAGCCTGGCCTGGAGCAGCGGCTGTCCGGCCAGCCGGCTCCTCACATCCTGAGCGCCGCGGTCCAGCAACTCGCGTGCGGTCAGGGTATTCCCTCGGGATTCGTCAGGATCGGAGACCCGGAAGAGATCCACCAGAAACGAGGTGACCTCGCGGGCTGCGCTCGCTTCGCGCTCCGCCTCGCGCTCGGCCCGGCTGGCGCGGACGAAGCCGACCGCCGTCATCACGGTGCCGGTCGTAATCGCGGCGGCGATGAGGCCCGCTGCTGCCACGCCGAGCCGGTGGCGCTGAACGAACTTGGCAACCCGGTACCGCGTGCTTGGGGGCCGTGCCTGAATCGGCTCGCTGG
>Ga0075301_1000140_pt1 | contig 11766 bp, 12 predicted proteins | sample Browns_TuleA_D1_FD_120053 | JGI IMG/M metagenome (GOLD analysis project Ga0075301, IMG submission 120053) | Natural and restored wetland microbial communities from the San Francisco Bay, California, USA, that impact long-term carbon... | ecosystem: Environmental > Terrestrial > Soil > Wetlands ... | reverse complement strand
GACTAGTTTGTAGTCACAAAAGAACAAACAACGCTTAAGCAAATCTTATTCATTTATCACAAGCAATTTTTTGTATGTTTTACATGAACAGACATGCGTTCATGTTGAATTATTGTAAATTCTATTAGTATGCAAAGTTCAGATATTTTAGATGATAGCCCCATTGTAAAGGAGCTTTCAAACGTTGCTTCGCAAGCATTTCACGAATTAGAGCTAACAAAACAAAGTCTTAAAGAAAAAGAACTAGAATTAATAGAAATTGCTGAAATTTCAAACCAAAAAATTCAAGCTGCAGTAAAAACTAATCAAGATTTACAAAATAAAGTTCAAATTTTAATGGATTTCTCTAATACTCTGGAAATAAAAAATAATGAATTAGAACAAAAAAATAAAGAACTTTCAATAAGAGAAAATACCTACAATAAATTAAATTATGAGCTTAAAGAACAATTGCTCAACGTATCAAAAACCGAAAAAGATTTAGAATTAAGAAAAAAATATTTAGAAAAACAAATTGAATTAAAGACAGATGCATTACTAAAATCTCAAAAAATGGCAATAATTGGTGAACTTACTTCTCGACTAGCACACGACTTGAGAAATCCCCTATCAGTTATTAAAACTGCACATGGGATCATGAAAGAAAAACCAAAAATGGCTGTAAAACAAAGACTAGAATATAATGCGAGAATTGATAGGTCGTTACTTCGGATAATACATTTGGTTAATGATGTTTTGGGTTTTGTTAGAATTACCGATTTAGAACTAAATGAAACATCTACCCAATCTTTAATAGATTCTGCAATAGACTCTATCGACGTACCTAACCAAATTGAAATAATTAAACCAACAGATAATTTTAAAATTAATTGTGATTTTAGAAAACTTGAAGCTGTTTTTTCCAATCTAATAACTAATAGTATTCAAGCAATCGAAGAAGAGGGTAAGATAGAATTACGAACAAGTAGTGATAAAGATTCAATAAAATTTGAAATAGAAGATACTGGTTCTGGAATTCCAAAATCGATAATACCAAAAATATTTGATCCATTATTTACTACTAAAACTAATGGAACTGGTTTAGGTTTAGCAATATGTAAAAACATAATCGAACAACATGGAGGAACAATTACCGTAAAATCAAATCCAACTACCTTTACAATTATTCTTCCAAAGAATCTATAAATCTCTCATAAAATGTGAATTAAACATCTACTTTTCTGATATAGAATATCATATTACAGATATTAAGGGGATTTTATTAGTGGCGATATGCCTCGCAATCAGGATCTTGTTTGGTTAAACCTATGGAAAAATAATGCTCCCAGCCTTAGAGAAAAAGCTATAGGTTGGCGTAAAGAAGAGGCGTTAACTAGAATTGAGAAACCTAGTAGAATTCAGAAAGCAAGAAGATTAGGGTATAAAGCAAAACAAGGAATTGTAGTAATTCGTATGCGTGTTGGAACTGGAGGCATGAGGAGAAAACGACCAGTAGCAGGACGAAGACCTAAACATCTAGGTGTGACAAGAATCAAAGCAGATGTGAGTATGAAAGAGGTTGCAGAGCGTAGAGTTTTAGAGAGACATCCAAATATGAAATTACTTGGTTCTTATTTTCTTTACAAAGATGGTATGTATTATTGGCATGAAGTTATTTTAGCTGATCCCTCTCATCCAAGAATCGCTAAAGATAAAGAGTTACGTAAAAGAGTTATTCCTGCGTAGCAAAAGTTGTATCCAATATTTCTCTCAGTCATTTTATTACTATTAGTTATCCCATGTGCATTTGGACAAATTTCAGATCGAACAGGTCTAAAACAGGATTTTACAATTGAAACTGGAGGATATGCTTTTCCAGTCGATGTGACTTCAAATTTTAACGTTGAAGATATAGAGTTTAGTAGTGATGACAAACAGTTAACTTTTTACTTTACCAGCGGGCTTGAAAATAATTTAGCAGAGATTCAAATTCCAAAAAATCTAATTAATGGAAATTTTACTTTCTTACTAAATGATCAAGAGATTTTTCCTATTGTGAAAACTAGTGAAAAAATTTCCTTTATTACTTTAGAATTTAACGGAACTGGAAAAAATAAGCTTGAAATTATTGGAACTACTTATCTCCCAGAATTTTCTGAAATTGCTCCGTTGATTTTATTTACGTCACTTATCGTTACAATTTTTGCTAGAAAAATACAAAAATTTGCTAATTATTCATTTAACAAAGATTGAATCAATGGTTCTAGTTGACCATTTTGTCCAAATGAAACATCTCTAAGAATCCCTTTTCTGTCTACAACAATTGTTGAGGGTGTTCCATTAAGAGAATATTCCTCAAATGTTTCTGCAGAATATTCTTTAGATTTAAAATATTCCTTGACTCTATGAATTATTTGGGCTCTATAATCTTCTGGTTGCGAATCAAAATCTGGAATTTGCTTATTAATAAAATTCATAATTCTTGATTCGTTAATATCGCCTGTTTCTTTAATCAAAGAATCCATTCCTACAGGAAACGGAATTTTATAAGGCAATTTGCCATTGTCTAGTTTCCCATATTGACTCAGTCCTTCTTTTGTATCTCCAATAACTTCTCCAGTTTTTAGTAAAAGTTCAAGATTTTCTATTGTGTTTTTATCAAAATCTTCAAAGGCAGTTGCTAATCCAAGAACAGTTACTCCTTCTGAATGATACTTGTTATAGATATTAATTGCCTCAGGAATTCCATAAAGAAAACAACCAGGACAATTTACTTGGAAAACTTCGACTAAAACAATATGATCCTTTTCTTTATCGAAATTCGTGGGTAGCCCTTGAACCCATTGCGAAACTTTGAGGTTTGGAGCCTTTTCCCCTATTTTTAAACTCACAATAATTTTTTGTTAGAAAATCTATTAAATAGATAACTATCTTGAAAATCTAACTAATAGAATAATATAGGTGACAAAAATCTGCAATCATAAAATGAGTGTAGTTACCCCTGAACGATTAAGACTTTTTTCTGAAATGGAAGAAAAATATGAGAAAAAGGATGCTGATTACTTTGTAAATCTAATAGATCACGATGATTATGTTGTACGTACACGTGCTACCTGCATTTTAGTTGATCTTGGAGGTGAAGACAAAGTCAAATACGTTGCCAAAGTTCTCAAAAATGATCCAAATGAGTTAGTAAGACATGAAGCAGCTTTTTCACTTGGCCAAATGGGTTATAGTAGTGGTGTAAAACCACTTGAAGATGCAACTAAAAACGATCCTAGTATGTTTGTTCGACACGAAGCTGCAATAGCATTGGGAGTTATTGGTTCAAGAGAGGCAATTCCAACACTTGAAGAGGCACTAAAAGATCCTGACAAGCCTGTAGTAGAGTCTGCAGTTGTTGCATTATCTAATATTGATTTTATGGATAAATTAAGCAAAAATGAAAAATTTGCTAAACTTACTGGTGGCTAAAGAGCAGTTACTTTACTTTCTAGCTCAGTTGACTCAAACTTGTAGATCTGTTCAACACTGGAATCCTCAAAGATTTCAGATTCGTGTGTAATTATGATAAACTGCATTGGATGTTGGGTATTTGTAAGATTCGACAACTGAGATAAAACCTCAACCAGTGCCTTTCTACGTTCCGCATCAAGATGAGTAGTAGGCTCGTCAAGAATCATTAAATTAAGATTAGATGCCCCAAGTAAACTTGCCATTCCTAATCTTAAGGACAATGCAATGCTTACTTGTTCACCCCCACTAAGCGAATCCAAATCTAACCCCTCTTTTTTAGAAAAGCATGTAATTATAATGTCTCTAGTTTTTTCCTGAAGAAATATTCTTTGAATTTTCGTGTTCAATAAAATAAGATACTCTGATGCTTTTATTGAAATTGCATTAAGAGCCCAAGAGCGAAGACTTGTTGCTACCTGTCCATCCCTGTTAAATACATTAGTTTGAATAGAATCAAGATCCTCAAAATAATTTCTTACAACTTTAAGTTCAGATATTGCATTTTCAATAATTTTGATCTGACTTTCATTTTTACTTATGTTTTCAGATATTGCACCTAATTTTTGATCAATCTGTGAAAGATTAGTTTGGATCGTACTCATAGAATTTTTAAGATTTTTAAATTCAGTTTCATCAAATCCTTTTGTTTCTTGTTCAAGCTTAGAAATAGAATTGAAAAGTATTTTTGTATGTGAATCAAGATCCGCAATTTCAAATAAATTTCCAGACGTAATTCTAAGTGGAATTTTTTGTGTATTTTTTTTCTTGAATTCTATTTCTTTTTGTATTGCTTGTAATTCATTTTGATCTTTTATAGAGTGAGCTCGAAGTATTGCTTGTGCCTCTCTGATATTTTGAAGTTTTTCAGTAACCTCAATTCGTTCAGTATTGTAAATTTCTATTTCTTTTCCTAAAGAGTTAATCATTTTTTCTACTGCCTTAATTTCCTCTTTCAAATGCTTTTCTTGAAAAAATGGATTTAATTTATCAACAACTGAATCACATACTGGACATTTATTGTCTTTAAGCTGAAGCTTCGCAGCTAGGGATTGTTTTTCAATCAGGGATGTCTTTTGATTTGTTAACTGCTGAATCTTTTTTTGTGATTCATTTATTTTTGCTTCTAAATTTTTGAGTTTAGTTTCTAAATTTTGTTTTGGTCCAACATGTGCAAAACATCCTTCACATTCACGAATTTTACGCTCTTTTTCATTAATTTCTTGTTGAATTTCTTTAATTGCAGTTTTTGCATAGGCAGAAAGTTCACTTCTCCGGGATTCTAGCTGGTTTAATTTGTCAATTTTGGGGGCATCGATCTCAAACTTTATTCTAAGATTTTCACTTTCTTTTTCATATTGGGATTTTTTTGACAAAAATTCATTTCTTAGTGGTTTTAATTCATTCAATTCTTCATAAAATTTTTCTAAATCTTTTGATAAAATTTCTATCTGTGTGTCATCATAACCAATATTTTCTTTTATATTTTCCCTAAACTCCTTGGAAATAATTTTCATTGCTTCTGCAGCAACATCTAATTTATCGATACCAATAATTGCATTGAGAAGTTCTTTAAACTCTTTTGGTTTTGCCTTGATAATTGCATTAAGTTCCCCTTGTTGTACTATGGATGCAATCTTTAATTTTTCAAAATCTAATCCTATTCTTTTTTCTACTTCAGATGTCATTGATTCTCCAAACTGTTTTCTTTCTCCAGCTGCAATTTGAATCCAATCTCCATTGATATTTTCAGAGAATTTTGCTGTCAATTCTCCTTTGGTATCAATTTTTCTCTCTGCTCGATATTGTTTATTATTTACACTAAAAGTAACTTTGGCAAATGCTTGGTTGGTTCCTCTTTTGATCAAACCTTTGCTTGATTTTCTTGTATGTTGTCCAAACAAAGCAAATGTAATTGCATCAATGATGCTGGATTTCCCAGCTCCATTATTTCCGACAAATACTGTAACCCCATTTTCAAATTTTAATGTTGTATCTGAATGTGATAGAAAATTTCCCAATTCAACTGCTGTGATCATTTCTGTTTTTCCTTTTTGAATCTCTTATAATCTTCCATTATTACCTGTGTCGCATCTCTAAAATGCTTTGAAGATAATATTGGTAGTAATTCTTTTACTGCAAAAGTTGCAAGCTGTTTTGAACCAAGAACATCTATTGAAAGTTTGAATAATTCTTCATCAATCATGTTAGGTCTGTCCAAGAAGACCGATGAATCAATAGATTCCTTATTGATAATGCTCCAAAAACATCTCAAAGATAGAGAATTTAGGCGTGAAATTTGTGCCTGAATTACTTCTGTTTTTATTTTTTCTCCATATATCTTTAGTTCAACAATTGGTTTGCGCTCAAAATTTCCTAGTTTTTCTGAAATCTCATTTACTGAGTTGAGAATATCATCATATGTTGTTTTAAATGAGAACTGTGGTCTTGTATCAAGCTCAATCCATTTCGATTTTGCTTCCTCTCCTGAAATGTCAACTTCGAAGAATCCCTTTTTTGTTTCTTTAATCCCCTCACTTGTTGTTAATTCTATAGAACCAGGATATGCAATTGGCCCATTTAGATGATTGAATTGTTTGATGTCATGGTCATGCAAGTGACCCATTGCATAGTAAGTAAAGTTTTTTGGAAGATCCGTTGACAATAGTTCTCCGGCATATTTGTTAAATTCAGTTATTCCTTGATGCAACACAAGAATCTTGTGTCCTGAATGGTTCTTTGCAATTTTATCAATCTCTGAAAACTTTTCTTCAAATTGTGGAATCTCACTTTTTCTCATCTTGTCAAATCCTGCCAAAAGTATGTTTTTGTATTTTATTGGTTTTCCTTGACCAATATATCGAGAAAATTCTAAATTATGATACACATATGGAATTGGAGTTGTACGGATTCTACTAATATCATGCTCACCTAATATGAAAAATGAATCAATATTGTTTTGTTTTAATCGTTTTAATGCATTTGCCATTTGAATTATCGCTGTTCCGTTGGGATTGGGAAAATGAAAAATATCTCCTGCAAAAATTACAAACTCAACATGATCTTTTATTGATGTATCTATTGCTTGATTGAATGCAAGGTATACGTCTTGTTCTCTTTCCTCAGAACCATACTGTGCAAGGCCTAAATGCATATCTGAAATATGTGAGAAAATCATTTAATCCAACAGCAGATCTTTTTGAACTAATTGCTGAGTTGACTCTATTGCAATTTCACTTATCTTTTCAGCTTTTGCCCATTCACTTACTGCACTTTGGTCTCCCCCCATTATTTTCTCTTTTACTTCTTCAATGTGGACAAGAGATGGAAGATTTACCCATTGTCCTACCATGACCGAATCACCTACGTTGAGTGAAGTAAGCTGACTGATAAGCTCCCTACTCGTAGATTCAGTAGCTGAGGCGATTTGGCGTTGGTCATCTTCTTGGATTATTTTCATTATGGCAAATGAACCCATCTGACTTAGCACATTCAAATCTACACTCCGTGGTCTCTGAGATACTATTCCCAAACCCATGCCAAACTTGCGACCTTCTCTAGCGATTTTTGCTGCCCAATATTTCGCACCAGTATCATGCTCCTTAGGGATAAAGACATGTGCTTCTTCAATTATCACAAATATTGGTGAGCTGAATCTGTACGTTCCTAGTTTTTTTGATTTCCCATGTCTTGCAAGACTTGCATCTTTTCTATCTTTGAGAAGTTGTTGAAGGTAAAAAGCTAATGCTACATTCGCCTGTTTTTCACTTAGTTCTGAAATATTCAAAATATTTGCTCTACCTTCCTTGATGAAACTGATTGGATCCCCCATGTCAGGATCTAAAATTTCGCCAAATCTTCTCTGAGCTTCATCAATGATATCCTGTACTCTATATGCTGAATTTCTATATTCTTTAAATTTTTTATCTTCGGAGTTTACAATGAACTCAACTTCTTCTTCAAGTTTTGCCCAAAATTCTTTTGATTCTTTTACTTTATTGGTAAAAGCCATTCTCAAGACTCTTTGTTGAACATTTGCACTGTCTCTTATCTCTAAAACTTCAGAAAGCTGTTCATGATCAAGCAGACGTGGATTAATTTTTGCATCAACTACATTGATTTTTGGAATGTTCAGAGAAGTATAATCATTATGATAATCAAAAATTACAACAGTTCCTTTAATTTTTGCAATCTCTTTCGTAAGTAATGATACCAGATTACTTTTTCCCATTCCAGTCATTGCTAAAATTCCTAAATGTCTTGAAACAATTTTATCAAGATTAACTCGCGCATCAATTGTTTTATTACGAAGAAGGGTTCCTATTTTTATCCACCCATCTTTTGAAGGACTAAATATTTTTTCCAAATCCTGATTTGTTGGTTGTAAGATGGAAGTACCTGGAATGGGTGGTACAGCCGGAATTATAGATTGGCCTCTTTGAAGCTTATCTAAAAATCCCAAGATTCCAATATGCGCAGTATATGTTTTGTCTCTCCTATTCATTTCAGCTATCTCGATGCTCTCTGCAGCCTCATCAAAATTACGAACATCAGCAAATGCAGCACTAGATACTGATGACTTTTCAACTAAACCTAAAATCTTTCCTTCATCTGAATCAATGATGATGTACTCTCCTACAGATACTGGTCTAGATGCCAGTGCTGTAACAAATGTGGGTTTTGATTCACCTATTACATATCCAATATTCAACCTAAAACCTCCCTTGAACCAACTTCGTTACTAAGACCCAAAAGACTTACCATTTTTGAAAGTTCCTTATCAGAAATTTTACAGTTGTTGTGTGCTAGTTTTAGTGCATAAGGATATCCGCCAACACTATTCGTAAAGATCTGATTCATTACTGATTTTATCTTCTTTTGGTCATGATTTTCACCTAATAGTTCAAGCTTGATTATTGGAGTTGAATCACTTAATCTAACAAAGGTCGACGAAATAATTTTGTCTTTTCCATATTTTCTCTCAACAAAAGTTTTACTAAATCCTGGATTTTTGGTTACATGATTATAATAAAATATATCTCCAGCTAGGGAACCTAATTTCTCAAACTGTTTTTTTGTATTAGATGTCTTTGAAATAAAAATAACATTTTCATTCTTTTTCATGGCTCTTACTATGGCAGTATCTAAAGATGATTGACGTGTCATAAACTGAGAGTGAAGTGACCCATCCATTAGTATCAAATCAACTAAATCCACACTTTGTTCACATGCTTCAATCTCCATCTTACTTGCAATTCTTGAAAGCTCAACGTCAGAACCTAGACCCGAATCATGAAGATCTACTAGGATTTCTCCATTTGATTTAATTGAGACTGCTGTAACTGCCCACAGCTCAATTCCCTGGAACTTGGTGTTGTTAAAACTACTATCAATCCCAGCTGTAACTACTTGTTCTTTTGTAGGGGAATAATCTACCCAGTTATCTCTTGCTTTTTGTAGTATCTGTTCAAATTTTGGACCTTTTAAGACTGAAAGCATACTATCTCTATTTTTTATAGCATCTTTGTAAACTGTATTAAGCACACGAATACTTTGTTAGATTAAATAAAATCTTTAGGTTATACAGAACTTTAGCTAATAATAGACTACAATTAATTACAAGAAATCACTAAATCGTACAGTATGAAGAATATTGGACTTTTAGGATGTGGAGTGATAGGAACTCAAATAGCATTAGCTATAGATTCAGGGAAAATTCCAGCTCGACTTACCCAAATTTATGACCAATCCAAGGAATCATCAAATAGTTTAGTTTCTAAACTAAAAAATAAACCCACTATAGTTGAAAACTCCCATCTTCTATCATCTGGCCAAGTCGATCTAGTAGTAGAGGCCGCCTCACAACAAGCAGTAAAAGACGTAGCATTATCTGTTATCCAAAACAAAAAAGACTTGATGATAATGAGTATAGGTGCTCTCTTAGACGAATCAATTTTCGAAGTGTTAACAGAGGCCTGCAAAGAATTCAATAAACAAATTATTTTACCATCAGGTGCTATTGCAGGCCTTGATGCAATAAAATCTGTCAAAGACGAGCTTGTTTCATTGACGCTAGTTACTACAAAACATCCAAAATCTCTCAAAGGCGCAAAATTTTTTGAAACATCTAAAATCAATTTAGATTCAATTAATAATCCAACTACACTTTTTGAAGGTAGTGCGGCTGAAGCCGTAAAACTATTTCCAGCAAACATCAATGTATCTGCACTGCTTAGTCTTACAGGATTAGGAAGCAATAACACCAAAGTAATGATTGTAGCTGATCCTAATACTGATAAAAACACTCATAATATTTTAGCAATTGGGAAATTTGGAAAAATATCAATTACAGTAGAAAACATTCCAACCTCTGAAAACCCAAAGACAAGTAGACTAGCAATCCTCTCTGCAATTCAAACACTAATACAATACTGTTCAAATGATATTCGAATTGGAACCTGATTTGGCAAATATTGCCAATATAGTGAAATTTACCGAATTTTTACGATAACATCTTATTCTTTAAATCATTAAAAAACGAGCTTTTTTGATCATGCTTGTTCAACATGCACCACAACTCAAAGAAGAGATTCTAAAACTAAAAAAACAAAAAGATGTGATCATCTTGGCACATAATTATCAAGTGCCCGATGTCCAAGATGTAGCTGATTTTGTTGGCGATTCTTTAAGCTTATCAAGACAGGCAGCAAAGACCGATTCAAAAACAATATTATTTTGTGGAGTTCATTTTATGGCAGAGACTGCCGCAATAATTAGTCCACAAAAGAAAGTTCTAATTCCTGATTTATCTGCAGGATGTTCTCTATCAGACTCTATAACTGTAAATGATTTAAAAAAATGGAAAAAAGAACATCCAAATGCAATTTCAGTTGGTTATGTTAATACAACTGCAGAAATAAAGGCAGAGCTTGATTATTGTTGTACATCATCTAATGCAATCAATGTAGTCAAGGCAATTCCAGAAGATAAAGAGATTCTCTTCCTACCTGATATGTTCTTGGGTTCTTACGTTGCAAAAATGACAGGAAGAAAAAACATGTACATCTGGGCAGGAGAATGTCACGTCCACGCTGGAATTAGCTCATCTGATGTAAACAAAAAACTTGATGAGCTTGCTAATGCCGAGTTTGTAGTACATCCAGAATGCAGCTGCACAACTCCAATGTTGTATGATGTAGCCTCTGGTGATTATAAAAATAGAAAAGTAAAAATTCTATCAACTGAAGGAATGATGAATTATGTAAAAGACTCTAATTCACAACAATTTGTTGTAGCTACAGAAACAGGAATTCTATACAGAATGAGACAACAAAATCCAGGAAAAACCTTCGTTCCTGCTTCAGAAAAAGCTGAATGTCAATACATGAAAATGATTACACCGGAAAAAGTTTACCACTCTTTGATGGAAGACAAATACGAAGTAAAAGTTCCTAAAGAAATAGCAAATAAGGCCCGTCTTGCTATTGAGAGAATGCTTTCTATTAGTTAGTTCTAAAAAAATAATTACTACTATGGAGTTTCTGGTGCAGAAATTAATTGATATTCATTGCCATCTTGATCTTTTATAGTGCTCATAGTTCCACCCCATTCTTGTTTTTGTGGCTGGGATATATTGACACCTTTTGCTTTAAGTTCTGCAAAAGTTCCCTGAATATCGTTTGTGTAAAACCACAATCCAGTTGGGGTGCCAATTGATTTCTTTGCTGCATTAGCCACTTCGGGTGGCATGATTTTGGGATTAGGTTCCATCAAAGAAATTGTACTTTCAGAATTTGGTGGCGCAACTTCTAACCAGCGCATTGGACCAAATTGCATATCTACTTTTTTTTGAAGGCCAAGTTTATTTACATAAAATTCTAGTGCTGCTGCTTGATTAGATACCATTACAACTTTTCCACCAATCGTATCAATCATAAACTAATTGCATGACTATCACATATAATCATTAACAAAATCTAAGGTATTTCCAAACTAAAATCTAGTCCAATAACCGCATTTGTAATCTCTCCGACTGAAATTATATCAACGCCAGTTTTAGCATAAACTCCTACATTTTTTTCATTTATTCCACCTGATGCTTCTAGTTTAACATGTTTACGAAGTTTTGATTTTTCTAGTCTGTTAATAGTACTGATAATTTCTTTTGGCAAAAAATTATCGAGCATTATTATATTTACTCCCATGCTTGCTGCCAAAAGTGCCTCTTCTTGATTCTCAACTTCTACTTCTATTTTTTTATATTTTTTTCGAGCT
>Ga0075301_1000139_pt1 | contig 11781 bp, 10 predicted proteins | sample Browns_TuleA_D1_FD_120053 | JGI IMG/M metagenome (GOLD analysis project Ga0075301, IMG submission 120053) | Natural and restored wetland microbial communities from the San Francisco Bay, California, USA, that impact long-term carbon... | ecosystem: Environmental > Terrestrial > Soil > Wetlands ... | reverse complement strand
TTTTCTGAACTGGAGTGCCAGTTGCTTTATTAAATGCAATTGCAATGTACATCCCATTACTTTTAACAGCAACAGGAATCTTATGATTTTTGCCAGAACCACCAGGAATTGTTTCGTTGATTAAAATTTCACATTTATGATACATACTCGAAATATATGCATAAAATCTATACTGTGCAAATTTTCCTTTATCGTCTTCTTCACAGTTAACAAAGACTTTATGTAAAACTTCTAATGCTTCATCGTTCATACTTTGTAATCTATCATCAATTCTTCCACGCTCAAGTAACCCAGAATCACAATCTTTTGCAACTAGAGCAAGAATAAAGTCAGGTAAGTTGTAATTTTTTAGTGTAGCTACAAATGAACCAGCCTGCGACATACCAAAACTTGGAAAACCTTTATTGACCATTTTTTATTAAAACACCACGTTTTTAAACAAAATTTGAACTTCTGATATTACCTTGCTTGACAACCACTATGTATAGAGGTTTTTCGTTTATAATTGTTAGGTATTTTTTTCATTGTAAATGGTAAATTGGATATATTTTCTATTTAAATTTGAAATATTAAATTCCACCATTAAGCTTGAATAGATATATGGAAATTGAAACTACATCTGAACTTGTATCGAGGGTCTATCAAAAAACTAGGAAAAATCTTTCAAATTTTCGAAAAATTGTAAATAGGCCTCTTACACTCACTGAAAAAATTCTTGCTGGACATCTAGTAGAAATTGAAGAAACAAATCTAGATGAAGGTTCAAACTATGTTTATCTTAATCCTGATAGAGTTGCATTGCAAGATGTTACTGGCCAAATGGTTTTGCTACAGTTCATGCAAGCCGATTTAAAGCAAACATCAATTCCAACCACAGTTCATTGCGATCATCTTATACGAGCTAAAGTTGGAGGTGAGGTAGATACTAAAACTGCTCTTGATGAAAATAGTGAAATATACAAATTCTTAGAATCAGCTTCTCGCAAATATGGTATAGGTTTTTGGAAACCAGGGGCTGGAATTATACATCAAGTTGTTTTGGAAAACTATGCATTTCCCGGAGGTCTTATGATAGGAACTGATTCTCACACTCCCAATGCTGGAGGCCTTGGAATGATTGCAGTTGGTGTTGGTGGAGTTGATGCTGCTGAAACTATGGCAGGACTTCCATGGGAAATCCTATATCCAAAACGAATTGGAGTATATCTTACGGGTGAAATTAATGGTTGGACAGCACCAAAAGATGTTATTTTACATGTAGCAGGGGAACTAACTGTTTCAGGTGGAACAAATGCTGTAATAGAATATCTAGGACCTGGAACAAAATCAATTAGCTGCACTGGCAAAGCCACTATTACAAACATGGGTGCAGAAATTGGCGCAACGTGTTCTATCTTCCCATATGATAAAAGAATGGAAACATATCTTAGATCTACTAATCGTGAAAATATTGCAGACCTTGCAAACATGAATAAAGAATTTCTCGTGGCAGATCATGAAGTAGAACAAAATCCAGAAAAATTCTTCGATAAGGTTATTAGAATTGATCTTTCAAAATTAGAACCACACATTGTTGGTCCACATACTCCTGACCTTGCAAGACCCATCTCAAAACTTGCAGAAGATGTTAAAAAAAATCAATACATTAACAACATTTCAGTTGCTCTAATTGGTAGTTGTACAAATTCTTCCTATGAAGATATGACCAGAGCCGCTAATCTGGCAGATCAAGTAAGGGCAAAAGGCATCAAGGCAAAAATTCCACTTCTAGTTACTCCAGGTTCGGAACAAATCCGTGCAACAATTGAACGTGACGGTCAAATGGATTCTTTAAGGTATATCGGGGCAACAGTTCTTGCTAATGCTTGTGGACCATGTATTGGGCAATGGAGTAGACCTGAGCTAAAGAAAGGGCAGCCAAACACTATTGTTACATCTTACAATAGAAACTTTCCAGGAAGAAATGATGGAAAACGAGAGACTATGAACTTTATTGGTAGTCCTGAATTAGTAATTGCTCTTGCAGTGGGTGGTAATCTTTCCTTTAATCCAATAACTGATTCAATTACAGCTCCGGATGGTTCAAAATTTCGATTCATGCCACCAAATTTAGCTCCTGAAGTTCCAATTAATGGTTTCAAAAACACAGAAGGAATTTACATTCCTCCTGCAGAAAATCCCGATTCTGTAGAAGTAATTATTAACAAAAACAGCAAAAGATTACAAAAACTTGAACCTTTTCCTAAATGGGATGGTAAAGACTTTCATGAATTACCAATTTTAGTTAAGGCAAAAGGAAAATGTACAACAGATCATATTTCCCCTGCAGGGGCTTGGCTTTCATATAGAGGTCACCTAGATAACTTGAGTGATAATATGCTACTAGGTGCCGTTAATGCATTTAATGAACAGATCGGAAGTGGAAAAAACATTCTTAACAATAAGATAGAATCATTTCCACAGATAGCAAGACAGTATAAAGAAAAAGGAATTCACTGGGTGATAATAGGAGATAGTAACTATGGGGAAGGCAGTAGCAGAGAACATGCTGCAATGACTCCAAGATATTTGGGTTGTGTTGTGGTAATTACCAAAAGCTTTGCCCGAATTCATGAAACTAATTTAAAAAAACAGGGAATCCTTGCCCTCACATTTGAAAACCCAAATGATTATGACAAAATAATGGAAGGTGATAAAATAAGTATAATTGGACTAAATGATTTCCAAGCTGGTAAAACCCTAAAATGCGAAATTTTCCATGAAAATGGAACAAAAGAAGAGATTAATCTTAAACACTCGTACAATAATATGCAAATCAAATGGTTCTGTTCTGGTTCTGCCCTTAACGTTCTCCATGCAAGATAAAAACAAAAATTAAAAATTTGAAAAATGACGTGGGGCCGACCGGAGTTGAACCGGCGACCTACGGGTCACTACAGCTCCAAACTCACATCATCTTTTCATCAGTAGCTTAGTTTAACCTCTGGAGCCCTTAGCGGTGATCTTTGTAGACACTGTCGCCCTACCAGGCTAGGCTACGACCCCACAATTAATGAGAAAAATAGACTTGAATTTTAACTTATTTTACTAAGATTTATTTGCATAATTAAGAGTAAGAAATCATTCAGGAAAATCATGGTTAGAACCTCATTGATAATTGTTGGTGCAATTCCAGTAATTTTTGCAATCTTATTTGCTGTCTCAATAATTACTCATCAAGAAATCCCAATTACTGCTGTAGTACAAGACGACAAAATTACTATTGAATATACTAAACATCAACTAAAACTCGTTTCTTTTGGTGTAGCTGAAAGAACTGGCTCCCAATACACTGAGATTTTAACAATTAAGAATGATGGAGAAATAAAATATAGTGTTGTGGATGATGGATATCCGAAACCTGATATAAAATCTACAATAACCAAAGATAAATTAAAAAAACTAACAGCATTAATAAAAGAAACAGGATTTATGGAAATTCCTACAGAATCTTTTCCTGTACGTGATGGCGTTGATAATTATGAAAAATTTAATATCAAAGTAACTTTAAACGGACAAATACGACAGATCCACTGGGTTGAACAAAATGCAACTGATAAATTCATTCCTCCAATCATATCTATGATCGAATTAGAATTGGACCAAATTATTAATCAATTAATAGAATAAATAGTGAAGAGATTAGTTATTAGTATGATACCTCTCTCCGGTGACTTGACTAAAGCAAAGGGAATTATAAATGAAAAAATAGAATCAAATGAAATTTCCAGGGGCACATCAACTCTAAAACGTGGATTAGCTCACATGCTAAAAAATGGAGTTGTAATGGATGTTACAACTGTAGAACAAGCCCAAATTGCCGAGGATGCAGGAGCAGTATCAGTAATGGTCTTAGATAAACTTCCATCTGATGTCCGAAAAGCTGGAGGAGTTGCTAGAACAGCCAGTGTCAGAGTCATACAAGAGATAATGGATGCAGTAACAATTCCTGTTATGGCAAAATGCCGTATTGGTCATGTTTACGAAGCACGAGTTCTTGAAGAAACAGATGTTGATATGATAGATGAATCAGAAGTGTTAACTCCGGCAGATGAAAATCATCATATTTGGAAATGGGATTTCACAACCCCTTTTGTAAACGGTTCACGTTCATTAGCTGAAGCACTTCGTAGAATTGAGGAAGGAGCAGCAATGATTCGAACCAAAGGCGAACCAGGTACAGGAAATGTTGCTGAAGCTGTACTTCATATAAAAAAACTCAATGATGAATTAAGAACAATTAAATCAATTTATGATTCCGGTGATAACCAAGATTTAGTAAAAATGGCAAGAGAATTTAGAGTTTCATATGATTTAGTAAATGAAACTGCTAGAGTTGGTAGGTTACCTGTGGTTAATTTTGCAGCAGGAGGAATCTCAACACCTGCTGATGCAGCATATTTGATGTTACTTGGATGCGATGGAATCTTTGTTGGTTCCGGTATTTTCAAAGCTGAAGATGCAAAAGAACGTGCACGTGCTATTGTTTTAGCTACTACATTCTGGGAAGATCCAGATAAAGTCAAAGAGGCACAAAAAATGATTGATGAACGCCAGTCAATGCTTGGTCTAGATGTAAAAGAATTAGAATTAAGAATGCAAGATCGTGGTAGTACGGCATGAATGAGATAAACATTGGAGTTTTATCAATTCAAGGAGACGTTGAAGAAAATATTTCTTCAAGTGAATCTGCACTAAAGGAACTCGGCATAAATGGAAAAGTTACTCAAGTAAAGACCCCAGAACAAATATCCAAATTAGATGGCTTGATTATCCCTGGAGGTGAGAGTACAGTAATGGGGCATCTTTCACTAGTTAATGGTTCACTAAAGAAAATAAAGGAAAAAATTGAATCTGGAATGCCAGTTTTTGGAATTTGTGCAGGACTAATTTTACTCTCTAAAAAAACAAAAGACAGAGTTGTAGGAGATACAGACCAACCTCTATTGGACTTGTTAGATATTAAAGTGGAACGAAATTCTTTTGGGAGACAACGTGATTCTTTTGAAGCAGAAATTTCTCTAGAACCAGTAAATATATCTAAATTTAATGGAGTTTTCATTCGTGCTCCATCAATTACTGAGGTTGGAAATGATGTTGAGATAATATCAAAATTCAATGAAAAAATTATTGCTGTCAAGCAAGGAAATATTCTAGCTACTGCCTTTCATCCAGAACTAACTCTTGATAATTCACTACACAAATATTTTGTTAAAATATTACAACAATCATTAAAAAACAAATAATCAATTTTTGCTACAAACTTTGGAAAAAATTCTACGTAATGCTTTTTAATAATTAATGAAGTGACTAAATAATTGAAAGAATATACGATTTTTACTATATTAGCAATATCTACTTTATTTCTTGGCGTTTTAGGTTCTAATTTTGGCTTTATTGCCTATGCTGATGATTCATCTGAAAATGATGACAGAGCGGAAAAACAATCTGATAAGGAACTAAAAGAACAAAATAAAGAAAAAACCGATGCACAAAAACAATCTGATAAGGAACTAAAAGAACAAAATAAAGAAAAAACCGATGCACAAAAACAATCTGATAAAGAACTAAGAGATGAATATAAAATAAAATTAGAAGAAAAGAAAAAGCAATTTGTTGACTTTGAAAAAGAATTAAAAGAAAAATATAATGCATTAAAAAAAGAATTTAAAGAAAAATATCAACAACTAAGAATCTCAAAAATTTCTGAAATCAAAGAAAATTCTTCCGATGATATGAAATCTTCAATATCAGATAATTCAAAAATTGAATTAGAAATCAAACGCAAAGAACTTCAATTGTTAGAACTTGAATTCCGAGAAAAAATTAAAAATTTAAAATTAGAAGCTAAAGAACAATTTAATGAATTAAAACATGAATTAAAGATACAGGAAGATGACAGAAAAATTAAGATTCGTGATAGAATTAATGAATTGAAAGAAAAATATAAAGATAAAATCAAAGAATATGAAAATCATGATCTAGTTGACTTGGAAAATTATCCTTCTGATTATGAAGGAAAAAAGATAAACGTTTGTCATGTCACATCAGAAAATTCTGATAATGCTCATACAATAACCATTTCCGTTAATGCATGGAAAGCTCACATGGATCATGGAGATTATTTAGGTGAATGTGATGAATCCAATACAACGAATGAATCTGATGATGTAGGACAAAATTTTAAGATAGAACTTAAAGAAGAATTAGCTTTACGCAGCACAACTAACTAGATGAATATGATGGGATATACAAATTCTAGTTTGGACATCAAGATTGCATCTTTTGGACTAGTCTTTTTATTACTTTCAGTATCTTTTGGAACTCTTTTTGCAGAAGCTACTTCATTTGTATTAAAAAACCAAAAGATTGATTATGAAATAGAAGGTGGTACAGTCTCGGATATTGTTATTGATTCAAATTTTATTGAATTAATTGCATACATTGATTCTACAAATGATGGAATTCTACAGATTTCTTTTCCACGAGCACTTTTAGATGCAAAATTTAATGATGTGGATGATATTTTCTTTGTCATTGTAGATGGTTTTCAAACAGAATATATTGAAATTACTAAAGACGCTTCTAGTCGTACGCTTATAATTCCATTCTTTAACGGTGATACTCAAATTGAAATTATTGGTACATCTGTTTTAGAAGAAAGTCTACCAGAATTTATTTCAGAACCTGAAATTGAAATTCCTACATGGATTAAAAATAATGCAGGTTGGTGGGCAGATGATCTAATTGGAGATTCCGATTTTGTTTCAGGAATTCAATATTTAATCACTGAAAAAATAATGACAATTCCAACTACTCAAGCAGGTTCTTCTTCTTCAGAAGAAATTCCTACATGGATTAAAAATAATGCAGGTTGGTGGGCAGATGATCTAATTGGAGATTCCGATTTTGTTTCAGGAATTCAATATTTAATTACAGAAGGAATAATGAGAGTATAATCTCACTTGAGATTATGCATTGCAATAAGATCTTTTTTGAAAATTTCAAGACTTGGTGGGATGGTAATTGATATTGAATCCTTTAGCGAAAGACCTTTGCTCTTTTTTTCATTCCACACTTTGGAATTAAATTCTATTATTTCCTTAGTATATCTACGCATATCTTTAGGTGATTCTCTTTTTACTTGCCTTTCCTTGTGAATACTCTCTTTAGAGTATAGCTTCTGCCATAGATGTTCAGTAATTAATGGAGTAATTGGGGCTAATAATTTTAGAATTGTTGATAGTGTTTTATGCAATGTAAATATTGCAGCATTTTTTTCCTCTTCTGAAAACCCTATTCCATAGGCACGTGCTTTTACCATTTCAATATACTGCGCTGCAAAAATATTCCAAGTAAATTCCCTAAGTGCTACAGCGGGAATAAAAAAATTATATTCTCCGTAACCTTTTTCACATTCTGCGATTAGGTTGTCAAGTTCAGATAATATCCAATCATCTGCAGGGGTGGTGCTTTCTGATTCTAAAATTGGAAAACTGGATAAAAATCTAGAAACATTCCATAACTTACTTAGAAACTTTCTTGTTGATTCAATTTTTTGTTCAGAGCATCTAAAATCATGACCGTGATTTATCTCACTTGCACTCCAAAACCTAAATGTATCTGCTCCAAATTTTTGAATTATTGGAAGAGGATCTAAGGCATTTCCTTTACTTTTACTCATTTTCATTCCTTTTTCATCTAATCCATACCCCATAATCCAAGCTTCTGACCAAGGCTTTTTTCCAGTCAGCTGTTCACACCGTAGTAGGGTGTAGTATAGCCATGTACGAACGATGTCTTTTGCCTGAGGTCTTATGGTGGTTGGATATGTTTTCTGGAAAAACTCTTCATCTTTTCTAAATTTGGTAACAAAAAGTGGTGAAACACTAGAGTCCATCCAAGTATCAAATGTTCTTTCTTCTCCTTCAAATTGAGAAGCACCACATTTTGTGCATTTGTTTATGGGACATTTATCCTTCCAAGGCTTGTAATATTTACCAGGTTCAGGTATGTGTGGTTCTAAACAATCTTTGCAATACCAAATAGGAATCTCAGTTCCATAGAATCTTCTTCTAGAAATTGGCCAATCAATTGCTATAGATTCAATCCAGTTCATTAGGATTTGTTTATGCATCTCAGGATAGAATCTAATTTGAGATGCAAGCTTTTTCATCTTCTCGATAGAATCTAATTGTTTAAGATAGTACTCCTCCATTGGAATTATTTCAATTGGGTTTTTGCTTCTCTCTGATACTGGCGTTCTATGAGTTATTTCCTCTATTTTTTCAACGAATCCTTTTTTTTCCAAATCTTCAATAATCTTTTGTCTAGCTTGTTTTGGTTTTAGACCAGCATATTCAGCTGCAGCTTCCGTTAGCTTTCCATCTAATCCAATTGCTACAACTTCATCTAAATTTAATTCCCTAAATAACGCAACATCGTTTTGATCACCATAACTACATACCATAACTGCCCCAGAACCAAATTCCTTTTGTGCAGAATGATGTGTTTTAATTTCAACTTCATTATTAAATAATGGAACAATTGCTATCTTGCCGATTAAATCAGTATATCTCTCATCTTCTTGATTTACGATAATTGTTTTGCATGCACAGAGTAATTCAGGTCTAGTACTAGCAATAATGATAATTTTTTGTGATTCTTTGATTTCAAATTTCATATATACTAATTTTGTTGGCAAATCAAGATAGGTAATTTCAGCATCAGCAATAGTAGTACCAGACACCCAATCGTAATTGTTTGGTCTATTAGCACGATATATCAGACCGCGTTGCCATAATTCAATAAAAGTTGTCTGTGTAAGAGTTCTATATTCCTCAGAATCAGTTCTGTAATAATTGGAAAAATCGCCGCTAATTCCTAAACTCTTCATAATTTGAATCATTTCTACTTCTAAATCATCAAGTGCTTCTCTACAAAGTTCCAAAAACCTCCCTCTTTCGGTTTCTCTCATTCTTATGCCATTTTTTTTCTCTGTGTATAGCTCAACTGGTAATCCATTTCTATCAATTCCAATAGGAAAATAGACATTTTTTCCATTCATTCTTGCTGTTCGTGCTATCATATCAATTTGTGAATAATGAGATGCTGCACCAATATGCCAAGGACGCCCAGATGGATAAGGAGGTGGTGTATCAATTGTAAAATTTTTTTCCTGAGGATTAAACTGATAGAGTCCAGAATCTTCCCACTGCTTTATTATTTCTAATTCTAATTCAGGATTCCAAGCCTTCTCTTGTATTTTTGGTTCCATTTCCTATGATTTTGCTAACTGTGAAATAATATGAGCTCCTTTGTTATATCCTTCGTAAATGTATACTCCAATTGCCTCTACATTCTTTGGTAATTTGGGAGCAAGGATTTAGATTATTTCTGTAGAAAGATTTTCAACTGTAGCTTCCCCTTCTAACAAATAGGTTGTATCTTTTGGAACCTGTAATTCAAACAAACCCTTAGGTCCTTTAAATGAAATATTATAGTGAGAATCGTCTTCTTTTCTTAGATATTTTCTGTTAATGAAAAATTTATGATCAAGAATGGAGATCGCTTCCTTAATAATTTTTTTTGCATCTCCAAAATCTACTAGTAAATTATCTTTCATCTGCCCTACTAATTCAACCATCACTGCAGATGTATGACCATGAAGTATTGAACATTTTTCAACTAGAGGTAAAATATGTGCATAGTCGAAGGCAAATGATGGATCTTCCATGAAGATTGAACCAGTTTGCGGTTCTTTATCATAAAATACAATTTCTTTTAACTCTTTTATTTGAGCAGCATACTTTGGATGACCTACTGCCATAATTTTTGTATCAGGTAATGCTTTTTTGATTTGTTTATATTTCTCAAGGTCTTCATCATCATCTATTACTTCAATTAATCCATTTTTTGTTTTGAAATCAACTAAAACAGTTTTTCCCTCAACGATAAATTTATGATTGTATTCATATTCTAAACCAAGAAATGATAGCATTTGTGCTATAGAAAGTTCCGTTCTTGATTTCATCAAGATTCCATTCTTATCAATATATCTAAAATCCGAATCTAATATTGTTGGATTGGTGGTCATTTGCAAAAACTGACTTTATTCTGTATATAAAACGTGGTCTTCTTTAAATTAATGAATTGAGAGTTTTTGCAAGTTTAATATCATTTTCTGTAATTCCACCTGCATCATGAGTTGTAAGGTCCACGATTAATTTATTGTAGACATTAAACCATTCTGGATGATGATTCATTTTTTCAATATACATTGCTGACCTAGTCATAAAGCCAAAAGCTTGATTGAAATCCTCAAATTGGAATTCTTTGTGGAGTTTATCTTTAACTATTGTCCAGCCTGGCAAATCTTTGAGCTCTTTTTTAATTCCCTCTTGAGAAATCTTTGTTACTTTCATGAACTTAGAACTCTCATGTTTAATTAAAAGATAACCGCAAGCACTTTGTATCCCATCTTTTGATTATAATTATTGAATGACTTTACATCTATTTTAGACGAATTCCAAATTGCAATCAAAGAAACTTTATCAGAAAAGAAAATTGGGATTGCCTTTTCTGGAGGTGTTGATAGCACACTTTTGACAAAAATATGTACAGATCTTGGTTATCAAGTAACTCTTCTTACTATTGGTTTTCCAGGTTCTCATGATATTTTGTTTTCAAAAAAAATAAATAAAATCATGAAATTACCTCATCAAATTCTTGAAATTGATCCAGCTACATTTCCTGAAATATCTTTAAAAATTAAAAATAAAATAAATACTGATAATTTATCATGGAATGAAAATTGTATTGCATTTTATTATGTTTCAAAACTTGCACAAAGCCTTAATCTTAGTACTGTAATTACTGCAAATGGAATTGATGAATTATTTTGTGGCTACAATGCATATAGAGATGCCATTAAAGAAGGTAAACAGATAGTCCTAGAACTAATGGACTCTAAAATTGAAAATGAATTAAAGATGATGAAAGCAGTTAATCTAGTGTCATCTGAATTTGGAGTAAAAATTCTTCAACCTTTTTTATCTGAACGATTCATTAAATTTTCTAAAAAAATTCCTATAAATTACAAAATTAAAGATTCTGAGGATTTGTTACGCAAGCACATAGTTAGAAATATAGCATTACACATTGGAGTGCCTGAAATTTCTGCTAATCAAAGAAAAAAGGCAATGCAATATGGTTCTTTAATACATAAAGAACTAATCAAATCTAGTTAAATTTTTTACATGTGTTTTGCACTGACTTTGAGACATTATTAATTATTGACAAAGACGATCCTAGATGATTTTCTGGAGCGAATATTGTTCTAATTTCTTTTTCAGTAATTTGTGAAGATATTGATTTATCTTTTCTAATTGCATCAATGTATTCAATTCCTTTGCCATGAGCTTCAAATGCAATCCTTTGAACATCCCTATATGCCTTGAACCGTGGAACACCCTTTTTGATTAGAGCTTTTAAAAGAAATTCAGCAAAGATTTGTCCCTTTGTCACGTTAAGATTCTTTTTGATATTGTTTGTATTGATATTTAGATTTTGAATTACGTTAATCATGGTTTCAATCATCTCATCTAACAAGATTGAACACATGGGAAGAATGAATCTCTCATTTGCTGAATTAGTTAAGTCACGTTCGTGCCAGAGCGGGATATTTTCAAATGAGACTTGTACTTGACTACGTAATAATTTTGATAACGATGTAATCCGTTC
>Ga0075301_1000137_pt1 | contig 11895 bp, 12 predicted proteins | sample Browns_TuleA_D1_FD_120053 | JGI IMG/M metagenome (GOLD analysis project Ga0075301, IMG submission 120053) | Natural and restored wetland microbial communities from the San Francisco Bay, California, USA, that impact long-term carbon... | ecosystem: Environmental > Terrestrial > Soil > Wetlands ... | reverse complement strand
TACGCGGCGGCAATCGCAGCCGGGCTGCGGCTGCACAAGGCTCACAGCTCGTCAGGGAGGCTCTGCCTCCAGTGTGGCTACAGCTACGTGGACTGTGGTGGCGATGGGATCTTCGCTCGCCGCGAGGGCGAGGACGACGTCGGTAGCCGACCGCTCCGCCACGACTACGACGACGCCGGAGCGTTTGTAGCTTGGGCCGTCGACGTCCTTTCTGCCGGCCGCACCGTCGAGTGCGGCAAGGGGGTAGACCTGCGGTCCATCAGGGACTACGTCTCCTTTCAAACGGTCGACTACCCGCTTCAATACCTCGCGGGCGTGATCCGTAGGCCCGACGACCCGTGGAACCTCGACTCGGACTACCAGCGTGGGCACGTCTGGACCGACCGGCAGGCCGAGCAGTTCATGGGACACCTGCTAGAGAACGGGCGCACGCCGCTGATCTTCCTCTGGGAGCAATGGGAGTTCCCGTTCGAGGTGATCGACGGCAAGCAGCGCCTGACAGCCTGCCTTCGCTTCCTCGACGGGGAGATCGGTGCCGAGCTCTCCGACGGGAGGCGCATTTTCTGGCGCGACTTCGACGAGGTCGACCGGCGCTGCGTGCCGAGCATCACATGTGCTCGGGTGAGGCTCAAGAACCGAGCCGAGGTGATGCGGTTCTACATCAAGCTCAATCGGGGCGGCAGCGTGCACACGGACGCGGAGATCGACCGGGTGAAAGCGCTGCTCGCTGCCGAGGAGGAGAAGTCGTGAACTATCGAGTCAGGTTCCCGGACGGCGAGGTCTGGAAGATCAATCTCCCGAAGGGGGTCAAGGCTGCCGATGCACCAAAGGTGGCTTTCACTCGTGCTTCGGCCGCCCGGGCTGCGGAAGGGAAGACTGGCCCTGTGGCCTTCGAGGACGTCGTTGTCCAGAAGGTCACGGCGAAGCTGCGCGCGGAGCTCAAGGGCGTCGAGTACATGGACCGTGAGCGGATGCTGGAGGCCTGTCAGGAAATCGGCCAGGAGTACAAGGATCGGGGGATGGCCCTCACCTTGAGGGGGATGTACTACCAGCTCGTCTCCCGGGGACTTCTCGCCTCGGGCCAGGAGGAGTACAACCGTGTCAAGTCCACCCTGTCTCAAGCTCGCCTGCGAGGGACATTCCCGCTCGACTTGCTCTCGGACTCCAGTCGTGACTTGCGGGCAGGACAGAGTACGCGCTACGACCTGAACGTCGAGTCTGCCGTTCGGCAAGCGGCCAACTGGGTCCCCCAACTCGACCACTTCTTCATCCAGGCTGCGCGCTGGTACCGCCAGCGCAACCTCCCCATCGTCCTCTTCGAGAAGGAGGCGCTCACGAACGTCTTCGGCCCGCTCTGCGACGAGCTTGGCGTGCCCTGGATGGCAACGAGGGGCTACCCCTCGATCTCGATCCTCTACGAGGTTCACAACACCATGGTCGCCGCGATGGACCCGGCCCTGTTCGACTACGATCTCTCTGAGGACATCGGCCGCCTGGAAGGCCTCGACCCGAGCAAAGAGGCCGATGCGGCAGAGCTGGACCGTATTCATGAAGACGTCGTCTACAGGCTGATCTCGATCACCGAGGACGGGGGCTACTGGACTGACAGGCAGGAGTTCGACGAGGATGACGACCGCGACGACCAGCATGACCTAGGGAGGAGGTGGCGTTACAGGTACGGTGACCTCGAAGCTAGCCAGTGGCATCAAGGCAGTGCGCAGACCGTGCGGATTCTCTACTTCGGGGACCATGACCCCGACGGGATGGAGATCCCCCTTGACCTGGAGCGGCGAATCCGGGTCATCCAGACCAGGACCGAGCAGATTGTCCCCTTCACTGTAGAGCGGCTCGGTCTGAACCGCGATCAGATCGAGCAGTACAACCCGCCACCCTTCTTCGCGAAGGTGAGCTCAGCCCGCTACGAGAAGTACATCGACGAGCATGGCTGGGCCGGTGAGCGGGCCTGGGAACTGGATGCACTCGACCCGACCGTGCTTCGCGACATCGCTCGGCAGGCGGTGAACGGGTACTTCGACGAGGACATCTGCACCCGTGTCGCCGCTCAGGTGCAGCAGGCACGTGATCGATTCAACCACCGAATGCGCTCTGAGGTCCTCCCGAAGCTGCTTGCAGGTGGGTCGTGAGGAAGAAGACCAAGAGCCCGGGCGCTGTGTCGTCGGGGTTGAAGTCGACTCCTACCCCCCCGCCACCTCAACCACCTCCCTGGTACCTGGGCTACTTCGAGCACATCCAGACTCACCGCAGCCACATCCACGAGCTGGCCGGTTCGAGCTGGACTCTTCCGCCATTCCAGCGTGGTGAGGTCTGGGACGTCGAACGTCAAGCCGCGTTCGCCAACAGCGTCTTCAGCGGACTCCCTACGGGGCCGATCCTCGCCTGGGAGCGTTCGAGAAGGGTGAATGACGACCGGTCCGAGGTCACCCGATTCCTCCTGGACGGCCAGCAGCGCCTGACCGCCCTCGGGGTGCCGATCGTTCGTGCTGATGGGACCGCGAATCGGATCCCCTGCCTCGACTTCGACATAAAGACGGGCCGATTCGTCTCGTCGCCGGCACCTGGAGTGACTCCAGCACGCCTTGTCGACTTCGAAACGGTGTGGGGACGCAAAGACGAGCTTCCAGAGCCGGAGTTCTGGGGACTCTGCTACGCCCAGGCACAGCTCCAGCGGGCCGAGCTCGTGGTCTATGACCTGAGCCCGTACACGTCCCCAGCACGTGCCGTGGAGGCATTCCGGTGCATCAACCGCCCCGGGATCGCGTTCGACGAGGCAGAGATCGAAAAGCTCATCGCGTCGATCGATTCGACGTGGGATGGAGGTGCGCAGTGAACCAGAAACCGTTCAGCTTCAAGGCAGAGTTCTACATCGCCAGCGAGCCGCTCGGCCCGACCGCGGGGAATCCGGAGCTGAACGACATGCTCCGATTCGACGGTGCATATGTCAACCTCAACAGCCCGGTCCTCGTCATGTTCCCCGGGCGCGTCAGCCACGAGCGGTGGGGCACCTTCGGCGTGAAGCTGCGGCCAGCGTCGGAGGGCGTCGGCAAGACGTGCGCCGCTCGTGTGCAGAAGTCGCCTTCGGGCTGGGTCACCTACAGGCACGACGCCAACGGAGCGCTCGTCCAGCACTCGCTCTACGACGTGGTGATGACGATTCCGCCTTGGACTAAGCTGCCTTGCACGGAGTGCGGTGTCGAGGGGCTGGCGACGCGGGTGGAGCCCGGGCTCCACCCGTACGTCTGCGACTCGTGCAGGGCGGGGCAGGCCTACACCGACCCGGACGAGTACGACGACGAGGACGATGACGAGTACGACGACGAGGACGAGGACGATGACGAGTACGACGGCGTCGACCGGCGACACGGTCTCCCGACGAGGTCCGCCGACTGGCGCGATCCTGAAGTGCGCTCGAAGCTGCCTGCCGAGGTCCACGGGCTGCTCGACCAGATCGCAGACGCCCTGGACGAGATCGAGCGCCGCAAGGCCGGACCGATGGACGACTACGACGGAGTTCGGAAATGAAGGACGAGGTGGTTCACCACATCTGGGCCTATGACGTCCCCCGCACCGACTGCGGGGCTGTCGGTGTAGCTAACGAGAGCTGGTCGCAGGTGACCTGCACCCGATGCCGCGAGGTCGTGACGGACGCGCCCCGGCGTCTGGCCGTTGGAGACACCGCCATCCTGACGCGGCCCTATGCCGGGCTCGCGCAGGGTGCCGTCGTCGTGATCGGCGCCTTGGCCATCTGCGTCGGGGGGGAGCTCACGGCGCACAACGTCCATACGACCGGTGGGGCGGTCCTCCCCGCAGAGTACGTCGTTCGTCGACCCGGGGTCGGTGAGGGCTTCGTCGAGCGCATCAACCAGGGCGATCGGGACTGTGAGGTCATCCGCGTCGATGGCGCCAAGTACACGTACGAGTACGTCATGCCGGGGGGACGAATCTACCGGCGTACCGTCAACTTGGCCCGACGGCGGCATCAATGAATCTCTACCGCGGCCAGGGCGTTGGTCCGCTCGGTTTCTGGTGGTCCGACCGCCTCGAAGACGCCAAGAGCTTCGCGCGGGCTGCCGGACGTAGCCACCTCGTGCTGCGCATGGAGGTCGACGAGGCTTTCGCCTGGAGGCACCGCCAGTTCGAGGCCGACGCGGGGCACGGTGCGTGGTACCGCATCCCCCACGAGGCGCTCGTGGCCCAAGCGTTCGCCGTGGAAGTGGTGGGCGGTCGGATTGGTCTGCCGCACCACCTGATCAACACCTACCTGAAACCGAAGGACTGACGATGGACTGGTTCGACGTAGACAAGGGAGGGCTTAGCCAGCTTCTCCAGCGCCGCGGCCTCGCCTGGGCTGTACTGGAGCTCGTGCAGAACGCCTGGGACGAGAACCTTCATGGTTGACTCGACCTTTCGTTCGTTCATCCGGTCCTTGTGGTACCGAGCCAACAGCACCACGGCTCGCTCTCCGATCAATCCCCTCCTTCGTCTCGTCAAGGAATGGGGGTTGCCCTGCGTTCCGGTAGGTGACCGAGACGCGAAGACGGCCGCTCCCGGCACGTATCGGCCGGTCGGGCTAACTTGCCCTTCGTCATGCTTCTTCCTTGGTAATGGCTGCTACGCCGAAAGCGGGAACGTGGGGCTTCACCAGCGGCGGGCGCCGGTCGACGCTCTCCCCTCGGTCGTCGGGGCAGCAGTGGCGATGGTCTGGGCGGCCTCGACGAACAGGCTCGCCAGGCTCCATGTCTCCGGCGACTTCGGTGGACCCGACGCCCCGGACATGGTCTACGTGGAAGCCATCGAGAGGACGGCCAGCTTCGTGCGTGCCCTCCGGGGAGGGCAAGAGCCGGTCGCCTGGACCTACACCCACCACGCGGACGGCTCGTGGGTTCGAGCCCTGGTCGAGGCCGGGGTGGCGGTTCGCCTGTCCGAGCGGCTGACTGGTCCTGCCGGTGGCGCAGTTGTGGTACGGGACCGAGCGCACGCGCGTTCGATGAGGAAGTCCACCGGGGCTCGAATCGCCGTGTGCCCTGCCCAGCTCTCGAACGCGACGTGCGCGAGCTGCAGGTTGTGCTGGGAGCGGCCCGACTTGACGATCGCCTTCATCGCACATGGGTTTCAGGGGCGCAGGTTGCGCCAGGCCCTTGAAAACCGTATGACACTTGACAAATGACACAGGCCCAGGTAGGACCTGAAAACACAACCCCAGGAGAGCACATGGCCAAGCAGGCGTTCATGGACCCGGACGATCTCGTCATCATCGGCCTCGACACGGAGCACCGTGACGGGGACCACCCCCTCTACGACCCCCGCGCGTTCAAGGAGACCTCCGACCGGATGGTGAAGAACATCCTCCTGTACGGGGTCCAGGAGAACGTGCTGGTTCGTCGCGAGGGGGGGAAGGCCCTCGTGGTCGCCGGCAGGCAGCGCGTGAAGGCTGCCCGGGCGGCGAAGAAGATCCAGCAGTCGGCTGGCGCCGAGCACCACGTGAAGGTGCCGGTCACCGAGGTTCACGGTGACGACAAGCACATCTACGGGATCATGGTGACGGAGAACGAGCTCCGCTCGGACGACGACATCCTCGACAAGGCGCTGAAGGCGGCGCGGATGCTGGCGATGGGGATGGACGACGATGAGATTTGTCTCTCGTTCGGCCGCTCCAAGCACACGATCGAGCAGTGGCTCACGGTGGCGAACGCGGCTCCGGAGCTGCATGCCGCCTACAAGCACAACAAGATCGGCAGCATGGCCCTGTTCGAGCTCGCGAAGCTCGACCGGTCCGAGCAGGTGGAGTCGCTCGCCATCATGATGAAGACGGGTGAGGTCCAGGGTTCGTCCGAGAAGATCACCGCCAGTGCGGCCAGGAAGGTTCGGAGGGAGGTGACCGGGTCGTCGGCGACCGACGAGACCACGGCGCTCGCGGCTCCCGAGGTTCGCCCGGGTGCGGACGGGACGGTCAGGCGCAACCGCCGGGGGCACAAGCAGGCGAAGCAGCAGGGCGTGAAGCGGAGCTGGCTCCGCATCGCGCTCAAGACCGCCGCTGCGGAGAAGCTCAAGGTGGAGTACCGCCGCTTCATGCGGTGGATCGCCTACGGTGAGGCCGAGCCGGAGTCGTGGATGCACGCGTTCATGGAGGAGGCGTCTGCCGAGTTGGTGGACAAGGCCTACGCCCGGGCGGAGCGCAAGGCTGCGGCCGAGGCGAAGGGGACCAGCTCGGAGGAGCCCGCTCCCGCCGAGACGACCGCTCCCCCCGAGGGGGCTGCCGAGGGGGCTGGGAACAAGAAGAGCAAGAAGGGCAAGCCTGCCCCCAGCGTCGACTCGACCGTGACGGTCCCGGAGGCGTAGCGGACCCTGGCTGCTCCTCTGTTGGCCCCGCCCGCGGCGTTGCGGGCGGGGCGGCACAGGAAGACCGGGTCGCGCATCGGGTCGCACAGCACACCGCGCAGCCGGTGTTTGGAAGCTATCCGCCGGTGCGATCGTCCGTCAACCTCTTTTGCTGTTCAGTCGCGAGGACTGAAGCGCTGCATCTCCTCGAAGAGGGCAATGCGGGCCCATTGTGAGAAGCTCATCCCCCGGCTCCGAGCGTAGGCTTGGAGTGCTCTTTTCTCGCCCCGAGTGACCATGAAGGTGATGGCCTCGTTCCTTGGGCCGTCGGCAGTAGAAATCTCCGGTACCGAAGATGCGGTTCCATCCTCATGTCCAGGTTCTTGCCGCCTTTTCGGCCTATGAGGTTCCCTGATCTCCTGATTCTCGGCCTTCTCCTTCGGTTTCACCTTCACCGGGATACGCGCCTTCATGAGAAGCCGGGCAAGTTCGCTGCTCATAGGCACTATTCTAACACCACCACTTGCCGGTGCAAAATCTCGGGGGTAGCTATCGGTGGAACACAAGGGAGGTCGCGTGGCTCGTCGAGGTGCGGGAGAGAGCGGTGGTTCGAACCTTCCGTACGAGCTCACTCCGGACGAGGACACCGACGAGCGGGAGGGCGAAGGTGTCGGCTTCGATGACGCCGACGGCTTGAACGCTCCGGACATGGAGGAGCTGCCGGAGGCTCCGGTCATCGGTCGGTCGACTGAGCCGTCCGAGATGTTCGGCAGGCCGGCCAGCGTCTACGGCCGCCCCACTTCTCCACGACTCGTCACCGAGGCGGCACGGTTCCCGGCTGCAACACAGCTTCGTGTCTGGAAGATCGACAACGGCACACCGGTGGGCGTGGGCACCATCGACGTGAACGCGAGCGAAGAGGACTTCATCGAGCACTTCTACGACTCGATGCCGAAGAGGGGGGAGAAGAAGGCCGCCTTCAACCTTCGTCCGATCGACATTCGTGGCAACGAGCTCGGGCAGGAGGTCACCCGTGTGGTGAGCGAGAACCACGCCTACCTCCTCAACTTGAGGGCGAGGAAGGAGGCGGAGGTGGCGCAGGGCGTCTTTCCCGGCGGCTACCCTCCCGGGGGCTACCCTCCGGGCTACTTCGGTCAGCAGCCTTTTCAGCCCGACCCCGCCACGTCCTCGATGGCCGACTCGATGAACGAGATGTTCCAGCGTTCGGTCGAGATGGCCGAGTTGCAAACGCGTCAGGCGCAGGAGCAGCTCGAACGGGAGCGCGAGGGGCTTCGTGAGCAGGAGCGACAGAGGGCGGAGGAGAGGATTCGCTCCGCGGAGCGCGCCACCGGTGTCGTCGAGCAGATGACCGAGCGGCTCATGGCCACGGACAAGGCTCGATCGAACGAAGCGCTCGCCGCTCAGAAGCAGAACTCGGACCTGATGATCAACACCATCGCAACCGTCTTCAGCCAGCAGCAGCTCGCTTCCGCCGCGGCAGCGGAGAGGCAGCGTCAGCTCGATGCTGACAGGGCAGCAGCCGATCGCGAGTTCTACGATCGGCAGCGCAGGGAGAGCGAAGAGCGGCGGACGCGCGAGCTTGCCGAGGCTGAGGCTCGCCGTCGTGCCGAGCGGGAGGAAGCCGAAGCCAAGCGCCAAGCCGAGCGGGAGGAAGCCGAGGCGCGTCGGCGCAACGATCAGGCTGAGTGGGAGCGGAAGCAGGCCGAGGCGAAGCTGGAGGCCGAGCGTCGATCCGAACGAGAGCGAGCCGAGCTGGAACTTCGGCGAGATCAGATCAAGGCCGAGGCCGAGCGCGTGAAGGCCGAGCTCGAAGAGCGGCGTCGACTCGACGCCGAAGAGCGCGAGCGTCGTGATCGGGTGGAGAGGGAGCGGTGGGAGCGGGAGAAGCTCGACCACGAGCGCCGTGAGTCCATTCGTCGCGAGGAGATGGAGCGTGTCGAGCGTCGACGGGCGGAGGAGATGGAGCGCGCCGAGCGTAGGCGAACCGAGGAGCTCGCGCTTCAGCTCAAGCAGATGGACCAGTCGGCGACGCGGGATCGAGAGCATGCCGAACGCATGATGGCCATCGCACAGCAGGAGCGGGAAGCCCAGCGCGAGTCGGCTCTCCAGCGGGAGAAGATGGAGCGCGAGGCACGCGAACAGGCCGATCGGGAGCGCCAGCGGCAGCACGAGCTCGCCATGAAGGAGATGGACCTCGCCAGGGAGCGTGACCGCGAGCACGGGGAGCGCATGCTGCAACTCTCGCGGGAGAAGAGCTCGGGAGGCCTGACCGCGTTCAACGATCTCCTCGGGATGGACACGGCGGAGGTGCTCGGGCGCATCTTCGGTGGGAGCGGCGGTGAGGAGGGGGGCGGTTGGGTCGAGGCGGTCCCGAAGGTCCTCGCGTCACTCGCCGATCTGGGCAAGACGGCGCTGGCGGCCAAGACGGGCGAAGGTCAGGAGGGCAAGCCGCGAAAGCCGAGGCCTGCTCTCACGGGTCAGCAGCAGGTGGCCATCCAGACCCCGAACGGGCCCCGCATGGTGGCCGTCAGCGACCTGATCCAGCAGCAGATGCTCAACACCCCGCGGCCTACGCCGACCCAGGTGGTGGCAGCTCCGATCCCGACTCCAGCACCGACTCCGGTACCGATGGAGGAGATGCCTGATCTTCCCACGCAGCCGTTCCTTCCTCCGGAGTCCCCGGAGCCTCCTGGCAACTCGACTCCCCCGCCCCCCTCACCCGGTGCGGTCGAGGCGAATCGTCGCCTCGTGATGGCGCGGAAGGTCAACAAGATCGCGCGGGGCCGGGCTGCCGGGCTGACGGTCGCCGTCATGCGCCAGGCACGCAAGAGCGTGAAGGAACTCACGTCCCGCCTGGCTGCGGCCCCCGAGGAGCAGTGGGTGGGCATCGTGGCCGAGGCGCTCGTAAAGAACCCGGAGATCGTGGACTACCTCAAGGCGGTCACCGTGTACGTCGCGCTTGCGGAAGCGGGCGTCGAGCCCGAACTGGCCGAGCGCTTCGTCTCCGCCCTGCGTGGATCCAGCATGGTGCCCGAGGGGCTCCTCCCCTACGACGAGGACGACTTCCTCAAGATGCAGGTTGCAGCGGAGGCAGAGGCAGTAGCCGTGGCCAAGGACGTGGCTGCCGTGGAGGCCGACCTCAAGGGTGAGGAGGCGAAGTGAAGATCACGTTCGAAGGTACGCTGGAGGAGTTCAGGCTGACGTTCAACACGGGCCACGTGGTACTCTGCACGGCCGGAGAACGAGAAGGCGGTGCCCCCAGGCCGAGGTATGCGGAGAAGGCAGAGGTCCTGGAAGGTCAGCAGCCGTGGACCCCGCAGGATGAGGAAGCGTTCACCCACTTCTGTCGGTTCGTGAACGGGTGGCGCGACGGCTTCGAGGTCGAGGGTGCCCCGCAGCCGGACCGGCTGGCGCTGCTTCGCGACCTGGGCGCGAGCAAGTGGGCCGTACCCATCCTGAGGCTGGCGTACGAGATGGGTGGGTTGCAGCTCCTCATCCAGCGCACCGGCAACTTCGATGGTGAAGCCGATGCCGAGTACGTCGATCGGCTCGCGGCGAACATGGCCCAGGTCAGCCACATGGCCTTCCCGGAGTTGGCCGGGATGTACGCATACAGTTCGAAGTGGAGGGAGACGTGGAACAGGAACAAGAGTACGAGTGCGGCCTGACGGGGGTCACGACCCCAGCGGGGATCGATGACGACTCGGACGGGCTCGCCGATCTGCCTGCAGGCTGGACCTGCATCCAGGTCCGGCGGCGGGAGTACAACCCGAAGTGGCTGTACATCCAGCAGGTCAAGGAGCGAATGGTGGCCGGTCTGCTCTCCCAGCTCCCTCCCGAGTTGCAGGAGGTGGAGCAGCTCGCGGTTCACCTTCAGGTCGAGGCCCAGTTCCACTCGTTGGAGTCGGCCACGCCGGTCTACAACGTGGAGGTCGAGACCGTGTACATCTCCGATTCGGGGGAGGCCTTCGAGACGTACAACGAGGTTCGTGAGCTGCTCGGGTTGCCCCCGATGAAGGCAGACAATGACAACGAGGAGGAGGAGGAGGAGGAGGAGATCCCCGACCCCCCGCAGGTCGGCGACAGCGCGTGAGCGTCGAGGAGGTCCACTCGGGGGGCCAGACAGGAGGCGACCAAGGTGGGCTCGGGGCAGCGTACCACCTTGGCCTTCGCACTGGAGGTTGGGCCCCGAAGGGCTACCTGACCGAGAACGGACCGAACATGGTTCTCCGGAACCTGGGCCTGCGTGAGCACGAGTCCCCGACCTACCCTCCACGCACCAAGCTCAACGTCGAGGACACGGACGGCACTCTGATCTTCGGGTCCGTGAACAGCCCTGGATGTCGGTTGACGAAGCGCTTCACCGATGAGCTCAAGCGCCCGCTCATCATCCAGGCCTGGGCCTCCGGTGATCCGGTGCCCTTCGAGTTCGAAGTTGCTGCGTTCCGTGAATGGCTTGTTCGGCACGAGATCACGGTGCTCAACGTGGCCGGGAATCGTGAGTCGAAGCAGCCGGGTATCACCCGAGCAACCTTCGACTTTCTGGTCGCTGCTCTTCGCGGAATGGCGTAGCACTGGATGTTCGGGTCCCCTGCCGGGTGGCAGGGTAGACTCCGGGCATGGCCAAGCTTTCCCGCGCGCGCCGACTGCCGGTGCACCGGATCGGTACCGCAGCGAGGGAGCTGAACCTCGGCGATGCGAAGGTTCACCACCTCCCGAACTGGCATACGCTGACTCACCCCGAAAGGTTGAAGGTCATCCGGCGCATCGCGATGATGCGGGGCCGCGACCCACGCATGGCCAAGGTCGCTGTGGCGATCTTGCGTGAAGCCAAGGTTCTACCGAGGCAGTACGAGAAGCAGGCAGCAGCGCTCCTCGCCTGGGTTCAGGACCCGAAGAACTTCTACTACGTCAACGAGCCCGGGGAGCGGCTGCAGGATCCGATCTACACGTTGAAGGTCAAGACCGGGGACTGCGACGACGTCGTCCTCGTCCTCGCCGCTCTGTTCGAGTCCATCGGCCTGCCGTGGCGGCTGGTGCTGTCCGGCCGTGGCCCGGACAAGGAGAAGCTTCGCTACGTGGAGGGCAACCCCATCCCGAGCGATGTTCGATGGGGCCACATCTACCTGGCGGTAGGCACCCCAGCCTTCCAGCCTTCTACCTGGTACTTCTGCGAGCCCACAATCCAGGGCGTCCCCCTCGGCTGGGACGTCGTCAGTGGGGACGAATCGTACCTGCCCGAGATGGCGAAGACGAAGCCGGGTCCGGCTCACTTTGCCAAGGTGGGCCCTGCCCCCTACGACTTCGAGCCGCGACGGCTTCCTGCAGTGCGCAACCGGAGCCCCGCCTACGAGATGGCGTACGGCGGTTACGAGCAGGCAGTGATCGGCGGGGTGACCGCTGGTACCGTGGTCGGAGGAAACGGGACTTCGCACCTGGAGGAAGAGGACAACCGGGTGCTGAGGGTCGACTGGGACAAGGTTGTCACCGCAGTTCTCACGGGTGTGGCCGTCTCGGTGTCGACAGCGCTGCTCCTCG
>Ga0075301_1000136_pt1 | contig 11919 bp, 11 predicted proteins | sample Browns_TuleA_D1_FD_120053 | JGI IMG/M metagenome (GOLD analysis project Ga0075301, IMG submission 120053) | Natural and restored wetland microbial communities from the San Francisco Bay, California, USA, that impact long-term carbon... | ecosystem: Environmental > Terrestrial > Soil > Wetlands ... | reverse complement strand
AGGAAGATGGCCCGGGTGGTCTTCCGGATGGCCTTGCGCCAGGCCCGGGGCTGGGTGGGATCGACGTAGCTGATGGCGATGCCGAACCGGCTCAACTCCTCGTCGAACAGGCGGGCTGTGCCGCCGTAGATCCATCGGCTCGAGACCAGATGGTCCCCGGAGCGGAGCACCGCGAGGTGGGCCAGGGCGGTGGCTCCCATACCGCTGGAGACGAAGGCAGCGTCTTCCGCGCCCTCGAGCAGGGCGTATTTCCGCGCGATCGAGACCTGGTTGGGATTGTTTCCATAGCGGGTGTACTGGACTTCCCGGTCCGACCCGATTGCGTTGACGAAGGTCGCCGATTGGTAGATCGGCTCGACGACGGGATCGCGCTCGCTCCGGGGCACTGGAATGCCATGCACGGCGAGGGTGGATCGGCCCAGCCGGGGTTTCCTCATGCGTCGGCCGGCAAGGGCAGGGGCCGGTAGGTCCCGCCGGCCGCGAGAATGAGGCGTCGGAGCGCGAGCGATTGCAGGGCGTCAGCGGCACGCTCGACCGTCCAGCCCACCGCGTCGGCCAGGCGCTTGGCATCCCCGGCTCCGTGCTTCTGCACCGCCTGAAAGGCGACCGCGAGGTCGGGGCTCGTCGCCCCGAGCACCCGGGGGGCTCCATCCCCGACGGGGAAGGCGGCCACCGAGAGGCCGTGGCGCTCCAGGACATGATCGATCGCTTCGAGGTGCAGCTCAGTCACCCCCGAAAGCAGGACGTAGGAGTCCTCGCCTTCACTGGCCCGGAGCAGGAGCTTGGCGACCACCTCGTCGGCACAGCTGAAGTCGATGACCCCCACCGCGGTGAAGTCGAGCTGAATGGTGCGGTAGCTGGCCCCATTGATGGTCTGCTCGATGCGATCGCGGAGCGCCGCGCCGGTAGACCGGGTCACCAGGTCGGAATAGGGTGTGGACACCGTTTCGCGCAGCAGCGGTGCCAGCTCGATCCTCCGCATCATGAGGCGCTGCCCTCCTCCTGGGCCGGAATGATGATCTGGACCTGCGAACCGGGGAAAAAGGGAAGATGCTCCACCAGCAGCGTGTCGTCGTCCCAGGCCGGAACGATCGTGATGCGCGCCGTACCACTTCGCACCGACATCTTCCCCTGCCAACGAGTAACGTAACTACGGATGTGATAAAGTCCCTGCCCCCGTCCCGGATCGCGGTACCGGCTCACATTATGCATGAGGGCCAGCTCGACCGCGGCCCCATCTCCCCAGCGTTCGCCCACCTTCTTGGATTCGGTCGATTCCAGCGAACGGCGGAACCCGATCCCCGAGTCGCTGACCGCGATCACCGCGACCTTGCGGCCCAGCCGCTTTTTCCAGTTGTAGGTCTGCACGGTCACCCACCCGCTCGCGCCAGCGTGTTCCACGATGTTCTGGCAGACCTCTGAGAGCGTCATCACGAAGCGAACGGTGGCCTGGGGAGCGAGGTTCACCTCGGCGGCAAGGATCCGCTGGGCCCGCTCCTGGATTTTCCCCACCACATCGTTGACGTCGTCGAACACCCGGATCGGCGTGATCGGGAGCAGCACGTCGGTCGGGGTCTCGAATGGCTTGTTGGGCACCTTGCCCACGACTTCCCAGGTTTCCGCCGCGTGATGGAAGAAGCCGTTGCGGGCCCAGTAGCTCCGGGTCTCCGGCGAATCGGGAATCAGGAATCGCGGCCGGGGCAGGCTCGCATCGCGGAGGGCATCGCCCAGGGAGAGCAGGGCGACAAACCCGGAGGGATTGGCCCAGGTCGCCGCCCGACCGTCGAGGATGAAGGGCTCGGGGGGCCAGCCGGCGATGGACTCGGCGAGCTGGTCGAGGGTCTTGTCCTCGAGCGACGGGGGGAGGTCGATGACTCGCATCAGAGGGTCACCAGCTCGCCCCGAAGGTGGCGGGCCAGTCCGCTGGCACCCCTGAAGGTCGCGTTCCGGGCCGCAGCCGCGTTTCCGGCCACGATGGCCGCTTCGAGCGGCTGCCCCCCGAGCAAGCGGGAGAACACCGCGCCTCCGAACACATCGCCACATCCGGTAGGGTCGACCGGCTCGGCGAGGACTTCCGCAGGGATCCGGCGGGTTCGGATCGTGGAGGCCGGGGTCTCGGTACGGAGCACATCATCTCGGTCCGTAACGTACACCGCGCCTCGGGCTCCCAGGGTCACGATCAACCCGCCGGCTCCGGCGGCGAGCATTCCCGCGGCAAGCGACATCGGGTCGGAGCCGAGCTGACCCATTTCGTCCTCATTCACCTGAATCACGTTGAAGCAGCCGAACCAGCTCGGCGCATCGGGCAGGGGCTGCAGCATGCGCATGCCGTCCCCGGCGATGCCCAGCAGCAGGGAGTGAAAATCGGCGTAGATCGGGCCTCGGAAGCTCCGCCGGAGCGCCTGAGCGGTGCCGAGGGACATTTCATAGCCCGAGATGAAGTTCACGTAGATGGCGTCGAGATCCTTCACCATCGGACCCAGCTCGGGCCAGGTCCATCCGGGGACGCCTCCCGACATCCGCTCGCAGCGGCGGTCGTTGCTCTGGTAGCTCAGGACGACCCGGTTGTTGTCGCTGGGAACTTCGACGCACCGCCCGCCCGGGGCGAGGCGTTGAAGCGAGCCAAGGAACCCACTGGCTTCCCTGGCGAGGTCCCGACCGACCTTGATCAGGGGAACGATGCGCCAGTCTTCGGGAAGCCCGGCGTCGAGGCTGGCAAGCGCGTAGGCGATTCCGCCCCATTCCTGCACCACGCGACCGAGAGGATCCCGCCCGTGAATCTCGTCCCAGACCAGGGAACCGATCACCCCGACCTCAGGCATGCTGATCCAGCCAGGCCCGGGCCGCGCCGACCACGCCGGCGCTCCCTGGCAGCGCCCCCGGAAGAATCCGGCACGCCTCGACCGCGGGGCGAAACGCCCGGCGGGCAACTTCACGCCGGAGCGGAACGAACAGGTGGTCGCCGGCGCGGGTCACTCCACCGCACACCACCACCACCTCGGGATTCAGCAAGTTGAGGAGATTGGCGATCCCCACGCCGAGGTAACGGGCGGTGTCCCGGACCAGCTCGTCGGCGAGTGGGTCGCCCCCGGCGGCGGCTTCGAAGACGGTCTGCGCGGTGAGGCGGCCGAGGTCGCCCCCGACCCGGTCGGTCAGACCCGAAGTGGCCCCCGCCTCGATCGCCTCGACGGCGCGCCGGGCGATGGCCGGACCCGAGGCGTAGGCTTCGAGACAGCCGTCGTTCCCGCACCCGCAACGGCGACCGTTCACTTCGATGGTGATGTGGCCGATCTCCCCGGCCACGTCGGAGGCGCCGTGGACCAGCTTGCCGTCGACGACGATCCCGCCGCCGATCCCCGTCCCGATAGTGAAACAGACCGCATTGGATGCCCCACGCGCCGCTCCAACCCAGTGCTCACCGAGCATCGCGCAGTTGGCGTCGTTGTCCAGCGACGCCGGTAGTCCGAGCGCTTGGCCGATCCGGTCCCGCACCGGCATGTCGCGCCAGCGGAGATTCGGGGTGAAGATCACCACGCCGGTCTCGCGGTTCAGCGGGCCCGGGGAGCCGACCCCGACCCCGAGAATCCTGGCGTTGGGGTCTGCCCGCCGGGCGTGCTCGATCACCCCGCGAGCCATGGTCACGATCCGCTCGATCACCACATCGGGTCCCTCGGGGGCGCCGGTCGGCTCGGAGACGAGACCGCGAACTTCTTCGCCGTCCTCCCGGACCGCTCCGACGACCAGATTGGTGCCGCCGATGTCGACGCCGATGATCCAGTTCATGGGGCGCTACTCCACCTGCAAGACGGCCAGGAATGCCTCCTGGGGGATCTCCACCGATCCGACCTGCTTCATCCGGCGTTTGCCTTCCTTCTGCTTCTCCAGAAGCTTGCGCTTCCGGGTGACATCGCCGCCATAGCACTTGGCCAGCACGTCCTTCCGGAGGGCGGAGATGGTCTCGCGGGCGATGATCTTCTGCCCGATCGCCGCCTGAATGATCACCTGGAAAAGCTGGCGGGGAATCAGCTCCTTGAGTTTTTCGGCGACCTTCCGGCCCCATTCGTAGGCCTTTTCCCGGTGGATGATCACGCTGAACGCGTCGACCTGCTCGCCGTTGATCAGCATGTCGAGCTTGACCAGCTCGCTGGCCCGGTAGCCGGCCATCTCATAGTCGAGCGAGGCATACCCGCGGGAGAGCGACTTGAGCCGATCATAGAAGTCGAGCACGATTTCGCCCAGGGGGAACTCCCAGTGGAATTCCACCCGGGTCGTGTCCAGATAGTGCATCCCTCCGTAAACGCCCCGGCGCTCCTGACCCAGTTTCATGATCCCCCCGATGTAGTCCGCCGGGGCCATGATCCGGGCCTTCACGTAGGGCTCCTCGATCCGCTCGATGTTGCCGGGATCGGGCAGATGGGAGGGGTTCTCGACGATCTCCATGATGCCGTCGGTCTTGTAGACGTGGTACTCCACGGTGGGGACCGTGGTGATGAGATTCAGGTCGAACTCCCGTTCCAGCCGTTCCTGCACGATCTCCAGATGGAGCAGGCCGAGAAAACCGGCCCGGAAGCCGAACCCCAGCGCGGTGGAGGTCTCCGGCTCATAGTGGAGCGAGGCGTCGTTGAGCTGAAGCTTCTCCAGCGCATCCCGGAGCGATTCGTACTGGTCCGTCGTGGTGGGATAGATCCCCGCGAACACCATGGACTTCACGTCCCGGTACCCCGGCAGCAGCTCGGTGGCCGGCGCCGCGGCGTCGAGGATCGTATCTCCCACCCGGGCGTCCCGCACGTCGCGAAGATTCGCGATCAGGTATCCCACTTCGCCCGCGCTCAACTCGTCGACCGCGTGCTGGCCGAGCTGGAGGTAGCCGACCTCATCCACTTCGTAGTCGGTGCCGGTGTGCGAGCCGAACCGGATGACGGTCCCCTTCCGTACGCTCCCGTCGACCACCCGGATGCTCGGCACCGCTCCCCGGTACCGGTCGAAGTGGCAATCGAAGACCAGGGCCCGGAACGGCGCCTCGGGACGGCCCTGGGGCGGGGGAATCCTCCCGACCACCGCCTCGAGAAGCTCGGGAACACCGATCCCCTCCTTGGCCGACACCGAGAGAATCTCCTCCCGCCTGGCTCCGATGAGGTTCATGATCTCCTCGGCACGCCGCTCCGGCTCCGCTCCAGGCAGATCGATCTTGTTCAGGACCGGAATAATCTCGAGCCCCGCATCCATCGCCAGGAAGAGATTGGACAGGGTCTGGGCCTGCACCCCCTGGCTCGCGTCGACCACCAGGATGGCCCCCTCGCATGCCGCCAGGGATCGGGATACCTCGTAGGTGAAATCCACGTGACCGGGGGTGTCGATCAGGTTGAGCTCATACCGGTTCCCGTCCCGGGCGAGGTACTGCATCCGGACCGCGTTGAGCTTGATGGTGATGCCCCGTTCCCGCTCCAGGTCCATGGTGTCGAGCACCTGCTCCCGCATCTGGCGCTTGTCGAGCGTGCCGGTGGCCTCGATCAACCGGTCGGCGAGGGTGGACTTGCCGTGATCGATGTGGGCGACAATGCAGAAATTCCGGATATGCGCCTGCATGCTCAAAAATAAGGAGGTCGTCTTATCTTCGTCGCGTGGCCGCTCGCCGTTTCTCGATTCACGATACCGAGATGATCCTGGTCGCCCTGATCTGGGGCGGCAATTTCAGTGTCAGCAAGTTCGCCATGCATCAGATTCCCGCCCTCACCTTCAGCGGGCTCCGGTTTGTCCTGGCCAGCGGGATTCTCCTGTTCATCACGAAACGGCTGGGCGCCTGGCGGAGCCTGCCCCGGCGGACCCTCTGGTCGCTGGCCGGGCTGGGAGTGGTCGGCAACACCTTCTACCAGACCGCCTTCATGACCGGGCTCTCCATCACGACCGCCACGAACAGCGCCATGATCGTGGCCATCCTGCCGGTGCTGGTAACGGTGCTCGGCAGCCTGCTGGGCATCGAGCGCGCCTCCGCGCTCATGTGGCTCGGGGTCGCGCTTGGAACCGCCGGCGTCCTGCTGGTGGTGACCGCCCGGGGAGTGCAGCTCCACTCCGGGGAGCTCACCGGCGACCTCCTGGTCCTTTTCGCCACGGTCTGCTGGTCGTTCTACACCGTCGGGGTGCTCCGTGCCGGAAAGGGAGTCCATCCCCTGCAAATCACCGCGGTGACCACGGCGGGAGGCACGCCGGGCCTCTTCCTGGTGGGGCTCCCCGGCCTGATCCGGCAGGACTGGGGCGCGGTCTCCGGCAAGACCTGGACGGCCCTTGCCTACGCGGCGCTGCTATCCCTGGTCCTGAGCTATGTGCTGTACAACCGGGCGGTCCAGGGAATCGGCAGTGCCCGAACCGCGATCTACAACTGCATCACTCCCCTGATGGCCATGCTGGTGGCGTGGCTCACCCTGGGTGAGGTTCCGCTCGGGATTCAGCTGCTCGGCGTGGTCCTGGTGATCGGCGGCGTCCTGGTCAGCGTCGCCTCCCGGCCGTCACGGGACAGCGCCGTCGTCCCCGAGTAGCCGGCCCGGGTCGAGGCCCGGCCCCCTCCCCCGAGCCTGCTAGGGATTCACGATTTGCTTGTAGGACTCCGGATTCCATTGGGGGCGCTGGGTTCGATTCGCGACGTCCTGCCCCAGGTAGAACAGCAACTGCACGATCCGGCTTTCTTTCTCCGCATCGATCTTGTCGGGTGAATCACTGGGTCGGTGGTAGTCGTCGTGGGTCCCGTTGAAGAAGAAGAGGATCGGGACCCCCTTCACCGCGAAGTTGTAGTGATCGCTCCGGGTATAGAACCGCTCCTCCGGCCAGCGGTCATCGATCGCGGCCATGTGGAGCTCGGGGTGAGCCGCGTTGACCCGGGCCAGAGTCGAGCCGAGGTCGGAGTGTTCCCGCCCGATGGCGACGATGGTGTCCTTCCAGTTGCGGCCGATCATGTCGGCATTCAGATCCGCCACGATCTGCCCGATCGGGACCGGAGGATGGCTGGCAAAGTGCTGGCTCCCCCACAGTCCATGCTCCTCGCCGCTCACGGTCAGGAAGATCACCGAACGGCGGGGCCGCGCGCCCGGCCGGCTGAAAGCCTCGGCCAGCTCGAGGACGCCGACGGTACCCGAGCCGTCGTCGTCGGCTCCGTTGCAGATGCTGTCCGCGCCCCGGGCCCGGCAGGAGGCGCCCGGCCGCCCGACGGTGCCGATGTGGTCCATGTGGGCGGAAAACACGAGGTATTCCTTGCGGAGCACTGGATCGCTTCCCTCGAGGATCCCCACCGTGTTAGGAGCGTAGGCCTGGCTCAGCGTGGTGTCTCGCAGCCGGATGGCGCCGGACCAGTCCGGCATCGGGGCCAGGACGAATCCCGGGGAAGCGCGGAGCTGGTCGAACTGGTCTCCAGCGCCGGGAACCTGCTGGACCACCCCGCGCTCGAGGATCCCGACGATCGGGATGCTGGCGCTGGTGCCGACCACGGTGCGCGGGAACCCCTGGGTCCGGGCGTACTGGGCAAGCACGGTATCCGAGGCGATCACCATCACCACCGCGGCCGCCCCGAGCTGTTGAAGGGCCCGGATCCCGTTCCGGCTGAGACGTTGTTCTGTCGCTCGGGGAACGTAGACCACCACCTTGCCCTTCACCGCGCCGGCCGGGACGCTGTCCGGCGAGAGGGGCCCGCTCATCAGGACCACCGAGCCCTGGATTTCCGCCGAGCTGGGACCAGCGATCAAGGCCGCCCCGGCTTCGAAGGTGGCATTGACTGTTTCGCTGCCGTTGGTGAAGCCAAGGGTTGATCGATTCGCGAGCAGCTGCTTCCGGGCGATGGGGTACCGCATCAGGTATCCCCCGCTGTCGCCCCCAGGCCTGAGCCCAAAGCGCTTGAACTCGCTTGCGATGTAGTTCGCGGTCTTGTCGAGCCCCGGACTGGGGGTGTCCCTCCCTCCCATCGAGTCATCCGCGATCAGGAAAATCCGGCGCCGCACGTCCGCTTCGGTGATCGTCTGGGCCGCGCGGCGAAGGGCATCGGGCTGAGGCGCCTGGCTCGACTGAGCGGCGATGAGGGCCGGCGCGACCAGCGTCGCGAGGCTGCTCAGGGCGGATCGGAGCATGTCGGTTGTTCCTGGATGAAAGTCAGGCGCCAGCGTCGTCCGGTTTCCGCGGGGAATGTAACTGCGGGGGCTTGCGTCGCTTGAGGCGCGGATCGCCGGTGGCCTGGGGGCTGGAAGGCTTCTTCCGACCGGCCTGGGGAGTCCCTCGAGGATCGGGCGGAGCCTTCCCCCGTTCGGTGCCGGGTGATTTGCCGCGATCACGGGTGGGCTCCGTTTTGGGGCGCGGTTTTGGCCTGACGGTATCGGCAACCTCTACCAGCGCGCGAGGCTCTCCCATCGCGGAAGACGTCGAGGTGACGGAACCCAGAGTGACGAGGAGGGCGAACGCTATCATGGTCGCCCTCAAGGTAGCATATGGGGTGCCATGCGGCGGACCAACCGGCGGCGCCCCAAGTTGCCTTTGCTCAAGCACTTGCGCACAGGGAGCCCAGGCCGGGTTTTGCCCCCTGTCCACCTACCGGGACACCGCGGCGGCGCGTTGACACCTTCTGGCTACGTCCCTACGATACCCGGCCTTATGGTCTCTCCCGCCGCCCCAAGCACGAAGAAACGGCTCGATCTCCTGGACCCCGCGGAAGTCGCCCGCCTCGGGGGTCTCGAGTTGATCACCCAGGGGATCGTCGAGGGGTTCTTGACCGGATTGCACCGGTCCCCCCGGCGGGGGTTCTTCATCGAGTTCGCCGAGCATCGCATGTATCAGCCCGGTGACGAGCTGCGATACCTCGACTGGCGCCTCCTCGGCCGGAGCGATCGCCTCTACGTGAAGCAATTCGAGGAAGAAACCAACCTGCGCTCCATGCTGGTGCTCGATACCAGCCGCTCCATGGACTGGTCCGGGGCGCCGGATCGCCGGCTCACCAAGTTGGCCTATGCCGAACGGCTGGTCGCCGCGCTTGCGCTGGTGCTGCTCCGCCAGCGCGACGCCACGGGCCTCCTCACCTTCGCCGAGACGGTTCGGAAGGTGGTTCCACCCCGGGCCCGCCACACCCAGTGGCAGCTGCTGCTTCAGGAGCTGGCCGGCACCGGTCCCGGGGAAGGCACTGCGGCGGAGCCGGCCCTGCGACGGGTGGTGGAGCGGCTGCGCCGGCGCGGTCTTGTCGTCTTCGTCTCGGATCTGCTGTTCGACCCGCCGCTCGCGCTCAACGCGCTCCGGTTTCTGAGGCACCGCGGCCATCAGGTTCTGGTGCTGCATATCCTCGATCCCGAGGAGGTCGAGCTGCACGGGCCGGCGGAAGCGCGCTATGAGGATCCCGAGACCCGGCAGGCCGTGATCCTTCGACCGGCCGACTGGGCCGAGGCGTATGCGCGCACCGTGCAACGGGTCATCAGCGAGTGGCGGGTGGCCTGCCGCAAACGGGGGATTCTGCACGAGCGGATCACGACCGACACCCCGTTCGGACTGGCGCTTCGGCAAGCCCTGGTTCGTTCCACCCGGCTCGCGTGATCGGATTCACCGCCCCCTGGGCGCTGGTCGGGCTTGCGGCGGCGACCATCCCGCTGCTGCTCCATCTGTTCGCCCGCCGGGAGCCGCCCACCCTGGTCTTCCCCGCGACGCGGTACCTCGCCGAGACCGCGCGGGCGCACCACCGCCGGCTGACGCTCCAGCACTGGCTGCTCCTCCTGGTGCGCACCCTGCTGATCGCTGCGCTCGCGTTCGCCGCCGCCGGCCCCACCATCCCTTCGGGCGGAGTCGCGAGCCACGCCCCCCGAGCGCTCGCGCTCATTCTCGACAACTCCCCTTCGAGCGGTGCGACGGTCCAGGGTACCCCCGTGCTGGACGATCTTCGCGGCGCCGTGCGGGACATTCTCGGGGCGGCCCATCCCGACGACGCCCTCTGGCTCATGACCGCCGACGGAACGCTGCGCCGGGGAACGTCGGCGGAGCTGTTGGCGGTGGTGGAGCGGCTCCCGGTGAGTTCCAACCGGCTGGACCTTGGAATGGCGATCACCACGGGACGGGAAACGCTGGAGAGCCAGCAGCTTCCCGCTTCGATCGTGCTGGTGAGCGACCTCCAGGCCAGTGCGGTCTCGTCGGCGCCCCTGCCCCCGGGGATCCCCCTCGTGGTGATCCGCCCCGAACCGAGGGCGGTGCCCAATCTCGGAATCGCGGGACTCGCGCCGGGAAGACAACCATGGGGGCCGGAAGGGGGAAGGGTCACCGTTTCCATCGCGGGCGACCCGGAGCGCCGGGCCGCGCTCTCGGTGCGATTCGGTCCCCGCGCGCCCCGACAGCAGCTGGTCCAGGGAGGCGCCAGCATCTCGATCGCGAGCGGGCCCCTGGCCCCGGGGTGGTGGGTGGTGCGGGGCGAGCTCGAATCCGACGAGCTGCGGGCCGACGACGTCCGGCTCGGGGCAGTGCGGGTTATGCCTCCCGCCCGGGCCGCCTGCCGGGCGGAGGACCGGTTTCTCGCGGTCGCCTGCGAGGTGCTCCTGGCCAACGGCCGACTGGTGCGGGGGAACGACGTTTCCATCGGGTGGCTCGGCCCGGCCGCGTCGATCGTGCAACCGCCCGACGACCGAGCCGGGCAGGGCGCCCTCAATCGGGCGCTCGCCGCCCGGGGGATCCCGTGGAGCTACGGTGATCCGGTTCCCGGCGCCGGGGTGAGCGACAGCGGGCCTGTGCTGGGACGGCACCCGGTCGAGCGCCGGCTCGCCCTGAACGGACCGTCGGCCGGCGGCCGGCGGGACGTGCTGCTCACGGTGAACGGGGCTCCCTGGCTGGTCCGCAGCGGGAACGTTCTCCTTCTGGGCAGCCGGCTCGATCCGGGCTGGACCGAGTTGCCGCTCTCCGCGGACTTCGTCCCGTTTCTCGATTTTCTGGCCAATCGGGCCGTGCGGGGCGAGCTGACGATGCTCGACGCTGCCCCGGGCGACGCGGTGACCTTGCCGGCATCCGCGACGGCGGTCACGCAGGGAGCCAATGCCCAGCCGGTCCAGGGCGTCGATCTCTTTCGTCCCTCGGCGCCGGGAGTGTTCTATATCCTCGCAGGACGAGACACCATCGGGGTTCTCGCGGTGAATCCTGATCCTCGCGAGTCGGCCCTGGCCCGGACCAGCGACGCCGCGGCGCGCCGGCTCTGGAACGGCGCCCGAGTCGTAGGTCCCGCCGAAGGGCGCGAAGCCACGTTCGTTGCGGGAGGCCGGGCCGACCTCCGGGGATGGATGCTGGGGCTCGCCCTGATGCTCGCCCTCGCCGACGCCTCGCTCGCGAGCCGGGGGCGAAAGAGCCGTACCCGCGCGTGATCGAACCGATCCTCACCGGCTTCGGCCGAACCGGGTTTGCCCAGGACCTGGTGGAGCGACTCCCCGGAGCGGGGACCGCGCTCCGGCTGAGCGGCCTCTCCGGGTCGAGTGGCGCGGTGATGGTGGCCTGGCTCGCCGAGCGGTTCCCCCAGCGGATCTTCATCGTCATCGCCGCCACTCCCGCCGAGGCCGAGCGATGGCTGGCCGATCTCACCATCCTGACCGACCAACCCACCGCGTTGTATCCCCAGCGGGAAGGGCTGGGGGAAGAAGAGCCCCACCTCGAAATCGCGGGAGAGCGGATCGAAACCCTCGAGGCCTTGCTCCGGGGTCAGCTCAGGATCCTGGTGACCACCGCGAGGGCCACGGCGGAGAAAACCCTGATGCCGGCCGCGCTGGAGCAGCTCTTGCTTTCGTTCTGAGTCGGCGATCACCGAGGCCTGGTCGAGCTGACCACCCGGCTCGGGGCGATGGGTTACCACCGGGTGCCGGTGGTCACCGAGGTGGCCGAGTTCAGCGTGCGGGGCGGGATCGTGGACCTCTACGGATTCGGGATGGCGGCGCCGGT
>Ga0075301_1000135_pt1 | contig 11981 bp, 11 predicted proteins | sample Browns_TuleA_D1_FD_120053 | JGI IMG/M metagenome (GOLD analysis project Ga0075301, IMG submission 120053) | Natural and restored wetland microbial communities from the San Francisco Bay, California, USA, that impact long-term carbon... | ecosystem: Environmental > Terrestrial > Soil > Wetlands ... | reverse complement strand
CAAATAATATAACAAATAATATAACAAATAATATAACAAATAATAGTTTCATGACATGCATGTGAATGGCTGTAATATAAGGTTCAAAGGTCATAAGCTATTTTGATAAATATTAACACTAAAATTTAAAAAAGAAAATTGAGTATCAAAATATTATGCAATTAAAACCATTAACAAGAGGAATAACAGCCATAATCCCAGGAGGGATTTCGGCATTAGATTTTGCAATTGTTGCGCAAACAGATCAAATCTCTGCAAAAGAAATTCTTAATGTTTTGGTTGCAAATAAAATAGGTTCCTTTGAAGGCGAAAATGTTAATTTTGTTCCAGAAGACAAACTAAAAGCAGCTCTTTTTGCTATCAGTCAAGGGGCTCCAATTGATGATGTTTCCATTTATTTGGATTGGAAGGATTTTGAAGGCCTTGTAGCGGAAATATTAAAATCAAAGAACTTTGAAATAATTAAAAATCTTGTATTAACCAACCCCAGAATGGAAATAGATGTAATTGGAATCAATCATGGAGTATCTGTTCTTATTGACTGTAAGCATTGGAAGAGAATGAGTTCGTCAACTCTAATGGACATAGTAAAAAAACAGGTATTTCGAGTAAAACATTATGTAGAAAAAACTCAAGGAGCTATTGCTGTACCAGCAATAGTAACATTATATCAAGAAGAAATTAATTTTATAGATAATGTGCCAGTAATTCCTATTTTACAATTTTCTTCGTTTTTAGATGAATTTTATGGGAATTTAGATGAATTAAAAACTATAGAAACATAGTTACTAGAAAAAATGCCGAGCATATTGATAGAAATACTTTAGTTAAATTCATAGTTTTATCTACTGCTCTAGAATAATCTCGAAATATGGTTGGTCCCATCACTTTAACATTTGCAATGTTTTCTAAAATTTCAAATGAAGCTGGCTCGATGTTTTTTTCAGATTCTTTGGCAATTTGAAGATACCAATTTGCCATGTCTTGAGGTTTAGTAACTAATCCAAATTGATAGTATCCATTTCGGTTTCTTACACCTTGTGTGGTGTAATGCGTATCTGATGTACAAATTTCTATTAGGTCAAATCCATTTTTTGAAAAATGGTTTACAACTGCTTCTCTAACCCCATTTTCCATATTATTTGCATCTGCCCATCCTAGAAAATATTTTTTATTATTTACACGAAGACATAAAATTCCAATTCCGCCAAGTGCAAGATCTGGCGCTGTAATATCCATATCTTTAGAATTTGCATAACCAAATTCTAAAGGAAATGTTTCTTTAGTCATCAAGGTATCAAGACAAGATTTTGATGCAGCTAAAAGATCTTCGGAATTGTTTTGAGATATTTCTTCTCCCATCGCATTGTGACAATCTACAATTAAGACTTGTCCAAAGTTGCGATTTTTTGAAAATTGTTCAATTTCGCTTTTGACATGTAGTGGCAGGTCCTCCATACCATACGGAGAAAGGGACAAAAACAAAAGAGCAGTTTTTCCAAAAAGTAATCCTACACAACGGGCATTGTTAATCTGAACTGTAACAGGTTCAGTGCAATTCAATCCCTCTTGTGCTACAGAATATTTTGATAAACTCTCAAGATATTGAGATACTTCTGTTTGAGAGGGTAAGTTAAGAGAATGATTTGAAACACTATGAAAAACCATTGCAGATGAGCCAAGATTTTTATAAATTAGGTACGGAATATTGCTTCCCCCCACTGGGTGAAAAGGCCCAGGGTGGATATCAGGTAAAACTAATCTAAATTCTCTATTTGCATTTTTAGAATGAAATCTAATTTGAGAGGTAGAAACTTTGGACACTTTTGCGCGTTCAGTAAGAATATCTTCAACTTCTGACGGATTATTTTTTGACAAAGATGAAAGATAAGCTTGTATTAATTTATGAGTGCTCTTGACCCCTGGTCTACCTGCCCTATCAGTAAGGATAGACCAAGAGGAAGCCAAAATTAAAAATGTGGTACCATATACTATCGCCTGGTAATTAGTTAAAACAGAAGTCCACATATCGATTGGAACTAGTGCTAAAAACATTGCCAGTGGTTGTAAAAAGCATACAAGCCATGCTTTACGTATGTTAGCTCCAAGAACAGTTGTGAATATTCCAATTCTAAAGCTTGCAAATAAAAACATGCCAAGGGTAATGAAGAGGAAGGGAACCTCATCTCTAGATATCATTAGAGAAGCCAATAGACCGGAGACTACAGTAAGTAACCAGAGACTATTTCCAAAAAGTGACATGTGTAATGCTTTGGAATATTCTTTGTTTCTAGTAAAACGAGAATCAATGATTTGTGTTACCAAAAGAGTTCCTAAAACAGTAAGCAGTCTAAAAATAATATCCTCACTTTTCATATAGATTGAAACAGTTAATGTCACAAGAACGGCTACAACAATAATTGAAATTATTAATGAATGATAAAATGAAGCGGGGTTTAGTAAGGTTAGTGAATATCGTTTATGGATCTTCGAAACATCACTGTAAGATTCGGTCATAAAGGGTCACTAAACTAGGAATATATCTATCAACCACGAGATTACTATAAGGCTGCTTGGAACAGTTACTACAATTTTTGGATCTACTTTAAACCCTTTTGTTTCATCTTCGAAGAACCGCAAAAGTCCTGCGCTTGATGCGGGTAATGGGGCGCCTTTTTTTCCAGCCATAATCAATTAAAAAATCATGAACTTTACATAAAAACTTTATTCTGGTTTCTTTAATTTGGCAATAATTTCTACGAGTGAATTAATCGATTTTAAGATATGCTGTTGCTTTTCATGATCTTTTTCTTCTTCTAGTTCGTTGGAAAGATATTCAAGTTTTTGTTCTAAAACTTTTAGAGATGAACGAGTTTTTTGCATGTTCTCTAATTCGTTAGTTTGAGACTGTATTTTAGTCTCTTTTATTTCAGGTTCCTTGCCACAGTTTACGCATAATGCGTGACCATCTTTTATTACTCTAACACCCTTACAATATGGGCAGGGCTCACTAACTAATGTGGCCCCTTTTAGCAACATTTCGATTGCTTTCTTGGTAAACTCTGATGACATCAAGAAATATTAGAATTGATTTCTAAAAAACTTAATCTTCAGTCTGGTAGAAAAATGAATTTTGCATTCTGAGAAGGCTTAATAGTGTGTGGAAAGAACTGTTTTTTGATTAATGGCGGTAATTTGTAGTACTTGTGGCCTTCCTGAAGATTTATGCGCCTGTGGTGAGCTAGAAAAAGATAGCACTCATATCATTATTAGGTTAGAAACTAGACGTTTTAGAAAAAAAGGAACTATGATTGAAGGACTAGATCCAAAAATTAATGATTTGGAAAGTGTAGCCAAGGAATTAAAAGCAAAATATGCATGTGGGGGCACAGCAAAAGACGGGTACATATTTTTACAAGGAGATCATCGAGACACCATCAAAGAAACTTTGGTAAAGCTTGGATTTGCTGAATCATCAATAGAACTTCACTAGAAAAAATTGGTAGAACAAAACAATTTAATGAAATCTTTTGGGATTCCATTCTCTGCATTAGTTTCTGTAATTTTTGGTTTGATGATTCTTTCATTTCCATTAGGTGCTTATGTTGTTTTTAATTCCAATATAGAAGATGGAGTAAGATTTGATTTCCCAATAAATGGCTTTAATTTTTTTCCTGGAGGAATTGGTTTGGAAATTCCTATACAATTTGAGCTTGGTGATGTCTTTATTGGTTTATGGAGTGTATTTATTATTCTATTCTCAATTGCTATGTTCGGACCTAAAAAAAATTTTCTAAAAGCTTTGTCTCCGATAATGTCAGAGGGAAAATACGAATCAAAATCTAACTATCTTGTTTCAGTAATAAAGTGGTTTACCATTTTGATTGTAGTTTCTACAGTAATTAATTTTATTCAAGAAAGTGTTGGGATAACAACTCAATCTCCTCAACAATCAGATAGTTTAATTCAATTCTTTGAGATTACTGCAGCGCCAATTAGTGAAGAAATAGGATTTAGAGTTATGTTAATTGGAATTCCTTTGTTTGCTATTTATGCTCAACGAGCATCTATAATTTTATTTTTCAAATCATTATGGCATCCATCACACGCTTTACATATCTATGAAACAAAAAAAGCATTAATTTTGATTATAGTTGTGGGAATATTTTTTGGTGCAGCTCATATTTTTTCTGGAGAACCTTGGAGCATAGGCAAATTTGCTCAAGCAACTGCAAGTGGAATAATTATTGGGTGGGTTTATTTCAAACATGGACTTGTATCGGCAATTTTGGTTCATTGGTCAACAAATTATTTTATTTTTTCATACGTAAATTTCCTTGCTGAGATAAATGAAATTACAGTAAAAAATGCTTTTTCGCATTCACTGATTAATAGTTTGGAGATTTTATTTGTCCTGACTGGAATTGTATCAATTCTATTAATACTTGTAAATTATTTGAATGTGAAAAAAGAGAAAAAGTTAGAGATTTAGGGATATTTTAAGACCTTTGTATCTATTTCTTATAGTAACTTCCGTAACACCTGCAGCTTCAGCAACATCTCGTTGTGTTTTATTTTCTCCATTTGTCACGCATGCTACATAAAGAGCTGCAGCTGCAAGACCCATCGGATCTTTTCCTGCCGAAATTTTAATTTCTTCAGCAGTTTGAAGAATTTTTGTTGCTTCACGTTTTGTCTTTTCTGACAAGCCTGCCTTACTAGCAATTCTCGCAATACACTTTATAGGATCTACAACTGGCATTTTCAAGCTAAGCTCTCTGAGTAGCAATCTATAACATCGTGCAATATCTTTTCTTTTAATATTACTTGAATGTCCAATGTCTTTTAGAGTTCGTGGAGTTTCAGTATCACGACATGCCGCATATAGTGAAGCAGCGATTAATGCAGAAATTGATCTTCCACGAACTAGTCCTTTATCTAATGCCTTCCTGTAAATATAAGCGGCTTTTTCAATTACTGCATCTCCAACAGCTAGTTTATCTTTGAGTCGATCAAGTTCACTAAATGCTTGCCTAAAGTTTCTATCTATTGGTTCATGAACTTGGCTTCGACTATCCCAAGTTCTAAGACGTTCAATTGTGCTCCTCATTGATGCTGAAAGTGGTTTTCCAGTTGCATCTCTATCTGCGGGTCCAATAATGGTTGCTAGCCCCATATCATGCATCGCAAGTGATGTTGGAACACCAGCGCGACTTCTACCTTCATGCTCTTCTTTAGAAAAAGAACGCCATTCAGGTCCAGATTCAACTGACTGATCAGTTAATACATATCCACATTTTCCACAAAAATTTTCTCCAGTATTAGTGTCAGTTACTAAAGTTCCCTTTGCACATCTAGGACAACTACCTTTTTTATTAGCACCTTTTACCAAATTAATAACATCTCGCCGTTTCGATAAATTCTCGTATTTAACCATTGCTGTATAGTTATTTATAAACTTATAGATGAGTTTAGTAATAAGTTAGGAAATTTTTCCAATTTTGCTCCTAATAGTAGGTTTTTCATTTTGTGAGAGTAGAAATTTCAAATCCTCCTGATTGTCAATGTCAAGCATAATTCTCCTTAAAAGAATTAGAGAAGTATTTGGTGTTAGAGATTTTCCAACCTCTAAATGAATTTTGTAACTATCTTCATCATAATGAGTTTCCATTAAATTAATTGGCATTCTAAGTAATGCATTAGTTCCATCAAACCTACGAGATGGGACAACTAAAACAGACTTTGGAAATTTTTGAAATCGAATTAGATTTTCAATGTCTTCTGATTGCATAAATGGTATATCTTGTGGAAAAACAATTGATGCATCATATCCATTATTTTTAAGATAGTTGTCCGCAAGAGATACTGCGTGATTAACTCCTGACTCTTCATTATCAAAAATTTCTTGCACATCAAAACTTTTAGTTAGTTTTAAAGCAGTTTCATCTTTTGAAACAACAACAATTTTTTCAAATATTTTAGATTTTGAGACGGTTTCAACAACTTCATGTAACATGATCCTACAAAGTTCTTCCTTTTGATTAGATGATAAATTTAATCTAGTTTTTGCTTTAGAAAATGTCTTAACTGGTATTATAGCAGCAATTTTCAAGTTATACGTGAACTTGTTTTAATACGAATGAAGCTAAAGCTTGCTCATCATTTTTGTTTGCCATTTTTAATTTTGCATCATATACTTTCATACCCAAGGTTTCTATTTGCTTTGTAAGTCCTTTGTCTTTAGTATCTATAACAATATTAGAACAAACATCAGAATACATCTTTGCCAATCCATAAGAGGAAACCTCTATTCCTGCAGCCTGCATGTATTTTGCAGCTGGTCCGCTAAATGCTTTATCCCCAATTAAAGGACTTACAGCAATTACTTTCTTTTTAATTTTTGACAACTCTTTTCTCACTCCTTTAATTGACAGCATAGGTCCAATACTTGTTAGTGGATTACCGGGAGCTATGATTACTCGTTCTGAATCATGCATTGCGTTAATTGCTTCAGGATTGGGGCGAGCTTTATCTGCGCCAATGTATTGGATTCCTTCCACCTCATCTTTTCCCCTATATTTCACCCAATATTCTTGTAAATGAACTTCTCCTTTGTTTGTAGTAATTCTAGTCTCAAGACTATTATCTGTCACAGGGATTACCTTTGCTTCAACTGCAAATTTTTCACACATCCATTTTGTAATATCACTTAGATTTTTTCCATTTTTTAGCATGTTAGTTCTCATCAAATGGGTTGCTGCATCTCTATCACCAATTCTAAACCAAGTTTCTTCTCCAAAAATCTCCATTTGTCTTAAGAATCCAAATGTATCTTTTGCAATCCCCCAGCCCTTATCATAATCTAGAATATCAGCCAGTCCATAGATTATTGTGTCAATATCAGGACAAATGTACATACCATATAACCAATAATTATCCCCTACATTGCTGATAACATTCACATCAGGGGATTGTGAAACTATCCCTCGTACCAATTTGACCGATCCTGTGCCCCCAGCAAGTATTGTTATCATATTTTTCAGCTCTAAAACTACTAATCAGTGAAAGGATGGCTCAATATTACTTTTTCAATATAACTCCAGAATTATGAATTAAGATAAGTTTTTTATTGTGGGTATAGCGATCACATCTCGTGATAAGGTCATCAATTTTAATCGTTTTTTTCGTGAGTCTTTTAATTATTGGAAGTAGTGTATCTGCCTTTGGCGCACAACTTGAAGCAAGAATGCTACCTGACGCTGATTCTGCTAAAATCAAAATGACTTTTCAAAGAAGTATTTTCATAGATTATAAAAATGGGGGAGATCTTGCAAACGAATTAAATGGAGAAACTTGGGTGGTTAATGTTAAAGCAGGTTCTTCCAATCCAGGGGTTCAAGATTTAATAAATAAGTTGAACCAAAAAATAAAAAATGATGGGAGTAGTGCCCAAATAACTGATTTAGATGTAGAGTATAGTGCAGAATTAACGGGGAGATCTACAAATGCAGCGATAGATTACAAGATTATTTTAACTCCTACATTATCTCACTACAATATCCGCAAATATTCTCTTAACAATCCATCACTAGTAGACATGGCATGGAGAGGTCTAAGTGTTAATGGACCAATAACAATTGATGGTATAGAAATTAATTTGCCAATATCTGTTATAAAATCTAAAGAACCTGCAGCATATGAGACAATTGCTGGAACAGAAGGGGAATCTCTTCTTTCACAAAATATTATCAATGCTGATGGAATAAGAGACCAGCCACTTGCTAACTGGCATGATTTGTTTGATCCGACTGGAATTAATGTTGATGCAAGTACATTTGGATTGGATAAGTCTATTTCAGGTTTCGTTGTTCATACTTTTACCATGGGCGAAAGTAGTATCAGAGAAGGAAGACAGGTAGAAAAAGAATTTGATGCAACATTTACAAAAGATAAGGAATACACAATAAGAGCAGTCGAATCAGCAGACTCTGCAAATGTTTCAGTAGTTGGTTTTGCAGCAATTGATTATATAGGAGGTTCTGAAGTGTTTGGAGTTACTCCAAATGCTCCTCAGGGTTCTGGTGAAACCACAGGAGGAGGGTTTCCAATAATGATAATTTATGGAATGGCTGCTATGGCAGGAATTGGAGCAATTGCAGTTTTGTTTATGAGTAGTCGAAAATTAAAAGCTGAAGAAGGACAGGGTCAACAAGGAATTGACCCATCACAATTACAAAGCTATTCCACTAGCGCTTCTTCTGGAGGATATCAGACTGTTCGAGGAGAAGCTCAACTAAAAGGAGAACAGTCGTATGAACAAACAAGAAGCGTATATGAACAAGAAAAGAAAGAAGAGCCATCTAGTTCTAGTACAAAAGGTTCCATGCCAAAAGGTTGGAAGCCATCTTAATGTGTGCGTGCTGGACGTAACCCTCCTTCTGTTTTAACGATATTTAGCTTTGCAGCCTACCTGAACCAAGTGCAGGATCCTAAGGTTCTGTTTGGCCTTGCTCCACGTGGGTCAGCTTTTTCATTCCTTCTCTAGAAACCTCAGGTTTTGCCATCATCGTAACACTAGGTTGGATTAATTTCTATTCTGTTGCCAGTCATCTCTGACTATCCGTCGCCGGAACACATTTCCTGCATGGAGGGAGGAGTTTCCTCTGCCGTAGCAGCGTTTCGTCCACCAGCTCGCACTTGAAAAGATTAAGTGAAATTTCTATTTTAAGATTTGTAGGCTAATAAGCAATCATGTTTCTAATTAGAATATTCTTTGTAGGAAAAAACTCGAGTTATTTTTTAAACAGTTTTCCTATTCTAATTTAGATTATTCTCATTTAGTTTCTAAATTTAATTGAAAAAACGATTACTAAGTAATTTTGTATTCTTCGAGAAGAGGACGAATTTCATCTTCTGATTTGAGTTTTGAATAATCTTTAAACAAATTTTTATTTAGATCAAGAAATGTATGACCCCATTTGAATTTGTCAAGCAGTTTCAATCCCAGTTCCTTGTAATTTAATATAAATAATGTTGCGGATATTGCCTCAACGGTTGTAAGTTTATCAAGTTTAGAATAATTAACTGGATTTCCTGCAAAAAGAGGAGGAAGCTTTCTATGAATTCCAGCAAAATTTGCAATAAATACTTCATCAGCTAAATTCCATGAACAATCAATTGCAGTTATAGAACTAACAAGTTTATTGTCAGAAGCTAGCAGCGTTTTTTTTGCAAAGGGATCTAAAACTAAAGTTTTTTTATATGTTCTTGGTACTTTTTTTGCTAAACCAAATTTTACAAGCTTAGCTGCAGTGCATTTATTTGGATCATCTTGTTTTAACATTACAACTTGAATTTTCATTATGTAATTCTAAAATAATATACGTATTTGAGTTTATTCTAAAGAGACATAAGTAACTTGGTAGTATAGCCTGGACACATGTTCGCCTTTGATTACTTCTACATTCCATAAAGATTCTGGAAGTGATGTATCTAATGCGACTGGTAGAATTGTAAACTTTTCTAGTCTGACATCAGGTCCACTATACCTTACATTATAATCAATGTCATCAATTTGGATTGTCTGGTAGATTGCACCTGGAACTCTAGTTGAGTTCTTAATCATACAATCTGAATCTTGTCCTATAATGCATGTTCCATCATTAGTACTAACTCTGATGTTTACATTAGGTTCTTCTCCCTTGGCTATAGTAAAAAGAGAACCTTGAATAACTCTAGGAGAATATTCTTTTTCGCTAATTATTTTTTTATTTATTGGAATTTGAATTTGAGATTCTGTGATTCTGTTGACCTTTTCAATTACTCGGTCACCAATGATCTTAGATTCAGGTTCAGGCTCAAGTTCTGGAATCTTTTCTACAATCTTTATAGATTTGGTGAAAGTTCCAAATTCAGTATTAAATGTAATAATATAGTTGCCAAGTTTTGCATTAGTTGGGAATGTGTATTCATGGACAAATGTTCCAGTGGGATCTTGTCTGAGAGTTGTAATTGGAACTCCGATTCCACAAACAAAAGCACCACAGTTTAGTTTAGTTTGTTCTTCAGTAGGAATACCAACTTGAGCAGTTTCTATAAAGATCATTTTTGTAGGCCTTGCAGTAATATGGGCGATATCACCTGGACTGTATTCTTCTTTGTCAGTGCCAATAAACAAGGAGAGTTTTTCTTCTCCTCCAAATATGTAATTATTTTTAATTTCAAAAAAGTTTTCTGCTCGTATTCCTTGGTATACTGCAGTCACCTTGTAAATGCCATCTTTATAGATGGTAACTGGCATGTCGAAATTACTTTTAAAATTTCCTCCATTATCTAAGTATACAGAAGATTCCTGTATTACTTTTCCAGCGGGAGATTTTATAGTAATAGCTACCCTATCTGGAACTACTAAACCTGCAGTTCCTTGAACTCTTTTTATTGCAGTTCCTAAAACAGTGAGTTTTTCACCTGCATTATAAATTGGAAACTCAGTAGTGACTGTCAAAGGTACAATATTAAGAGAGTCCTCCTCTGGGGAAGGAGATACTTTAAAGAAAACTACCACAGGGTTACCACCTGCTGGAGCAATACTAATTTTGTATACTCCATAGTTACTTGAATACAATACTCTACTATTCTCTACTTGACGCGGTTTTTCAGTTAACGGGGTCATCCAAGTCCATGAAAATTTTCCATTATTAATGGTGGCACCAAATTTGTTAGTATCACCATCAGGTTTTGTAAGCACAATATCTAAAGATGATTTACTGCTAGCCGCAGGAGGAACCAGACCAGTTAAAATTACATTTTCTCCTAACCCATAAACTTCCTTGTCCGTGTTAGCAACAATATTTTTTACATCTAATGGATCAATTACTGTAAAAGTTGTCGAGTCTTGAAGTGTACTCTTTGCATATGTTGCTTTAACTGAGTACGTACCAGGTTGATACATTGAACTGTAAATGGTATCTTTAACTTGATAATTTCCTACTTGATCTGGAACTGCAGTTAATGAATAATCAAATGTTTTTGGTTTAGAACCAGTAGGTTTGAATGCAGAATACGATTTATCTGTTCCTTCAATATTTTTTATCACAATATCAATTGTTGGAGTTTGATAAGTACTACTAATTTTTGGATTATTTACTTTCCCAGAAATTATTATAGAATCTCCTATTTCATATATTGATTTATCTGTGGAAACAATAAATGGTTTTGATGATTCAACAAATTCATCTGGTTTTTCTACTATATGGAAAACAACAGATTCAGTTCCAACATCTTTAGAAACCGTAACTCTGTAATCTCCATATCTAATTGAATTATTTGGAATTTTATATTCGTATTTGAATGTGCTATCACCTGCAAGTCTTACTGAATCTTGAATCTTCAGGGCATTCAGTACATTTGTGGCTGAAGAACCAAAACCTGTTTGAAGAATTTCAAGGTCTAGAGAGAAAATCCAGAGATTGTTCAACCTTCCTGAAATTATTACGGTATCCCCTAATCCATATGCTTTTTTATCAGTCATCAATGAAATTGCTTTTGTTTCTTTGATATCTTGAGCTAGTTCAAACGAACTGACAGTTGAATAGGAACCGTATTCTGCAACAATCTTATAAAATCCATAAACTGGTTGAACAGTAGTCATGAATATTGTTGTTGAAAACTTACCTTTTGTATCCGGATAAAGAGTTCCATCAAATATTTGCTTTCCATTGGGATTTGTTACCTTAAACTTTAGCCCTGCATATGGAACTATGTTATTGGTATTAGCAATTATTGTTGCAGTTTCTCCTGGAATGTATGATTCTTTATCAGTTGTGATACTTAATTGGCTTGCTTCTCCTTCTTCAATTAAAATATTTTCGTCCCCAACTGTAAATTGTGTTGATGCTATTGCATCACCATACTCTACTACCACGTAATAATCTCCCCCACTTATTCCAAGAACTTTTTGTAGACTAAGAATAGTTTTATAT
>Ga0075301_1000134_pt1 | contig 11993 bp, 5 predicted proteins | sample Browns_TuleA_D1_FD_120053 | JGI IMG/M metagenome (GOLD analysis project Ga0075301, IMG submission 120053) | Natural and restored wetland microbial communities from the San Francisco Bay, California, USA, that impact long-term carbon... | ecosystem: Environmental > Terrestrial > Soil > Wetlands ... | reverse complement strand
CGACCATGGGAACGCAAACCGAGTTCGAGGAGGTCATGGAGAAGATCCACGCCGGCGCGCTCTGGCCGGTGATCGACAGCGTGGTCCCGCTCGCCGAGGGGCGCCGGGCGTATGAGCGCATGGCCGGCGGGGACCAGATCGGGAAACTCGTCATCGAGGTGCACCGGTGAACCAACTGTGGCAGCGGTTGCAGGTCGGCGGCTCGGAGCTGTTCGCGATTCTCCCCGCGGTGCTCGGCGCGATCGTCATCCTGGTCGCGGGCTATTTCGTTGCCAAGCTGGTGGAACGATGGACCGACGGGCTGCTGGTCCGGCTCAACTTCAACAAGGTGGCCGAACGCGGCGGTCTCTCCGAGGCGATGGGGCGGACCGGAACCCGGCTGGATCCGATCCACGCGGTGGGCAAGCTGCTCTTCTGGATGGTGATGCTGGTGGTGATCCTGCTGGCCAGCAGCGCGTTAGGACTGGAGAGCATCAACGTCATGTTCGGTACTATGCTCTCCTACATCCCGACCCTGATCGCGGCGATCGTGATCGTGATCCTCGGGATGATCGTGGGTGAGTTCGTTCGGGCCGCAGTCCTGGTGTCGGCTGGTCGGGTGGCCGGCGTGCCGGTGCTGGCGAAAGTCGCCAAGGCCGCAGTGGTCATCATCGCCGCCTTCATGGCGGTGCAGCAGCTTGGTCTCGCGCCCGAGCTGGTCACCTCGGCATTCACCCTGGTCCTCGGAGCGTTCGCCCTCGCCGGGGGCCTGGCCTTCGGCCTGGGCGCCCGGCATCAGGCGGGAGAGATCACCAAACGGTGGCTCGAGGAGGGACGAGCCCGCCGGAACCAGGCCGGTGAGGATTCCGGCGAGGAGACCCCCCGATGAGCCGCCGACAGCTCCTGGCCATGGCAGGTCTGCTCTTCTCGGTCGGGCTTCTGGTGCCCGGCATCGTGCTCCCGGTAATCACTGTGCGGGGCATGCTCGACCCCAAGGGTGTGGCGAGCCTCGCGCCGAAGCTGCTCGATCAGGGGCTCTCCGACAGCACCGTGACGAGTCTCCGGCCCCTGATCAACCCGGCCATACTCCCCCTGCTCGACCAGGCACCGGGAGGTCTTCGCGGCGCGCTGGTCACCCAGCTCGGCGGGCAGATCGGAAGCCGGCTTGGCTCCGGCCAGCCGATCGAGGTGTATAGCCAGACCAGGAGCATCCTCGGATCGGTGAAGCACCTGTACCAGGTCAGGAGCCTGACGGCGGCCACGCTCATCCTGCTCTTCAGCGTGCTGGTTCCATTCACCAAAGCGGCGCTGGTGCTTTGGGCGGTGTGGCACCACGATCCGGCCCGGAGGCGCCGGACCCTGCACCTGGTCGAGATGATCGCCAAATGGTCGATGGCGGACGTATTCGCGGTGGCGTTGTTCATCGCGTTTCTCGCGGCGAGAGCCAGCCAGAACTCACCCGGAGGGCCGGTGTCGCTCGTCACCTTCACCGCGACGTTCGGAACCGGCTTTTTCTGGTTCGCAGGCTATTGCCTGGTCTCCCTGGCCACCCAGCAGGCTACCGCCCGCTGGATCATGGAGGACCGGGCGTGAAGCCCGCGGTCGGGCAGCGGGCGACGCGGTCGCTCACTCTCACCGGTGAACACGTCCGCCGGTATTCGGAAATCACCGGGGACCGGAACCCACTCCATTACGACGAGGCGTTCGTCGCCGGGACCCGATTCGGAAGGCTGGTGGTACAGGGAGGGTTGACCACGGGCATCCTTCACGCCCTGGTCGCGGAGGACCTGCCGGGTCCGGGCAGCGTTTTTCTCAGTCAGAATTGGAAATTCACCGCCCCGGTTTACATCGGTGACACGATCACGGCCGAGGCGGAGGTATTGAGTGTCCATCCCACCAAGCCGGTGACTCAACTCGGGATCCGGGTAACCCGGCAGGATGGCGAGACCGTCCTCGAGGGTGAGGCCTGGTGCTACCGGTTCACTCCCGAACGGGCGGGGTAGGCCGAACCACCAGGCGGGCAGGCCCGGACCCCATTTCCCCCACCTATCGGGGTCCGTGCAGCGGCGATATCTTGGGCTCTTCTCGTTGGACAGTCTTCCAAGACATGCCCGCGCTCAGCGCGAGAACGCATCAAATATCCAGAATCGGCTGCGGGCTTCTCGCCCGGGGCCGCGTCTTTGGCTTTCCGGCCATTGCCTGAGGCGATCCTATGGCGATACGTCCCCTCTTGCTCTTCTCCCTGGTGGTCCTCTCCGCACGGCCGGTCCTGTCACAACCCAACTACGTGGGCCCGCCGTCTGACACGGTCGCAAAGCACCAGAAGACCTGGCCCGATGTAGGGGCCGCAGTGTCCGCAGCCCAGGGCGACCTGGAATCGGGACGCGCGGCGATCGGGAATGACCGCAACGCGGCCAAGAAAAGCCTCTCCAGAGCCGAAGAAGAGTTCACCAAGGCCCTCAAACTCAATCCGACCAGTCGCGAAGCCGCGATCGGATTGGGCGCCGTCTACTTCTACCAGGGGGAGACCGGGGACAAGTCGGGATATGAGCGGTGCATCAAATTCCTCGAAAGGGTCCTGCAGATCGATCCCGACGCCGAGGAGGCGCCTCGTTTCCTCGCGCTGTCCTACGGCAAGCTCGGGAAGGCGAAAGAAACCGTTTCCTACGCCTCCCAGGCCGCCGCGCTGACCGCCGACCCCGATGTGCGGCGCGAGATGCTCGAGCTCAAGCGACCCTATCAGGATGCATTCCTGGCCGGGTGGTACGAATACGGGAAGTACTACGAGAGTCCCAACGCCAGGCTCACCCGTCTCAATCCCCAGACCTATCAGCTCGAGCTGGTGGCCCAGATCACTCCGCAATTCGAGCAGGATCTCGCGGCGAAGGGCCTTCAGGCGCTCACGCCCCAGCTCACCATCTCCAACGATCCCGAGGTGAAGGCCTACCTCCAGAAGCTGGTGGACAAGCTGGTGGCGAAATCGCCGGGGGGGCCGCCCTTCTCCTACACGGTGGACGTAGTGGAGTCGCCCCAGATCAACGCCATGGCTTTCCCGGGAAGGATCCTGGTAAACACCGGTCTCATCAAGTTCGCCGATTCGGAAGCGGAGCTGGTGACGGTGTTGTCGCATGAAGTGGCGCATGTCTACGCGCACCACAGCGCGCGGGCCCTGGTGGCCTCCTACCAGAAGCGGATGATCGCGGGGCAGCTTCTTGCCGCAGCCGGGGTCAACAACGGGAACCTGAAGGAGCAGCTGATCGGGCTCGGGGTCGGGCTCGGCCTCGAGGTGCTCGACCGCGGGTACAGTCGTGGCGAAGAGAAGGAGGCGGACAAGCTGGGGACCCACATCGCATTCAACGCGGGGTACAACCCGAGCTTCATGACCAAGTTCTTTCTCCGGCTCTTCGAGGCCAATCCCAAGCAACCCTTCAAGCTGCTCTCCACCCATCCCCCGACCCCGGATCGGATCCAGTACACCACGGCGTACCTCGAGGGGTTCCCCCTCGATCAGGAAATGCAGATCGACAGCCAGGAATTCAAGGACATCAAGGCCCGCATCAAGTAGGAGCCCGGAATGCGAAACCTGCTGCGTCGCGCGATCGCCCTTCTCGGCCTGGTGGCCCTGGCAGGCTCCGCAGGGGCCCAGGACTATCCCTATCGGAATGTCCCCAAACTCCTGTACTACGTTGGTCAGCCCGACTGGGACAAACTGCCTCCCGGGGAGAATGGAGCCCGTCGCCTCGAGCTGTTCGACGACATCCGGGACGCGCAGGCCAGGGGCGGGACGGTCTATCGACTCCAGCGTCATCTGCTCGCCGACACGCCGGATGGCAAGGCCTTCCTCGAGCAAGCCCAACAAGCGCGGCTCCGGTCCGACGCCGCCCGGCTCAGCATCTCGCTCCGCGATCCGGCCTCGCTGAGTCAGACGGTCCTCAAGATCGCCAAGACGGGGACCGATCTCGGTCCGCCGAACCCCAATTGGCACACCACCGGACCGTACGCAACCAAGAACATGGAGGGCGATTACCTGCCGGGTGGTCCCAAGGAGGACTACGCGCAGGGGACTTTCTACTTCTGGAACGAGGGATCCCCAGGTCAGGTCAACTTCATCGACAACTTCAAGGTGCACTTCGAGAGGCAGCCCGACGGCTCGGTGCTCCTCATGCAAGTGGACCCGAACAACCCCTCGCAGCTCCGACCGATCGATACGCGGGGACTCAACCCGGGAGGGCCCGGGGACGTCAACACCTGTCTCTTTGTGATGGACGCGGCCGGGAACTTCTACGTCCTTGCTCCCGAGTGGATCGCGGGACTCCCGGAGGCATTCGGGTTGTCCCGAACCGTGAACCATTCTGCCATTCCCGCGGGACACCCGGTGGCGGCCGCCGGTCACATGACCATCGAGGCCGGCCGACTCAAGCTGATCGACAACCGGTCGGGGCACTATCACCCCTCGAATGCCATGACGGTCCAGGCGATCAACGCCCTGGAGCGGCAGAATGTGGCCAAGGGCAGTTACAAGGTGGGCTTCGGGAACGGGGCCAACGACCACCCGGGGGCGAGCTACATCGCCCTCGACCCGGAAGGTGAAGCCAAGGTCAAGAAAGGAGAGATCCAGCCTCCCAAGGAACCGACCGATCCGGCGAAGAAACCCATCGTCGATGACGCGAAAGCCACGATCAACGACGCCGAGCTCCTCCAGCCGCAGGAGCAGGTCCAGCGTCCCCAGCTCGACGCCGAACGGCTGGCCCAGCTTCAGAAGAAGTACGAAGGGCGCCGCGCAGCGATCCAGCCGGTCGAGCCGCCCAGCAAGGAAGTGCAGCAGAAGGTCCACGATGCGATTGCGAACACCGCCATCAAGGACATGACCGTCGAGTGGATGCGGAGCATCTACAAGATGGACCCCGCGGCCGCCAAGCTGGTGGGGCAGATCATGGCGGACAATCCGGCCTTCGCCGACAAGAATGTGAAGATGGGGATGGTCCGGAAGGAAATGGACCTGATGGTGTGGAAGGAGCTGCTCAAGGAACACAACATCCGGGTCGAGATCACCAACCAGGGCAAATCCAACGGGATCAAGAGCGACCTCGATTACACCCTGTACTACCTGGCCGAAGAAGCCGGGATCTCCATCGCCGACCTGATCACCGAACACGGGGAAAAATGGCAGCAGCTCCACCAGATCAGCCCCGAGCAGGTCGAGATCAAGGTGATGAACGGGGACGAGTTCTACCCCGACTGGCGGAACGAGGCCCTCTCCGAGTGGGACCACCAGGCCGAGATCAAGCGGCTGCTCGGCACCTTGCGGATGGACAAGGAGAAGTACTCGGTTCCCGGAGCCAACAAGCAGCAGGTCCACAACCGCGCCTTGCGAGATGGATGGACCGAGCGCCTGGGCTACAACCCGGAGCTCGACAAACCTGATATCCCGATGGAGCAGCAGGTGGTGATCGAGGCCGGCGAAACCCGGGTCCTCGCCGAGCGCTACCAGGGAGTCCATCCCCAGTACAACCACATGAACGCGCTGGGAAACGTGGTGCAGAACATGGGGGAATACCTGCACCACAGCGGGGATGGCGCGCAGGACATGATCCGACGGGCCAAGTATGGTAACCGGATCATCAACGAGGGGCTGGGCAACCTCCGGTTCTTCGCGAACAGCTACCAGCAGATCTACGAGAGCAAGCTGCCCCAGGACCAGAAGGACAGGATGTTGAAGGATTATCTGAAGAAGACCTTCGGCCTCCTGGTGGACGAGAACAGCCGTCCCCTGCTGGACGACGCGAAGCTGGAACAGTTCAAGAAGGTCATCGACATCTCGATGCAGATCGAGATGGACAAGACCAAACCGTCGGGCGACAAGGGATTCGAGCAGAAGCAGTTGGACTACTTCAAGGACTACCGGCAGGAGGCAGTGGCGACCGTCACCCGGGAGCTCGAGAACCAGGACGTCAAGCCTGAGGTACGGGAAAAGCTGATTCTCGCCGAGCAGCAGCACCTGTTCGAGACGGCGCACAAACAGGTCCTGGCCGAGGCCACCCTGTCGGGGCTGCGGCAGAGCGTCTTCCGCGATCTCACGGCGGAGGGAGTGCTCCGAAATCGGGTCCGGTTCGATCCCGCAACCAACAAGTTCGTGATGAACGATCCCGAGGGCGCCCGCAAGGTCGCGTTCGAGCGGGCGGTGGAGGTCGCCCTGTTCTACGAGCTGGTGAACAGCCTGCCCGACCGGGACATGCGGATCGATCTCAAGAAGCGCGCCCTCGCCAGCGCGCCGGACATCGAGACCGCCGAATTCTATGGGGCCCTCGACCAGGTCACCCATGCGGAGATCGATCGGTTCATCAAGGGCGAGGCGGGCGACAAGATTCAGCGGAAGATCGAGGACCTGATCAAGAAACAGCAGGATCGGGCGCTGGAACTCGCGATCGAGCAGAAGGAGAAAGCGATCGAGTACGCCAAATCGAAGGGAGTCCCGGTCGAGCCGACGACGATCACGCCGGAGCAGGTGCGTGATCACATCGTGGAAACCAGGATGTGGGGCCTCTCCCCGGAACGGCGGGCCCAGTTCCGGGCCGCCTATCAGGAGCTCGGGGGCCAGCTCAAGGGCGATTTCAAGGAGGCGTTCTACAACAATGCCTCGGCTCTCATGATGGGATCATCGGCGGTGAACCTCATCCGCGCCTACCAGGCCGGGGGAGCGGCGGCCCTGCCGAGAGCGGTGTTCTCCGAGGCGATCTGGTACATGCCGGACTACATCCAGACGCCATTCCTGGTGGTGGATCTGCTGGCCAAGGTCCGCGAAGGGCGCTACGTGGAAGCGGCCTGGAGCGCGAGCCTGTTCGCCGCCATGGCGAAGTTTCCTGCGCTGGGCCACGCCATGCTGGCCTACAATATCGTGAGCGGCACGGTGGATATTGTTCACACCCACTTCGTCACCCGGATTGACAAGGACCTGACCGAGCAGGCGCTCAAGGCCCGGCCCCGGGATGACAATGGTGGGCCGCTGCGGGACGGGGTCCGCGCCCGGCCCAGCCGCTGGCCCGACGCGAAGGAATCGGTCTACCACGGCAGCCCGCCCTGGTTTCCCCTCTATTACGGGCGATACAAGAACGAGAATGCCATCAGCCCCGCCGCGGTGGTGGACGGGGTGAAGTACTCCGATGGGACCGTCCCCCACGACAACCTGAGCGACGCCCAGCTCGCCGACAGCGCCGCGGTGGAGTTCGCTCCCGCGATCGACAGCTTGCTCACTGCTTCGGGACTCCAGCCGGGCTCCCCCGAGTGGGCCAGCCGGGCCTGGGAGCTCAAACTGAAATTCGGTTTCGATATTCCCTTCTACCGGCGGATCGCCAAGGTGTACGACGCGAAGTTCAAGTACGTCACCTACTTCGACAATTACCCGAGTCCCTACAACCCGGAGTACCTCACCGCATGCCGGCTCGACGTCTACGACTGGTTCGTCCGCCAGATCGGGCCGTCGGGCCAGACCGGGTATCAGGATGAACTCCGCGGCGACGCCACGTTCTTCTTCGGCGATCAATCCGACAAGATGCAGGAGTTGATCGCGCGGGAGTGTGCCGTGGTGATGGGCAACTACCACGAGGCGGTGAGCAAGGCGGAGGAGCTCGACCAGAAGAACATGGGCGCGTTCAAGGGCCGAATGGCGGCGGCCTTCGACGCCGAACGCGGACTGCTCGCGGCCAAGCAGGCGCTCAATCAGCGGATCCAGGGCGAGGAAGAGAAAGCGGCGCAGAGAGTGGAGCAGAAGGCCCTCGACCTGGCCCAGAATCACAAGACCGCCTTCGAGCTGCGTTACCCCTTTACCTGGGCCAGCGAGGAGCTGCCACCCAACCTGGAATTCGTAACCCGGACTCTTCCCGCCAAGGTGAAGCAGCCGGTCCGAATCACCCTGGACGAGGAGATCACCGGGCTCACGGAAGGCGCCCCGGGGGGATGGCAACCGGGCAAAGACTACGAGGACCGCTTCAAGCCCGACTCGAGCGGCTGGGCCGAGCTTCGCCCGATCACGGCCGACGTGAAGTTCACCGGGCATCTGCTCGACGCCGACAGCGCCGAAGTCTCCCTGGCAACCCTCACCCTTCCCGTGGTGCTCTACGAGCCCAGTGTGAGCGGGTCGATCTCGATCACCGTGTACGGGCTCAACGAAAAAGGCGACAGCTCACTCTACAACGGCGCCCTGGTGACCCTCGGCAACAAGACCCAGGAGACCGGCCCGATCTACGGCAGCACCAGCTTCGGGAGACTCAAGCCGGGGAGTTATTCGGTGAAGGTCACCGCGGCCAAGGGCGACCAGCGGCACGGACCTGGGAGCGGCTCGGCCGCGATCGTGGATGTGCTGCTGAGCAAGGACCCGAACGCCAAGGACGTCGCTTCCATCGTGGTGAAGCTGCCCTACATCCCGGAGAAGAAGGACATCGCCAATAAGCCGGACAGCTCCAAGACCGGAGGCAACACAGGGGGAGCCGGCGGAGGAAACAAGCCCGGCGACAAGACCGGAGGTGGCACCGGCGGCACCGATTCGACCGGCACCAAGTGGGGAAAGGGCGTCAACGACTCCACCACCGCAGGACCCACGATCGACGACATCATCAAGGGCCTCGGACCGGTGACCAGCAAGTCGGAGAAGGCGCGGGATGACGCCAAGAAGTCATGCTACTACATCCAGGCTGCCGCCGCCCAGGAAGAGCCGGTGACCGCGGCAAGAGACTTCGTGGCGAAATCGTTCCCCAAGGGAGCGCCGGCCAACATTCAGCAGATGGTGCAGGAGTTCGAGGCCGAGCTCGCAACCCTCAAGAAGACCGCGAAGGCCCAGGACGAAGCGAATGTCTTCCTTCGCGAGGGGCTGGCAGCCATCCGCTCCAAACACGCCGAACCTGCCCTCGACGCCCTGGAGAAAGCCTCCAAGGTCGACGGGATTCCGCAGTGCTTGTACGACCAGGTCATGAAGACCTACAACGACCTCAAGCGGGACGTCGAAGGGCGGATGAAGCTGATCGACCGTGCGGTCGAAGCCGCCAACGACAAGTGCGACTACGCCGCAGCGCAGAGTTACGGCGAACAGGTCGAAGCAGAGGACAAGACCCTGTCCTGGGTGGTCAACGAGCTGCCCAAGATCAAGGACCTCAACCGGAGGCAGAAGCAGGCCCGGACCCTGGCGGAGCAGGCAGAAGCCAAGGCCGCCGAGGCGGACGCTGCGGCAGCAGCCGGCGACAAAGCCCAGGCCACCTTGCTCTATGACCAGGCCCTGCAACTGGCTCAGCAGGCTCTGGCAGCCGCGCCTGCCTGCGAAAAGGAGAACCTGAAGAGCCTCCTCGATCTGCCGGCCCGCAAGGCGAACATGAGCAATCCCAAGGTGGATCAGTCCCTGATCCTCCTGCTCGATACCAGTGGCAGCATGGGCGACAACAACAAGATGGAGAATGCCAAACAGGCCGCTACCGATGCGGTCAAGTCGCTCGGCGCGACGACCGAAGTGGCCCTGATCTCCTACGACGGCGGGTGCGCCGGGGGATGGCGCGTGGTCCAGGATTTCACCACCAACCACCAGAGCCTGATCAACGCGATCACAGCCCTTCGACCCGGCGGAGGAACCCCGACCGCGCCCGCGGTCGGATTCGCCAACGACTATCTCCAGAAGAACGGCCATGGCAAGGCCGGCCAGATCATGCTGATGACCGACGGCCAGAACGACTGCGGCTCGATGGTGGACGCGGGGGCCGGTCTCCGACGCAGCAGCATTCCGGTGCGGATCGACGCGGTGGGCTTCGGGGTGGGCACCGACAGTGGGGCGCAGAAGGACCTTGGTGACCTCATCAATGCCTCCGGCGGTGGCGGGTCGGCCTACAACGCGAACAACGCCAAGGAACTGATCTCTGCGTTCCGCCGGGCGTTCATCACGACCCAGGTAAAGGCCCGGGATCCGATCGTCACCGGTGAAGCGGGTACTCGGCTGGCTGCCCTGTTCGCGGCGGCGGTCGAAGCGCTCAAGGCGAACAACCTGCGCGGCGCGATTGACCAGTTCCGCAGCGCCGCGGATCAGTTCCCCGCTTCCCCGGCCGCGGCGTTCAACGCGTCGCTCGCCTACGAGGCGGGCGGCCAGCCGCTCCAGGCGATGAACTACGCCAAGAAGTACCTCTCCCTCGCCCCCAACGCGTTCGACGCGGGACAGGTGCAGGCCAGGATTGACGTGCTCGAGAAGGAACAGGCCGCCAACCCCCGGGCGATCTACGCACCGACCGATTGCGGTGAGCTGTATCGCTGGGCCCAGCGGGAGAGCCGAACCCCCGGGATGGATGCGGTGCGGAAAGCAAAAGTGTTCGACATCCTGACGACGGCCCAGCGGGGGGATTGCCCCGCAGCCCAGGCAGCGTATGACAAGTACGTTGCCCAGTATGGAAAGAAACCGTGACGATCCCGCGATGGACCATGGCGGGGCTTCTGGTGTTCTCCAATGCCTCGGCGCAGCACGAGACCGATAAGCTGGGCACCGTGGTCTTTCCAGTCACCTGCAGTCCTCCCGCCCAGCGCGTGTTCACCCGAGCGGTCACCTTGCTGCACCATATGACATATCCGGAGGCCCGGCAAACCTTCACCGAGGCCGCCGCGACTGACCCGGGGTGCGCCATGGCGCACTGGGGAATTGCCATGGCCTTGTTCCAGCCGCTCTGGCCCACCAGGCCGGGGCAGGCAGACCTGGCCCGCGGGTTCCGGGAAATCCGCACGGCCGATTCGATCGGAGCGGCCTCGGCCCGCGAGCAATCGTTCCTCGCCCAGGCAAAGGCCTTCTTCCAGGACCCGACCTCCCTGGACTACTGGGGCCGGATCCGGCGCTGGGAAGCCGCTGCCGACCGCACCTTCAGGGATTATCCCGGCGATCCCGAAGCGGCGGTGTTTTTCGCGCTGGCGTACCTGGCCACCACACCCCCCACGACGGTGAGCCGGGACCATGCCGACAGCGCGGCGTCGATCCTCGAGGCGGTGTACCGCGGGAATCCGGATCACCCCGGGGTGATGCATTACCTGATTCATGCCAACGACGTGCCGGGACGGGAGCACGAGCTGATGGCCCTCACGGAGCGATACGAGACCATCGCGCCGAATAACCCGCATGCCCTCCACATGCCGACCCACATCTACACCAGACTGGGCGACTGGCCGAGGGTGATTCGGGGCAATGTCGCCGCGGCAGCGGCGGCGCTCGCGCATCCGGCCGGTGAACACGGCGACCAGGTATGGGACGAGTTTCCCCACGCGATCGAGTACCTGGTGTATGCCTACCTCCAGCAGGGCGCCGACAGCGCCGCGCTGGCCCAGGTGATCCGGCTCGAGGGAACCGCCCGGCTCGAGCCCACCTTCAAGACCGCGTTCCATCTGGCGTCATCGCGGGTCCGGTTCGTCCTGGAACGACGCGATTGGATCGCCGCCGCCAATCTGCCGGTGCGCGAGCCGGCGAGCGTCGACTGGGACCGGTTTCCCTGGCCGGAGGCGGTTACCCGGTTCGCGCGGGGGTTGGGGGCAGCCCACCTGGGCCAGCTCGATCGCGCCGCCGGGGAACAAGCCCGTATCGCAGAACTCGAGGGAGTCGCCCGGAACAACGGGGAAGAGCTCTTTGCCCGGAACATCGCCATGCTCCGCCTCGCCCTGGGTGGCTGGATCGACCATGGTCGAGGAGCCGACGACAATGCCAGAGGGGCGCTTCGGGAAGCGGCGTTGATCGAGGAGCGCACTCCAAAACCAGCGGTGACACCAGCCCCGACTCTTCCCGCCCTCGAGCTCCTCGGCGATCTCGACCTCGAGAGCCGGAAACCAGAGAGCGCACTGACGGCGTATCGGGAGGTGCTCCGACTCTACCCCAACCGCTTCACCAGTTTGCTCGGGGCGGCCCGAGCGGCGCGCGCGAGCGGCAAGCATGAGATCGCGGCCTCGTATTACCGGGAACTGTTGAAGGCCGCCGGTGGTAGCGAGCGGGATGCTGTTCGCGAGGCCCGGAGCTT
>Ga0075301_1000131_pt1 | contig 12206 bp, 9 predicted proteins | sample Browns_TuleA_D1_FD_120053 | JGI IMG/M metagenome (GOLD analysis project Ga0075301, IMG submission 120053) | Natural and restored wetland microbial communities from the San Francisco Bay, California, USA, that impact long-term carbon... | ecosystem: Environmental > Terrestrial > Soil > Wetlands ... | reverse complement strand
CGTTGTCGTGGCTGTCGCTGCTTTCACTCGAATTGCGATTTCACGCCGCCGATATCCACGAGCCAACGCTCAAAATCCGGCGCGACGAACGTGGCGCCATATTCATCGCGGGAATCGAATTGTCCGGCGGGGAAGACGGCGGAGGCTTCGCGGACTGGTTGTTACGGCAACGTGACGTTGAGGTGCATGATGCAACGATCATCTGGAACGATCAGCAGCGAGGCGCGCCGCAGCTTGAACTGAAGCACGTGAATTTTCAGCTGTACAACCGCGGCGTACGCCACCGCTTCGGGCTGCGCGCCACGCCACCGCGCGAGCTGGCCGCGCCGGTCGACCTGCGTGGAGATTTCAACGGAGAGACGGTCAAGGCATTCGCCAACTGGAACGGGAAGCTGTTCCTGAGGCTTGATTACGCTGACATTGCGGCGTGGCGCACCTGGATACAATTTCCTGTGGAAATTCCCCGCGGCGCCGGGGCATTGCGCGCCTGGCTTACGTTCAGCCACGACCGGCTGGTGGAAACCATAACGGACGTGCGGCTTGCCAACGTGTATGCGCGGATTTCGACCGACCTGCCCGAGCTCGAGCTGGCGACGCTCTCCGGGCGCATCGGCTGGAGGCTGTCGGACACCGAATTCGAAGTCACCACCTCGAAGCTTGGCTTTACCACCGCTCGCGGGCTCGTGCTCGAGCCGGCGGATTTTCTGCTGCGCATGACGCGCAGCGGCGCGCGCAGGCCGGCGCGGGGGGAAATTCGCGCAAATGCGCTGGAACTCGCTCCGCTGGTGGCGCTTGCCGACTACCTGCCGCTGGGGAAGGAGGCGCGCAACTACCTTACGAATTATTCGCCCAAGGGTGGAGTACACGACATGGTCGCGCGTTGGACGGGGGAATGGCGCGATCCGGCTCAGTTCAGCGTGCGGGGGCGGTTCAGAAATCTGTCGCTTAATCGCTCGGGGAGGATACCGGGATTTACCGGCGTGAGCGGCATGCTAGAAGCCAGCGAGCGTGGCGGCACGCTGTCCCTTAATTCGAACAAAGCTACCGTGGACATGCCGTTGGTGTTTCGCGAGGCGCTTCTGTTCGAAGCGCTTGCCGCGCAGGTCACATGGAGCCGCAGCGGTGGCGAGACCGAGTTGAATCTGAACAGCATCTCGTTCTCCAATTCGCATCTCGCGGGCACGGTTTTCGGCAACTACCGGACCGCGGGCTCCAAGCGCGGCGTCATCGATATTACGGGAAGCCTGACGCGGGCGGATGCGCGCTACGTTAGCCGGTACATTCCGCTTGTGGTTGGCAAAAACGCCCGCAACTGGCTCGACACGGCATTCCTCGCTGGCCGGTCGCAAGACGTGTCTCTAAGGCTGAAGGGCAATCTCGACGATTTCCCGTTTCCGGACGGCAAGGGCGGCGTGTTCCAGGTGGCGGCCAAGGTCACGGGCGGAACGTTGAACTACGCCAAGGGCTGGCCGCAAATCGAGAACATTTCCGGTGATCTGCTCTTCCGCGGCAAGCGCATGGACGTGCTTGCGCGGCAAGGCAGCATTTTCTCGGTGCAGCTGCCCAAGGTTCACGTCGAGATTCCGGACTTGGTGCAGACGGAGAACGTGCTCAGCGTGACCGGGGAGGCGGAAGGCGCGACCGGCGAATTCCTCGCTTTCATCGAAAACAGTCCCGTCAACGGGATGATCGACCGTTTCACTCAAGGGTGGCAGGCCCAGGGTTCCGGGAAGCTTGAGCTCAAGCTCGCGATTCCCCTGCATGCGGGCGCGAAGAGCCAAGTAACGGGCGCGTACCAGTTCGCCGGCAATACTGTGGTGATCTCGCCCGATTTACCCGCGGTTGAGCAGGCAGGAGGACGAATCGAATTCACGGAATCGACCGTGCGGGCGCAGAATATTGCCGGGGTCATATTGGGGGGGCCGGTATCGATAAATGCGACCACCACCGGGGATGCGGTCGTGCGGGTGAACGTGCAGGGCCGCGTGAACGCAGATAATGCGCGCCGTTCCGCCGGAAACCCGTACTGGGCCCAGCAACTGCGCGGGGCGACTGACTGGCGCGCGCTAATAATGGCCCGCACGCGGACCGCGGACGTGCTAGTCGAGTCCAACCTGCGGGGCCTCGCGGTGAACCTCCCGGCGCCACTCTTGAAAACCGCTTCGGAATCGCTGCCCTTTCGTTTCGAGCGTCACCTGCTGGCAGGCAGTCAAGATCGCCTGAGCGTATCGTTTGGTGAAGTCGTCACCATGAACCTGCTACGGCGTGTCGACGGTGCGCGCGCCACAATCACGCACGGCGCAGTGCGATTCGGCGGCCTTGCGGCGGAACCGGATCGTCCCGGAATATGGGTGAGCGGGTCGATGAAGGCGCTCGATGTCGATCGTTGGCTCGCGATGCTGCGTCAAGGCAGCGGGGAAAGCGCCGTGGAGTGGGGCGGAATCGACCTCAAGCTCGACACCATGGATGCGCTGGGGCGGCGTTTCAGCGATCTCGCACTGAACCTGACCGCCCAGGGCGGGCAGTGGCGCGGCACCGTGGCCGGAAAGGGGCTTGAAGGCACCGTCAACTGGCATTCGCAAGGGCGCGGCAAGTTGACCGCGAGAATGAAAACGCTTGCGGTGCCTGCGACGGTTCCGGGCGCTGCCTCCGCAGCGTCGGGCATCCAGCAGACGCCGCGAGATTACGAGTTGCCAGCGCTCGACCTCACGGCCGAGCAATTCATCAACAAGGACAAGATGCTCGGCCGTCTCGAGTTAAGCGCGCTGCCCGAGGGGCGCAACTGGCGGATCGAGAAATTGCGCATTACCAACCCGGAGAGCACGTTGAATCTAGATGGCCAGTGGCAGTTGGGGGCCGGCGTACCGCGCACCCAGATAAACCTGCGCCTGGAAGCGAGCGACATTGGAAAATTGCTGGTTCGCCTGGGCTACCCGGAAGGCGTACGGCGCGGAACGGCCAATCTGGAGGGCGCCTTGTCGTGGGCGGGAGCACCCTATGACATCGACTACCCTACGCTCTCCGGCAATATGGTGGTGCAGGCTGCCAAAGGCCAGTTCGTCAAGCTCGATCCGGGTATCGCCAAGCTGCTCGGAATTCTCAGCCTGCAGGCACTGCCGCGGCGGATCACGCTGGATTTCAGGGACATCTTCAGCGAAGGCTTCGCTTTCGACGAGATTGTGGGCGCGGTCAAGATCAACCGCGGCATTGCCGACACCGACAATTTCCGTATTCAGGGCCCCGCCGCACGGGTGCTCATGAGTGGCGAAGTGGACCTCACGCAGGAGACGCAGAAGCTGAAAATGCGCATTTCACCACACGTGAGCGACACGTTATCGATTGCCGGAGCGCTCATTGGCGGGCCGATCGCCGGCGTGGCGGCTTTTATCGCTCAGAAGATACTGAAGGATCCTCTCGACCAGATCGCATCCTACGAGTACAGCGTTACGGGCACGTGGACGGAGCCCAGCGTGAAGCGCGTAAAGTCGCCGCTGGCCAAAGCCGAGAAAGCGCAGCAGTGACAGCGGTACCTAGAATAAGCAGGCATTACCCTGTCACGATTTTGACTTGCATTGCAGGGAAGGAACCCTGCTGTCAGCACTCATTATGTTAGGCGCTCCAAGATTTCTCCTTGCTGCTGCATTGATGCTGGCGGGGTTCTCTTGCGCGGCGCAGACCTTCGTGGTATCGCCCGAGTTGTGGGATCGGCCGCGCAGCGGCAAGGCGGTGCTGGAGCAGGCTGCAGTGCGGCAGGCCGTCGACGCCTATCTGGCGCAGCCGGGCTCGCGTCTCGTCTTGCACCATGGGCCCGGGCCGGAATCGCTTCTCGCCGCCGAGGAATTACTATCGTGGCTCGTCGCACTGGCAATCGAGAATGCGCGCATTTCGTTGCGATCCGATTTGCAGCACTCGGATCCCATGCGAATTGAAGTGGTTCGTCAACCTTGACTTAATTTGACATCTGAAATGCGCGATGCAAGATGTAAGATTCAGGTTATATCCCGCATCTCGCGACTTGCGTATCGCGACGAGTGAATGATTCTTCGGCTCACATGAATGCCTCTCGATCGTCATTCGGCAAAGCCAAGCCGCACGTCGCGAATCCCGAACCGGGGGTCACGCGAATCGCCGCGGTGCAGCTCGCCGCTGGCCCCAATATCAAGGGCAATCTCAATGAGAGCGGTCGCCTGATCGAGATGGCGGCGGAACAGGGCGCGAAACTGGTGGCGTTGCCCGAGTACTTCGCAATAATGGGTCTGAAAGATGTCGACAAAGTCAAGGCGCGCGAAAAACCGGGCGCGGGCCAGATCCAGGAATTTCTGTCCGCCACGGCGCGCCGGCTCGCTGTCTGGCTCGTCGGCGGGTCGGTGCCGCTTGCGTGCGCGAATCCCGAAAAAGTCCGCAATAGCTGCCTGGTCTACGATGACAAGGGCAAGCTCGCGGCGCGTTACGACAAGCTTCATCTATTCGGCTTCGAGATGGGAAAGGAGCGCTATCAGGAGGAGCGCACTATCGAGCCGGGCAAGGACGTCGTAACCGTAGATACGCCGTTCGCGCGCCTGGGCCTGTCCATTTGTTATGACCTGCGCTTTCCCGAGCTCTACCGCGCGATGAAAGAGGTGGACATCATTCTCGTGCCCTCGGCGTTCACCGAGACCACCGGCAAGGCGCACTGGGAGACTCTCATTCGCGCGCGCGCCATCGAGAATCTGGCCTACGTGCTGGCCCCTGCACAGGGTGGTTACCACCTTAACGGGCGTGAAACCCACGGCGACAGCATGATCGTTGACCCGTGGGGCGTGGTGCTCGATCGGCTGCCGCGCGGCTCGGGTGTCGTGGTGGCGGGCGTCAATCTGCAGCACCTGCGAAATCTGCGTCAGAGCCTGCCGGCACTGACGCATCGGATGCTGCATCGGTGCTAACAGGCGTGATGGTTGACCGGTTCGCGCTTGTATCGGCATCCCCGGTCCCCATCTATACTGGACGCCCATGAAGCCCGAAAACCGCCAGCAGGCCCGCGCGCTCGAACGGGACGCATCATTTGCCACGGCGAACAAAGTGCTGCTCGCACCGTACGCGCTGGACGCGAACCGGCTCGAGACCGTATTCGGCCAGATCCTTGCGCACAAGGTGGACTATGCCGATCTCTATTTCCAATACACGCGCAGTGAGTCCTGGAGCCTGGAGGAAGGCATCGTCAAGTCGGGAAGTTTCAATATCGATCAGGGCGTGGGAGTACGGGCAGTCAGCGGTGAAAAAACCGCGTTCGCGTATTCCGACGACATCAGCCTGACCGCGCTGGAAGCTGCGGCGCGCGCTACGCGTGCCATCGGGCGCCAGGGACAGTCCGGGCGTGCGCAGGTGGCAAAGCGGGCGGCGGGGCATAACCTCTACGTGCCGCACGATCCCGTTGCGAGCCTCGATGACCGGGCGAAGGTCACGCTGCTCGAGCGAATAGAGCGAATGGCGCGCGCGCTTGACCCGCGCGTGACGCAGGTCATGGCGTCGCTTGCCGGCGAATACGAGGTGGTGCTGGTGGCGCGCTCCGACGGGGTGCTCGCCGCGGATGTGCGCCCGCTAGTGAGGCTGTCTCTGCAAGTGATTGTCGAGGCCGACGGCCGGCGCGAACAGGGCAGCGCGGGAGGCGGCGGGCGTTTCGGCTACGCCTACTTCGCCGACGATGTGCTGAAAGATTTCGCCAGCAAGGCTGTTGACCAGGCACTCGTCAATCTCGGCGCCAAGCCGGCTCCGGCAGGTACCATGACGGTCGTGCTTGGTTCGGGCTGGCCTGGGATATTGCTTCACGAGGCGATCGGCCACGGGCTCGAAGGCGATTTTAACCGCAAGGGAACGTCCGCCTTCAGCGGTCGCATCGGCGAGCGTGTTGCGGCGCCGGGCGTCACCGTGGTGGACGACGGCACCATTGCACGTCGCCGTGGTTCGCTCAATATCGATGATGAAGGCCACCCCACGCAGTGTAACGTGCTCATCGAGAACGGCGTGCTGAGGAGCTACATGCAGGACAGTCTCAACGCGCGGCTCATGGGTGTGCCGCCCACCGGCAACGGACGGCGCGAATCGTATGCGCACCTGCCGATGCCGCGCATGACCAATACCTGTATGCTGAACGGCGACAAGCCGCGCGAGGAGATTATCGCCTCGGTCAAGAACGGCCTTTACGCTGCCAATTTCGGCGGGGGGCAGGTGGATATCACCAGCGGCAAGTTTGTATTTTCCGCATCGGAGGCGTACCTGATAGAGGACGGCAAGGTTGGCCAGCCGGTCAGGGGCGCAACGTTGATCGGCAACGGGCCCGATGCGCTGACGCGCGTATCCATGATCGGGAACGACATGGCGCTCGACCCGGGCGTGGGCACGTGCGGCAAGGAAGGCCAGAGCGTTCCGGTCGGCGTGGGTCAGCCCACGCTGCGCATCGATGGTCTCACCGTGGGCGGCACGGTTTGACGAGTAGGATGGTTGCGTATCTCGCCGTTCAGCCTGCCTGATTTTCTTCCCGGGTTTTTGAGCGTTCGATGGCCGTTGCCGGTTCGTTCGAATGCGCAGACCGGGTCCGGAGCACCAGTTCCCGGTTTACGTTATAATGCAATGCTTTGATTTCTCAAGTAATTAGTGAAATGGAATTTCGCACCGACGACATTCGGGTCAAGGAAATCAAGGAGCTCGTGCAGCCGGCGCACGTGCTTCGGGAATTCCCGATATCAGAAAGGGCGGCCAAGCTGACCTTTGAGACGCGCGACGTGATTCATCGCGTGTTGCACGGCGCGGACGACCGCCTGCTTGTGATCATGGGGCCGTGCTCGATTCACGACGTAAAGGCGGCGCGGGAGTACGCCATGCTGCTGAAAGCAGAGAAGGATCGGCATGCGGGCGACCTTGTGGTGGTGATGCGCGTTTATTTCGAGAAGCCGCGCACCACCGTCGGCTGGAAGGGGCTCATCAACGATCCCCGACTCGATGGCAGCTTCAGCATAAACGATGGATTGCGCATCGGGCGCCAACTGTTGCTCGATTTAAACGACATCGGAGTGCCTGTCGGCTGCGAATTTCTCGATATGATCACGCCCCAGTACATCGCCGATCTCGTGTCATGGGGGGCAATCGGCGCGCGCACGACCGAGTCGCAGATTCATCGCGAACTGGCGTCCGGCCTATCGTGTCCAGTCGGCTTCAAGAACGGCACCGACGGGAACATCAAGATCGCCGTGGACGCAATCCGCGCCGCTCAGGCGCCCCATCATTTCCTGTCGGTGACCAAGGCCGGCCACAGCGCGATCGTTTCCACTTCGGGAAACGAGGATTGCCACATTATCCTGCGCGGCGGAGCCAAGCCGAACTATGACGCCGCGAGCGTGGATGCCGCCGCCAAGGGGCTTGCCGAAGCCGGCATCCCTTCGCGCCTGATGATCGACTTCAGCCATGGGAATTCGAGCAAGCGATATGAGAAGCAGGTGGAGGTCGGCAACGATGTTGCGTGCCAGATTGCGGGCGGAGACGCGCGTATTTTCGGCGTGATGGTGGAAAGTCATCTGAAGGCCGGACGACAGGATCTGGTGCCGGGCAGGGAACTCGTCTACGGCACCAGCATCACTGACGGTTGTATCGGTTGGGAGGAAAGCAGCAAACTGCTAGGTGTGCTGGCGGGAGCGGTGCGCGAACGACGGGTCAAGGCCCAGTTAGCGGAGTAACCGGTCCGTGGCGCGGTAAAACCTGACGGTATCCAAGGGGCGGGACGGCGGACATGGCGCAGGATGGAAGCGAGAATAGTTACGAGCACGCCCTCCAGGACTTGGAACGGGTTGGCAAGGGTTCGGCGATTGCCAATGAGATTTTCGGGCTGGTGGGGAGGTCGCTGTTCTTCGCCGAGTTCTCTCGCGAAGACATTTCAGTCATGGCGGGTTACATGGAAGTTTTTCGGGCGGCGCCGGGCGAAGCGATCATCCGCGAGAACGATGGCGGCGACTTCATGCTGCTCATCGTAGAGGGCGCCGTGGACATTTTTAAGCGGGGATTGCGCGACGAGCAGCAGCACATGACGAGTGTAGGGCCGGGCATGACGCTAGGCGAGATGTCGATGATCGACGGGGAGCCGCGTTTTGCCACGTGCATTGCAACGGAGCGTACAGTATTTGCCGTTCTCCACCGCGACAACATGGCGAAGATTATCCTCGATCATCCCAGTCTGGGCTCCAAAATCCTGGTCAAGCTCGTGTCCATGCTTTCGGCACGCCTGCGCCAGACCAGTTCTCGCCTGCTTCAATTCATGGAGCGCGGCGTCGTCTAACGCCGAAAGGCGTGACGAGTGATCGATGATGAGTGATGGGAGCTGGCGGCGTCCACCGCTCTCTCTCTCCTGGTGGGGAATCCCAGTCTTGAATTATCGGCGTTCATCGGCGTCAATCACGGGCATTGCTCCCCTATTCCTTATGGTTTGTGCGGCGGCCGCCGCACAAACCATTTCGGTCGCGGACGACCGGGGCAAAACCGTTACGCTCTCGCGACCGGCGCAGCGCATAGTTACGCTGGCTCCCCACCTGACTGAGCTGGTTTTTGCCGCGGGCGCCGGCGGTCGGCTTGCGGGTGTGGCGCGATTCAGTGATTTTCCACCACCGGCGCGCGCGGTCCCGCGGATCGGGGACTCCGCACGCATGGAGTTCGAGGCAATCGCGGCAACCAGGCCGGACCTGATTCTGGCGTGGCAAAGCGGGAACGCTTCCGCCGACGTGGTACGGCTCGAGCACCTCGGCTACCGGGTGTTCGTCAGCGAGGCAGCGCGCCTTGCGGACGTGCCGCGGCTGCTGCGCTCGATCGGCATGCTGGCTGGAACGGCCTCCGAAGCCGAGCGTGCCGCCGCCGAATTCGAGAAGCAAATCCAGATGTTGCGCGCCCGGTTCGCACGGGCAGCCCGGTTGCGGGTGTTCTACATGATCTGGCGCCAGCCGCTGATGACAGTCAATGGAGCGCACCTGATCAGCGACGTGATCACGCTGTGCGGCGGCGTGAACGTCTTTGCCGGGATTCGCCAACTCACTCCTGCGGTGACACTCGAAGCCGTAATCGCCGCGATGCCGGAGGTGGTACTGGGCGGCTCGGACCCGGCGAGCGGAGATGACTATGTGACCAGCTGGCGCGTTTCCATGCCGGAACCACTGCGGGAATTGCCGGTTTATTACATCAATCCCGATCTGATTCAGCGGCCGACGCCGCGTATTCTGAATGGCGCGCGAGCGGTGTGCTCAGCGCTGGAACAGGCCAGGGGGAGCCGCCGATGAACGCTGATATGCGCCGATTAATCCAGGAGAGAGGCAAGAATTGAAATCTATTCCTGCAGAAACTTCAGTCAGAGATTTAGCGGACTCACAAAATCTTGACGCACTGTCCCTTGAATATCACCGGCCCGGTCGGTGCGCCGGTTGGGGAGCCGCGGCCAGGCTCGACGCTCATTGCGATGCCCCACGCATCACCCATCTTGGGGGCGAGGGCGGGATTCACTTTCATTACTTGGTCCCGATCGGTGGTGATGAGCCCCAGCGAGATCGGCGCAGCCTTGCCGCCCGGAAGCATCCACATCTCCCACGAAGTGCCGGGCTCCATGGCGGGATGCGCCTGCACCACCTTGATCCGGATGTGGGGATCGCGCATCGCTTTCATCGGCGGCCACGACACCACCAGCGCGGGCTGCCCCTTGTCGTCGTTCATCACCGCTACCATCGCCATCGGCGCCTCGGGTCGCGGCGCCACACCGGTGTACGTGGCGAGCAGCAGCATCAGGGCGGTGCTGGCAATCGCCAGGCCGCGCCAGAAGCCGAGGCCCGCTAATCCGTTTGCGACATGCTGGGCGCCGCCGATGCGCTTGGAAATTGCCTGCCATACGCGCGCCGGCGGAGCGATTTCTCCTGCTGCCGTCGCGAGCGGCGTAAGGCGTGCCTCCCATGCCGCAACGGTCCGTCTGAGCTCGTAGTCGTAGCGCATCAGTGCTTCAAAGCGTTCGCGCGCGCGCCCGCGCAGCGTGCCGATTACGTACTCGGCCGCCAGACCGTCCCTGAGTTGCGGGTCCTTGTATGAAGCCATTACCGCATCAACGTTCAGTCACGAGTTGTCACACTTCACCAGGTGCGAGGCAGCTCTTGAGACGCTCAAGGCCGCGCCGCACCCAGGTCTTCACCGTCCCGAGCGGCTGGTTCATATGCCTCGCAACCTCCGAGTGGCTCAAGCCGTTGAAGAAAGCAAGCATGATGCTCTGACGCTGCTTCGGATCGAGCTGCCGCAGGCATTGCGCGAGCGCGGCCGCTTCATTGGAAGCCACCAATTGCTCCATCGGACCAGGGGCGTCGTCCCGCCATGCCTCCACCGCAACGTCGTATTGTTCGCCGGTCGCCTCGGTCTGCGGCCGCCGCAGCCAGTCGAGGCATCGATTGCGCACGATACTGGTCATCCAGGTGAGTGGGGCGCTCTTTGCCACCCTGTAGTCCCCTGCATGGTTCCAGATGTTGACGTAGCATTCCTGCAGTACCTCTTCCGCCCAGTCCGGCCTCTTCAATATACGCAGCGCCACCCCGTATAGTTTCGCTGCGGTGAGTTTATATAAATCATTGAATGAAATACGATTTTTTAGGGCGCACTGGGCCAGAAGTTCGGCCAGTCGCAGGGTGAAGGCGTCGGGCGCAGTGCGGTTCATGACGAAGGCGACCGGCGCAAGACGAACGGCGCAAGGAGAACCGAAGGCCCTTCAGCCGGGAATTCGGATTTCAGTGCTCCGGTATTGGCTTCTTCCTTCATCCTTCCGTACTTATCCTTTTCTGTTTTTCCCCTGTCGCCAAAGCGCTTCGGATATGCCGGCAGCGCGGTTCAGTTCCCGGGAGAGCACGAACAGCAGGTCCGAGAGCCGGTTGAGATAGGCCGGCAGTGCAGGCGCGACCTTATGTTGGCGGGTAAGCGCCACAACACGCCGCTCTGCCCGCCGGCACACCGTGCGCGCGACGTGTGCAAGCGCAGCCGCGCGCGTGCCGCCCGGCAGCACGAAGTCCTTGAGTGGGGACAGGCCGGCGTTGAATCGGTCGAGCTCACGCTCGATCCGTTCCGTGTGCGCCTTGCTCATGATCGTGTGGCCGGGTACGCTCAACTCACCTCCGAGGTCGAACAAATCATTTTGAGCCTCACCGAGGCAGGCGCGCACCGCGGAGGGCAGCGATTCGGCGAGCAGCACGCCCAGCGCACTGTTCAGTTCGTCCACTGCCCCGATCGCCTCGATGCGCGGCGCATCCTTTGGAATCCGTGAACCACCCGCGAGCCCAGTCGTGCCGGCATCGCCGGTGCGGGTGTAGATTCTGGTCAACCGGTGGCCCATGGTGGATTCGAGTGGAGGAGGCACGCCGATTATAGTGGCCGGCTTAGCCCATGAACAGGACCACGGCGCGCCGGATTTTTCCAGCAGGTTCCTCAACCAGCTGTGTCTCGGTACGGCAGAACGCGGCATTCGTCGTGCTAAGCTATCGGCGCGGCCCGATCGGGCCCGGGGCGTGCCCGGTCCTGACCACAAGTCGCCGATTGCCCTCTCGAACCGCCAGTCACCATAGAAACTTTCCGGCGTGCCTCCGATTCCCGACCCACACGCGATCGCCACGATGATTCTTGTCGTTGTGGCGCTGACGCTCTTTGCCTCGGAGCGTATGCCACTGGAAACGGCGTGCTTGCTCGTGCTCGCTTCCCTGGTCCTGGGATTTCAGGTCTTTCCTTACGAACCCGATGGCGCGCCGCTGCAGGTGACTGAGTTCTTTTCCGGCTTCGGTCACGAAGCCCTGGTGACGGTGTGCTGCCTCATGGTCATGGGCCAGGCGATCGAATCGACCGGCGCACTCAAGCCGGTGGCGGTGATGCTCGCGCGCGCCTGGGCAGCGCAACCGACACTCTCGCTATTGCTTACGCTCATCGCGGGCGCCGTGCTGAGCGCATTCGTGAACAATACCCCGATCGTCGTCATGCTGCTGCCGATGCTGGTCGGCATTTCGCTGGGCGGGGGCAAGGTGCGCGCTTCCTCGGTGCTGATGCCGATGGGCTTCGCTACGCTGATCGGCGGCATGGCCACCACCATCGGCACATCCACCAACCTGCTGGTGGTCGGCGTCGCAGCGGATCTCGGCATGCGGCGGCTGGAAATGTTCGATTTCGTCGCGCCGGCGGCGATCGCG
>Ga0075301_1000130_pt1 | contig 12257 bp, 19 predicted proteins | sample Browns_TuleA_D1_FD_120053 | JGI IMG/M metagenome (GOLD analysis project Ga0075301, IMG submission 120053) | Natural and restored wetland microbial communities from the San Francisco Bay, California, USA, that impact long-term carbon... | ecosystem: Environmental > Terrestrial > Soil > Wetlands ... | reverse complement strand
GGGCAAGGCAGTTCGGGTCTACCCCCCGGGCTACAGCAAGAACGGGTTGCTCCTGGTGCCATGGACCGCCTCCGAGTGTGGACTCCACTCGAAGCGGGGTGTTGTCCTGCCGCGTCGACGGGGTGCGATAGAGCTTCGTGTTCCAGTCGAGACGGCAAAAGGTCTCGACCGGGGAGTGGTCCTCACCACTACCCTACTGGGTAATTCGACGAAAAGGGGCTGGTGGGCACATGTCACGTCGATCATCGCCTATGTGGCCAATGTAGAAGAGGAACTGGCTCATCTTGCTTCCAACATCGAAACCGTCGATCTTCGCTAGGTAGGGGGACTCTGTGGGAATGAAGGTGTGGCAGAATCCGGGAGAGACCGAGCTTGCCGAGTGGCTCTGGCTTGGCGGTCTCGCAGATGAAGACCACCTCTGGGACCTCAACGGTGGCATCTGGTGCCGCTACAAGCAGTGGGGGGGAGGTCACTTCGTCATTCGGGTCGAGCGAGTGAGCGGAGCCGAGCCTGCAGAAGCCTACGAGGCCAGTGCTCGGTGGATCAACACCCTGAAGCTCACGCTCCCGGAGCGCCGCCGCATCCTGGCCGGAGGGCACCAGGAGGAGGACCTACTCGTGGAAGCCATTCGGATGGGGCTCGGGTGGCCTGTCGGTGTTGCCGACTGGGGCTCGGTGAGCGGGGCCAGGGTGGCCGTGCGCAAGCTTGTGGACGAGTTCGAGGCGGCCGGTGTGGTACCGCACGAGACGACTCCCGAGTCTGCTCGGGTTCATCATCGTCGCTGGGCCGAGCTGGAGAAGCAGGACAAAGTGTCCTACGGGGCGGGGTTCTTCGTCGGGGCCCGCAAGGGTGACATCACCGGTGAGGATCGAAGCGAAGTGTTCCTCGCGGGCTGGGAGCACGGGTGGGAGTACTCGATGGGCCGGGCTGTTGCCCCGTCCTGGTACGTTGACCGGTCATGAACCCGTTCATGAACAGGGGTTGCGCGTCGTGTGGCAAACCCCTCGCTGAGGGGTGGGTCCCGGTTCCCGATCCCGACTGCCATAAACGGGAGACTGGGTCCAGACCGAGCCGGCCCACGCCGAAGCGCTCCCTACGTGTGGCTCGACGGCGGTGGTCGCCACCCGAAGCTACTCGGCTCATGTGCCGGGAATGCGCCGCAACCTTCAACGCAGACGGGACCCTCAAGGGGGTCGAGCAGCTCCTGGCCGAGATTGAGAAGCCCTCGATTCCCACCCTGGGCGAAGAAGTGTCGCCGGAGAAGAAGTGAGGACGGACCAGGTAGCGCCACATAAACCACCGTTCGGCTTCAGGGTCAGCAGGCCACTTCGGGTGACTACAAGATCCTGGCCACTTCAGCCCCCTTCCTTTCCGTTCCTGGAAAAGAGGTTGGGGACTCTGCACAACCGCAACCTGTCCTGAACCTGTAGGAGACTCCAGATGATGCCCCAGCCCGACACTGCGTCCTCGCTCCCGTTCACGATCCTGAACAGGACTCTCGCCCACAAGTCCGTGGTCACGAACGACCTCCTCACCACCATCACGTTGGAGGAGGTGCGGGACTACCTGAAGCACCTGTTCGAGGTGCAGCAGCCGACCGACCACGACCGCACCCTCGACCAGCTCCACGTGGACCTGTCGGCGCCGCCCATGACGGCGTTCTGGTTGCAGTCGAGGGACTCGCTGCAGGACCTGTCCGAGCGCCGCTACCTGTTCACGTCCGTCGGGGCTTCGCAGCTCGCGAGCGAGGTGCTGCCGAGCCGGTTCTTTGCCGGTCTGAAGGAGCTCAAGTTCATGGACACGACCGGTGCTCGTCTGGCCACGATGGTCTGGTCGAAGTTCGCCTCGGGGCGCAGTGAGATCCCCCGCAAGGTTCGTACCATTCGGGTCAAGCTCTCCAGTGGGGAGATTCGCTGGGTCATCCGCTCCGTCCACAGCCTCGACTACGCGCCGTACTCGAACCTGCAGTTCGTGCAGGACATCCTCGACAACGCCGAGGCGTATGCGAAGCTGCCCATTCTGCAGTGGTGGGTCACCGACAACGCGATGCGGATTCGCTTCGTGGGCTTCGACCCGGCCCTCGCCGCGTTCGCCAACATGGCGCCGGAGTTGCTCATGGCTGAGCCCGTGCCCATGATCGAGGCCTGGAACAGCGAGACCGGCTGTCGCCGCACGGGTCTGCGTGGCGGCATGTTCAGCTTCCGGACCATGACCGGCCTCGGCCACTGGAACGAGAACATGGAGTACAACTGGATCCACCGTGGTAGCGCGGAGCGCATCCGTGGCGGGGTCAAGGACGCGTTCCAGAACCTGTTCACCATCGCAGGCGGGGTCGTCCAGGCCTACAAGACCGCGACGGACATCGCCATCGACAACGCCTTCGCGTGGATGGAGAAGGAGCTTCACCGGGTCGTCCCCGAGCACGTCATCCAGACGGCCCAGGGAGCCCTGACGGACCCCCGAGTGACCCCCGGAGGGAGCCTCGCGTCCGTCATCGATGCCGTCACCATGGCCGCCTTGACCAAGGACGACCCGTACGACCAGTACGACATCGAACGCATCGCGGCGGGGCTCCTCAACAAGGGTCTCGCGGAGGCCGTCCGTTCCGGCGGCTCCATCAAGGTCTAGGGGAGAAGCGATGTTCAAGGACCGGGACCGGATCGCCAAGGAACTCGTCGACTACCACGTGCGCGCGGAGGACGGCATCGTCTACGCCGCCCGGTACGCGCGAGCGAATGGGGACAGGCCGGACGACCCGATTCGGCTGCTCGAAGTGAATCGGGCGACGGTACCGGTCGGTATCGCACCGGTGTGGTTCGGTGCCAGCGAGGACGTGCCGCTGCCGGTCGTGATCATCGAGGTCACGGAGGAGGAGTTCCTGGACATCCAGTCCGGCAAGCTGTCGCTGCCGGAGGGGTGGGACGAGTGTCACGAGCTGCACGCCATGGCCGCCTGAGGCCGTCGGAGTCAGGATGGACCGTGTCGAGTTGATCACTCGCCTGGATACCGGTGAGTTCTTCGAGTTTTATCCGTTCTACGGTCATCATCCGGCAGCGCAAGGCATCGACGCATCATGCCTTTCGCAGTGGTTCGCGGCGCCGTTCACGATTGACGGTGTCCGCTACGCCACTGCCGAGCACTTCATGATGGCCGAGAAGGCGCGGCTGTTCGGTGATGGGGAAGTGTTGGCTCGGATTCTGGCTGCGGCTGGACCGGCCGAAGCGAAGCGTCTTGGTCGAGCTGTTCGCGGGTACGATGATGCCCGTTGGTCGAGGGAGCGCCGAGCGGCGGTCACTCGTGGCAACGTTGCGAAGTTCGAGCAACACCGGGGGCTTGGCGCGTTTCTGCTGGGGACTGGGAATGCCGTTCTCATCGAGGCTAGCCCGCGCGACACGATTTGGGGCATCGGCCTCGGCGTGGGCAGCCCACTCGTCACCGAGCCCAGGCGGTGGCGTGGTCAGAACTTGCTCGGCTTCGCGCTAATGGACGTTCGGGCTGAGCTACGATGAACTCGTTGGGGTCGAGACGCCTCGCCGCCACCCTCCGAGTGACGGCGAGGCGCTCGTCGAACTACGCGAGGAGGTCGTCGAGGGCGAGCTGGAGCCCGCGGACCGTGTCCGGAGCGAGGCTCCAGGCCACGCCGGACGCGGCCAGGGAGCAGACGTTGCTGTACTCCTTGTACTCGATGTTCGACGCGTCGGTGTCGGTGCCCGCCGTGTCGTCGATGTCGAACTTGAACCCGTGGCTCGGGTCGGTGTCGAGCAGGTCGACCGACCGGTCGATGATGGTCTTGAGGCGGGCAGCGTCGAAGGTGTGGCTCGCGGCGCCGGTGATCCCGGACACCTGGGTGAGCACGGCATTGCTGCCCGAGAGATCGATCTTGCCGACCTGGGTGGAAGAGGCGGCGTCGTCGCCGTCGCCGAAGATGCGCTGATCCGGAACCTCGAAGAAGGGCATGGTCGCTCCGTGGGTTGAATGGCCCGCCCAAGACTAACCCGTTCTTGCCCCCGTGGAAGGGGTCAACCAAACGAGCAGCTTACGAGCCGGCGGTTCCCGGCATACTGATAGAGAGGTGTTCATGCTCTACCCGCATCGGCCGCACAAGGTCGTCGACCTGGCCAGCGTCCAGGAGATGGCGAGGAAGCTCTCCCGCACGACGTGGACCGGTTGTACTGGCTTCCGCGCTGGGTCGCTCACCGCCTTGAACGACAGCAGTGGGCCGGATGGTGCGCAGGAGTACGCCATCGTTCGGGACAAGGTGCAGATCGAGAGTCTCACCGTGTCCTGGATGACCCTCGACGAGCTGACCAAGACGCTCGTCGACCTCGACCGCAACGGGGGTGGTGTTCCGGGCGGCAAGATCGCCCTGATGGACCACCCTCCAGGTAGCTGCGTCCACTGTGCGTAATCATGCCGAGCGATTCGCCTTCGAGGTCGCAGTGAAGCTCTTCGACGAGTTCGCCTTCGCTCCGGACCGGGGTGCGACGTACCGTAGAGTGTGGCGGAAGTTCAAGGCCGTGGTGGCGAGCTGTGCCTTCGTCGACTTCGGGACGGGGGCTCGTCCGAGAACAGCCGAGGATGAAGGCCTGCTGCTCTCCTACGCCTGGGAGGATGCCCAGATCGCGTTCTCCGGTCAGGGGGACAGCATCCTCACCGGTGCAGTGCTCGGGCTCTGGTCGGCACTTCGTACCGAAGAGCACGATCTGTTCGCTCGGGTCATCAGGGAGGCGTTCAAGCGGGCTGAGGCGGCCACGTCTCCAGACGTCGTGCGCCGCTACCTGTCACGCTTCCGGCTGCAGCCGCCCAGGCTCCCCGACGGCAATCCGTTCAACACCGGGTCGATCTTGCCGACCAGTGGCCCGACGCTGCGCGACTGGGCCGCGGACCAGGGACAAGATCCGGCTGAGGTGGAGGAGGAGTGGTACTGGCTTGCGGTGGGCGACCGCGACCAGTCGAGGGGGAGCGGCTCTGCACCCCCCACGAAGGGGACCAAGCGCAGGGCGCGACTCAGGGTCGTGACAAAGGAGGGGAAATGAGCAAAGAAGACGAACTCACGGCGTACGCCGAGCGGTCGTACGCGTGGGCAGTCGAGATGGAAAGCGACTCGCGAGAACGGGCCCTGGTTCTTGCCGCAACTGTCGGTGCCCAGGCAGGTCGCCTGGGCCTGTCTCCGACAGAGGCTTCTCGGTGGCTCCAGGGCGCGTACGGGGCGATATGGGTGCGCCTGAGCAACCTCAACCCCGGAGCAGACCTCTCCGAGGTGCGCTCTGTGATGCTCAAGTCCCTGCAGAGGGTAATGGCCAAGCCCCCGCGGCCGACGCCCCGAGAGACCGTCGAGCGCGTCAACCAGATCGACGGTGCCACAACCAGGCTGTCAGAGGACGGCCGCATCATCGCTGTCACGTATCCGACCGGTTTGGGGTCCAGGGTTCACCGCACCCTGGAGAACGCTGGCTGGGCAGTTGACGGGAATCCCGTTGGCGGGCCAGGCAGCGTCAAGACCCTCTACGCGCGGCGCTAGGAGGAACCATGGAAGTTATGGACATGACCCCCAAGGGCGTCAAGGAAGACCCTACTCGCGTCAACGAGGCGCTGACCGCCCTGGACAGTGCCAACGCCGAAGCCGCCCTGGCGTTGGGCAGGCTCCTCACCGCCCTGAACCGGCTCCCCCGACGCCACATCGAGCTGGCCGAACTCGGTGAGGAGATCGCCGATGCCCGTGAGCCCAATGCCCTACGCTCCGTTGAGGGCGCCGTCGGGGCCGCTGTCTGGTACGCTATCGATGACGCCACCGGGTACGCCACAGGGGACGTCGTACACAGGGGCGCTGTCGCAGGCAGGGTCCGGGTCGCAACTTCGTGGAGGGAGTAGTGAGGATGAACAGGAATGTCGTTGAGAAGTCCGTCGGGGTCACCGTCGTGGCCGCCGTCGGGGACGCCGTCGAGGACGCCGTCTGGGACGCCGTCTGGCGTGCCGTCCGGGGCGCCGTCGGGGACGCTGTCTGGGGCGCCGTCGGGGTCGCCGTCTGGCGCGCCGTCTGGGGCGTCATCGAGGGCACCGTCGGGGACGTTGTCACGGACGCGTGGAGGGAATAGTGAGGACGAACATGAATGCCGCTGAGAAGGCCGTCGGGGTCGCCGTCGATGACGCCGTCGGGGGCGCCGTCGGGGGCGCCATCGAGGGCGCCGTCGAGCTCGCCGTCGATGACGCCGTCTGGGACGCCGTCGTGGCCGCCGTCGGGTACGCTGTCTGGGGCGCCGTCGGGAACGCCGTCTGGGGCGCCGTCTGTGGCGTTGTCACGGACGTGTGGAGGGAGTGATATGATCCGCACCCACATCTCTTCGAACACCAACCTCCACACACTGCACGAAGTCCGTCAGCGCAACAACTGCAAGCCAGACGGGTTCTGGTACGAGGTAGACGGCGACTGGCGTTCGTGGTGTCAGTCGGAAATGCCGGAGTGGTTGCGGGAGAAGCACCTCTACGCCGTCGTTCTCGGTGATGAGAACGTTCTCCGGATCGCTACCCTCGCAGAGTTCGACGAGTTCACTGCTCGGTATGGCCCAAGATGTAAATCCGACAGTCTGAGCTGGTCCGCCGTTGCGGAAGAATATGACGGGATCGAGATCGCCCCGTACCAGTACGCGCGGAGAATGAGCACCTTCTGGTACTACCCGTGGGACTGCGCGTCGGGGTGCCTCTGGCGTCCCCGCGGCACTAAGATCGAATACATGGGGCCTGTCAACATCGACTGAAAGAGGAGGTTTCGTGGGAGAACGTGAGTGGTTGATCGAGCTCATCGAGAGCACGCCGACGCGTGTAGCGGCGGCTCAGGAGATGGTCTGTGGCCTCATGAGGGGAAGCAAGAGTGAGCTCAAGCTCGGGTACACGGCCCAGGCGGCCTACATGGCTGCTGTCGCGCTCATCGAGCTGAGCAAGATGGAGAAGGCCCTGGTGGAGGTGTTCGCACTCGGATTCGGTGTGGGCCTCAACGGGGTGAATCGGGTCGACGGGACCGAGCTGATGAAGGTGGAGGGAGCCGTGCCCTCTCAGGAGCTGCTCGTCAGGACCTTCCAGGATGCGGTCAGCAAGGGCTGGCAGGAGTTCAGTTCTGGTCTCACCTACCCCACCGGTGTCGGTGTTCCTCCGAGGAGCGACTCATGATCGGCATCTACGTTTGGGGCCGGAAGGCCCAGTTCACGATCCCGCACCTGCGGGCGGACCCGGTGACCTACTCGGTCCCGACGCCTTCGGCGATGAAGGGGGTCGTCCGGGCTCTGTACTGGAAGCCGGAGTTCGAGTACGTCGTCCGGCGGATCGACCTCGTGAAGGCGGGAACCTTGACCACCGAGAAGTTCATCGGGGTCCGCCAGTCCGTCGGCAGGCCGGGCCGTGCGGTGGTCACGTCCACGATCCTCCGCGACGTCGCGTACGTCGTGTGGGTCGATGTCGAGCCGAACAAGGCCCGGACCGACCGGACAGCCCGCTCGTACGTCGAGGAGGCCAGGAAGCGGATCGAGACCGGCCAGCAGTGGCGTCAACCCTGTCTCGGCCGTCGCGAGTACACCGCGTACGCACGCCTCGCCCAGCCGACCGACCAGCCCGATCGGACCATCCAGGGCACCGTCGAGGCATTGCTCTGGGACAACGTCCCGCTCGCCGACGGCAAGGATGGGGCGATCCCCATCTTCTTCGACGCCCAGATCCGTGACGGCGCCCTGGTCGTGCCCGGCCGCCTCTGGAGGCTGTACCGCGACCGGTTCTTCGACGCCCGCATGCGGCTGCACGCCGCGCCTCGGCAGGAGAGAGCATGATCCTCGCACCGACCCTCACGCCGTTCATCCAGGCCGCTCGCTGGGCGGGGACCCCCGCGGGCTACGAGGTCGTTCGCGTCTCGTGGGTGATGCTCCTCGACGAGCAGGGCAACGTCCTGAAACCTCTGGCAAAGCTCGTCGAGCCTCGAACCTGCAGCCTGCCGAAGCTCGACCGGCGTTCGAGCTTCCGGGCCCGGGTCGGCGTCGACGACGTCATGACCACGTTCGGCGTGGGCCCGAAGAACGCGGCCGCCCTCCACGCGGACTACGTCCGGTGGTTGAACAAGGTCGACCACCCGGCCACGAAGGCGATCTCCGCGTACCTCGCACGAGGTCAGAAGTACCTGCCCCTCGGCTACGAGCTCACGCCGGAGCAGCTCGCCGAGGTCCGGACGGCGAACCCGGTGCCGTGGGCGAAGGACTACGTGAAGAGCAACGTGCTGGTCGGCCGCGGTGATCTGACCACGGACGCGAAGCTACGTGGCATGTACCGGTCGTACCTCGACGGCTACCCCGACGCCGAGCCGATCGCCGCGAACCCGAACGACCGCATCCTGATCGAAGTGGAAGGCCACCCGGAGTGGTGGCTGTCCCCTGCCGTTCAGCAAGCCCACGCCGAGCGCCTCGCCGATCGCGACACCGCCGGCGAAGTGGTCACCGGCGACTGCTCGATCTGCGGCACCCCTGGCATCCAGCTCACGCGCCTGTTCGAGCCGACGACGGCCATGGCGGCGAGCCTCGTGAGCTTCAACGCCCCCGCGTGGAGCGGCTACGGGCGGGAGCAGGGCTACAACGCTCCGACCTGCCGTGGCTGCGCCTCGAAGCTGCGCCTCGGCCTCGACGTCCTCCTCGGCGACAAGGCCCTCACGCGCCGCTACCGGAACGGAGCGAGCGACGACGAGCGCTGCATGGTCTGGTGGACCGAGGCCCGCGTGCCGACCTGGGAAGCCCTTGACGCCGCGCTCGACCCCAAGTCGACCGACCCGGTTCCCGTCTTCGGGGACGGTTGGTTCGCCACGGTCGAGAAGATGGCGGGCAGCACGCGCCTCGCCCTGCGTCGTCTGGACCGGGTAGACGGTGCCGAGCTCACGGCCCGCATCCAGCGCTGGCGCGAGCTCGGCTGCGGGCAGCTCCTGGCGGCTGCCAACGACCTCGCCCCGAGGTTTGCCTACAAGACGGTGGAGCAGGTCTACCGGTACTTCCTCATCGGCGAGCCGCTGCCGGCTGCCCACCGCCGGCACCTGTACGACCGCGTCCTCGACGAGGCCAACAACCCTTTCCGCCTTGCGCTCGTCCGCTTCTTCAACCTGGAGACCCCGATGGCACGTACGCTGCCCGAGCTGTCCTACACCCAGTTGGGGTACCCGATCGTCGACAAGCCGCACCCCGAGGAGAAGTCCTGGCCGGACACCGAGCGGCACGCGTTCAACGCCGGCCGGGCGCTGTCCCGGGCGGACTGGCTCCAGTTCGCGAAGGGCGGGCCCAAGCGCACGGTGCGACACGCGCTCTGGAGCGCCCTGCGTGCCCACCCCAACACCATCGTGCGGCGTCTCACCCCCTTTGTCTCGGTCCGCTACAGGGGCAAGGTCCGGCCGGACGTGCCGCTCGACACGTTCCTCGGCCGCATGTCCCTCCTCGACTACCCGGCGACGTACAGCGCCCGCGACCTCGAGCTCTTCGACTACGGCTTCTACTACCAGGAGTACCTGCGCTGGCTCCGGCGTGACCACAACGACGTCACGGAGAGCGCGTGGAACGAGACGATCCGGGCTGCCGGCGAGGTGGCCAAGACCCAGGGCTCCCCCGTCCCCGTCCCCGGCGGGTGCGTGACGCCCGACGGGCGCTTCGTCTCGCTGCCGCCTCGGCCGTAGCACCGACACCGACACCGACACCGACACCGACACCGACACCGACACCGACACCGAACCGGAGAGAACATGAGCCACAGCATCGATCCCAAGACCCTCGCGGAGGCCCTCAAGGGCTGCCCGTTCTGCCTCGACCTCAAGACCCGCAAGACCCTGGTCGGCGTCGTCGAGGTCGTCGGCAGCAACCCGAACGGGGACCCGGACAACGACGGGGCGCCCCGCACCAACCCCGCCGACGGGCACGGCGAGATCTCCTGCCAGAGCATCAAGCGCGTCGCGCGCGACTACGTCGCCAACCTGGGAGTCCCGCTCTTCATCGCGCGCGGCGCCGACCTGGGGAAGGTCGTCGCCGCGTACACGACGGGTGGGAAAGAGGTCGATGTCGACCAACTGCGCCTGGACCACTGGGACCTGCGCGTCTTCGGGGGGGTCATCCCCCGGAGCGAGCGGAAGACCCGCGGCGCGTTCCAGATCACCGAGGCCCTCAGCGTCGACCCGGTCGACCTCCAGGACATCGGGTGCACCCGAGTGAGCGGCTACGAGCGCGACGCCGCGCGTCCCCGGCGGGCGGAGGAGCCGGTGGACAAGATTCGCGGCGCGAACATGGCCAGCTACACCGTCGTCCGCTACGGCGTGTACGTGTTCTCCGGGTCGTACGACCCGGTGGATGCCGAGGAGAACGGCCTCACCGAGACCGACGCGTTCTTCCTGTACGCCGGGCTCATCGGCGGCTGGGACGGCGCCCGCTCCGCGCACCGGGTGCGCGTGAACCTGCGCCGGCTCTACGTGTTCGACCACGGCAGCCAGCGCGGCATCGAGCCGACCTACCTCACCCACGAGCGGGTGCAGATCGTCTCCGGCGGTCATCCGAAGCGGTGGGAGGACTACACGATCACCGTCGACGAGCAGCACATGCCGAAGGGCATGACGCTCAGCCGGTGGGAGGACGGCAGCCTGCTGCTGTCCTGATCGGCTGCGTCGCCGTTCTATTGACATCCTGCGAGCGGTCCGGTGGCGCAACAGCGCCTTAGAGCCGCTCGCAGTCCATAAGCGTAGGTGTGTTGAGCACAATCGCGAGCGGCTACTGCGCCGGTGGCGCACGACCGGAACTGACCCGGGAACCCGCTCGCAACCCACCCCGAGAGCCGGCCGCGGTCCATGGTCGACCTCGGACCTCCGGCCACACGGAGCACCGTGTGGCCCGTGTTGAAGCGCCGCCTGCGAACTCCCGCGCACGACGGAATCCGCCCGGCCACACGGAGCACCGTGTGGCCCGTGTTGAAGCCAGGCGGCGTCCGCCTCTCACCAGCAGGTGCAGGCCCGGCCACACGGAGCACCGTGTGGCCCGTGTTGAAGCTCTCGTGGTCGCCAGGTGCATGTGGCGAAGCGGGCCCCCGGCCACACGGAGCACCGTGTGGCCCGTGTTGAAGCACGAGGACGTAGGCGAGGCCGCCGACGGCCGCCGCGGCCGCCCGGCCACACGGAGCACCGTGTGGCCCGTGTTGAAGCTTCGACATGGTCGTTCCTTGGGGTTTGCGGCGGCTCCGGCCACACGGAGCACCGTGTGGCCCGTGTTGAAGCGGGCGCAGGTCGCGACCAGGCAGCAGCACCTGGCTCCCCGCCGGCCACACGGAGCACCGTGTGGCCCGTGTTGAAGCGGCGTGCTCAAGCCCGCGGGCGCGGTCACGGCGCTCCGCCGCGGCCCGGCCACACGGAGCACCGTGTGGCCCGTGTTGAAGGCACACGAACACCCCGACCGACATCCTGCGCAGGGCCATCCGCGGCCGGCCACGGAGCACCGTGTGGCCCGTGTTGAAGCGACTCGACGTCCCGGCTGACCGTTACCGATGAATCGCCTTCCGGCCACACGGAGCACCGTGTGGCCCGTGTTGAAGCCCCATCGCGGGGTCGTAGGGGCGCCCCCGCATGCGCTCCGGCCACACGGAGCACCGTGTGGCCCGTGTTGAAGCTCCGCGATGCGGCGATGCAACCCGTCGAGGATCCCCGAGCCGGCCACACGGAGCACCGTGTGGCCCGTGTTGAAGCACTGCGAAGGGCGCGTCGCTCACCGGGCCGCTCGCGACCGGCCACACGGAGCACCGTGTGGCCCGTGTTGAAGCGACCATCCTGGCACGCGGGTCGCGCTGGATCTGGACCGGCCACGCGGAGCACCGTGTGGCCCGTGTTGAAGCCACGTCCTGCGCACCGTCAGCGGCAAGTCCTTCGCCGCCCGGCCACACGGAGCACCGTGTGGCCCGTGTTGAAGCCGCAAGGACTCGTGCGGGGCGTGGATGCAGTGGTCCCCGGCCACACGGAGCACCGTGTGGACCGTGTTGAAGCTCGATGTCGACCACCTGGATCACTCGTGGGCGGAAGCCCGAGCGATGCGCCGGCCACACGGAGCACCGTGTGGCCCGTGTTGAAGCCGGACGTAGGCGGTCACTTGTCCTCCTCATCGCCACGCACCCGGCCACACGGAGCACCGTGTGGCCCGTGTTGAAGCCACCACTCATGCGCTTTACGTCCTGCTCTCAAGACCGGCCACACGGAGCACCGTGTGGCCCGTGTTGAAGCG
>Ga0075301_1000128_pt1 | contig 12314 bp, 21 predicted proteins | sample Browns_TuleA_D1_FD_120053 | JGI IMG/M metagenome (GOLD analysis project Ga0075301, IMG submission 120053) | Natural and restored wetland microbial communities from the San Francisco Bay, California, USA, that impact long-term carbon... | ecosystem: Environmental > Terrestrial > Soil > Wetlands ... | reverse complement strand
ATTCTTAAACCCCCCATTATTTTGTAAATTTTTTTGAAAATTCACAAAAATATTTTTTTTGCCTTGTTGAAATAGTAAACTTTAAAATAATCTTTGCCTTACTAACACAACAAAAACTATCAAAGTATTATGAGGTTTTTTTAAATTCCATGGCAAAAATTGTTGAGAAACATGGAGGTTTTGTTATTAAAAATATAGGAGATAGCCTTTTGTTTTATTTTCCCGATTCCTCAGAATCATCTAAGAGTTATGATTTTAGGAATTGTTTAGAATGTTGTTTAAAAATGATAGAAGAGCATGAATCCATTAATTGTATTCTTAAAAAACAAAGATTACCTGCTTTAGACTATCGTATAAGTGCAGATTATGGCGAAGTCAGCATAATGGAAACTAATAATTCTTCAACCATAGATGTTTTTGGTACACCTGTTAACATGTGTACAAAAATCAATCATGTTGCAGAAAAAAATTCCATAGTTATTGGAAGTGATATGTATAAAACTGTCAAAAAAATGAATAATTTTCAATACCAAATGATTAATTCATGTTCTATAGGAATAAAGTTTATGTATCCAGTTTATTCTGTATCTAGAAGAAATTAGATTACTCTAGAAAATATCTATAAATGATTAATATGACAAGTCCAATACCAAGGAATATCATCACTTTACGATTCATCCAGCTAGTTATACCAGTGTATTTTGGATCAAATGGATTAAACTTAACCATAATCTACATTTCTTAGTATGCTTACCTTTATTGATTATTCTTTTCTTGATTTCTATATAGAAAGACAATGTTTTCCAACAAAACATTGTTCACAAATTGAACTACCCAAACGCTTTTTTGCAAATTCTATTTGTTTGGAATTAAGTCTACCATGCTGGATTACATTAAGAAGTTCTTCCTCGTCAATAGATTCAAACTCTTTGTAACATTTGCATTGAGTACATTGACATCGAGGGATATTCAACATTACTGGAAAATCAATGGATAACTATTTTTTGTGAATGGTTTTTGCTATGAAATTAAGTTCCTTTGAAATCTTAAGATCATCTCTATCAGAAACTAAATGTAGTGAATTAGTCCACCAATCGTGAATGCTCAAATTTTAATTCCTCCAAAAAGCAATATCAAAATCATCATAGTCTCCAATTTTATCAATGTAATAATGTTGTATCACAGAAATATACCAATTATGGACTTCTTAGTCTATATTTTAGGAAAAATGGTGGGAGTTTATGATATAATCTATGGCTCACTTTAGATAATTCAAGCAAAAATTTATTCAAATAACCACCAGAAGTTAGAAGAATCAAACTAAAAAATCCTAACACTATGGGGTTTAGCTTTCACTCCTAGCCAAAAAACATCATGTAAGTCTAGATGAGCTATCTGGGTGGTTTGGAACATGGCTGCAATAATTAGGAACAAAGGTTAAACCCCCCCTCCAAATACAGGTTTTTGAAAAAATCACATTACTCACAGATATTAATTCATAATAGAGGGGTTTAGCTTTTGTGAGTAATTCTCAATTGATACAATAAATTACAAATTTACCCCAACATCATTTTCAAGTGGGATAGCTAACCCAAAAATTGCAAGATCAATCACAATCCCTATCACAAAAAGCACAATACTTAGGTAAAGACAGTTTTTTGCTTTTCTTGGATCATCATTTTTTAGTACAAAAAATGCTATAATGCCCCCAATCAAACCAAGTAAGATTGGCAATAAGTACCACCAGTTACTTCTTTGTTTCTCAAAATTCATTTATGAGTACCAATTTTGTTTTCACAAACCTGTCAACCCCAATAAATATTTCTTCAAATTCAGTTTTGGTATAAGTATGATTTTTTTCTAACCTGATTAATCTCGATTTCAACTGTTTCTAATGGATCTTCTACGTGATTTCTCCTAATGGAAAACATTTTTGGCCTATCAAAGTCATCTGTACAGTCAGGACAGGCATATACTAATACGCGGTGTTCATTTGGAGCTTTTGGATTGGATAAACGAGGATAGTATACTAATCTTGCACCACAATCAACACAATACCTGTTGGCCCTCCTAGTTCTGGCCAATGTAAACCTCCTGCATTATTCCTAATCTGCGATCAGATATTAGATCTATACAGTCTAATCCAGTAAACCAAATGGTTCTAACATTCTATATTTCAAAATTCGAAATTAGAAATAATGAATGCGCCGCCCGTCAGACTTGAACTGACGACCAACGGATTAACAGTCCGACGCTCTACCACGCTGAGCTAGGGCGGCAACAGGTTTGTACCTTGGCAATAGCGATTTAATCCTTACTAAGCAAGTTTTTGACAAAAGGATGCAATCAATTAAATTTTACAAAAAATTCTCGGATTTCTTCAGTAAAATTTTCAACCAAACCAACAATTTCCATATGTTCATCAGGTGTTGGTTCTCTTTGGTGATATACTTGAAAGGCGCTTAAAGCTGAACCGACCATTTCACCTACAAAGAATCCACATAAAAAATCCCCAATATTTTCACATTTCCAGACATCTCCTATTCTTGGAGAAGATCCTGCATTTTTGTAAAGGTCTAATGTATCTCTTATAAGCTTACTTGTCTGATCTTTGAATTCAAGATCAATGGTCATAAAGATTCAAACATTTTATCGAAGATAACTAATTATTTTTCAATACCCTTTGATTTAGAGTAAATATAGATTCCATCAAGAAAAACTCTATGATCCTTGTTTTTTATTTTTGATTTTTGCTCAATTTCTGCTGCGCTTTGACTTACTTCAGATAAAACTGGGCCAGTTAAAATAATATCATCTCCCTTGACTACAACTTTGGTTTGTCCATGAATTTTTGCCATTCTGGCGGCTCTCTCACCCTGAAAGTTTTCAATAATAACATCTGAATCTTTAGTTTTTACAGTGATAGGAAAGTGTGCATAAACGACTTTCATTTTAATTGTATAGCCATCAATAACTCCTTCACAAAGATTTCTAATTAGAGATTGCGCAGTGTTTAAAATTGCATGTTCTTTTTTTCGATTTCCACTGGTCTTAATTGAAATATTGTTATCTTTAACCACTAAGGAAACTGGTATTTTTCGGAAATTTTTGAATGTTTTACCGAGTGGGCCTGATATGGCAAGCATATTCTTTTTTAGAGTAACAGTAACTTTTTCAGGGATATCCACTGAAGTTTCAAAGTTTTCAGTTTGATCAGTAGACATACCCAATCAAGAATCCTCCTATTCCTTTATTTGCAGCATCATGATGTGACATCACACCTTGATTTGTAGTTACTAAAAGCATACCTCTTGTGTATGATGGTAGATACTGTTGCTCCCATTCTGAATATTCAGTTTTTTTTACTTTAAATCTAGGAGTAATTGCACCACACTTTGTAATTTTTGCTAAGAGATTAATTTTGAATTTACCGCCACGTTTATCTTCAATATGTTCAAATTTTCCAATATAGCCTTCCTTTTCCAATGTTGTGAGAACTTTAGTAGCCAATTTTGAAGTTGGAAGGACAATACATTCACCTTTCCTTCTTGCTTCGGTATTGTATAAGGTTACAAACAAATTTGCTAAAACATTAGTCGCAGGCATTTTCTTCACATACTCACATATTTTTTTTAAATCCCAACGAAACAGCTACCTCTCTAAAACATCTCCGACAGATAAAAAGGTCGTATTTTTGAATAACTGCAGTATAATCGCCACATCTCTTACACCATCTAGATCCTCTTCCAAATGTATGTTTTTTTCTACCAGTATATTCATAAGATCTATTTTTAGCCATTACACCATCTTTGCTCCAAATTCTCTTGTTAGGAATTCTTTAGCTTCATCAGATGTAATTTTATGTGATTTTCCAATTTTGGCTTTATGTTTACTTCGAAATCTAATATTAAATCCAGGTCGAGTAAGAGTTACAGCTACATCAAGGCCAAGAATTCCTATTTTTGGGTCATATTTGACTCCAGGAATATCAATATGTTCTAAAATTCCAAAAGAGACATTTCCGAAATCATCAAATGAAGAAGCTTTAATTTGATTACCCTTTGCATCTAAAAGTCGTTTGAGCAAAGATGTTGCATCATCTCCTCTACTTGTTACTGCTACTCCAATTGGCTCTCCTTTTCTAACACCCCAATCTCTTTGAGTTGCTTTTGCAATTCGTCCACATGATTTTTTCCCAGAAATTTGATCTAAAGCTTTTTTCCCAATCTCTATAGCATCACCAGATTTTCCAACACCCATATTAAGGACGACCTTTTCAAGTCTTATTTCTTTCATTTTATTTTGAGTTTGTTGCGCCATTTTTATCAATTAATTTGAATTATAGGTTTATCTTTTCCGACCGCCATAACAAGAGTTGTAGGTATTTCGATTTTTCTTTCACCTAATGCAACCAGTACACGTTTTGGTAAAATAAATGTCCCGTCTCTAATTTCTTCAACCGAACCCACTTGTCCCGTGTTAATTCCACGTGTTACTATTACATGTGAACCTTTTTCTAACTTTATAACATCAAGAATTTTTTGTTCAGGCACCTCCATTAAACACGTATCTCCGATATTTACTTTAGTATCAGAAATTAGTGAACGTCCATCATGAAATCCGATTTGAGTTTTACCATTTCTTATCGTAGTTTTACTTGTTACTTTAACTAGTTTTTTTGATTTCTCAGAATCATTAATTTTAAGTGGTTTTAGTAAATGCCCTTTTTGTGGAACAAGACGATAAATGTCAGAGATTCCTTCTAATTCTATAACATCCATTAATCCAATTCCATGATGTAATGATTTTCGTTTGATACCGTCTATTGTAACTTTTCCCTCATAAATGGTGGATTTTGCTTCGCGTAATGTTGTTACAAGTTTTAACGTATCACGTAATAGTACTGCTGTTGGAATTGAGTTACTCTTAGGATGTGGACCAGGTTTAACAGTCACTACAAATCGTTTATCTTTTCTTGTTATTCCCCAAAAAGTTGGAGCCATTTGTCGTTTGAGTTTCTTACTACCAGATATGCTTACCATTTTTAATCTTTAGCCTCCCTAGTTTTTAGTTTACCTATTTTTTCTGATTTTGGTTCTTTTGGTTTTTCTGATTTTGGTTCTTTTGGTTTTTCTGATTTTGGTTCTTTGGGAGTGACTTTAGGTTTTTGGCCTTCTAATTTACTTTTACGCCAATGATCATCAGTATTAAGTCCAATAATCAAAATGTTAGATGAAGGAATGTAAACATCAATTTTTTCTCCCTTAAGTTTTTCTTTTTTAATTCCTTCAATTGCCACGCCATTTTTTTCTGTAGAAATTTTTGTAACTTTACCATCAACCCCTTTATACTCTCCACGGATTATTCTAACTGTATCATCAATGTTTATTCTAATACTTCTCTTTCCATATTTTTTCCTAAGTTCTTTTGATAGAGATCCTGAAACTTGTTTGCTTCTTGTGGCAAAAGTTGCCCTATAGATTTGTTGATTTCTAATTTTTGTTGGTTTCAATCATACCACCATAGATGCAAGACTTGCTACTCTTGGCCATTTTTCAGATGCTTCAGCTGCTACAGGTCCTTTAATGTCAGTTCCCTTTATTTCTCCTTCTGGAGTGACAAGAACTCCTGCATTATCCTCAAAAATTACCCGAACTCCGTTTAGTCTACGAATGGGATATTTTTGTCTAATTACTACTGCACCATAAACTTGTTTTCTTAATTCTGCCGGACCTTTTTTTACTACTACATTTACAAAGTCACCAACTGCTGCTGCAGGTAACCTTGATGAACGTGTTTTCAATTTTTGAACCATAACAATTTCTAATATTTTTGCGCCAGTATTATCTGCACAATTTATTCTAGCGCCAACTGGCAGAACTCTTGTAACATATGGTCTAAACTCCTGAACCCCTTTTGCTTTTCCACGACTTCGGCCCTGTGACATTATTTTCTAACCTCTACCACAACAAAAGAAACTGATTTTGACACAGGCCTACATTCAGCGGTAATAACTGAATCGCCTTCTTTAACATCAATACACGATGGAATGTGAGCATGAATTGTGCTTTTACTTCTAGCATATCGTTTGAATTTACTAAAATAGATTGGGGATTCTTTCTGCAACACAATGGTATTTTTTGCTTTAGCGCTAACAACTTTTCCTTCAAATAATTTTCCCCGTACACTAAGAGAACCATGAAACGGGCAATGCTTATCAGTGCATTCTTCTTTGGGGGCAGTAACTGAGATGCCGATATTTCTGGTCATAGTTTTGTTCCCAATCTATCATATGATCGTTTTTCAATTAAAGGGCCAGACAGAATTATTTCTTTATTCTCTACATAGAATTTCCAAATGTTATCTTTTTTCGGTATCATTTTGAATCCATTCTTAGTGTTTAATATTAACATTGATTTAGTTTCATCAGCAATAGTACCGTTTAATCCTATAATTTGATGATTAGTAGAATTACTAATTTCTGTTTTTAATCCAACCATTTCATGAATAGCCATATTCTCAGATGTAATCATTTTTTCTTCATCTCATTTAATCTAGTCATAATTCTTGCTATATCTCTTCTGAGGGGTTTTATTTTTCCGCTTTCTTTACGAAGTGTTCCCTTTGCTGAATCTACCCTAAGTTTTGTAAGATTTGAACGAAGTTGTTGTAATCTATCTTGTAAATCATTTTCATTTAACTCCCGTACGGTTTTCATTTTTATTCTTGTCATGATTTAACTTTCTCCTCTTCTTCTTCTAACGTTTCAAGAGTTGCAATTTTCTTAGCTTCAAGTTCAATTTGTTCACTTTCAGTTCTTGCCTTTCTTTCTGCTTCAGTCTCGACTTTTATTGTAGAGACTGGTTTATCCGCAGTTACCTTAACTACAATTTCTTCTTTTTGTTTTTGTTTAGCTTTTTTAGTTTTGTCTCTAAATTCAAATTCAGGAATAATTTTTTCTTTTATGCCTATTCTAATTCTAATTCCAATAAGACCCATCGGGGTTTGAACATGTGCAATATCCTCAGCAACTATAACTTCTGCGTGATGACCTGCTCTGGGCAAAATACCAATTGAATGTTTTTCAAAAGCAGAACGATCACCTCTAAGTTTACCAGAAATTGTGATTTGAACTCCCAACGCTCCATTTTCCATAATTTGTTGAAGGGTCCACATTGTTGCTCTTCTGAACGCAGTGCCTCTTTCAATATGAGATGCTAATCTATTACACATTACATTTGGTGATAGCTCAGGTTTAGCAATTTCAACTACAGAAATTTGAGGATTTTTTAAACCAAATTTTGTTCCAAGTACTTCAGTTAATTCTCTTATTCCACTTCCTTTACGTCCGATTACAATTCCTGGTCGGGTAACATGTAATGCAATTCGTGTGCCCACTGGTGTTTTTGAAATTTCGACGTCTGAAAATCCAGCGTCTTTAATTTTTTCTCTAAGATAGTCTTTAAGCAACATCATGTTGTAATTATCTTTGAGAACATTTTTTACAGATGACAATTCTAAGCCTCCTGGGCTACAAGCTCAACATGAGTTAATACATTATTTTTTGGTGTAGCTCTCCCCATTGCTCTTGGGATGAATCTTTTTATTAATACTCCTTTGTGAACTGTTGCGTTAATAATTTTGAGACGATCTAAATCCATTCCCTTGTATTCAGCATTAGATTCTAAATTATCAAGTAGTTTAAGAAATTCAACAGCAGATTTTTGCGGATATCGTCCAGACATTACTCCAGGGTCAGATTTATGACCTACTTGCGTTTTATATCTTCTAAATGGAACAGCTCGTTTCATTGATATAACATTTTGTAGATAATCCCTTGCTTTTTCTAGAGATAATCCTTTAATTGCTACAGCGATTTCACGAGCATGTTTATGTGAAATTTGTTTTTCTCGTAAGGATGCTCTAACATGTCTAGTTGGATCAAAATTTTGAAAAGCGTACTTAAATTTAGCCATTATCAATCACTTCAATGGAACATAAAGACTAGATCTAGATGCACCTACACCAGGTGCACCATGTGAAACTCTCTTATTTGTTATAACATATTCGCCTAGATAATGACCTATCATTTCTGGAGAAATATTGACAGCTACGAATTCTTTTCCTGAAAAAACATTCACTTGAACACCAACCATATAGGGTAAAATTATCAAATCTCTAAGGTGTGTTCTTACGGGATTCTTGAGTTTACCAGCCTTTGCCAATTTTATTTCTTCAATTAATTTTCTTTTACTATCTGTAATTCCTCTTGTAAGTGACCGTCTAGCTCGTGCAGGAAATAATTGAAAAAGTTTGTCCATTGGCATTTTCTCTAATTCTACTAAATCTATTCCTTGATAATCAAATTTTTTAACCATTTTCTTTCACCATAGTTGCAAATTGAAAGGATATAAGGACCATATTATAGCATTCCTATTTTTGTTGCTAAATCTCGTGCTTTGTCAATGGATTCAAATTTAACAAATGCCTTTTTGCCATAAACGGTTTTTGTGGTATTAATATCTAACACATTTTCATTGTATAATGTTTTAACTGCTTGTACAATTTTCGGTTTTGCAGCATCAGCAGCAACAATGAAACATATTTTTTGCTCGTTTTCTACCATAGCGAATGTTTTTTCGGTAATATACGGCTTTAAGATAATTTTAGAAGCTTCGTCAATATTCATTTTAATTTCACCATAAGTTCTAGATGTGGAGATTTAATTTTAGAAATCTCATCGATGGCACTTTTAGAATAAACTGTAAATCGTATTGGTACTGCCCCTGGAGCTAAATCCAAAACACTTAGGTTCTTTACTGAACAAACCTCAACTCCTGGAAATGAACCACAAGCTTTTGAAAGATTTGTAGAATCCTTTGTTACAAATAATATGCTTTTTCCAATTTTTGATGTTCTTCCCCTTAATGCAGATTTTCCACTACGAGCTTTTCTGGATAAGAGTCTATCAATATCTTGGGTTAAGTTCAATGCTTCAAAAATTTTCTTCATTTCGCTTGCCTTTGAAATTTTTTCAATATCATCGGAAACTACTAAAGGAAATGAATCTATTTTTCCTATAATATGTCCACGTGATTTTATGATTTGTTTTGAGGATGTGGCAGCTATTGCAGAACAAAGTGCCAATTTATTTTCTTTTTTATTTAATTTTTTAAAAATAACTTTTTCAGAAGTTGGAGGGTGAGCTTGTCTGCCTCCTCTTGTTGATGCTACTCCACCTCCTTGGCCTTGACGACCACCACCGCCACCACGAAGTCTAGCAACCCGAGATGAACCGTGACCAGTTGGAGGATCGTTTGACCTTGCAACTACATCCATTCCTGCTGTTGGATGCCGTCCTTGTTTTTGAAATTTATGTGAAGTAAGATTTACAACTGCCTTGTGAATAAGATCTTTTCTGAATGGAGTAGAAAATACTCTAGGTAATTCAATTTCATTTTCTTTTGAACCATCAATTGTAAATGTTTGAACCTTCATTATAAAACGACCTCCAATATGGTTGGTTTAAGAATTTTAGAAGGCACGTTACGAATTTGTGTTCTTAATTTTATTAGACGCCTATAAGTTCCTGGCACTGAACCTTTTACAATAACAAAGTCCCCATTAACCAAACCAAAATGTTTGAAGCCACCTTCTGGATTAATTTTTATTTCATTTTTTTCTGTATTACTCATTAACATAATTCTTTTGTTATATTCAGTTCTTTGATGAAAGCCTCGTTGTCCTGCTCTTGGAACTGTATACATGATACTTGCTGGAGAAATTGGACCTAGCGAACCAACTTCTCTTACACTCTTTCGTGATTTGTGTTGTTTCTTTTTTACACCCCATCTAGTGATAGGACCTTCCCAGCCCTTGCCTTTAGTTATTGCTGCGGTATCAACACTGACTCCAGTCTCAAAGACTTGATCAATTTTCATTTCTTTACCTAGAAAGCTTTTTACAAATTCAAATTGTTTTTTAATGTCACCACCTTTTACTGCAGCCTCAAAAATATAGGGTTTCTTTTGATCAAGATTTGCAGTTGGGGTAATTCCAACTATTGCATAAATCTCGTGGATGCTTCCAAGATGTTTTTCAATTTTTTCTAAGTTGCTGCCTTCGGTTTTTAATTTTAGTATTCGTGAAAAATATTTTGGTAAATCTTTTGCATAAACATCAAAAATAGCTTGAAGTCCATAGTTATCTTTTGAATATCCACGTATTCCAACTACATATAACGGAGGAGTGACTATAACTGTTCCAAGACTAACAAGTTGTTTTCCAGCATTTGGTGTTTTATCTCGATCATCAATGGTTACAAGTTGAACACATCCTGCTTTGAAACCTGCATGAGCTAATAGTTTTGGCTCATCGGAATTTATTGTTGGCCAAGAACGGATTCTGGCCTCAAAACTTTTAGCTCGTCCCCTAGGAAGATATGCAAGACTACCTCTACGTGGCTGGCTACGTTTTCTATGACCCATGGATAAACGGAAAAAGTCGTTAACCCCATTATATACCTACTAAAAATTTCCAAAGTTTGCATAAAAATTTTATAAAAATAATCTTTTATGGCTTCAAATTATCCAAAACAGAAAAAATTGTAATAAAACCAACTGCAATACATGCTAACCCCATAATTATTGCAAAAAGAAGAATTTTTTTTTGTTTAATCATATCTATTTCGAATTTTTTATATTAAATTTGTCGAAAAGAAAATAGGTTAAGAATTGAAAGGACTCCAATCATTGCTTCTTCAAGGCGAACTGTTTCGGTAGCTTGGTTTGGAAAAAAATTCAAAATTTTTGAATTTTGAATCTCATGAATTTTACCACCTAAAATTTCATGAAGGCCTCTCTCAGGAGACCCAAAAACAACAAGAGTTGGTTTTTTATTTGCCAAGAACCAGTTTGAAAATTCTGTAGATAGAGTTTTACCTTTTCTTGATGTTAGAATAATTTGGCCATCCCAAGAAGAAAGTATCGAATAAAGATTTCCTCGTTCTTTTACTTTGTATCCCCAATAATCTTTCAGATTATCTTTTGAAATTTCTTTGACTGAGAAATTCGGATATTCAGATTTAAATTGAACCGTAATACGCTGACCAATTTCTGCTTTTCCAAAATATGATATTAGTTTTTGAATTCCAACGTCAACAAATTTTTTTCCTTTTACCGAAACAACTAGGCCTTCTTTAACATCATTGATTTTAATTCTTTTAGGATCTACAATATTGCTGTGGCTTGGAATTTTTAATGGATATAAGATTCCAGAATATTTTAGTAAATCCATTTTAGGGTAGAGATATCTTCTAAAGTATTGCGGAGTTTCCAAGTATTTTAAAATAGTTGACATAAGCATCGCATCACTTTTTTCACCCAAAGTTTCGTGGTAAATGAAGATCTCATCCACTTGAAAAATTGCGCACGCTCTAGCTATTCTTGAAATTTTGCTAGATTTTTCTTTTTGAGTTATTTCATCAGATAATGATGAGTCAGGGATAGCGATTGAAATGTTCATGCAATTACTAAATATTAATTATAATAATATCGTTGCTAGTTTTTTTCAGGAGGATATTTCTCTATTGCAGTTTTTGCAAATTTTGCTATCTGTTCATCAGGAATTATCTCAAATGTTTTTGTGGCTGCTTTAATTTGAGACATCTTGATATGTTGAGATCCTTCTTTTTCTTCACTAGCAATGTAAATTGATGCAGTTGCTAAAATCGCAGCGTCTTGAAGAGAGATATCTGGTTTGTAATTTTTTTCAAGAAAATCTGTAACCTGATCAGAACCGGAACCAATTGCAACGGCATCATAAGATATGTAAGTGCCACTTGGATCAGTCAAGTACAGTTGACTCCCTCCAGAATCAACACCACCAAGAATTAAAGCCACACCAAAAGGACGCACTCCTGCATATTGCGTAAATTGTTGACATTGGTCCGCTAAGTGTTTTGCGATTGTTTCTACATCAACAGATTCATCATAAATCAATTTATTACTTTGGGAAAAAAATCTCGCATTATCAACCTGACTTCTAGCGTCTGGAATATAGCCAGCAGCTGCAACTCCTACATGATCATCGATTTGAAATATTTTTTGCGCTGTTTCAGAAATTTGTAGCTTACGTGGTTTTTCTTCAACAGCTATTATTATTCCATCTTTACATTTGATACCAACCGCAATTGTCCCACGTCGTACAGTTTCAATTGCATATTCAACTTGATACAATCTACCATCTGGAGAAAAAACAGTAATAGCCCTATCATATCCTTGTTGTGCAGGTAGCAAGTTAATCTTCAATGTTTT
>Ga0075301_1000126_pt1 | contig 12330 bp, 8 predicted proteins | sample Browns_TuleA_D1_FD_120053 | JGI IMG/M metagenome (GOLD analysis project Ga0075301, IMG submission 120053) | Natural and restored wetland microbial communities from the San Francisco Bay, California, USA, that impact long-term carbon... | ecosystem: Environmental > Terrestrial > Soil > Wetlands ... | reverse complement strand
CTGATTCACGCCGGCATCCACACCGGTGCCAAGGTAAAGATTCACTACATGGATTCGGAAAGTATCGAAAAGAACGGTACGGGCGCCCTCGGGGCCATGGATGCGATTCTAGTGCCCGGCGGATTCGGCAAGCGCGGGGTGGAGGGCAAGATCAAGGCGATTCGCTATGCCCGCGAGAACGGAGTCCCGTACCTTGGCATCTGCCTCGGCATGCAACTCGCAGTAATCGAATATGCGCGCAACGTGGCGGGTCTGGTCGGCGCACACAGCACCGAATTCGATGCCGACACCCCACATCCGGTGATCGCGCTGATTACGGAGTGGCAGGACCGTGACGGCCGCGTGGAGCGCCGTGACGCCAAGTCTGAACTCGGTGGAACCATGCGCCTCGGCGGCCAAGAATGCCTGCTCGAATCCGATTCGATGGTGCGCCGCGTGTACGGACAGGAACGCATTATGGAGCGGCACCGTCATCGCTACGAGGCCAACAATCACTACCTGCCCCGGCTCAAGGCAGCCGGACTCAAGGTAAGCGGATTGTCGGTCAAGGAAAGCCTGTGCGAGATGATTGAGCTGCCGGGCCACCCGTGGTACGTCGGCTGCCAGTTTCACCCGGAATTCACCTCGACTCCGCGCAACGGCCACCCGCTTTTCAAGGCATTCGTGCAGGCGGCGCTGGACAGCGTCCGGCCGGATCAGGCGAATCTGGCGGGAGATGCTGCGCGCCTGGAAAATATCGCCTGAAGGCCTTTATCGTGACCTCTCGCCAGCGACGACCGCAACCGGCGCCGTCGCCGCAGCGCGGCGGCCGGGGTTTCAACGACGTTATTGATCTGTGCGGCTTCAATGCGGGTCTCAGCGAACCGCTGTTCCTGATTGCCGGCCCGTGCGTGATTGAATCGCGCGACCTTGTTCTCGATTGTGCTGGCGAGCTGAAGGAGCTGTGCGGTCGCGTCGGCATACCGTTTATCTTCAAGTCGTCCTACGACAAGGCCAACAGAACATCCATCAAGTCGTTTCGCGGGATAGGCATGGATAAGGGTCTCGAGATCTTGGCCGAAGTGAGGAGAAAGTACCGCGTGCCAGTCCTGACCGATGTCCACGACATCGGAGATATCGAGGATGTTGCCGCCGCGGTGGACGTGTTGCAGACCCCTGCCTTTCTGTGCCGGCAAACCGATTTTGTCTGCGCAGTCGCAGCCACGGGAAAGCCGGTCAACATCAAGAAAGGCCAGTTTCTCGCCCCTAGCGACATGAAGAACGTAGTTGAGAAGGCCAAGTCGGCGAGCAAACGCAACAATATTCTGGTGTGCGAGCGCGGAGCGTCGTTCGGCTATAACAACCTGATCTCCGATATGCGCTCGCTCATGATCATGCGTGACACCGGCTGCCCCGTGGTGTTTGATGCGACGCATTCGGTCCAGCTACCGGGTGGGCAGGGCACATCGAGTGGCGGCCAGCGCGAATTCGTCCCGGTGCTGGCTCGCGCCGCAGTGGCGAGCGGGGTCGCAGGCCTGTTCATGGAGACTCATCCCAATCCGAAGAAGGCGCTCTCTGACGGGCCTAATGCCTGGCCGTTGAAGCTGATGAAGCCGTTGCTCGAGGTTTTGAAGGCGCTCGATGCCACGGTCAAAGACCGAAAATTCGCCGAACAGCTGCTGTAAATAGCCGCAACGAAACCACTCGAAGATAACGGAAACCGCCATGAGCGCCATTGTTGACGTGATTGCAAGGGAAATACTCGACTCGCGCGGAAACCCGACCGTCGAGGCCGACGTGCTGCTGGAATCCGGCGTGATGGGCCGCGCGGCCTCGCCGTCGGGGGCCTCCACGGGAAGTCGTGAGGCCATCGAGCTGAGGGACGGGGACGCCGGGCGCTACGCTGGCAGGGGCGTGCTTAAAGCCGTGGAGAACATTAATACCGAAATCTGCGAAGCCGTCATCGGGGTAGACGCCACAGAGCAGAGCTTCGTGGACAAAACCCTCATTGATCTTGACGGAACCGAGAACAAGTCGCGATTGGGCGCTAATGCGATTCTCGCCGTATCTCTCGCCGTAGCCAAGGCGGCGGCCGAGGAATCAGGCCTGCCCCTGCATCGTTATCTTGGCGGAGCGGGAGCGATGGCAATGCCGGTGCCGATGATGAACGTGATCAACGGGGGCGTGCACGCGGACAACAGCCTCGACCTGCAGGAATTCATGATCGTTCCCGTAGGCTTCACGTCTTTCCGCGAAGCGCTGCGCTGCGGCGCCGAGGTGTATCACGTGCTGAAGAAGCTGCTTGCCGATCGAGGACTGTCCACTGCGGTGGGTGACGAAGGTGGTTTTACGCCGCGCCTTCCCAAGCATGAGATGGCTATAAAGACCATTATTGACGCGATTGAGGCGGCGGGCTATCGGCCCGCGGAGCAGGTTGCGCTCGCACTCGACTGCGCCAGCTCGGAGTTCTTCGATGATGGGGAGTACACGCTCGCGGCAGAAGGCCTGTCCATGACGGCGGAGCAATTCGTGGATTATCTTGCCGCGTGGGTTGAAAAATACCCGATCATCAGTATCGAGGACGGCATGGCCGAAGACGATTGGGACGGCTGGAAGCTCCTCACCCGGCGTCTAGGCAAGAAAGTTCAACTGGTCGGCGACGACCTTTTCGTGACCAATACGCGATACGTCAAGCAGGGCATCGACAAGGGTGTCGCCAATTCGGTCCTGATCAAGATCAACCAGATCGGGACCTTGACGGAAACATTCGCCGCAATCGAAATGGCCAAACGCGCCGGTTATACCTGCGTCGTTTCGCACCGCTCGGGCGAGACGGAAGATACCACGATCGCCGACATTGCCGTGGCGTCGAATGCCCTGCAGATCAAGGCCGGCGGGCTTGCGCGCTCGGACCGCCTTGCCAAGTATAACCAGCTGCTGCGAATTGAAGAGGACCTGGGGGATACAGCAAGCTACCCGGGACGCGGGGCATTTTATCAACTGCGGTAATGGGTAATGCGTAATGGGTAATGCGTGATTCGAATGCGGGGTGGATTGCCGTGGGCTTGTTGCCCATCACCCATAACCCATTACTCATTTCGAAATGAGAGTGCTGACCTTGACCCTCGCTGCCCTGATCGTGTTGATCCAGTATCCGCTATGGCTGGGAAAGGGCAGTTGGTTGAGGGTGTGGGAGGTGGACCAACAGATCCGCGCGCAGCGCGAGTCCAACCGGCGCCTGCAGGCGCGCAACAATGCCCTTGAGGCCGAAGTTCGGGACCTCAAGGTAGGGCGCGAGGCGATCGAGGAGCGCGCACGCAGCGAACTTGGCATGATCAAGCGCGACGAGATTTTCTACCAAGTGCTGGAGGCCGCACCAGCCGGACGCGTCTCCGAGCCTCGCAACCCCTGAAATGATATCGCCTCCAGAGCCTGCGCCGGCTGCAGTGATCGACGGGGCCGCCGCGGCGCGCATGATTTACGGTCAACTAAAGGTTCGCGTCGTGTCTCTGGCCGCAGCCGGTGTGCGTCCGGGTCTTGCTGCGATACAGGTAGGCGATGATCCTGCTTCGAGAATATATCTTCGCAACAAGGTGCTGGCTTGCGATGATGTCGGTGTCTACTCGGAAGTGCGCCAACTCCATGCCAGTTGCGGGCAGGACACCCTGTTTACCGAGGTGGAAAAGCTCAATCGCAATCCAGCGATCCATGGCATTCTCCTTCAATTGCCACTGCCAGGGCATTTCGATACGGATCGGATAGCCCAGTTGGTAGCGCCGCACAAGGATGTTGATGGGTTCACTTGGACGAGTCTCGGGGCTCTGGTCGCGGGACGCCCCATCTTCGAGCCGTGTACTCCAGCCGGTGTCATTACGCTCCTGGACGGCGCGGGCGTTCCTTTGGATGGTCGTTACGTGGTCGTGGTAGGTCGGAGCCTCATTGTGGGGAAACCGCTGGCCCTGATGCTGATGGCGCGAGGCGCCACCGTGACAACCTGCCACAGCCGGACTCGCAATCTGGCGGAACATACGCGGCGGGCTGATATTTTGATCGTCGCAATCGGTCGGCCGCATTTCATCTCCCGCGATATGGTGAAGCCGGGCGCGGCAGTCATTGACGTCGGCATTAATCGGCTCCCTAATGGCAAGCTTGCCGGCGACGTAGATTACACGGCGGTTCGTGAGGTCGCAGGTTGCATCACTCCGGTGCCTGGCGGCGTCGGGCCGATGACTGTAGCCATGCTCATTGCCAATACCGTCCGGGCAGCAGAGCGCCAAGCGCACTCAAGAATCTAGCACGCGTACTCAGCAGCTGAAGGAATTGGAAAAACCGAACAGCATCTCGGGGCTGAGATATCCGCGAATTCCGAAAAAAGCCATCAGGGCAGCGAGCCCAGCCAGAATCAGCCAAAGCAAAACACGTTTCCACTGGCTAGCGCGGACATCGAGCATGGCTGTTGCCGCCGCAATTTTCGAAAGTAGCGTATGGGAATTATTGCATAGGCAGCTGGGTGCCTGGACTTTGAGTACAGTTGAATATGAATAGAACACGGCGTTATGAAATATCATGTATGTAGTTGATATAATAATGATTTTCCGCTACTGGACCGTCTTTGCCTGAAACTGCCATTCCCGTCCCTGAATCAGGGCTTAGCTTCGGCGATCTGTACCGTCGCGATGGATTGCTCAAGCTCGACCGGCTATTTCTTGACGCACTGTCGAGGAACAATGCGCCGCTATGTGAGCGGCTTGAGCGAGCGCGCATGGAGCCGTCGCTGCTCTTGCCCAGGCAGGAGTCCGATCTGCTGCTGGATCTTGCCCCGCATGTGGACTCCTTTTTCGCGCGCCTGTTCGGAATAGAAAACGAAATTAAGGCGCTATCGGCACGCCATCATGAGCTGTCTCCTCTCTTCGGGGTGAAGCGGCAATTCATTCAACGCAAGGCGATGCACAGGTACAAAGCGGAGGCAGCGGAGCAATTTGACGGCGCCGCTCTCGCAGCAAAACTTGAGATTCTCATGGGAGAACAACTGACGGAGCTCGCCTTTGCGCAGCATGTCACGCGCTGGCAGTTGGATGAGACCGCGAACAGCGGGGCGCTCGAACTGGCGCTCCAGTACGCGGCATGGGCTGCTATGACGGCGGCGGGCAAGCACAAACACCGGGCTGGAGTGTTGTTTAAGGCTCCGCGCAAACTCGACCCGGCGCGCCTGGTCCCGGCCACGGCAGATGAGTCTCGCGGTTACGTCGAATTTCGGTTTGACGCGGAGCACATGCGGCACCGCGAGGGCTTCAAACTAACCGACCCCGGCACCGATCTCACAGGCGCTCTTGACGAAGCAAATTACTGCATCTGGTGTCATGAGCAGGGCAAGGATTCGTGCTCCAAGGGGCTGCTCGAGAAAGGTGCGACCGGGCGCGGGGCGGCGTCCTTCAAGAAAAGCCCGTTTGGCGTAACGCTCGCTGGCTGTCCGCTGGAAGAGAAAATATCGGAGTTTCACAAGGCCAAGACGGAGGGCCATGCCATTGGCGCTCTTGCCATCATCCTCGTGGACAACCCGATGGCGGCGGCGACCGGTCATCGCATCTGCAATGACTGCATGAAATCCTGCATCTACCAGAAGCAGGAGCCGGTGAACATTCCGCAGGCGGAGACGCGAACCCTGAAAGACGTGCTCGAGCTGTCATGGGGATTCGAGATCTACTCGCTTCTCACTCGTTGGAATCCCCTCAACGTGCGGCTGCCATATCCGCGGGAGGCGAGCGGCAAGCGGGTCCTGGTAACCGGCATGGGACCCGCCGGCATTGCGCTCGCCCACTACCTGATGAATGACGGACATAGTGTCGTCGGCATCGACGGTCTCAAGATCGAGCCGCTGCCGTGCGAGATTTCCGGCGTGGATGGGAATGGCAAGCGCGTGCCGTTCCAGGCCATCCGCGATGTCCGCGATTTGTACGAAGCGCTGGATCGACGCGTCATGGCAGGGTTTGGCGGTGTAGCCGAGTACGGCATAACAGTGCGCTGGGACAAGAACCTCCTCAAGGTGCTACGGCTCCTGCTCGAGCGCCGGGGCGAATTCACCATGATGGGCGGCGTGCGTTTCGGCGGTACGATTACCGCGAATGAAGCTTTCTCCATGGGATTCGATCACGTCGCGCTGGCGATCGGCGCCGGCCGGCCAACCGTGCTCGATATGCCTAGCGGCCTTGCGCGCGGCGTGCGCACCGCATCGGATTTTCTGATGGCGCTGCAGTTGACGGGCGCGGCGAAGGCGGATTCGATAGCCAATATGCAATTGCGGCTGCCAGTCGTGGTGGTGGGGGGCGGATTGACCGCGATTGACACGGCCACCGAGTCGCTCGCCTACTACCCGTTGCAGGTGGAGAAATTTCTGCAGCGCTACGAGGAACTTGCTCGCGAGCATGGAGAAATGGCGGCGCGCCTTGCCTGGAACGAGGAAGAGCGCCGGATCGCGGACGAATGGCTGACCCACGCGCGCGCGATTCGCAGCGAGCGCATGCGCGCCGTTGCGGAGGAACGCCCGCCGCGTACTTTCAGCCTGCTGCAGTCATGGGGTGGAGTGACCATTGCGTACCGGCGACGGTTGATAGACAGTCCGTCCTATACCCTGAACCACGAGGAAGTGCACAAGGCGCTGGAGGAGGGTATCCGATTTGCCGAAGGATTGACGCCTCTTGCGGTGGAAGTTGATTCGGATGGGCACGCGCGCGGGCTGAAGGTTTCGGTGCAGCGCCGCGGGGACGACGGCCAATGGACGGAGATCGGCATAGCTGAACTACCGGCCCGGACGGTTTTGATAGCAGCCGGCACCCAACCCAACACGGTGCTTGCACGCGAAGATGCCGTGAACTTCAAGCTCGACGGCCGCTACTTTCAGGCCTGTGATGAAAATGGAAATCCAGTTACCCCTGAAAAAGCAATATCAAAACCGAGCAAAGTCGATGTTTTGCTGTCGCTTCGTGAAGACGGGCGAGGACTGAGCTACTTTGGCGACGTGCACCCATCGTACTTCGGCAACGTGGTCAAGGCGATTGGCGGCGCTAAACAGGGCTACCCGGTTGTGAGCCGACTGCTCGATCGCGGCAAGCCAGCATCGACAATGATCGACCGCGATTTTTTTGACCATCTCAATGATCAACTGCGCGCAACGGTGCACGAAGTCGTGCGTCTGACACCGATGATCATCGAAGTCGTGGTCCGCGCACCGGCGGCGGCGCGGCGCTTTCGTCCCGGGCAGTTCTACCGGCTGCAGAACTACGAGACGTTGGCCCCGCGGACCGACGGCACTCGGCTCGCAATGGAAGGCATCGCGCTCACAGGTGCGTGGGTGGATCCGGCGCGCGGCCTGATTTCGCTGATCACGCTCGAAATGGGAGGCTCGTCCGATTTGTGCGTGCTGCTCAAGCCGGGCGATCCGGTAATCGTAATGGGGCCCACCGGTTCGCCCACCGAGATCCCGGAAGACGAGACCGTCATACTCGCTGGTGGCGGGCTCGGCAATGCTGTTCTGTTCTCGATAGGACAGGCCATGCGGCGCGCGGGAAACCGAGTGCTGTACTTCGCTGGCTACAAGCACATGACGGACCGTTACAAGATTGCCGATATCGAGGCGGCCGCGGACATGGTGGTGTGGTGTTGCGACGAGGAGCCGGGCTTCACGCCGGATCGCCCGCAGGACAGGACGTTTGTCGGCAATATCGTGCAATGCATGCATGCCTATGCCAGCGGCGCGCTCGGCAGGCAGCCGATCGCGTTTAGTGATGCGGACCGGATAATCGCCATTGGCTCGGACAGGATGATGGCGGCAGTGGCGCGTGCGCGAGGGGGTGAGTTGAAGCCTTACCTCAAGCCCGGGCACGCAGGCATTGGCTCGATCAACTCGCCGATGCAGTGCATGATGAAGGAAATCTGCGCGCAATGCCTGCAGCCGCAGATGGATCTGGCGACGGGAAAAGTGAGCTACGTTTTTTCCTGCTTCAACCAGGACCAGCCGCTCGATCGCGTGGACTGGTTGGCGCTCGACCAGCGGCTCAAGCAGAACTCGGTGCAGGAGAAGCTCACCGCTGAGTGGATAGACCACTGCCTGGTACGGCTCGGAAGCCGGGAGATGCAGCGCGTCTGACGGTTCAGATCAGTCTCTGCCGATCTCGCGCAGCACGCTGCCCAGTGTGCCGACGAGTTCGTCGATCTGCGCCTTGCTGATAATGAGCGGGGGCGAGAGCGCGATGATGTCGCCAGTGGTGCGGATCAGCACGCCTCTTTCAAAACATCGCTGGAACGCCTTGAACGCACGCTCGGACGGCTTGCCAGGCCTCGTCGCGAGCTCGATACCGGCAACAAGACCCATGTTGCGAATGTCGATGACGTGCGGCATCTCGCGCAACGAATGCACGGCTTCCTGGAAGTAGGGCGCAAGCGCCCGCGCGCGGCTGAACAGCTGTTCCTCTTCGTACACTTCGAGGCTTGCTTCCGCGGCTGCAGTGGCGAGCGGGTGCCCCGAGTAGGTATAGCCATGGTAGAACTCGATCGCGTCCTGCGGCGCCGAATTGACGATTGCCTCATAAATACCGCGGCGTACGACCACAGCGCCCATCGGCACCGCACCATTGGTGAGACCCTTGGCGATGACTAGCATGTCGGGCACGACGCTCACGGCCTCCGCGGCAAAACAGGGGCCGGTACGCCCAAACCCGGTAATGACCTCGTCAAATACGAGCAGCAGCCCGTGCTTGTCGCAAATCTGGCGCAGCCGCTCGAGATAGCCTTTGGGCGGCACGAGCACCCCGGCTGATCCGGCCATCGGTTCGACGATGACCGCCGCAATATTGGACGCGTCGTGCAGCGGAATTATGCGATGCTCAAGCTCGTCCGCGAGATGCGCGCCCCAAGCTGGCTGGCCACGGCTGAAGGCATTGTGCTCGAGGTTGTGAGTTTGGGCGAGGTGGTCTACGCGCGGCAGCAGACTGCCAAAGGCTTTGCGGTTCGCGGGCATGCCCCCGACCGATATGCCGCCGAAGCCGGCGCCGTGGTAGCCGCGCTCTCGTCCGACCAGGACGTTGCGATGTCCTTCGCCGCGCGCTCTGTGATACGCGAGCGCGATTTTGAGCGCGGTGTCGACGGCCTCGGAGCCCGAATTGGTATAGAACACACGGTCGAGATCTCCGGGCGCAAGTTTCGCCAACTTCTCCGCCACCCGAAACGCTCCCGGGTGTCCGATTTGAAAGGCAGGACTGTAATCCATGGCGCCTGCCTGCCTGCAGATTGCCTCCACGATTTTTGGCCGGCAATGCCCGGCGTTGACGCACCACAGGCCGGACGTGGCATCGAGGACTCTGCGCCCGTCCTCTGTCACGTAGTGCATATCGCTTGCCCCCGCAAACATTCGCGGCGCATTCTTGAATGCGCGGTTCGCCGTGAACGGCATCCAGAAAGGGTCCAGGGGGAATTCGCGTTGTGACATGCTGTCGGGGCATGAGGGGCAGAGAAGGCTATTTTGCCAGCTGCACCGCGGTTCAGCCATACTGGGCGGAAATTCCGTCGTGCCCCGATGCTGCGCCTCTTAATATTGTTTTCGCTGCCCGTACTGGGCCTGGCCCAACCCGGAGTCGACGTGGGCTCCAAGCGGTTTACCGAGTCCTATATTCTGGCCGAAATCACTGCGCGAACCGTGAATGCCGCCGGTGAAGCAGAAGCCGTGCACCGCCAAGGACTCGGTAACACCGCGATCCTATTCGCCGCCTTGAAAAGCGGCACGATCCAGGTGTATCCGGAGTACACCGGCACTATTGCCTTCGAGTTGCTAGGATTGAATGGTGTGCCGGACCTGGCGGTGCTTAACCGGGAATTGGGACGCTACGGGCTTGCCGCGGGCGTACCGCTCGGTTTCAGCAACGGCTACGCGCTGGCCATGCTCGAGAGCCGCGCCGCGGACCTTGGCATCGTTCGCATTTCCGATCTTGCCCGCCATCCTGGGCTCCGGCTTGCGCTGTCCCAGGAATTCCTCAACCGCAGGGACGGCTGGCAGGCCGTTAAGAAAGCCTATGAGCTGCCGTTCGCGGAGGTGCGTGGTCTCGATCACGGCTTGGCTTACGAGGCGCTCGCAGGCAACCAGGTGGACGTCATGGATGTCTATTCGACCGATGCCAAAATTGCGCGCTACCGGCTGCGCGTATTACAGGATGACCGCGGCTTTTTCCCGGCCTACGACGCGATTCTGCTTTATCGCAGTGAGTTCCCGCGGAGATATCCACGATCATGGCAGGCCCTGCAGGGGCTGCGGGGACGCATCTCCGTGGCGCAGATGATCGCGATGAATGCCGCTGCAGAGCTGTCAGCGCAGACTTTTCCCGATATAGCCGTAGCCTTCCAGGAAGGCCGCTTTTCGGGGAGCACGCCGGCGTCGCAGCAGCAGCGAAGGTCGTTCTTGCAAGCCCTGTTCGGCCCCGATCTCTGGCGCCTGACTGGGCAACACCTCCTTCTCGTATTCGCATCGCTTACGTTGGGCGTGGTTGTGGGCGTGCCGCTGGGTATCTGCGCGAGCCGCATGCGGCGGGTGAGCCCCTGGATACTGGGGGCGGTAGGCGTGCTGCAAACAGTGCCGTCTCTTGCGCTGCTGGCGTTCTTGATTGCGGCACTTGATCGCATTGGTACTGCTCCGGCTATTGCCGCGTTATTTCTGTATTCGCTGCTGCCCATCGTCCGCAATACGGAATCTGGTCTTGCGGGAGTGCCGCAACAACTACGTGACTCAGCGACGGCGTTGGGCCTGAAGGAATGGCCGCGTATGTGGCTAGTTGATCTGCCACTGGCAGCACGCACCATCCTGGCCGGTGTCAAGATCTCCGCGATCATCAACGTTGGGACCGCCACAATCGCAGCGTTCATTGGAGCCGGCGGCTATGGTGAACGCATCGTTGCCGGACTCGCGGTGAATGATCATGCGCTCCTGCTTGCGGGCGCGGTGCCTGCCGCAGCCATGGCGCTGGTTCTGCAGGGAATATTCCACATTATGGATCGCGGATTGGTTTCCGAAGGTCCGGACGGCAGGCCCTGACAGGGCATCCGTCCCGCCGTCTCTGCATGCCGATAACGACCCGCCCCCTTGTATCCCTGCGAACCCCCTTGCGGGCCGATCAGGCCAGCCCTGCAAGAGCGTTACCCGCCTCTCTTGAACTAATAATTGCCTGACCTGTCATTGTATTAACGATCTGCTTGGCGTCTTCCGGAAGTGGGTCGAGCGGGTATACTTGCCGGCTTGTCCGGCCGGCGGCAGCGCCCGACTCGGATAACAATAAATTCAGGGACGGGATTGATGAGCGATCGCGAAATCGATCAGCAACTGGTCGAGCGCGCGCAACGGGGCGACAAGAAGGCGTTTGAGCTGCTGGTTGGCAAATACCAGCGCAAGCTTGGCCGACTGCTTTCGCGATTCATCCGCGATGCGGCCGAGGTCGAGGATGTAACGCAGGAGGCCTTTATCAAGGCCTATCGGGCGTTACCGACGTTTCGCGGAGACAGTGCGTTTTATACGTGGCTTTACCGGATCGGCATCAATACGGCCAAGAATTACCTGGTAGCAATGGGTCGGCGGGCGCCGACCACGACGGAAATAGACAGCGAGGAGGCGGAGGGTTTCGAGGATGGAACCCAGTTGCATGATCTCAATACGCCAGAGAACGAAATGGCGACCCGGCAGATCGCTGACACGGTGAATCAAACTCTGGGAGAGTTACCGGAGGAACTAAGAACTGCGATCACGCTACGGGAGATCGAGGGACTGAGTTACGAGGACATAGCGAACATTATGAACTGCCCGATTGGCACGGTGCGGTCGCGTATTTTTAGGGCTCGCGAAGCCATAGCGACTAAATTGAGGCCCATGCTGGGTACACGAAACGACAGGAGATGGTGAGATGGATAAGATTTCCGCGCTGATGGACGGCGAGCTGGATGATCGTGAAGCACGCGCGCAGTTCGCCCGCCTACGACACGACGACGAATTGACTGATTGCTGGCACACATTTCATGCTATCGGCGATACGTTGCGGGGCGAGCAGGGGCTATCACCGGGATTTAACCGGCGCTTGGCTGACCGGCTCGCTGGAGAGCCGACGGCCCTGGCGCCGCGACGTCTTATGATCAAGCAAATCATGACCTATGGGCTGTCAGCGGCCGCCTCGCTTTCTGCTGTAGCGCTCGTTGGATGGGTGGCGTTCCTTAACAACCCGCTCGCGCCCCAGCCGGTAATGATCGCCGCTCCAGCCTCGACAGCGCCCGCAGCGGCGCCTCAGATACAATTGGCCAACGTCCCGAGCGACGGGGCAATGAGCG
>Ga0075301_1000124_pt1 | contig 12389 bp, 6 predicted proteins | sample Browns_TuleA_D1_FD_120053 | JGI IMG/M metagenome (GOLD analysis project Ga0075301, IMG submission 120053) | Natural and restored wetland microbial communities from the San Francisco Bay, California, USA, that impact long-term carbon... | ecosystem: Environmental > Terrestrial > Soil > Wetlands ... | reverse complement strand
GACGGACAGTCGGATTCCGCTTCCTTCGACAACGCGCTCGAGCTGCTGGTGATGAGCGGCTACTCTATTCCGCACGCCATGATGATGATGATCCCCGAGGCGTGGGAGAACCACACGCTGATGGACCCGGCGCGGCGCGCATTCTATGAATATCACGCGGCGATGATGGAGCCGTGGGACGGGCCAGCCTCGATCGCGTTTACTGACGGGTTGAGGATAGGCGCGACGCTCGACAGGAATGGCTTGCGCCCCTCGAGATACATCGTCACCTCTGACGACCTCGTAATCATGGGCTCCGAATGCGGCTGCCTGCCGGTACCCGAGGAAAAAATCATCAAGAAGTGGCGCCTGCAGCCGGGCAAGATGTTCCTGGTGGACCTCGAAAAAGGCCGGATCATCGACGACAAGGAACTGAAGGATGGACTGGCATCCACGCGGCCCTATGCCGAGTGGATTGATCGCATCCGGGTCAAGCTGGACGAACTGCCGGCGCCATCCGAGAAGCGGGAGCCGGCGAAGGAGCGGCTGCTCGACCGGCAGCAGGCCTTCGCCTTTACGCAGGAGGACGTCAAGTTTCAGCTGGTACCGATGGCGGGCAACGGCGAGGAGCCAATTGGCTCCATGGGTAATGACAGCGCTTTGGCAGTGCTATCTCGCAAGAACAAGACGCTTTACCACTATTTCAAGCAGCTGTTCGCACAGGTCACCAACCCCGCGATCGATCCGATCCGTGAGGAGCTGGTGACGTCGCTTGTCTCGTTCATAGGCCCCAAGCCCAATCTCCTCGGTATCGACGAACAAAATCCGCCGTTGCGGCTGGAAGTTTCCCAGCCGGTGCTCGACTACGAGCAGATGGAAACCATCCGCCACGTCGAGAAATACACCGACGGCAAGTTCCGCTCGTTCGAACTTGACACTACCTACCCGGTCGCGTGGGGCAAGCAGGCAATCGAGGCGCGCCTCGCCTCGCTTGCCGCCCAGGCCGAGGACGCGGTTCGCTCCGGCTACACGATACTCATCATCTCCGACCGCCGCATGGATCGCGAGCGGGTCGCCATTCCTGCTCTGCTGGCTTTGTCCGCAGTGCACCAGCACCTGGTTGCGAAGGGCCTGCGGACCTCGACCGGTGTGGTGATGGAAACGGGCTCTGCGCGCGAGGTGCACCACTTCGCGCTGCTGGGCGGCTACGGCGCGGAGGCAGTGCATCCGTATCTGGCGCTCGAGACGCTCGCCGATCTGGCGGACCAGGAACACCTGGGCTCCGGTGTCGACGGCAAGATGGCGGGCAAGAACTTCATCAAGGCAGTCGGCAAGGGTCTGAAGAAGGTGATGTCCAAAATGGGCATCTCCACCTACATGTCCTATACCGGCGCGCAGATTTTCGAGGCTGTGGGTCTTGCGCAATCGCTGGTGGAGAAGTATTTCACGGGCACTTCCTCGTCGGTCGGAGGCATCGACTTGTTTGGGGTCGCAGAGGAAGCGATCCGCACCCATCAGGCCGCGTTTGACGACGCCAATCCCGTGCTAGGAGTCGCGCTTGACGCAGGCGGCGAGTATGCATGGAGAGTGCGCGGCGAGGATCACATGTGGACGCCCGATGCGATTGCGAAGCTTCAACACTCGGCGCGCACGAATTCGTACGCGACGTACCAGGAGTATGCGGCTCTCATCAATGACCAGTCACGGCGTCACCTGACGTTGCGCGGGCTGTTCGAGTTTCGTTTTGAACAGTGCAAGCCGATTCCGATCGAGGAAGTCGAGCCGGCCGCGGAGATCGTCAAGCGCTTCTCCACCGGCGCAATGTCACTGGGCTCGATCTCGACCGAGGCGCATACCGTGCTCGCCATCGCGATGAACCGCATCGGCGGCAAATCCAATACCGGCGAGGGCGGCGAGGACAAGCGGCGCTACGTGAGCGTCGCAGCCGGCGAGACGCTGATGTCACGCCTGGGGCGTGAGCGTGTGGAAGTCGACATTGCATTGAGGGAAGGCGATTCGCTCAAATCCAAGATCAAGCAGGTCGCCTCCGGTCGTTTCGGCGTCACCGCGGAGTACCTCGCATCGGCCGAGATGCTGCAGATCAAGATTGCGCAAGGCGCCAAGCCCGGCGAGGGCGGGCAGCTGCCCGGGCGCAAAGTCTCCGAATACATCGCGGAAATCCGCTATTCGACCCCTGGCGTCGAGCTGATCTCGCCGCCGCCACACCACGATATCTACTCGATCGAGGACATCGCGCAATTGATCCACGATCTGAAAAACGCCAACCCCGGAGCCGCCGTGAGCGTCAAGCTCGTTTCAGAGATCGGCGTTGGAACAGTTGCCGCGGGCGTGTCGAAGGCAAAATCCGATCATGTGACGATATCGGGTCACGACGGCGGCACCGGCGCGAGCCCCTGGTCCTCGATTATGCACGCCGGCACCCCGTGGGAGCTTGGTCTAGCTGAAACACAGCAGACACTGGTGTTAAACCGCCTGCGCGGGCGCATCGCCGTGCAGGTCGACGGGCAACTGAAGACCGGACGCGACGTCATCGTCGGCGCGCTTCTCGGAGCGGACGAGTTCGGATTCTCTACCGCGCCGCTGGTGGTCGAGGGCTGCATCATGATGCGCAAATGCCACCTGAACACTTGTCCGGTGGGCGTGGCCACCCAGGACCCGCTGCTGCGCCGGAAATTCGAGGGCAAGCCGGAGCATGTCGTGAATTACTTCTTCTTCGTTGCCGCAGAGGTGCGCGAGCTGATGGCAAAATTGGGCGTGCGCAAATTGAACGATCTCATTGGCCGCGCCGATTTGCTCGACACCAGGAAAAGCATCGAGCACTGGAAGGCGAAGGGACTCGATTTTTCGAAGATCTTCCAGCAGCCGCGCATTTCTACGGATGTCGCGCGTTACCATTGCGAGGTGCAGGACCACGGGCTCTCGAACGCGCTCGACAACCGCCTGATCGAGCTCTCGCAATCCGCTCTCGAGCACGGCGAGAAAGTCACGATCGACACGCCGGTGCGCAACATCAATCGCACCTTGGGAACGATGTTGTCATACGAGATTGCAAAGCGCTACGGGCACGACGGTCTGCCGGACGACACCATTCACATCCGCCTCGCGGGCTCCGCCGGGCAGAGCTTCGGTGCATTCCTCGCAAAAGGTGTAACGCTCGATCACATCGGCGACACCAACGACTACTGTGGCAAGGGTCTCTGCGGCGGCCGCATCTCGGTGCAGCCCTCGCCCAAGTTTCGCGGCGAGCCGACCGAGAACATCATCACCGGCAACGTCGTTCTCTACGGGGCAATCTGCGGTGAGGCCTACTTCCGCGGCGTCGCCGGCGAGCGCTTCGCCGTCAGGAACTCCGGCGCGCTAGCCGTGGTGGAAGGCGTCGGCGACCACGGCTGCGAGTACATGACCGGCGGCACCGTGGTGGTGCTAGGCACAACCGGCCGAAATTTTGCCGCGGGTATGTCGGGTGGAATTGCTTATGTATTTGATATTAATGGAGAATTTTCAAAATACTGTAATCCTTCCATGGTTGCGCTTGAAGCGCTCGTCGCCGAGTCCGAGCAGGAGGCGAAGCTTGCGCGCGCACTGTGGCACGGCGGCGAGTCGGATGAGGCCATCGTGAAGCGGCTGATCGCAAACCACGCGCGCTACACCGGCAGCGCGCAAGCGCAGCGCATCCTTGAGCGCTGGACCGAGTACCGGCCAAAATTCGTCAAGGTGTTTCCAAACGAGTACCGGCGCGCCTTGACCGAGCTCGCTGCGAAGCACAGCCGCCAGGCGGCGTAGGCACAAAAATTCGGGCGCCTTCCGCCAAGAAACCTCGGGGCATTAGGTCACGGGCGGGGCGTCTTCTTAAACCTGGGCAAGCCCCCGCGACTCCCGCCGACTGATCAACCCAAGCGCCTCGGAAATATTATGGGAAAAATAACCGGCTTCCTCGAATTTGACCGGGTGGAAGAGGCCTACGAGGCGAGCGAGAACCGCCGTAAGCACTATCGCGAGTTCATCCCCCCATTGAGCGACGAGCAGGCGAAGACTCAAGGCGCGCGCTGCATGGACTGCGGCATTCCGTTCTGCATGAGTGGATGCCCGGTCAATAACATCATTCCCGACTGGAACGACCTCGTCTACCGGCAGGACTGGAAGGCCGCGATCGAGACGCTGCACTCGACCAATAATTTTCCGGAATTCACCGGGCGCATCTGCCCGGCGCCGTGCGAGGAAGCGTGCGTGCTGCGCATCAATGAGAATGCCGTCGGCATTAAGTCGATCGAGCACGCAATCATCGACAGGGCGTGGGAATCGGGCTGGGTCAGGCCGCGGCCCGCCACGCACAAGACCGGCAAAAAAGTGGCGATAGTCGGCTCGGGCCCGGCGGGACTCGCCTGCGCGCAGCAACTCGCACGCGCCGGGCATGCGGTGGTCGTGTTCGAGAAGAACGACCGCATCGGCGGGCTGCTGCGCTACGGCATCCCGGACTTCAAGATGGAAAAATCACACATCGACCGGCGCATGGAGCAGATGGCGGCTGAAGGCGTCTCGTTCCGCGCCGGCATCTACGTCGGCAACCAGCGCCCGGACAAAGGCGTGCCTAACTGGGCGACCGGCACGATCGCACCGAAGAAACTCCTCGCGGAATTTGACGCCGTAGTGCTCGCCGGCGGCGCGGAGCAGCCGCGCGATTTGCCGGTGCCCGGGCGCGAATTGGACGGTGTGCATTTTGCAATGGAATATCTGCCGCTGCAGAACAAGCGCGTCGCCGGCGACGCGGGCGTGCCCGACCTGTGGGCCACCGACAAGCACGTGGTTATCATCGGCGGCGGCGACACCGGCTCCGATTGCGTCGGCACCTCCAACCGCCACGGTGCAAAATCCATCACCCAGTTTGAGCTCCTGCCGATGCCGCCTGATGTGGAAAGAAACCCGGTTTGGCCATACTGGCCGACGCGACTGCGCACGTCCTCCTCGCACGAGGAGGGCGTTAGTCGCGACTGGTCGGTCGCTACCAAGGCATTTGTCGGTGACGGAGGGAAGGTGAAATCCCTGGTAGCGGTGCGGCTGGAGTGGAAGGACGGCAAAATGAGCCCGGTTCCCGGCTCGGATTTTACTCTGCCCGCGGAGCTGGTACTGCTCGCAATGGGCTTCGTCTCCCCGGTCCAGTCGGTGCTCGAGGCCTTCGGTGTCGGAACAGACGCCCGCGGCAACGCGAAGGCGACGACCGACGGGGCGGGCTGTTATGCCACTTCGGTGCCCAAGGTGTTCGCCGCCGGCGACGTGCGGCGCGGGCAGTCGCTCGTGGTGTGGGCAATCCGCGAAGGCCGGCAATGCGCGCGCGCGGTGGACGAATTCCTCATGGGCAGTTCGGCACTGCCCCGGTGAGAAGTGAGGAGTGGGGCGCCCCAAAGCGCAGCTCCGCCGTCTTTGGCTTCTCGCACTTCCCGCCTCACCATGACAAAACTCAAGAATGACACGCTGATCCGGGCGTTGCTGCGCCAGCCCACGTCCTACACGCCGGTCTGGATCATGCGCCAGGCCGGGCGCTACCTTCCCGAGTACAACGCGACGCGTGCGCGCGCCGGCAGCTTCCTCGCCCTGGCGAAAAGTCCCGATCTCGCCACTGAAGTGACGCTGCAGCCGCTCGCGCGCTTCTCTCTCGACGCCGCGATTGTCTTTTCCGATATCCTCACGATCCCGGACGCAATGGGACTGGGGCTCGGCTTCGCCGAGGGCGAGGGGCCGCGCTTCGAGCATCCGCTGCGCGAAGAGCGCGCGATACGCGCTCTGGCGGTGCCCGACCTGGCAGAGCTTACCTACGTCTTCGATACCATCGCCCAGGTGCGCAAGGCGCTCGCGGGCAGCGTGCCGCTGATCGGTTTCTCCGGCAGCCCGTTCACCCTCGCTTGCTATATGGTGGAAGGGCACGGCAGTCGCGATTTTCCCGCCGTGAAAACCATGCTGCGCCAGCGTCCGGACCTGTTGCATCACATCCTGCACATTAATTGCCGCGCGGTCATCGACTACCTCAACGCGCAGATCGAGGCCGGCGCCCAGGTGGTGATGCTGTTCGATACCTGGGGTGGCACGCTTTCCGCGGCCGAATATCGCGAGTTCTCGCTGCCCTACATGCGGCGCGTGGTGGAGAGCATCATCCGCGAGCGCAATGGTGAGCGTGTGCCGAACATCCTGTTTACCAAGGGCGGCGGCGCGTGGCTCGAGGCGATAGCCGAGACCGGCTGCGACGCAATCGGCGTGGACTGGACGGTGGAAATGGGGCAGGCGCGCGCGCGCGTCGGCCATCGCGTCGCGCTGCAGGGCAATCTCGACCCGCAAGTGCTGCTCGCCGGGCTGCAGGCAGTCCGTGACGGGGTCGCGGCAGTGCTGGAGAGCTTTGGACGTGGCCCCGGCCATGTATTCAACCTCGGCCACGGGGTTACGCAAGCGACGCCACCGGAAAGCGTCGCGGCGCTCGTGGAAGCGGTGCACCAGGCCAGCCCGGCCTATCACTGAAGACCCGCGCCAGACGCCGATTTACGGCCATGCCTGCGGCACTTATGCACATCGCACCGACGTCCGCAGCCGCGGATTCCCGGTACCGGGGTGCTACCCGTATTTTTACTGTAACTAATTGATTTTTTTGATAAAATATTACCGATACAACAGAAACAACCCTGGGCGCCCGTGCGTCGCGATCAGGACGGCGCTCGGGCCTGATGCACTATTAACAGTGTTATCCACAGGATGATGTTGATAACGCAAAAAACCCTCGTCTGATAAACCGCTTAGCCTCGCCACTTCGAATTCTTCCCGCCCGATGGCGCAACGATTTTTCGGCCCACGCCACAGCAAATTCCCGGCATGACCATTATTCGCGTCGCGCTCGACGTCCCGGTGGGTACGCTATTCGATTATCGCGCGCCCGGCGCAAGCGCGGCCGACATCGGCCGCCGCGTGGTGGTGCCGTTCGGTCGGAAAACGACTGTAGGCGTGATTGTCGAAACCGCGCACGCGAGCGAAGTGCCTGCCGCGCGCCTGAAGAGCGCGCTTGAGGTTCTGCGCGACCTGCCGCCGTTCTCGACGCACGATCTGCGCCTGATGCGCTTTGCCGCGGAATACTACCGCCATCCCCTGGGCGCGGTGGTGGTGGGCGCGCTGCCCACGCGCCTGCGCAGTGTCTCTAACCCGGCGCGCCGCGCCGACTGCGGCGTCTACCAGCTCACCGCTACTGGCACAGCACTCGAGCTGTCTGCCCTGTCCCCCCGCGCCAAGACCCGGATCCGACTGCTGGAGCGTCTGCGGCAAGGGCCGCTTGCGCCGGCCGAAATCCGAAAGGCGTTTCCCAAGGCGCTGCCGTTCGTCCGCCAGTTCATTGACCGCGGATGGGTGACGCTTGCCGAGCCCGAACCCAGCGCGACGCTTGCCGCGGCGTCGGCGCCTGCGCCGGCACTCACCGCCGCGCAAACTCAGGCGCTCGCCAAGATCCTGGGCAGCATGGATGGCTATAGCCCGTATCTCCTTCTTGGCGTTACCGGCAGCGGCAAGACCGAAGTCTACCTTCACGCGATCGCCGCCGTGCTGGCGTCAGGCAGGCAGGCGCTCCTGCTGGTGCCTGAGATCGCGCTGACCCCGCAACTTGAGGAGCTGGTGGCACGCCGTTTCCCGGGCACGCTCATAGTGAGCCTCCACAGCGGGCTCTCCGAATCCGAGCGCCTGGAGCACTGGCGAGCCGCGGCGGAAGGTCGGGCCCACATTGTGCTCGGCACCCGGCTCGCTGTTTTCACGCCGCTGCCGGCATTGGGCCTCATCGTCGTGGACGAAGAGCAGGACAGCTCTTTCAAGCAGGCCGAAGGCCTGCGTTATTCGGCCCGTGACTTAGCCGTGGCGCGCGCGCGCCAGCGCGGCGTACCCGTGGTGCTCGGATCGGCCACGCCCGCTCTCGAAACCTACCACAACGCCGTTTCCGGCCGCTACACGTTGCTGGGGTTGCCTGAGCGCATCGGCGCACCACCGCCGCGCATCCGATGTGTTGATACCCGCAAAGAGAAACTGGCCGACGGGTTGTCTCACCAGCTGCTGACGGAGCTTGCCGGGTGCCTTGCTCGCCGCGAGCAAGCTTTGGTTTTCATCAACCGACGCGGCTACGCGCCGGTGTTGCTGTGCCGCGCCTGCGGCTGGGTGTCGGGTTGCCATCGCTGCTCGGCGCCGCTCGTGCTGCACCTGCCCGAGCGGCAGCTGCGCTGCCACCATTGCGGGCACGCCGCACCTCCTCCCGTTGCCTGCCCGGAGTGCGGCAACCAGGACTTGGCACCCATTGGGCACGGCACGCAGCGCGTGGAGGAAGCGCTCGCACGCCACTTGCCGCAAGCGCGCATCCTTCGCATCGATCGCGATACCACGCGGCGGCGCCGCGCCTGGGAAGCGATGCGCCAGCGCGTGCGGGACCGCGACGTGGACATCCTCGTCGGCACCCAGATCCTCGCCAAGGGTCACGATTTCCCACACCTCAATCTGGTCGGCGTGTTAAATGCCGACGGCCAACTCTACAGCAGCGACTTCCGCGGGGCGGAGCGGCTCTACGCGCTGCTCACCCAGGTTGCTGGTCGCGCCGGCCGGGGAGGCACACAGGGGGAAGTCCTGATCCAGACCGAGTTGCCGTACCATCCGCTCTATGCGGCGCTCGCCCGACAGGACTACCGCGCCTTCGCGGATATCGCGCTCGCCGAGCGCCGGCAGGCCGGGTTTCCGCCATTCGTCTACCAAGCCATGCTGCGGGCCGAGGCGCCGCGGCTAGCCACCGCGCTTGAATTTCTCGCCGCAGCGGCGCGCATTGGCCGAGCGCTCGATGCGCGGGTCACCACCTACGACCCGGTCCCGGCGGCTATGCTGCGGCGCGCCGGGCACGAACGCGCCCAGCTGTTGGTGCAATCGAGCGAGCGCGAGCGCCTGCGCGCGTTTGTGGGCGCATGGCACGACGCGCTAGCAAATACCCGTGTCGCGCGGGTACGCTGGGCGCTCGATGTCGATCCCCTGGAGTTCTAAGGCGCGAGCGCGCCTGACTCACGTTGGGCGCTCTATAATAGGCGCCTTTTTGCGCCGCCCCTGATGCCCGAACCCGCTTTCACCGACTTGCGTGCCCAACTCTCGGCGATGTTCGAGGAGGCGGTACGCAGAATCGCGCCCACGGTGCAGGCGCCAGCCATCGTGCTCGAGCGTCCGAAACAATCCGGCCACGGCGACTACGCGTGCGCCGTCGCCCTGCAGCTCGCAAAATCATTGAAACGCGCGCCGCGGGAAATCGCGACGCAACTCGCAGCGGCGCTGCCTGCGTCGCCGCACGTCGAGCGCGCCGAGGTGGCGGGCGCGGGCTTCATCAATGTCTTTCTCCAGCGCGCCTTCAAGCAGCGGGCGGTCAACCGAGTACTCCTCGCCGGCGCGAAATACGGCGCGAGTCAAGTCGGCCGGCGTCGCAAGATCCTGGTCGAATTCGTCTCCTCCAACCCGACCGGGCCGCTGCACGTGGGCCATGGCCGCGGCGCGGCGTACGGCGCTAGCCTCGCCAACGTGCTGGCCGCCGCGGGCTTCGACGTGCGCAGGGAGTACTACGTCAACGATGCCGGTCGGCAGGTGGACATCCTGGCGCTCTCGACCTGGCTGCGCTACCTTGAGTTGTGCGGCGAACGCGTGCCCTTTCCCGGAAATGCCTATCTGGGGCCGTACGTGGGCGACATGGCGCGCGCGCTGCACGCAGCGCACGGGGAGCGGTTTCGCTGCGGCACCACGCCCGAAGCATTCACGCGTCTTCTCGCCGAGCCTGACGAGGAAGCCCGCCTCGATGCCTTTATCGGACTTGCCAGGAACAAGCTCGGGGCGGATTACGGCGTTGTCCATGGTTTCGCGCTTGCCGAGCAGTTGAAGGACTGCCGCGACGATCTCGCGCAGTTTGGCGTCACTTTCGATAACTGGTTCTCCGAAAAATCGCTTTTCGAGTCAGGGCAAGTCGAGCGTGCTATCCAGACGCTTGCGGAGAAAGGCCACGTTTATGCTCGGGACGGCGCGCGCTGGTTCCGCTCGAGCGACTTCGGCGACGAGAAGGACCGCGTGATCCAGCGCGAGAATGGGCAGTTCACCTATTTCGCCTCGGACATCGCTTACCACCTGGGCAAGTTTGAGCGCGGCTTCGACCTGATGATCGACGTATGGGGTGCGGATCACCATGGCTATATTGCGCGCGTGAAGGGCGCGATTTTCGCGCTTGGCCTCGACCCCGCTCGGCTCGATATCGCGACGGTGCAATTTGCCGTGCTCTTCCGCAACGGTCAGAAGCTCTCCATGTCCACCCGGGCCGGCGAGTTTGTCACGCTGCGCGAATTGCGGCAGGAGGTCGGCAATGACGCGGCGCGATTCTTCTACGTGATGAGGAAAGGCGACCAGCATCTCGACTTTGATCTCGACCTCGCCAAGTCGCGAACCAACGAGAATCCGGTCTATTACGTCCAATACGCGCACGCGCGCGTATGCAGCGTACTCGGGCAGTGGGGAGGCGATGCAAGGAGCCTGGCCGGCGCGGACACTGCAGCGCTTGAGCTCGAGCAGGAGTTCGTGCTGCTCGCGCGGCTGATGGAATTTCCGGACGTGGTGGAAAATGCCGCGCGCGACCTGGCGCCACACGTCATCGCGTTCTACCTGAAGGACCTCGCCGGAGACTTCCACAGCTACTACAACGCAACGCGCCTGCTGGTGGACGAAGACGACGTGAAGCGCTCGCGGCTTGCGCTGGCGTGCGCGGTGCGGCAGGTGCTTGCCAACGGGCTCGCCCTGATCGGCGTGTCCGCACCGGAAAAGATGTAGGTAGAATACCGGCATGTCCAAGGATTACAAACGTCCCGAGCCGAAATCCCGCGGCGGCGTCGGCACGCTTCTCGTCGGGATCCTGATCGGCCTCGTGCTGGGGCTGGGTGTCGCGCTCGCGGCGGCGTGGTACATCAACAAGATGCCGAGCCCGTTCCAGAACGGACGCACGCCGCCTGCCAAGGGCGAGGCGGCAAAGAATGGCAAGGCGAGCGCGACACCTAAAACCGAAGACAAGGCGGTAAAGGGGCTCGGCGGAAAGCCGCGGTTCGATTTCTACAAGATCCTGCCCGGCAGCGAGGAGCCCGCCACCGACCAGCAGTTGAAGGAGGCGCAGCAGAAGGCGACGGGCGCCACCGCCAAGGAGACGTTTTTCCTGCAGGCCGGGGCGTTCCAGAACGCGCCGGACGCGGATAACCTTAAGGCGCGCCTCGCGTTGATCGGGGTCGAAGCCGCCATCCAGACCACGACCGTGCCGGAGAAGGGCGTCTGGCACCGGGTGCGCGTGGGGCCGTACACCAGCGTCGAGGAACTCAATCGCACGCGTGACACTCTGAAGCGGAACGGCATTGAAACCGCCCTCATCAAGATCCGCGAATAACGCGGAACAACCCCTTTTTCGGAGACAAATTTGACACTCATCACATCCTACCTGCGACTTGCTGCGCTACTGCTCGCGTTCGGCGCCAGCACCGGTGCCCAGGCCCAGTTAGCTGCGGGGCGGGACTACCGCGTGATCAAACCGCCTCAGCCAACCGAAAGCGGCAAGAAAATCGAGGTGATCGAATTTTTCTGGTACGCATGCCCGCACTGCAATGCACTACAGCCTTCGCTGCGGGTCTGGCTCAAGCATAAGCCAGCTGACGTGGAGTACCGGCGCGTACCCGCGGTCCTCTCCGATTCGTGGGTCCCACTCACCCGCGCTTATTACGCGCTGGAGGTGGTGGGCGCAGTCGACAAACTGCACGACCAGGTATTCTCCGCCATTCACGAGAAGAACCTGCGCCTGCAGGATCCAAAAATATTGTTCGACTGGGTAGGCCAGCATGGCTTCGACCGGCAGAAATTCGCCGACGCCTACGGCTCTTTTGGCGTGCAAAGCCGCACCGAGCGTTCAAAGGAGATGACGCGTAATTTCGACATCTCGGGCACGCCAACCTTGACCGTGGACGGCAAGTACCAGGTTGCACCATCGATGACGCTTAAATCCGACCACAGCGTGGATTACCAGCAATTCTTCCATGTCCTCGACCAAGTGATCGCCATGGCGCGCAAGGAGCGCGCAGGCAAGTAAGCCATGCGGCGGCGCGCGGCGATTACGGCACTGGCGCGCGGCGGACTCGCGCTCGCATGCCTCGCATTGACGAGAAGCGCGACGGCTCCTGAAATTCGCGCCCGGCAGAACATCGATTACCGCGTGATCTCCGCGCCGCAGCCGGTGCAGACGGGCGAGCAAATCGAGGTGATCGATTTTTTCTGGTATGGCTGTCCGCACTGCAATGATTTACAGCCGGCGCTGGAGAGCTGGATCACGCGCAAGCCGGCCG
>Ga0075301_1000123_pt1 | contig 12418 bp, 10 predicted proteins | sample Browns_TuleA_D1_FD_120053 | JGI IMG/M metagenome (GOLD analysis project Ga0075301, IMG submission 120053) | Natural and restored wetland microbial communities from the San Francisco Bay, California, USA, that impact long-term carbon... | ecosystem: Environmental > Terrestrial > Soil > Wetlands ... | reverse complement strand
TCTCCCCAATCTTCGCCTACAGTTTCTGCTTGTTTTAATTCGACCTTTGCTCCATCTTTTTTAGAGATTTCAAAGTCTGCTCCACAATCAGGACAGGAAACAATTTCTCCTACCGCGGCATCGTCAGGGATGTTTAGACTTGCATCACATTCTGGACAGTTCATCGATTTCATTCACCGATTCTTATGTAATTTATTAGCTTCTGTTGACTGCATTCCCCACAGTTCCACGAAACCTTTAGCTAATTTTTGATCGAATGTTGAACCTTTTCCATAAGTTGCAATGCTATGGCTATACAATGAATATCTTGATTTTCGTCCTACTACACGTAAACTTCCTTTGTACATTTTGATTTTTACTGTCCCACTAACACGATTTTGACTGTGATCGATAAAGGAATCCAGATCCCTCTTTAATGGATCTTCCCAAAGTCCTGAATAAACTAGCCACGCCCATTCATCATCTACAATGGATTTGAATTTCGTTTCATGTTTGGTATGTACCATTTTTTCTAAATCCGAATGAGCCTCAATAAGACACGTTGCTGCTGGAGTTTCGTAAACTTCACGCGATTTTATTCCAACCACTCTATCTTCTATATGATCTACAATTCCTATTCCAGCAGCTCCTGCTTTTTTATTGATATATTCAATTAACTGAACAGGATCTTTTTGTTTTCCATCTACTGCTACTGGTATCCCTTTTTCAAATTTTATTTCAAGGTAGCTTGGTTTTGCCGATAAATTTTTTGTCTTAACCCAAATAAATGCATCATCTGGAGGTTCCTTGAATGCGTCTTCTAATACACCTCCCTCAATTGCCCTTCCCCATAGATTCTGATCTATGCTGAATTTTTTGGCTACAGTATCAATTTTTATTCCATGTTTTTTTGCAAATGCCAATTCAGTTGTTCTATCTAAATTCATATCCCTTATTGGAGCAATAATTGGAAGATTTGATCCAGCACGCATTGTAATGTCAAACCTAACTTGATCATTTCCTTTTCCAGAACACCCATGAGCAAGAGCCGTTACTTTTTCTTTTTTTGCAATTTCAAGAACTTTATTTGCAATTAATGGCCTAGCCAGAGCTGTAGCTAGGCAATATTTTTTTTGGTATAACGCATTAGCCTTTATCGAAGGAAAAATATATTTTGTAACAAATTCTTTTTTTGCATCAACATTGTAGTGTTTTTTTACTCCAAGTTTTTTTGCTTTGGCAGCGATTGTGGATGAATTATCCCCCTGTCCAACATCAACTGTAACGGTAACTACATCCATACCATGCTTTTCTTGGAGATACTTTACCACTACTGAAGTATCTAGTCCCCCAGAAAACGCTAGAATAGCTTTTTGTGTCATAGAGCAGCTCACTGACCGTATCTGTACTTTTATTTTTTGTGTTATACATCTAGGACAGGTCAAAATGTTATGATTAGAATCAAAGTTCATTTTATGAACAAGAAAATATCATACTAGCTTAAGCTAAAATCCGAACATTATTTATCTATCAAATATAACGCTGTTTTATGAAAATTCGTTCAGCAATTATTACCGGAATTATAGTCATAGTCTCTATAAGCATAGTATTATCTGTCTACCACTCAGGACAAAGCGAATCAGAAAATAAAATTAGAGTTGCATTTTTTCCAAACGTAGGTCATGTAGTGCCAATTGTTGGATTAGAAAAGGGAATATTTGCTCATGGTCTTGGAAACCAGACTATAATTGAACCAAAAATTTTTGATAGTGGCCCACAGGTTATTGAAGCGATGTATGCTAACTCTGTAGATGTTGCATATATTGGCCCAGTACCGGCAATCAATGGATTCTTAAAATCTGAAAAACATGATGTAAAAATTCTTGCAGGAGCAGCAAGTGGTGGTGCTAGCTTTGTAATTCATCCAAATTCTAAAATTAACTCTGCTGAGGATTTATCTGGAAAACGAATCGCAGCTCCCCAAATTGGTAATACCCAAGATGTATCTCTACGTTACTATCTTTCCCAAAACGGGCTTTTACCTGCTGAAAAAGGGGGGTCTGTTGTTGTGCTAAATATTCAAAATCCTGATATCTATACACTTTTTGTTAAGGGTGAGATTGATGGAGCATGGGTTCCAGAACCTTGGGCAACAAGATTGGTTCAAGAACTTGGTGGAAAGCGTTTATTTTTTGAAGAAGATCTTTGGCCAGATAAACAATTTGCATCAGCAATATTAATCGGACGAACTACCTACCTTGAAGAGAACCCGCAAATTATTCAAAGTTGGATTGATTCCAATAACAAAACTGTTACATGGATAAATCAAAATCCTGATGAAACTGAATTAATTTTTAATCAGTTTATAAAAAAAACATTGGGTAAATCATTCCCAAAAAATATTCTTGATGAATCATTTACAAATATTAAAATTACATCTGACCCAATCGAAGAATCAATTTCTATTTTTGCTGAACGGGCTAACTCTCTTGGTTATTTGGGTCGTAATGGATATGATTTGTCTGGAATTTTTTATACTACAATCTTCAAGGATGATAAGTCATGACAAAACTAGAGGCAAAAAATATTGTAAAATATTTTGATCATGAAGGACATAACCTCAAGGCACTCGGTGGCCTTAATCTCAAAATTGAAGCAGGAGACTTTGTGTGTTTGGTAGGACCGTCTGGATGTGGAAAATCTACTTTTCTTAGGATAGTGGCTGGATTATCTGCCCCAGATGAAGGTGAGATATTCTTTGATGGAAAACCAATAACGACAACGGGGCCAGAAAGGATTCTGGTGTTTCAAGAGGGTGCTCTTTTTCCATGGCTTAGGGTTGTAGATAATGTAGAATTTGGCTTGAAGATAGCTGGAATTCCAAAGGAAGAACGCTCGCAAATTTCTAAAAGATATTTGGATATGATGCAGCTAACAAAATTTGCTGACTCGTACACATTTCAGCTTTCCACAGGAATGAAACAAAGAGTGGCTATTGCTAGAGCTCTTGTTATGGATCCTGATGTATTACTTATGGATGAACCGTTTGCAGCACTTGATGCTCAAACCCGAGATCTTTTACTAGTTGAATTACAGCTGATATGGGAGAAAACCAAAAAAACAATCGTGTTTGTCACTCACAATGTAGCTGAATCTGTAGTACTTGGAAACAAGGTGGTAGTGTTAAAACATAGGCCATCTACCGTTAAAAAAGAAATTGTCATAGATTATCCACGACCCAGACTAGTTGAAGATGAGAATCTTATGGCATACCAAAAAGAGATACTTGCTGAGCTTCGACCAGAAGTTAAGGAAAAATCTTCAGGTGAATAAGATGAATAAAAAAGTATTAGGAAAAAAAATTGCATTTTATGTAATACTGGTAGTAGTTTGGCAGGCAATTGCTTCTAGTGGCATTTGGCCAAACACAATCTTTCCATCTACTGCAGAAGTGTTTGAAGACCTTGTGTATAGTGCTGCAGATGGAAGTTTATTTTTTGGTATAGGGACAAGTTTGTGGAGACTGATAGTTGGACTTTCTATTGCAATAGTTGGTGGTATGACACTTGGCATTTTTATGGCAAGAATCAAAACTGTCAACCAGACTATTGGTTCTTTGGTTTTAGGATTGCAATCAATTCCATCAGTTGCATGGGTTCCACTTGCATTACTTTGGTTTGGTTTTACTGACGCAGGAATAATTTTTGTTACCGTTATTGGTGCACTGTTTGCAGTAACTATTAACACCTATACTGGTGTTAAAAATATTGATCCAAACTATATTGATGCAGCACGAAACATGGGTGCAAAAGGCAGTCAATTAATCACAAGCATTTTGATTCCAGCTGCATTTCCTTATATGATCTCAGGATTCAAGCAGGGCTGGGCTTTTGCGTGGAGGGGAGTAATTGGTGCTGAACTCCTATTTTCGTTCCTAGGTTTAGGATTTTTGTTAAATGCAGGCAGGCAGCTTGGTGATGTTTCACAAGTGATTTCAATAATGCTTGTAATTATGGCAATTGGAATCTTAATTGATGGATTTGTTTTCAAGAAAATTGAAAGCAAGGTCATGTTTAGATGGGGTCTGGGTTAAGCCTTAATCTTTAATGAAATTAAAAATCCACAAATAATTATAATAATTGCAAAGTACATCACAGATACATATTCAAAATAAAAAGCAAGCGAACCTGCAATCACTGGCCCTATTACAGTTGCAATAGAAAGAGTTGAGCTGAAAATACTAGTTGATGTAGATTTTGGATAATTTTCCATTAGGTGAAAGTTTCCCCCTATGAAAAGAAACGCCCAGGTGGCACCAACTAGTGCCATAAATGGTATGGCCATCCACCATTCAGTAATTAGCATTAATCCAATGAAAACAAATGTCGTTAGCCCAATTCCAATCTTAAATTTTGTAATGTTTCTAATATTGATCCTACTTGCCATCAAATTCATTATTACAAATGAAGTCAGCGTATTGGCAATAAACACAATTGAAATTTCATAGAGCTGAGCTCCCATCTGCTCCATCAACATTATTGGAAGAATTGTCCAAACTGAAGCTGCTCCTACATGTCTCATTAATAATGATAAAAACAAAAATCTGTTTTTTGAAATAATTTTTTTTATAGTTCCAGGACCGAGTTCCTTTTTTAAAACAATATTAGGTAATCTTGTCGAGACAACTAATCCAGCTAAAAAAAATCCTGCACTTATTAAGAAAATTAATCGTTCATCATTTACTATGCCAGCTGCAATTATTCCAACTAACCATCCAAGTGCATGAAATGAAATCACAGACGCAACTTTGGCTTTTTCTTTTCCTGCTTCATAGGTGTAGGCAATCATTGCAGGAATCATAATTCCACTTGCTACTCCAGCTCCCAGTCTGGCTAATAATAAGAATAAAGAGTCGGTGGCAAAGTAATGCAAACCAAATGTAATGGCACACGCTACAAAACCCGCACGAATAAAGAGAAGCCTTGTTCCTTTCCTATCTGAAATTCTTCCAAAATAAATCTCTGATAAGATTTGTGCAAAACTAAATGATGCTACAATTATTCCAATCTCAAAAAGAGAATCAGTGACACCTCTTGCAATTATAGGCATAAAAATAAAAATTATTGCAGTGCCGGCATGTTGAAAAAAAGTAGTACCTCTAACTAAATTATTTATGCTAACATGTTGCATTATATCGAAAAATCCTTCATTTGCAACCTAATTTGAAATATACTGATTAGAAATTCACACAAGAGTGAAATCGATACACTTTGCAAATAAATTAAACTTGAAAATAACATAAAATGAGTTAAAAATTGACTAATAAAGAATCATTTTTAGAAGCATTGGAAAAAAAAGTTCTTCTTTTTGATGGAGCTATGGGAACCGAGATACAAAAATTTAATCCAAAACCGGAAGACTTTCCAGATGGAAAAGACGGTTTCAATGATGGTTTAATTCTCACAAAACCAGAATGGATAAAAAAAATTCACCGAAGTTATCTTGAAGCTGGAGCAGACTGCATTGAAACAAACTCGTTTGGCTCAAACAAACTAAAACTAGACGAATATGGATATGGAAACCAAACAGTAGAATTTAATAAAAAAATTGCAAAACTTGCAGTTGAAGTAGCCTCAGAATTTACTGACAAACCACGTTATGTAATTGGTTCGATGGGTCCAACTGGATTTTTACCAAGCTCAAATGATCCAGATCTTGGCCAAATACCACTTGAAAAAATAAGACAAGCGTTTGAACTGCAAGCAGAAGGCCTAATCCTTGGTGGAGTAGATGCGTTACTGATTGAAACAAGTCAAGACATTTTAGAAGTAAAGCTTGCAATAGAAGGATGTCATAATGCTATACAAAAAACTGGAAAAAAAGTTCCAATTATTGCAAACACAACTCTTGATCAATACGGAAAGATGTTGCTTGGAACAAACATTCAAGCTGCATACACTACAGTTTCAGATATGGGAATTGATGTATTTGGATTGAATTGTTCTACAGGGCCACTTGAAATGACTCCAAGTATTAGGTGGCTTAATGAACAAAACACACACAAATTACTTGTAGTTCCAAATGCAGGAATGCCAGAAAATGTTGGAGGACATGCAGAATACAAAATGACTCCATCTGATATGGCAATGGCATTGAAAGATTTTATTTCAAAATATGGAAAAATTCGAATAATCGGTGGATGCTGTGGAACAAATCCTCAACATATAGCTGCACTCAGGAAAGTAATTGATGAAAAAGCTTAATCCAATTAGGGTTAAGTATTTAGAAAAATCGAAATAATAGATAACATTGAGTATTCCAAGAGTTAGTTCTGCATTAAAGGCAGTTGAGCTAAGGCAATCGCCACCCCCACTAATTATTGGTGAGCGAGTGAACACTCAAGGTTCACGTAAAGCAAAACAAATGGTATTAAATGATGATTTTGATGGACTAGTTGATTTAGCAAGATCCCAGGTGGAGGAAGGAGCACATTGTATTGATGTGTGTGTTGCAACAACTGAACGAGCTGATGAAAAAGAGTTTATGCTAAAACTTGTAAAAAAAATTAGTTTAGAAGTTGATGCCCCTCTTGTAATCGATTCTACAGATCCTGATGTGATAAAATCTGCAATTGAACAAATTCCTGGAAGACCAATAATTAATTCAATAAATCTAGAAGGGGATGGTACCAGATTTAAAAAATTGGCACCGCTAATGGCAAAATATGGAGTTCCATCTATTGCACTATGTATAGGTCCTAAAGGAATGGCAAAAACTCCTCAAGAAAAATTACAAACAGCTGAACTTTTGCTAGAGACGGGTAAGCAATATGGATTAAAACCAGAGCAATTCATCTTTGATGTACTCACATTTACTCTAGCAACTGGAGAGTCTGAATTTCTGGAAGCAGGTAAAAATACCTTAGAGGGAATTAAACTAGTCAAAGAAAAATTTCCACGTTCGTATACTGTCCTAGGTCTTAGCAACATCAGCTTTGGACTTAGCCCATATGCAAGAAAAATTCTAAACTCTGTATTTTTGTATCATGCAGTCAAAGCAGGTCTTGATTGTGCAATTGTTAATGCCAAAGAAATCATTCCGTATGGTGAAATTGATGAAAAAGAAAAAAAACTTGCAGAGGATCTAATTTTTAATAAACATCCAAATGCTCTCTCAGATTTTATCACACACATTGAAAAGGCTAGCCCTCAGGATGGTTCTGTTTCCAAAAAGGTTGACATTGATCCTTCTTGGAGCGCAGGAAAAAAATCAAACTTTAGAATTGTTAATCGTCTAAAAGACGGGATACAAAAGGATGTAGTAACAGCTATTGCTGAAAAAATTGAAAAAATAAATTTGTTAATTGAAAAAGATGGAATTCTTAGTCTTGATGCGCCAAAAGAGATGACACATGAAGGAGCCATCAAGACTCTAAATGAGGATTTACTTCCTGCAATGAAAGAAGTTGGAGACAAGTTTGGAGCTGGTGAATTGATTTTACCTTTTGTTCTAAAGTCAGCTGAATGTATGAAGGCAGCAGTAATTGAGCTTGAAAAATATTTACTAAAAGAAGAAGGCACAAGCAAAGGAAAGCTAGTCTTAGGAACCGTATATGGAGATGTTCATGATATAGGAAAGAATCTAGTGAAAACAATCTTTGAAAATAATGGGTATACTGTTTATGATTTGGGAAAGCAAGTCCCTCTACAAAAATTCCTAGAAAAAATTGATGAAGTCAAACCTAACGCTATTGGATTGTCTGCTTTACTTGTATCAACATCAAAACAAATGCAATTTTTTGTAGAACATGCACGAAAAAATAACATGAATATTCCTGTCTTGTGTGGCGGTGCTGCAATTAACACTAACTATATCAACAGAATTGCAAAAGAAGGTGGAATTTACGAGTCTGGAGTATTTTATTGTAATACAATGTTTGAAGGACTAAAAACAATGGACAAACTAGTTTCTGATGAAAAAGAAGAACTTCTCAAAACATGGAAGGAAAAATTACAAAATTGGAAAGAAACTTCTAAAGAATCACCTGAATTATCCAAACTTCCACGTAGCACAATCAAGCCTGTTACCCCTCCTGTTGCCCCGAGTCTAAACATACCTATTCGCTTAAAGTCGTCACAAATTAACATGGACGAGGTATGGAATCTAATTGATAAGAGATCTCTTTTCAAATTGTCTTGGGGTCTTCGAGGAAAAGCAGGAAAAGATTCTGAAGAAGATCATGAAAGGTTATTTGAAGAATGGAAAACACGAATTAAAGACGAAAGTCTTTTTGAACCACAATTAGTGTATGGCTATTTCAAGTGTCATAACAAAGATGGAAAGTTAGAAGTAAAACATCCAAATGGAGAAAAAATTATCTTTGACTTTCCGAGATCATCAAAGGATAAACATCTTTGTCTCTCTGATTATTTTGGAGAAGATGATATTGTTGCATTTCAATCAGTCACTGCAGGTAACAAAGTTTCAGAAGTCATTGAACAATGGAATAAACATGACAAGTATACTGATTCGTATTATCTACATGGATTGTCAGTAGAATTTGCAGAGGCATTGGCAGAATGGGTAAACCGCAAAATAAAATCAGAATTAAATATTGGAGAAAATCGTGGTTTGAGGTATAGCTGGGGATACCCAAGCTGTCCAGATGTGATGCAACACAAACTTGTATGGAAATTACTTGAACCTGAAAAATCAGGAATGACTCTCACAGAATCAGGTCAAATAATACCAGAACAGTCAACTGCAGCAATTATAGTTCATCACCCAGACGCCGAATATTTTGTTCTATAGTTTGGCAAGAATCTCTTTTGCGTAATTAAAGTCATTAGGAGAAGTGATAAGCACTTCTCCAGCCATTTGGTGAACTTGCTTTATGAAATCCTCAACTGAATTTTTGTATTCTGACCAATCTAATTTTAGAAATTGAGCTGATTTGGCATTTTTTTCAGAAGGTAACAATACACAGGGAATTATTTTAAATCCTTTAGGCTTGAGATTATCCACAATTCTTGATACCTCGTCTGCAGAATGAATTACCTGCGTGATAAATCCAGTGGGTTCTGCGTCTATTTTTTTTTGAATTTTATCAAAGTTAGGGTTACTTGGAAGTGACAAAAAGATATCTAGTTTTTTGCCAAAACCCAATTCCTTAAAGTATTTCACAGTACTGCTTGAGATTAGTCCAGAATCTTTCTGCTCGTTTGGAGATGCGTCTCCTTTTAGAATCAATACTCCGTTTAACCCGCCTGATACTGCGTCTTCCATTAATTCTCTAAGTGTAGTGAGATTTTTGTCTCTTACACGCAAACTTGCAGTTATCTCAATTTTTTGATTTGATTTTCTGATTAGCGTACCAGTAGTTACAGGAGAAACTCTGGGAATTCCAAGAACCGAATCTGTAAAATGTACGCCATCACAAAGTGAACTAATTTCTGAAACCCTCTGTTTTACGCTGTCTAATAATTTTATAGTCTCATCCTGTGATAAATTAGAGTCCGGTGTAATTTTAGGTGGATTAATCTCGTATCGTAATGTCATCAGAGTGCTTTCAAATTTACTTGATTAAAACCTTTGAAGGATAAAATCAATAACTGAGCGATGTATTTTATTATAATATGGATACAGCGATACTAAAGGCTCAATTATCAAGTAAACTATTTCCAGAGCCAAAACATGATGGAAAAACAAAGCTTGCATCAGTACTTGTAATTATTTATGGTTCAGAACCAAAAATATTGATGATTGAAAAATCAAGGCACCTAAACATTCATGCAGGAGAAATTGCTTTTCCTGGAGGTAAATGGACAGAAGATGATGTTGACTTGTTAGATACTGCACTTCGTGAAACTGAGGAAGAAATAGGTATAAGCATTCCAAGAGATAAAGTAATTGCCCAATTAGAAAATGTAACGACTCTAAATTCTGGTTATACTATTACTCCATTTGTTTGCATTATTGATAAGATTCCCCAACTAAAATCAAATGATGAAGTCAAATCAATACTGCATATGCCAATGATTCCATTATTACATACTCTAGATGATGACAAAGATCCTAGCCATCAATCGATTCAAGAGATGTATACATTTACTTTTAATGATAAAATTGTATGGGGCGCCTCGGCAAGAATCTTAAAACATTTGCTAAATCGTTTGGCAATTTGAAATCTCTATTGATAACAAGTAATTATACACTTACCCAATTCCATCGAGTTTCTTTTTGTAACGCTATAATTGCATAGATTAATGCCATAACGCTATCTGGAGGATGATTATACTCTTTTCTTGGTTTTTGTCTGCCATCTGTTATGGTATAATCCTCGATTTGATTAAGATCCTTGCGTGTGAGGCTCGTTAGATCATCTATAAGAAATTCAACTTCATAACTATTTTTTGATGGAATAATTAATTTTGATTTAATCATTTTGTCCTCATTATAAACTAGTGAACTTGATTTTTCAAAAATTCCAATGAGGGAATCTATACTTGAGGTTTTATCAATTTCTAGTCGGCCTGTTTCGTCCCCATGTTCATCTATTTTTCTCTCAAAGTACTGAATAGGTTTTGTCTCATTAGAAATTGTTCTACATCCAATAAACTTTGATCTAGTAACTCCCTGATAGTATGCCCCATTAGAATTACTGTACCCACCTTCTTGGATTAATTTTACCTGGTTTGCCCCATATCCCAAATCCCCTACACCTATATCGCAGTGATATTTTTGGAACAACTTTGTAATGTACTCTGCTTGATCCATCTGATTTTCCTGAGGCCTTTTTTCAATCCAAGCCACCTGGTACGTGTCAGATTTTCTCCACCAAATCATAATGGCAATAGCAGTTGCACTGGATGCAGGACTAGAACCAAAGTCTACTCCCATTGTTATCTTGATTTTATCTCCATATTCATTTTTGAATTGTGCAACCTCATCTGGTTCCATCAATGAAATTTGAGAATAAGGTTCCATGCATCCAAGTACCATTTCTCTTGTGATTGGTCTACGTGTGCTTTTGTAAAAAGTACCTAAAACATGGGAACAAAAAAGGGATTCTGAAAGATCTTTTTTCTGAAATTCTATTGAAAACCTTGGATGTATTTTATATTTTTTTACTGCATCTTCTTCCGTTAATGGAATTGTAGGAAAAATTGTTTGTGGTAAATGATAACCATGATACAATGTAACATCAGGATTATTTGGAATCCATTTTCCAGCTAGGGTTTTCTTTAGGTAATCTCCAATCACTAAACCTTTATCATCAAATTGTAAATTTTCTCGCCAGTTAGGATCATCATAAACCCATTCCATCTGATTTGTGTTTAACCAAATTTTTTCATATGGGCTGCCAGATTCTCCCCCAATTCCAAACACCATGATTTTTCCTTTTGTAGCCATAGAAGTTTGGTGTACTTTTCCAATGAATTGTATGTCCTGATATTGTGCCTCATCTAAAATGATAAGAGATAGAGACTTGCCTTCAACGTGTTTATACTCGTGATTGTCTGTGGTCATGTAAATAGTACTGTTATTTTTTAGAGAAATCTCATGAACATTACCAATTTTATGACGAGGAAATTTAGCCAAAGTCGGATTTTGTAAGAATGTCCCAACCTGAAGTTTTTGCTTAGAGTACGACGATAGACTTGGCTCATCAAATGTAACATAACAAACCTGCGTCCCAGGAACTGTAGTTGCTTGATGGGCGATCAAATCTGTCGTTGCAGTAGATTTGAATATCTGTCTTCCACCTACTACCACTTTGAAATTGTGTGGATCATTGTATATTGGAATCCAAAACGGGGCAGCAAGAAATGATCGCTCTATACCTTCAACTTTGGGTCTAGCTACCCTTATCCACTCTAATGGATCTTTTGGTAAAATTGGTAATTGATTATTAGAGTATGCTATACCTTGCTTTTTTAGCAGTTCTTTTGCAAGTGCATCATGTGATTTTTTCCATTTTATCGGATTGAATGTCATTGTCTTCCCCTTGTAGTAATTTGGCAGTGTCGCTAGCCGTTGCCGTATTTATCAGATTAATTTTTGCTGAAACAAAATTGCCAATGTCTTGCATAATTTTCAGCTTTAGTCGATACAACTTTTCAACTTGGGATAAATTACCCATTTTTTTTGCTACCTTGATTAAATATTCAATATCTTCCTTGGCTTCATAAAGAGAATAAATCAAGTCATCATATGTAAAAAGAGATCTTTCTTTTTCTTCCCTGCATCTTTGAATAAAATCTTGTGTTTCTGATTCTAGTAACTCTTGCTTGAATTTATCAAAATATTTTGTCACAGTTTTAATGTTGTATCCTGTTTTTTGTGCAGTAAATGTTGCAGACTGGGATTTAGCAAAATATGGTCGAAGCCTACGTTCTATTTGTAGCTCTTCAGCTTTTGACGGTCGTCCCCTATCATG
>Ga0075301_1000122_pt1 | contig 12552 bp, 6 predicted proteins | sample Browns_TuleA_D1_FD_120053 | JGI IMG/M metagenome (GOLD analysis project Ga0075301, IMG submission 120053) | Natural and restored wetland microbial communities from the San Francisco Bay, California, USA, that impact long-term carbon... | ecosystem: Environmental > Terrestrial > Soil > Wetlands ... | reverse complement strand
GGACGGGTCATCGCCGAGCGGTCGGTGTCGCTCGGCAAAGAGGACATCGCCCGGGTCCGGCTCCGGTTACCTCAGCTCGATGCCGGGTCGCATCCCATCACATTCAAGATCCGCCCGATACCGGGAGAAGTCGTCACCGAGAACAACGAATACAAGAGCGTCCTCCGGATCCGCCCCGGACCCGAGAAGATCCTGTATGTCGAGGGGGAGCCCCGGCCCGAGCTGGCGTTCATCCGGCGCGCGGTGGCGGGAGACAGCGCGCTTCAGCTGGTTGCCATGTTGCGCAGCGCCAAGGGGAAGTACCTCCGACTCGGGGTCGACGACAGCCTCGAGCTCGCCAGCGGGTTCCCCACCCGCCGGGAAGATCTGTTCCGCTACCGGGCCGTCGTGCTGGGCAGCATCGAGGCCTCGTTCTTTACCGGCGATCAGCTTCGGATGCTGGCCGACTTCGTCAGCCGCCGGGGTGGCGGCCTGGTGGCGCTGGGGGGACGTTCGGCCCTGGCTGAAGGCGGCTATGCCGATACGCCACTCGACGAAATCCTTCCGGTTAGCCTGAGGCGGCCGGTGAACGACGAGACCGATCCGGTCGCATCCGAGCTGGCTCCGCATCTCACCTCGGCCGGCAAAGTCCATCCCATCCTTCAGCTCGGCGCGACCGAAGAAGCCGCTTCGCGCTGGGACTCGATGCCGGCGCTGACCTCGGTCAACCCGGTGGGAACCGTCAAGCCGGGCGCCACCGTTCTGCTGGAAGGACGCCCGACCAGCGGGGCGGGGTCGAGCCAACCCCTCCTCGTGGTCCAGCGATTCGGCCGCGGCACGGTGGCGCTGCTGGACGTTCAGGATACCTGGCTCTGGCGCATGGATGCGCGGATCCCGGTCGAAGACCGGACCCATTCCACCTTCTGGCGGCAGCTGCTTCGCTGGTCCCTGGACGGCGTGCCGGAGCGACTCGAGGTGGCCGCTTCGCCGATCCGGGTCGGGCCGGGCGAGCCGACAACGCTACGGGCCCGCCTGGTGGATCAGAGCTACCTCGATGCCAACGACGGATCGGTGCTGGCGCGGGTGATTGCGCCGGCCGGGGACACCATCGAGGTCCCCCTCACCTGGACCATGCGGGGCGACGGAATCTACGAAGGCCGCTACGTCGCGACTCAGCCGGGCGTCTACCGGGTCGAGGCGGAAGCTCGGCGGACCGACGAGCCTGCCTTGACCCGGGCCGATCCGTCGGCGCTCCTGGTCGACGACTTCGGCGCCGATGTGGAGCAACCCGAGCTTCGGACCCAGTTGCTCGAGCGGATCGCAGGGGAAACCGGTGGCCGCTACTACCCGCTGGCCCAGGCGGATCGGCTCGCCGACGACGTGGGGTACACCGAGAGCGGGGTGACGGTGCGGGAGTCGCGCGATCTCTGGGACATGCCGATCGTGTTTCTGCTCCTGGTGGGACTGCTCGGGACCGAGTGGGCCTATCGGCGCCGGCGGGGGCTCGCGTGACCAGGCTGGCCGCGGCGCTCCTCGTGGCGGGCGGGCTGGCGGTTCAGCAGGGTCCCGCGACCCACGTGCTCATCGTTTCGGGGCTCTCGGGAGAGCCGCAGTATGCGACCGCGTTCCACGCGGTGGCCACCCAGGTCTTCGATGCGGCCAGATCGCGCTGGGGCGTTTCCGATTCCAGCCTCATCTACCTGGCGGAAGATCCAGCCGGAGATCCGGCCCGGATCCGGGGCAAGGCGACCCGCGATGAACTAGCCTCCGCGTTCGGCCGACTGACCCGGCGGAGCCAGCCGGGTGACCTCGTCGTGGTGCTCCTGCTGGGGCACGGGAGCGGGCAAGGGGCGGAATCCCGGCTGAGCCTCCCGGGGCCGGATCCGAGCGCCGCTGATTTCGTCGAGTGGATGAAACCACTCGCGGGGCGAACCACCGTCCTGGTCAACGCCGCGAGCGGCAGCGGTGATTTCGTCGCTGCGGTGGGAGGGCCTGACCGACTGGTCATCACCGCTACCAAGAGTGCGTTCGAGCGCAACGAATCCGTGTTCGCCGAGATCTTCGCCAAGGGTCTGACCGGCGAGGCCGACGCCGACAAGGACGGCCGGGTCTCGATGCTGGAAGCGTTTCAATACGCCCGGCGTGAGGTGGCCAAGCACTATGAATCGAAGGGCCTGCTCCAGACCGAGCACGCCCTCCTCAGCGATTCCACCCTCGCCCGAACCGTCGCCCTGGAGACCTCTGCTGCCCCGTCCGATCCCAGAGTGGCCGGGTTGATCGCCGAACGGCGATCGCTCGAGGCGCAGGTCGATGCGCTGCGCCGGAAGAAGGCCACCATGGACTCGGTGGCTTACGAGCACGAGCTGGAACGCCTGCTCCTCCTGCTCGCGGAGAAGACCGCCGCGATCAAGGCGATTCAGGAAGGAAAGCCGTGAGCATGCCGGTCCGGATCGTCGCCATGGTGCTCGCGCTCGGCATGACCGGGTCCCGGATGCCGGCGGGTCAGGTGGCGCAGTCGCCAGCGGCGCGAGTCATGGCTCTGGCGGAGACCGGACGGCTTGCCGACGCGGAGCGGATGGCACGTGACGGCGGGGCCGCGCTCCTGGTCCCCCTGGGCGAGGTGCTCGCCCTGCAGGGCAAGCTCGCCGCGGCCGATTCCGTCCTGGCCGTCGTGGCCCGCGGCAGTGGGCCGGAGCAACGAACCGCCGCGGCCGCCCTCGCCGAGCTTGCCGCACGGCGGGGCGATTTCCCCGGCGCGCGACGGCTCGTGGATGGGCTCACGGCGTCCTATGAGCGCGACGGCGATCGATGGCCGGCGCGGGATCGGGTCGCAGCGGGCCGGGCCTATGCGGTGCTTGCCTCCGGCGACGCCGAGGCAGCCCGCGCGGCGCTCAGCGCCTTCGACGCGGCGATCGCCGCCGACGGCGGGCTCCTCGAGCCGAGGCTCCGCACCGGCGACCTCTTCCTCGATCACTACAACGCGCCGGACGCGGAGGCGAGCTACCAGGAGGTGCTGGCCCGGGCGCCGGAGAATGCCCGAGCCCTCCTGGGGATGGCCCGGGTGCAGCAGTTCCAGGGGAACCCGCACGCATTCGAAACGGTGCAGCGCAGTCTCCGGGTCAATCCGGCTCTGGTTTCCGCCCTGGTGCTCGAGGGCGAGCTGTTTCTGGACGCCGAGGCGCACGACTCCGCGGCAGCGCTTGGCCACCGGGTCCTCGCGGTCGATTCCAGCGCCCTGGGCGGCTGGGCACTCATCGGGGCGACGGCGTTTCTCGGTGGAGACTCCGCCGGTTTCCGGAAGGCAAGCACCGGCGCCCGGCGATTTCATCCCCGGCCCGCGGCGTTCTTCGCGATGATCGCGGAATGGACCGCGCGGCACCGGCGCTACGCCGAGTCGGTGCAACTCGCTCGCGAAGGGGTGACGGTCGACCCGGAGTCCTCCGAGGCACTCGGCGTCCTCGGCATGAACGAGCTTCGGATCGGGGCAATGGATTCCGGGCGCGCCCACCTCGACCGGGCCTTCGCGCGGGACCCATTCCACGTCTGGTACAAGAACACGCTCGATCTCCTCGACGAAATGGCCAAGTTCCGCACGATCACGGCGGGTCGGTTCCAGATCGTGGCTCCCGCCGGGCAGGCCGATCTGCTGTCGATGTACCTCGCTCCGCTGCTGGAAGAGGCCTATGACACGCTGGTGGCGCGATACGAGTACCGGCCCCCGACTCCGGTGCGGATCGAGTTGTACGGCCGGCACGCTGATTTTTCGGTGCGGACTGCCGGGCTTACCGGGTTAGGCGCGCTGGGGGTCAGCTTCGGCACCGTGCTCGCCATGGACGCACCGTCGGCGCGCGACGCGGGAGACTTCAACTGGGGATCGACCGCCTGGCACGAGCTGACCCATACGTTCACCCTGGGGCTCTCCGGGCACAAAGTGCCGCGGTGGTTTTCCGAAGGTCTGTCGGTGGTGGAGGAGCGACGCGCCAGGCCCGGCTGGGGCGCCGGTCCTTCACTGGCCTTTCTCGCCGCCTTCAAGGGCGACAAGCTGCTCGCGATGAACCGGCTCAACGAAGGATTCGTCCGGCCGAGCCATCCGTCGGAGATCCAGTTCAGCTACTACCAGGCCTCGCTGGTCTGTCAGATGATCGAGGAGCAGTGGGGCAGGACCGCGCTGGTCGCGATGCTCCGGGCCTATGGCGACGGACTCGATACCCCGGGCGTCTTCCAGAGAGTGCTGGGGGTGAGCGAGGTCGAGCTGGGTCGACGGTTTGTGAACTGGTTTCGGCAGCGGTTCGCCGGGCCGTTGCAGGGGGTGGAGGCCTGGGACGGGCGGTCGGCGCCAAAGGGTGAATTCGTGACGCTGCTCCACGAGGCCGGAGGGTCGCTTCAGGCTGGCCGACCGGAGGAGGCCAGGCCAAAGCTGGAGCGCGCCGCGGCCATGTTTCCCCAATACACCGGGGAAGGCGCTCCGCTCGTCCTCCTCGCCGACATCCGGGCCAGAGCGGGGGACCGGAAGGGGGCGGCGGATCTCCTGGAGCGCTACAATGCGGTGGACGAGTCGAGCTGGGAACCCAACCAGCGTGAAGCCGAGCTTCGGGAGCAGCTCCAGGACTGGAGCGGGGCGAGGAAGGTGCTGGAGCGGATGATCTGGATTTCACCCGGGGAGCCGACCCTGCATGAGCGGCTCGCGGTGGCCGCCGAGCACCTGGGGGATCATCGGACCGCGCTGCGGGAGCGCCGCGCGGTGCTGGCCGTAGGGCCCGCCGATGTGTCGGAGGCCCGCTATCAGCTTGCCCGGGCGATGCTGGCGGCCGGTGACCCGGTGGGGGCCCGGCGAGAGGTATTGCAGGTGCTGGAGAACGCGCCAGGATTCGAGAAGGCGCAGGCGCTGTTGCTCGAGCTGGCGAACCGCCGGCCGGAGGGAGGACCATGAGACGCGCGCGGTGGGCGGGGCTGGCGCTGGTGCTCGGGGTCGGTGGGGCCGGCCTGGTCATGGCCCAGCGAGGGTTCTACCGGGGGGTGAACGGGGAGGCGGCGCTCTACGCTCCCCCTAACCCGCGATACGACGGCCGCTTCACCTATGCCCGGATCAGGTACACCCAGACCTGCTGCGTGTACAACGGCCAGTATCGCGATGTGAAGTGGGGCCACGATTACCCCCGCTCCGATTTCCATTTCCCCAAGCTCCTCGAGGAGCTGACCACGATGAAGGTCCGGACCGACTCGACCGCCATCGTGACCTTCGACGACCCCCAGCTGTTCCGGTATCCCTGGGCCTACTTCTGCGAGCCGGGCTACTGGATGCCGAGCGACAAGGAAGTCGAGGGGATGCGCAATTACCTCCTCAAGGGAGGGTTCCTCGTCATCGATGATTTTGTGGGGAATCACTGGTACAACTTCGAGGAGCAGATGCGGCGGGTGTTTCCCACCCTCCGCCCGATTCCGCTCGCCAAGGATCACCCGATCTTCGACTCGTTCTACCGGATCGAGTCGCTGGAGTTTCCCCATCCGAACTATCCCGGGATCACCGGCAAGTTCTACGGATTCTTCGAGGACAACGATCCCGCCAAGCGGATGCTGGCGATCGTGAACTACGACTACGATGTGAGCGAATACTGGGAGTACTCCGACGAAGGACTCTTCCCGGTGGACCTCACCAACACCGCGTACAAGCTGGGCATCAATTACATGATCTACACGCTTTCCCGCTGACCGAAAGGACGCCTCGTGACCGCCGTACCGACCCCAGCCGCGCTCGAATCCCGGGACGATCTCGCCCTCGCCGAAAGGCTCCACGGCGCCCGGGAGAGGATCCTCGCCGAGCTGCGCAAGATCATCGTAGGACAGGATGCCGTGATCGAGCAGGCCCTGGTGGCGCTCCTCGCCGGGGGCAACTGCCTCGTGGTCGGCGTGCCCGGGCTCGCCAAGACCCTGCTGATTCACTCGCTGGCGCGGGCGCTGGACCTGCGGTTCTCCCGGATCCAGTTCACCCCGGACCTGATGCCGTCGGATGTGACCGGGACCGACGTGATCCAGGACGACCCCGCCACCGGGAAGCGCCACCTTGTGTTCATGGCCGGTCCGATCTTCGCGAACGTGGTCCTGGCCGACGAAATCAACCGGACCCCGCCCAAGACCCAGGCGGCCCTCCTCGAGGCAATGCAGGAGCACCGGGTCACGGTGATGGGAAAGACCTATGAGCTCGAGCCGCCTTTCTTCGCCTTTGCGACCCAGAATCCGATCGAGCTGGAGGGAACCTATCCGCTCCCCGAGGCCCAACTCGACCGGTTCCTGTTCGAGGTGGTGATGACCTACTCGCCCGCCGACGAGGAAGTGGCGATCGTCCGGGCCACCACCCGGGCCGCGCCGGAGCCGATCCGTCCGGTGGTCTCCCGCGACGAAATCCTCGCCTACCAGGCCCTGGTGCGTAGGGTCCCGGTGGCCGATCCGGTGATCGAGTACGCGGTGCAGCTCGCCCGGATGAGCCGGCCAGTGGACAGCGGGTCCCCCGACTTCGTCCGGCAGTACATCGCCTACGGGACCAGTGTGCGGGCTCCCCAGGCCCTGATCCTGGGCGGCAAGGCGCGGGCCCTGCTCCAGGGCCGGGCCCACGTGAGCTTCGAGGACATCAAGGCCCTCGCCCCCGCCGTCTTCCGGCACCGGATTCTGCTCAACTTCCAGGCCCAGTCGGAGCGGGTCACCACCGACCAGCTGGTGGAGCGGCTCCTCGCCGCGGTTCCCACCCCGCGTTCCGGGTTAGGATGACCGTCACCGCGCCCGCCGCCATGCTCGATCCCGCGCTGCTCGCGCGGATCGGCGATCTCCCGCTCCTCGCGCGGACGGTGGTGGACGGGTTCATGCACGGGCTCCACCGGTCGCGCCGGGTCGGGCTCTCGCTCGATTTCGCCGAACACCGGGCCTACCAGCCGGGCGACGACATCCGGCGGATCGACTGGCGGGTGTACGGGCGCACCGATCGTCACTTCGTGAAGGAGTACGAGGCCGACACCAACGCGACCGTCATTTTCGCGCTGGATGCCTCCGCCTCGATGGATTTCGCGAGCGGGCCGATCACCAAGTTCCACTACGGCCGGGTGCTGACCGCGTCACTTGCCTGGCTCTCGCAACGGCAAGGCGACCGGATCGGCCTGGTCACCTTCTCCGAAGACCTGATCGACGTGGTGCCTCCCTCCACTCGGCACCTCCAGCTTCTCCTTCACACCCTGGGTCGGTCCCGGGCCGCGGGGGCGGGGCGTTTCGCCCCGATCCTCGAGCGCGCCGCCCGACTGATGAGCCGGGCCGGCATCGTGGTGGTGATTTCGGATTGCTATGAAGACCCCGCCCTGGTGCAGCACAGCGTCGGCGCGCTCCGGGGCCGGGGCCACGACGTGGTGCTGTTTCACGTCCACGACCCCGCCGAGCGCGACCTCCCGGGTGATGCCCCGATCACCTACGAGGACGCCGAGTCCGGTGAGCGGCTCCCCCTCCGACCCGAGGTGCTGCGACCGAAGTACCAGGCCGAGGTCGAAGCCCACCGTCGTGAGCTGGCCCGGCTGCTCGGGCAGGACCGGGTGGACTACGTCCCTCTGCTGACCACCCAGCCGCTCGACGTCGCGCTCCACGCATACCTCGAGAACCGGCTCGCGACGAGTCGAGTGCGCTGATGGGTCTCGGATTCCTGGTCCCGCTCTTCCTCGCCGGGCTCGCGGCGCTCGCGATCCCGGTGTTCATCCACCTGCGGCATCGGGAGTGGGAGCGCCCCCACCGGTTTCCCTCACTCATGTTTCTCCGGCGGATTCCGATTCGGACCGCCCGCCGGCGCCGGATCACCGACTGGTTGCTGCTCCTCCTCCGCGCCGCCGTGGTGGCTCTTCTGGTACTGGCCTTCGCGCGGCCGTTCTTCCGTCAGAACGCTGCGGCGATCGCGGCGGCCCGGGCCCGCGCCGTGGTGGTCCTGCTCGATCGCTCGCTCAGTATGGGGCATCGTGAAGTCTGGCCCCGGGCGCTCGACTCGGCCGCGGCCGTGGTGCGATCGCTGGGGCCGAACGACCGGGTGGCGGTGGTGCGTTTCGACGAGCAGACCGAGCTGGCCCAGGCCCTCACCACCGATCATGCTACCGCGCTCGCGGTGATTTCCGCGACGGTCCCCACCAGCCGGGGGACCCGGTATGCGGCGGGGCTCCGCGCCGCCCGTCAGGCTCTGATCGGCGCCGGCGACCCCGGAGAGATCGTCGTGGTCACCGACCTCCAGCGGAGCGGACTGGCCGGCCTGGCCGGAGTGGACCTTCCCGCCGGCACGCTGGTGCGCACCGCGTCGGTGGCCGCCCAGGACCGCGGGAACCTGTCGGTTCTCGGCGCCGATGTGCAGCGGCTTCCATCCGCTGCCCGATCCGAGCTGCTGGTGACCGCGCGAGTTCGGGCCAGGGATCTTCCGGGGGCCCGGAAAGCGCGGATCCTGCTGACCGTCGACGGCCGGGCCGCCGGTACCAAGGAAGCATCGGTGCCGGTCGACGGAGTGGTCACGGTGTCGTTCGATCCGATTCCCCTGTCGTCGGGACGGGCCCGGGCTGTGGTCAGTCTCGAGCCCGATGCCCTCGCCGCTGATGACACCCTGCGTCTGGTGATACCCGCTGAAGCTGGTCTCCGGGTTCTCATGGCAGGGGCCCGGGGCAGCAGTGGAGATGACATGCTGTTCGCCGAGCGCGCGTTAGGGATCGGCCGGGATCCGCGCTTCACCGTCGAGCGACGCCAGGTCATCGATCCTGCGGCGCTTCGCGGCGCGAGCGTCGTGCTGTGGTTCGACGCCAGTCCCCCGGAGACGGTGCTGGCGCCCTGGGTCCGCGAGGGAGGCGGGCTCATCATCGTGGCGGGCGCGAGACTTGGCGAGGGGAACAGTCTCCTCCCGGGAACCAGCGGCGGCATGGTCGAGCGTCTCGGCGATGGCGGTGGCTCTTTCGGAGAAGTGTCGGTGGATCATCCGATTTTTTCGCTGTTCAAGGAGGGCGGAACCGCGGTGCTCGGAGCCGCCCGGTTCCTCCGCTATCCCCGGATCGCGCCCGGGGAAGGGAGTCAGGTCCTGGCGCGCTTCGATGACGGCGCGCCTCTCCTCCTCGAGAAGAGCGTCGGCGAGGGTCGGGTTCTCCTGGTCGCCGCGCCCCTGGACAATCTGATGGGTGATTTCCCCCTTCAGCCCGCGTTCCTTCCCTTCATGCGCCGGCTGGCGATCTACGCGGCAGGGCACCGGGTGTCGCCCCTCTGGCGCACCACCGGCGAAACCGGCATCGTTCCAGGTGGGGTGCGGGAACCGGTGATCTCGACGCCGGGTGGTGAGCTGGTGCGTCCCGCTTCAGACTCCGCACCCTGTACGGTGATCCTGGAGGAAGCGGGGTTCTACCAGACCTATGAGAACCGAGCGGCGGGTGAACCGATCGAAGTCGTGGCGGTCAATCCGCCCAGCGCTGAATCGGACCTCACCCCGGCCGATCCGCGCGAGCTGTTGATCGGTGTCCGGCAGAGCGATTCCACCTCGGCGATCCCCCGGGAACGCCTGGCTGCGGCTGAGGAGGAATCGCGACAGGGAATCTGGCGGCTCCTGCTGGGGGCCGTCCTGGTGTTGCTGGTGCTGGAGGCGCTCGTCGCCAATCGTGGCTGGAGAGGCGCCGCTGCTGCGGTGCTTCCGGCCCCGCCCGAAAGGAAGTCGCCATGAGTGGATTGGATCTGGCCCTCCGCCAGGCAGTCGAGCGGCTGCGCCGCCGCCGGCTCAGCCGGGTACTGCTGGAAGGCGCGGTGAAAGTCGTGGCCGCGGTTTTTCTCGCGGTGCTTGCCGCGATTGCGGTGAGTGCTCTCCTCGGCTCGGGCTCGAACGCACTGGTCGTCGCCCGGGTTGTCGGGTACGTCCTCATCGCGGCGGCCCTGGTCCGGTACCTCGTGGTACCTCTGTTCGGGCGACCCGACGATCGAACCCTCGCCCTCTATATCGAGGAACGTGATCCCGAGCTTCGGCAGGCCCTGATCAGTGCGATCCACGAACTCGAGGTGCCCGAAGCGCAGCGGGAATCACCCGGCCTCGCGGCGGCGGTGGTGGAACGCGCCCTCGCCGAGATCCGGAAGCTCGAGTCCGGACCGGGGCTCGAACGGCCCCGGCTTCAGAAGGCGGGTGGCCTGCTCGCGGTGGGCCTCGCGATCGGTGCCGTGCTTGTGCTCGCTGGCCCGCGTGTGGTACGGGACGCCGCGAGAGTGCTCTTCGTTCCCTGGAGCGAGGCCGAGGCCGAGCCAGTGCTGGCGATCTCGGTCGCGCCGGGGAACGCCTCGGTCCCGAAAGGCGGGGCGGTTCAGGTGGAGGCCTCGCTCCGGGGCTTCCAATCCGACGGCGCCGAGCTGGTCATGCGGGCGGACACCGCCAGCGAATGGGTCCGGGTCCCGATGCAGCGCGATTCAACCGCGGGGACCTTCTCCGCGAGGGTCTTTGATCTGGTGCGGCCGACTGAGTACTTCGTCGAATCCGAGGGGGTGAAGTCTCCCGCGTACAAGCTGTCGGTCACCGACCTTCCCGCGGTCCAGAATCTTGCCCTGACGTTGCACTATCCCGCGTACACCAGGCTCGCTCCCGAGACGATGGATCCTGGTGGAGATGTCGCCGCGCTCACCGGAACGACGGTGCGCGTACGAAGCACCCTCACCCGCCCGGCGAAGGGCGCGTCGATCCGTCTGGACGACGGCTCGGTGATTCCCCTCGCGGCGGACTCGGCCGGCCGATGGAGCGGAGGCTTCCGGATCAGCAAGGACGGATTCTACCGGGTGGACCTGGTCGCCCTCGACGGGACCGAGGTGCCCGGGTCGGTGCAGTACGTGATCGAAGCTCTGGAAGACCACAAACCCACGGTCCGGATCGAGCAGCCGGGGCGGGACACCAAGGTGACCTCGGTGGAGGAAGTCACCATCGCGCTGGCCGCTTCGGATGACTACGGGGTGACCGGGCTCGAGCTGTTGTACTCGGTGAACGGCGGCCCGGAACAGCGGGTGGTGGTGTCGGATTCGGGCCGGAACGCGACCTCGGATCTCCGCGCGGCGCACACCCTCTTCCTGGAGGAGATGAACCTCAAGGCCGGCGACCTGATCTCCTATCACGCGAACGCGAAGGATGGGGCGGGGAATACCGGCTCGAGCGACATCTATTTTCTGGAGGTTCGCCCCTATGGGCGCGACTACCGCCAGGCGGAATCGGGTGGTGGCGGGGGCGGTGGAGGCGGTGCCGATTCTCCCGAAGGGCTCTCGGCGCGCCAACGCGACGTGATCGCGGGAACCTTCAACTGGCTCCGCGACAGCGCCACGACCGTCGACAAGCAGCGCAAGGAAGATCTGACCACGCTCGCCATCAGCCAGGGCCGGCTCAAGCAGGACGTGCAGGGACTGGTGCGCCGCCTGGTGGAGCGCAACGTGGCGTCGCGGGATACCAACTTCGCGAAGATCAAGGACGAGCTCGACGCCGCCGGAAAGGAAATGCAGACGGCGGAGGAGCAGCTCGGCACCGGGAAGGCAAGCGAGGCGCTTCCCGCGGAGCAGAAGGCGCTCCAGCATGTGCAGCGCGCCGAAGCGGTGTACCGCGATGTCCAGGTTCAGCTCGGCGGGGGCGGTGGTGGAGGTGGTGGGGGCGCCCAGCAGTCCCGGGCCGAGGATCTGGCCGACCTTTTCGAGCTGGAGAACGACAAGCTCCAGAACCAGTACGAGCAGGTTCAGCGGGAGCGGTCGCAGGCGGCCCAGCAGGAAGTGGACGAAATCGCGGAGCGGCTCCGGCAGCTCGCCGCCCGGCAGCAGCAGGAGAACGAGCGGATGCAGCGGGCCGCCGACGCGATGCGGAACCGGGCCGGGCAGCAGGGTGGTGGCGGTGGTGGTGGCGGGGGCGGTCAGCGCGACCTGGCTCGGCAGGCTGAAGAGGAGGCCCGCCGCCTCGAGCGGCTTGCCCGGGAACAGAACAATCCCCAGCTTGCCGAGACCGCGCGCCAGCTTCGGGACGCTGCCGACGCCATGCGCCGGGCGGGGAGCGATGCGTCCGGGTCCGCTGCCCAGGGCGGGAACGCGCTGGACCGGCTCCGCCGGGCCACCAAGGATCTGGAGAATTCCCGGAACAGCGGGCTGGCGGACCAGATGCGGGATCTGGAGCGACGGGCGCAGGACCTCGCCCAGCGGCAGCAGGAGATCGCCGACCAGGTTCGCGGGCTAGGGAGCGCTTCGCAGACGGAACGGAACGATCGGCTCCAGCGGCTGGACGAGCGGAAGGACGGCCTTGCGGCCGAGGTGGACCGGCTCCAGTCGGACGCGGAGCGGGCCGCGCGGGAAGGGCGGCGGGAACAGCCGGGCGCGGCCAATCGTGCGGGTCAGGCGGCGGAGCAGCTCCAGACCGGCCGGATCCGGGATCGCATCGTGTACTCCAAGGGGGTGATGCGGGGCAATTCGCCCGATTACGCCAACCAGTTCGAGGGCCAGATCACCCAAGGCCTGAAGGACGCGGCGGACCGTCTCCGCGAAGCGGTCGGCGCGATGGGCGAATCGACCGATGACAAGCGGGACCGGGCCCTG
>Ga0075301_1000119_pt1 | contig 12872 bp, 11 predicted proteins | sample Browns_TuleA_D1_FD_120053 | JGI IMG/M metagenome (GOLD analysis project Ga0075301, IMG submission 120053) | Natural and restored wetland microbial communities from the San Francisco Bay, California, USA, that impact long-term carbon... | ecosystem: Environmental > Terrestrial > Soil > Wetlands ... | reverse complement strand
TGAGCGCCTCGATGCGGCTGCGGTTGGGCTCTATCCCCACCGCGCAGTGCTCGTTGAAGTTCTCGCACGCATGGGCGATCAGCTTCGCGCTGTGCAGGAAGTTGCGGATCACCAGCGGCCGGAACACGTTCAGTTCGAAATTGCCGGAGGCGCCCCCGAGGTTGACCGCGACATCGTTGCCGAAAACCTGGCAGCACGCCATGGTCATCGACTCGGACTGGGTCGGGTTGACCTTGCCCGGCATGATCGAGCTGCCCGGCTCGTTCTCCGGTATGACGAGCTCGCCGATGCCGCTCCGCGGCCCCGAGGCAAGCCAGCGCACGTCGTTGGCGATCTTCATGAGGCTCGCCGCGAGCGTCTTAAGGGCGCCGTGCGCGTGCACCACGCCGTCACAGGATGCGAGCGCCTCGAACTTGTTGGGCGCCGTGACGAACGGCAGTCGCGTCAGCCGCGCGATCTCCGCCGCCACCTTCTCCGCGAATTGCGGGTGGGCATTCAGCCCGGTGCCGACCGCGGTGCCGCCGAGCGCGAGCTCGCACAGATGGGGCAACGCGGCCTCGACGTGCGCGAGCCCGTGATCGAGCTGCGACACGTAACCCGAAAATTCCTGGCCGAGCGTCAACGGCGTCGCGTCCTGCAGGTGGGTGCGCCCGATCTTCACGATTCCCGCGAACGCCTTCGCCTTGCGTTCGAGCGTGCCACGCAGCTTCCCCACGGCGGGCTTCAGGTCCCGCTCGAGCGCGATCATTGCGGCGACATGCATCGCCGTGGGAAAGGTGTCGTTGGAGGACTGCCCCTTGTTGACGTCGTCGTTGGGGTGAACGAGGCGCTTCTCCCCGCGGCTGCCGCCGAGAATTTCCGAAGCGCGATTGGCGAGCACCTCGTTCACGTTCATGTTGGTCTGGGTGCCCGACCCGGTCTGCCACACCACCAGCGGAAAGTGATCGTCGAAGCGGCCGCGCAGCGCCTCATCGGCCGCTTTCACGATGGCCTCGCTTTTTTTCCGGTCAAGCGCGCCCAGTGCCATGTTGACGATAGCCGCGGCCTTCTTGACAAGAACCTGCGCGCGCACGACTTCGAGCGGCATTGTCTCGCCGGGGAAATGGAAGTGATGAAGACTTCTCTGCGTCTGCGCGCCCCACAGGCGATCGGCGGGCACTGCCACCTGCCCCATCGTGTCGCGCTCGATGCGGACGTTCTTCGCCATACGATCCTCCCATTCCGTGCGATCAGAAACCGGGGCCGCGCTACGCGGCCCCTGTCCCGTCATTACTCACCCGTCAGTCATCACACATCTCAAAGCAGCGCGCGCTGCTCGCCGCGCTGCGCGGACGCGTCCACAACGGTAAGCGCAGTCATGTTGACGATTCGGCGCACCGTCGCGGAGGGGGTGATGATGTGAACAGGGCGCGAGACGCCGAGCAGGATCGGCCCCACCGTAATACCGTCCCCGGCAGCGGTCTTCAGCAGGTTGAACGAGATATTTGCCGCGTCGAGCGTCGGCATCACCAGCAGGTTCGCCGCCCCCTTCAGGCGCGCGTCGGGAAAGACGCGCTCGCGGATGTCCTCCGACAACGCGGCATCGCCCTGCATTTCACCCTCGATCTCGAGCTCCGGATCGAGTTCCTGGATCAAGGCGAGCGCGGATCGCATCTTGACCGCGGTTGGCGTGCTGGTCGCACCGAAGCTCGAGTGTGACAGGAGCGCGGCCTTGGGGACGATGCCGAAACGCCGGATCTCCTCGGCCGCGAGCAATGTCATTTCCGCGATCTGCTCCGCGCTGGGATCATAGTTCACGTAAGTGTCGCAGATAAACACGGTGCGGTTTGGAAGCAGGAGCGCGTTCATCGCGGCATAGTTCTTCACGCCCGGCCGCAGCCCGATCACGTGATCGACGAAACGCAGGTGACTGTCGTAGCGCCCGATGACCCCGCACAGCATGGCGTCCGCAGCGCCCATATGCACCAGCATCGCACCGATCAGCGTGTAGCGCCGGCGCATCTCGAGCCGCGCGATCTGGGGCGTCACGCCGCGGCGTTTCGCGAGCTTGTGGTATTCCGTCGAGTATTCCCGGTAGCGCGGGTCGTCGTTGGGGTCAACGAGGTCGAAGTCCACATCCATCCTGAGCCTCAAGCCCAGGCGGACGATTCGCGTCTTGACAACTTCCCGGCGGCCGATGAGCGTCGGGCGCGCGATGCCATCGTCGACGACGGCCTGCGCTGCGCGCAATACGCGCTCGTCCTCACCCTCCGCGTAGACCACGCGTTTGGGCGCGGCCTTTCCGGCCTTCGCGGCATCGAACACCGGCTTCATGATCAGGCCTGACTGGTATACGAACTGGTTCAGGCGATCGCTGTAGGCATCGAAATCGGTGATCGGGCGCGTCGCGACTCCACCCTCCATGGCGGCGCGCGCGACGGCCGGCGCGATCTTGCCGATCAGGCGCGGGTCGAACGGCCGCGGTATCAGATACTCCGGCCCAAACGAGAGGTTCTGCTCGCCGTAGGCCATGGCGACGATGTCCGACTGCTCGGCCTGCGCGAGATCGGCGATGGCCTTGACGGCCGCGAGCTCCATTTCGCGCGTGATGGAGGTCGCCCCCACGTCGAGCGCGCCGCGAAAGATGAAGGGAAAACACAGCACATTGTTGACCTGGTTGGGGTAGTCCGAGCGGCCAGTCGCGATCACGGCGTCGGGCTTCACCCGCTTTGCCTCTTCCGGAAGGATTTCCGGATCAGGATTGGCGAGCGCCAGGATCAGCGGCCGGGCGGCCATGCGCTTCACCATCTCGGGCTTCAGGACGCCGCCGGCCGACAGCCCCAGAAACACGTCGGCTCCGTCGATAACCTCGGCGAGCGAGCGCGCCCTGGTTTCGATGGCGAAACGCTCCTTTTCCGGGTCCATCTCTTCCTTGCGCCCCTTGTAGACCACGCCCTTGATGTCGGTCACGACGATGTTCGAGCGCGGCAGCCCCATGTCCATCAGAAGTTTCAGGCAGGCGAGCGCCGCCGCCCCGGCACCGGAGACCACCAGCTTTACGTCCTTGATTTTCTTGCCGACCGCCTTTAACCCGTTCTGGAATGCGGCGCCGACGATGATCGCGGTGCCATGCTGGTCGTCGTGGAATACCGGGATCTTCATCCGCGCCCGCAGTTTCTGCTCCACGATGAAGCACTCCGGCGCCTTGATGTCCTCCAGATTGATGCCTCCGAAGGTGGGCTCGAGGCTGGCGATGATGTCAACCAGCCGGTTTGGGTCGCGCTCGTCGATCTCGATATCGAAGACATCTATGCCGGCGAACTTCTTGAAAAGTACCGCTTTTCCTTCCATGACGGGCTTCGCGGCGAGCGGACCGATCGCGCCAAGCCCCAGCACGGCCGTGCCGTTGGTGATCACCGCGACCAGGTTACCGCGCGCCGTCAGATTGCGCGCTTCGGAAGGATCGGCCACGATCTCCTGGCAGGCAATCGCGACGCCAGGCGTGTAGGCGAGCGCGAGATCGCGCTGGTTGACGAGTCCCTTGGTGGGCGTTACCGAAATCTTGCCGGGTCTCGGCAGTCGGTGATAATCGAGCGCCGCCTTGCGCAGTGGATCGTCCATGCAGAAGTCCGAAAAGGGCGCGTGTTGAACGGCACGCGCGTGTCCGTTCCAACACGTGCAGTTAAAAAGCGGCGATTCGGGAACGGGAGCCGCGGCTCCCGTTCCCGAGCGTCCGGCTTTAACGGAAATTATAGCGTGTTCGCCCCGCGCCTCCATTGCGCGCGCGCGGCTATGATATGTTGTGCCGTCCCAGCACTGCCGGATGCCCATGGCCGACCTACCTCATTCCCCGCGCGCGGAACTCTATCCGGAGATCGATCCCTACAGCGCCGGAACGCTGAAGCTGGACGGCATTCACACCATGTACTGGGAGCAATCGGGCAATCCGGAGGGCGCGCCGGTGCTGTTCCTGCACGGCGGTCCTGGCGCGGGCGCCTCTCCCGCCCACCGGCGCTTCTTTGACCCCGCCCACTACCGCGTCGTCATCTTCGACCAGCGCGGCGCCGGACGCTCCACCCCTCTCGGCGAGCTGCGCGACAACACGACGCCACACCTCATCGCCGATATCGAACGGCTGCGGGCGCACCTGGGAATCGACCGTTGGCTGGTCTTTGGAGGCTCGTGGGGCAGCACGCTCGCGCTCGCCTACGGAGAAGCACACCCGGATCGCTGCACGGGGTTCATCCTGCGTGGCGTGTTCCTCTGCCGCAGGAGCGAGATCGAGTGGTTTCTGTACGGCTTGAGGAACCTGTACCCGGAGGCGTGGCGGGCGTTCACCGGGCTCGTGTCCGAAGACGAGCGTGGCGATCTTCTCGCCGCTTATTACCGACGGCTGACCGATCCGGACGCGCGCGTGCATCTGCCTGCTGCGCGCGCCTGGAGCACCTACGAAGGCGCTTGTTCGACGCTGTTGCCAAGCCCCGAGACAGTTGCCTATTTCGCCGGCGACGGGGTGGCGCTGGGGCTCGCGCGAATCGAGGCGCATTACTTCAGCCACGACATCTTCCTGCCGCGGAACTCGCTGCTTGCGAACGCGCAGCGGCTGCGCCACCTCCCCTGCGTGATCGTGCAAGGGCGCTTTGACGCCGTGTGCCCGATCGTCACTGCGGACGAGTTGCACCGGGCCTGGCCCGAAGCCGACTACGTCGTAGTACCCGACGCCGGGCATTCCGCCTGGGAGCCCGGCATCAGCGCCGAGCTGGTGAAAGCGACGGAGAGAATGAAGGCGCGACGCTGAGCGACATGCATTGCGCGAGTCGCAATGGCGAATGGCGAATGCGAATGGCGGAAGCCTGAAATGAAAAGGCCGCGCAGCGCGCGGCCTCGTCACTGCATCACTACGGCATCTGCGGCCTCTGAAAAGCCATCGGCAAGTATCCGGCGATACCGGCCGCTTGCCCGCAGCCTCCGAACGGTCTGTGGCAAGAATCCTATTCCCGGAGTATCGGCTGCCTTGCGCACTTGCGCGGTCGCATTTCCGAAAAATTCGGGGCCCCTGCTCCGCCCTACGGTAGCAATACCGTCGATCCCGTAGTCTTGCGGGACTCGAGATCCTGCTGCGCCTTTGGCGCATCGCGCAGGGGATAGGTCTGGTTGACATGGATCTTCACCTTGCCGCTCTTCACCACGGCGAACAGCTCGGCCGCCGACTTCACCAGGTCTTCGCGCGAGGCGGTATAGGTGTTCAGTGTCGGGCGCGTCAGAAACAGCGAGCCTTTCGCAGCGAGCACCCCCGGGTTGAACTGCGTCACTGCGCCCGATGCGTTGCCGAAGCTCGCCAGCAGGCCGAGCGGCGCCAGGCAGTCGAGCGAATCCATGAAAGTGTCCTTGCCGACGCCGTCGTACACCACCGGCACGCCCTTGCCCTTGGTGATTTCCTTCACGCGCTCGACGAATTTCTCGCGCGAGGTGACGATGACGTGCTTGCACCCCGCCTTCTTCGCCAAGGCAACTTTCTCGTCGCTACCGACGGTGCCAATCACGGTAGCGCCGAGCGCTTTCACCCACTGGCACAGGATCTGGCCAACGCCGCCGGCAGCCGCGTGCATGAGGATGGTGTCGCCTTTTTTGACGCGGTAAGTGCGGCGGATGAGATACTGCGTCGTCATGCCCTTCAGCATCATCGCGGCGGCTGTCTTGTCGTCGATGCCGGCGGGAATCTTCACCAGGCGCGCCGCCGGGCGCAACAGGACCTCGGCATAGGCGCCGATTGGACTCGAATACGCCACGCGGTCGCCAACCTTGAATTCCTTGACCTTGGGACCGACCGCCTCCACCACGCCGGCGCCCTCCGAGCCCGGCGTAAACGGCAACGGCATCGGGTACAAGCCGCTTCTCTGGTAGGTATCCACGAAGTTGAGCCCGACCGCGGTATTGCGCACCCGCACCTGGCCCTCCCCGGGTTGGCCGACCTGGACCTCTTCCCAGCGCAGTTTCTCCGGCCCACCGTGCTCGTGAACACGCATTGCGTATGGCATCGTTATCTCCTCTTACCGGATTTCAGAGCGGGTGATTAAACCATATTTCCGCACGCCGCAGAAAGTCTCCGGCAAATTGCCGGCGCGCCGCTTTCAGCGCAGGAACACAGAATTTACCGAGCGCAGGGGACGGCATTCTCTTTCGCGTCCCATGAGCCTCCGTGGTTCATTTTTTAGCGCGCTCGCAGCACTCCCGATGCCCGCCTTACGTCGCGCGATTTCACCCAGAAAATCGCACCGAAGCGCCCTTTGCCGGCGGCAACGGCGTCCATCGCCACCATGTTGATGCCGGCCCGGGCGAGCTTGCTGCAAATCCCGGCGATCGCGCCGGCCTTGTCGCTGCCCTGGGCGAGGAACACGGTTTTCCTCTTGCTCATTTTCATGCCGAGCTCGCGCGCGGCGCGCGTGAATTTGGAGGCGTCGTAGGGGATGAAATCCACCTGGGCGCGTCCGGCATGGGGAAACCCGGTAAACGCAAGCAAATTGACCTTGTGCGCCGCCAGCGCGTTGAGCAGCCTTGCGCCCTGTCCGGAGCGGTTGGGAGTTTTCATGCTGTAGTAAGCGGTTCTGCGGACCGTGGTTGCCATATCTGCCTCCTCTGGAAAGGCGCACCGCGAACGCCGCCGGTCGATCGGCAGATCCCTGTCCGGCTCGAACCGGCGGATTTAATCCGGCGCGGGGCGTCCGGATTGAGAACCAACTATACGCTGGCCCGCGCGAGCGCACACTTGCGGCGCCAGCCCCGCGGCATTAGCATCGCTTCACTCATTGGAGGAAAATGCCATGGATTTACCCGGAGCCAAACGTGTTTCCGTCACCCCGACCGGCTCCGCCCTCGGCGCGGACATCGCCGGGGTGGACCTGTCCCGGCCGCTGGATAACGATACCTTCAAAGCCGTCGAGTCCGCCTGGCACCAGCATCTGATTCTGCGGTTTCGTGACCAGAACCTGGACGATCCCGGCCTGCTGGCTTTCGCCCGCCGTTTCGGCGAACTCGACAGCGCGCCGGTTCACGCCGTCGCCGACTCCGATCACGATCCCTATCCCGAGATCACCGTGATGTCCAACATCAAGGTGGACGGCAAGCCGATCGGCAATCTCGGCCACTATGAGGCCGAGTGGCATACCGACATGTCGTACAACGAGAAAACGCCGATCGGGAGCCTGCTCTACGCGCTCGAGGTACCGCCGGAAGGCGGGGATACCGGCTTTTCCAACATGTACCTCGCGTACGAAACGCTGCCCGCGGAATTGAAACGGGCTGTTGCCGGAAAATCCTGCAAGCACGATTCAAGCCGCACCAGCGTGGGCGACCTGCGCAAGGGCTTCAAGGACGTGACCGACCCGCGCGAGGCGCCCGGCGCCGTGCATCCCATCATCCGCACTCATCCCGCGACGCGCAGAAACGCCCTGTTCCTGGGGCGCCGACGCAATGGTTACATCGTGGGGCTGCCGCTCGATGAGAGTGAAGATCTGCTGAACCGCCTGTGGCAGCATGCCAGCAAGCCGCAGTTCGCCTGGTACCAGAAATGGAAGGTCGGCGATCTGATCATGTGGGATAACCGCTCCGCGATGCATCGAAGAGACGCATTCGATCCGGAGTCCAGAAGACTGATGCACCGGACGCAGATCAAGGGCGACAGGCCGTTTTTTGATCCAGCTACGCTCGCCGCCTAGCGCGGCGCACCGACTGGGCGGCCGGGCAGTTTGCCGGCCGTTTCCGACTCTATTCCCGGCGCTGTTGCGGCCTTGTAGCCGCGGCGATCGATTCGAGCGCCGCCTTTTGCATCTCCAGCGTCTTGACGGTCATCTGCACGAAGCCGACGTTCATGGTGAGCCACGTCTCGACCGCTTTCAGTTCCGCAATCTTCTTCTCGACTTCCTCGACGTTGACCGTGGGCATGGTCATGCCCGGCATGGGGAACGACATCGGGTTCCACATCCTCTGCATGAACTCGAGCCAGTCTTTGGGCAGTTGCGCTTCCTGTGCCATATCATCTCCTGGGCAGTGGCCCCTGACCCTTCTATTATAGGGTTGGAGCGGACGGTATTGCCGCCGCCGCAACCTTGCGCGCGCCATCGGACGACTGTGTTGCCGTTCAATTCGCGCGGGTGACGGCTTCCCTGCGGAGCACATAGTGAAATTTCTGAAAGCGGTGCGGCTCGACGATTCCGACGCCCGTATCCTCGGGGTATCCGGAGGCGCGGCCGGGGACGGCGAGTGGGTCGTGACGGGCGGCTATGCAGTCTGCGCACTGGCGCAGGGACACCGCGAGCCTGGCTGCCGCTGCGCTTCGACATTCATTGCCGCCGGATCACGCCGCCGTTGCTCCGTCGCCGAGGTAGCCGATATTGACGAAGCGGCATACGAGCAGGTTAAGCAGGAGCTGGCGCGGCACTTTTTCGAGGAGCTGGGGGCGCCGACTCCCGCTTCGGCGCATGCGGCTGCGGAAGACGAGTGCGCTTACACTGCCGACCTGGCCAGCGGATTTCCCGCCGATGTGTGGATAACCGTCCGGCGCGAGCCGACCGAGGATGGCTTGGGCGAGCGCTATTCAGTGTTCAAGCGGTTAATGATTGGCTCACACAAACTCTGATATAGCGCAATTTGCTGATCGCGATTCGCCTATCGGCCCATCTCCCCGCCGGGGCAAGGAAATCCGCCGCCTGACCTACCCACGAGTCGCGAGTTACGCCCTATCACTTAATAGTTCAACTCGAATCGCTACGCCCGAGCTGACCTTCTTCAACCCCCGCGGGTCACCCTCAATATTGCCCAGCACATTGCACCGGGTGACCAGGCGGCTTTCCTTCCCCTTGGACGCGGGAGTCGGCCCAAAGGGGAGCGCGAGCGAATGGCCTTCCACCCAGAAGCAGACTGCGCCCGGCTCGACGACCTGCTGCGCGTCGGCTTCCATCTGCAGATCCAGCGGCAGCTCAAAATAAACTTCGTCGCCCCAGGTATTTGCCCTCGCCTCGCAAGGCAAGATCGCAAGTAATTGATTTACCGAGGGAGTTTCTCTCAAGTTAGCAATCACTTCACCGCCGTTCCAAGCGATGCGGATTCTTGCCACGAGAGAGACTCCGCTCAGTCGAGCGGCAGAATGGAAACTTGGCTGCGGGCGGAAGCGGTCCTGACTACGGACGCAGTCTGGGCTCGGGCCGACGTCTGCGAGAGCGCCTGTTGCAGGCGGGACTGCTCGTTCAGTACCTTGTTGGAATACTGGTCTTCGGTGTCACCCAGCGCGCCGTTGTACATCTGGAGTGCACTGCCGAGATTGCCGGTCAAGCGGAGGTAATCCTTCAAAATCTTCGCGCCTACCTGAATATTGGCGGCCGGGTCATAAACCGCCCTTTCGCCGCCGAATTCCTCCAGCTTGTCGGTGTGGTACTTGGGGATGATCTGCATCAGCCCTTTGGCGCCGGCAACGCTTTCCGCAATCGGGTTGAATCGGGATTCGACAGCAATCACGGCAATAATCAGCAGCGGGTCGAGTTGGAGCTGGTGGCCGGCCCGATACGCCACACGGACCAGATCGTAAGCGACTTCCTGGGATACCAAATAGCGCCTGGCCACGAATTCGGATAGAGCCCGATAGCGGCCTTCTTCGGCCGCGTTACGCGCAACCACTTGGCGTTCCGGCTGCAAACGGGTACCCGCCTGGGACTCTGCGGGCTTCTGCAGGGATTCGCCGAAGAGGTATTCGCTGTACTGGCTCTCGACGATAAGTCCGAACGCCGCAACGCTCGCGCAGAGAGCCACGATGGAAACAATTCGGCGCGGCCAATGGGCCAGCCGACCAAGTCGGATACCCTGTAAGCCTCCCGGGCTGAGCTTGCCGATACGCACGATGACCGCCTTTCCCTTGCTCCGGCACTTCAGTTGCGCCGGCCAAGTACAGGTTCGCCGCGGCAGCAACACCCCTCGTCTTAGAACAGGTCCAGGTCCAGTAACAACCACTATAAGTTGTAGGGCTAGTTAGGAAACTGGCTAATTCTAGTGGCAGGCGACAGTGCCCGCAACGATTCTGTCACGCGATGCGCCCACCGGACTCCAATTGCCCTAGCAATATTGCGTCGCAATATGCACAATAGTACCTTAGAATAACTTTAATGTCAAATACTTATAATAATTGTATCATTTATTTGCTGCGTCGCGACAAGTTAGATAGGCGAATTCGAGCCAATTGGACAGGATCTCGCAACCGGGGTTCCAATTGACTTCATTTTTTCTTTAATTATTAAATACTTAATAAATTATCTCGGGTCATGGTCGAATGCGAGGCCCGGCCGCTGAACCCGGGTGTCGGAGTAGCCAGGAACCGAGCGCTTCCTGGTACCTCTCTAGCGCTTGGTAATAGCGATCGAATACGCAGGGTTCGCAGCCGCCTCCGCAACACTCCTCCGGGGTAGGCTCCCGGGGGGGTAGCGGGCGGGGATCGTCCGAGGCGTCCGACTCGCTCATCGGACTAGCGCAAACTCGGCGGCAAGGGGTGGCTGGGGAAGCGGCGCTTGAACTCAGCCAGTAGCCCGTCAGACTCTGCCTGGCGGCCTTCGCGCCTCAAGTCTTCAATCGTCTCCAGCCATTTCTCCGGCGGCTTCGACCCCAGTTCCTTCACCAGTGCTGCAACGCGAGCAAGATCCAGCGGGAGCTCGTCATGCAGGGCACGCGCATCGAGCCTGGAATTCGACTTTCCGGCGGGTACGGGGGCCGGCGGAGGCTGCACCTCGCTTATGGAGTCTGCGGCTTCACTGGTTTTAGCCCTGTCCCTCTGAATCTTGCCCAGAACCGTTCCGGTGCCAGCTGCTATCCCATGCGACCGAGCGGAAAGTCCTGCCTCGGTCTCGCCAGCCCTGCTGTCAGGCGGAGACGCGCTCGCTCCCGCTGCCTGTTCGGCGGATGGGGCAGGGCGCCGCTCCCGCTCGGCTGGCGCGGCCTGAAACGGCTGTGGCGGGGAAGCGGCGGATCGTGGAGGTACCGCCGGCCGTTCCGAGGCGGTAGGTTGTGCCCTCCGCGCCCGCGTTTCGCGCGGTGCGGTTTCCTCCGCAAATTTGGAAGTAGCCGCAGCGCCGGGCGCTGCGTCATTCCTTGCCGCCGGTATCGTGGCCGGCGGGGTTACAACATCGGGCGCCGGTGCCGGCAGAGCGGAGACGGATTTCTCAGGCTTCGAATACCGATCCGTGGCGGGGGACCGCTCCAGCTGACCGCCGCCCTCCTCCCGCACCAGCGTGACCAGGCTCGCGCTCAATACGACCACAGCGGCAATGGACACCGGAACACGCCAGGCGCGCAATCGTGTAGGCACTGCGCGCGGCCCGGCGTGGACCTCGCGGCGTGCGCTCGCGTGAATCGCAGCGTCGAGTCGCGCCGGCGGCTCCTCTCGCGCGGCGCTCCGGTACAGGCGTTCGAGACGGGGATCGCGATCTGCGTCTCCGGGTGCGCTGTAGTCGTTCTGTCCGCTCGCATTCATTCCCGCATTCCCTGCCTCAATTTCGCCAAGGCGTAGCGCAGCCGGCTTTTCGCCGTCTCGCGGCTGGCCCCCGTCGCCTGCGCGATCTCCTCTACGCTCAGGCCGCCTTCCTGTTGCAGCAGGAAAGCCTCTCGCTGCGCCTCGGGCAGCGCAGCGATCAACGTCATCAGGCGTTCTGCCTGCCTCTTTGCATCGAGCGCATCATCCGCCGGCCGTTGGCTCTCGTCCGCCGGCTCCGCCGGCGCCTCGCCAGATTCCTCGTCAAGAGAGATTGTGGCGACGGGGCGGCTTTTGCGGTAATGGTCGATGAACCGGTTGTGCGCAAGCCGATAGAGGTAAGTCGTGAACTTGGCCTGGACCGTGTAGCCGGCCCTCACCCGGACGAGGCTCATCCACACGTCCTGGAACAGCTCCTCGGCCACCGGCGCCTCGCGGCACAGCCGCAGGAGGTAGCGATAGACGCCGCCCCTATGGCGCGCGTAGAGCGCGTCAAACGCGCCCGCGTCGCCGTCGCGATAGCAGAGCATGAGCTCTTCATCGCTGCTCTCCGCGCTCCATACCATTTCTGTCGAGTATACCGCCGCGTATCGCCCGGCCAGGAAGACCCTGGGAAGCGGTACGTGCGGCGAAAGCCACACCGCGCCATTGACCGTAGTAGACGGCTTTCTTCTCCCGGCTCCCGCCTTGCCGAGTCAGCGCGGGTCAGGCACGAACTGCCCCGGAAATGGCGTCGGTCGAGCCAGCTGCGGCGCCCGGATCACGCCCAAAGCCACAAGGTTACTGTAGGTGTCGTAATGAATCGCAATGACTTCCTCCGGGCTTGCCGTCGCACGCTCGAAGCTGGTGTAAGTGACGCGCGAAGTCTCGCTGCGCCCGTGGCCAGTGCCGAGCGAAGGCGCCCATTGAGCAGAGGGCCCATGGCGGCGCGCGCGCGCCACGCTGTCGGCAGCGCTCTCGGCCGAGCGGGCGCTGCCGGACGCCGAGCCATACATCGAATCCGGTGAAGCCGGATACGGGCCGTCGTCGCGCGCGCCAGAGGAGGGCGCCTCGCGAGGCGGCGACTGGTCGATGCTTGCTTCCGGCTCCGCCTTCTTCCGGAATATCGCTACCCCGATCACCCCGACATTCTGCGGCCGCCCGGTGCGCGCGGCGTACGAGTTCTGGTGCTCGGTGAAAAAGAACGCGGCTATACGCTCGAGGCTCTTGCGCCAGCCGCGGATGTTGAATCCCTGGCCCGGCGCCAGGACGTAGCCGCTCTGGTTCCAACTGGCCGTCTCGCCGGAAACCGCGTTGACGCCATCGACAGACACGACCGCCAGGATGTCGGTGCCGGTGTGGTTACGCACGCGCACCTGATATTCGTTGCCGGGCATGCCGACGACGT
>Ga0075301_1000117_pt1 | contig 12923 bp, 15 predicted proteins | sample Browns_TuleA_D1_FD_120053 | JGI IMG/M metagenome (GOLD analysis project Ga0075301, IMG submission 120053) | Natural and restored wetland microbial communities from the San Francisco Bay, California, USA, that impact long-term carbon... | ecosystem: Environmental > Terrestrial > Soil > Wetlands ... | reverse complement strand
TCTATATAGACACAATACACTCTATAGGCTTCACGTAATATACTGTCATCTTACTGTTAAATCATAATTTAGGCTGTTAATTATGTTAAAAAGAGATTTTAGCAAATCAAGAGGAAGGGGACCTCTTTCTGATAAAATATTTAAAATTGCAGCAACTGTTGCCGGTGCATATGTTCTTGTTGTAGTTCTTTTGATGGTCGTTCAGTTAGGTTGGGAATCAGGACCTATCTGGCAAGAGGAAGGACTTGGATTCATTTGGGGTACCGATTGGAATGCTGTTGATGGAAGAGAATCCTTTGGAGCATTTCCTTACATCATTGGTACCTTAGTTACAGCTGCAATTGCAATGTCAATTGGTGTACCACTAAGTATTGGGATTGCAATGTTTGTATTGACGGCACCAAAGAGAATAGGGGACCCTCTCGGCTACTTGGTTGAATTACTTGCTGCAGTTCCAAGTGTTGTATTTGGATTATGGGGCCTGTTGGTTTTTAGAATTTACTTTAAAGATCTTATTGAACAACCACTTCATACAGCCTTTGGTGATTCTATTTTTCTTTTTTCAGGTTCACCATTTGGTTTAGACGTACTATCTGCAAGTATTATTCTTGCAATTATGATCATTCCTACAATTTCAGCAGTATCAAGAGATGTTATGTTAGCAGTCCCTCAACAACAAAAGGAAGCTGCGTATATGTTAGGTTCTACAACATGGGAAATGTTCAGACTAGCAGTTTTTCCATATTCAAAAGCTGGATTGATTGGTGCTTCTATTTTGGGTCTTGGAAGAGCAATTGGAGAAACAATGGCAGTAACAATGATGATTGGAAATGCTACTGGTTTAGCAGCTATACCACAATCACTATTTTCTACAAGTGCAACCATGCCAAGTATAATTGCTAATGAATTCATTGAAGCATCACCGGTGTCACTGCATATGCCAGCACTCCTTGGTGTTGCACTAGTGTTGTTACTTGTTTCAATGTCAATTAACGTTGTAGCTCATTTTCTTGTAATCAGAATGCTAAAAATTAAAGAAGGTGCAATTAATAATTGAGTAATATTATTCAAAATAAACAAGAAAAACGAGCAGAATATCGTGCAATGTTTAGGTCTAATGTAAAAAATAGATTATTGGTTGATAAAATAATGATGGGAGTAGTATTTGCTTGTGTTCTTATTGCAATTACTCCATTATTATGGATATTAGGTACGTTATTTTATGGAGGAGCTGAGGCTCTAAGCTGGGAATTTCTTACTGGAGAACCGGGAGCAATAGGCGAAGGAATTCCCCCTGCTATAGGACCAGCAATTCAAGGAACGTTAATTATTATTGGCTTATCCTCCATCGTTGGAATTCCAATTGGAGTAATGAGTGGAATCTATCTTGCAGAGTTTGGAGGAAATTGGTTTTCGAAACAAATTAGATTTTTTACGGATGTATTTATGGAATTTCCTTCTATAGTTTTAGGAGTATTTGCATTTCTGTTAATTGTTTTATTTTTAGGACATTTTTCAGTTTGGGCAGGAGCTTTTGCATTATCATTAATTATGTTTCCAATTATTGCACGGGCTACTGAAGAATCTCTAAAAATGGTTCCATGGAGCATTAGAGAAGCTGGTGCAGCTCTTGGATTAAGAAAATGGATTGTAACATTGCGTATTGTTCTTCCAGCAGCAAAAAATGGCATCATTACAGGAATATTACTATCTGTCTCTAGGGTTGGTGGAGAAACTGCTCCACTAATTATGACAATTTTAGGAAGCAGTCAATTCTTTAGTGGATTTGATTCCCCAATGGATGCACTCCCATTGAGAATCTGGAGATTTTCATTACAACCTTATGACGAAGCCAGACTGGCTGGATGGGGGGCTGCTTTAGTCCTTGTGATAACTATTCTAGCAATCCATATTGGAGTTAGATATTGGTTTATACACAAAAGAAAGAAGACTGACATGATACCAAGATTAAGTAAAATTGGGGTGTAAAAAAGTGGCAACAGTAATAACTCCTAAACCTGAAAATTCAACAGTAGTGGATAATCAAATTAAAACTTCTCAAAAGAAATACAAAATGATTACAGAAAATGTTAATGTATATTATGGAAATTACCTGGCGGTTAAAAATATCTCCATTAAGTTTCCTGAGAAGTCAGTAACAGCTTTAATTGGTCCATCTGGATGTGGAAAAACTACCTTCCTTAGATGTCTAAATAGAATGCATGATATGACAAAGAGTGCTCGTGTAGAAGGAAAGGTAATGATTGATGATATTGATCTTTATGATAAAAGTATAGACCCAATTTACCATAGAAGAAAAGTTGGCATGGTTTTTCAAAAACCTAATCCGTTCCCAACAATGTCAATTTATGACAATGTAATTGCTGGAGTTCGACTGAATGGGGTTCGTGACAAGAAGATTCTTGATGAAATCGTTGAAGACTCTCTTAAAATGGCATATCTTTGGGATGAGGTAAAAGATGAACTAAAAAAACCTGCAATAGAATTATCCGGAGGCCAGCAACAAAGGCTATGTATTGCTAGAGCCCTTGCGATTCAACCTGAGGTTCTTTTAATGGATGAGCCTGCCTCAGCTCTAGATCCAATTGCCACTCAAAAAATTGAAGAGACAATAACTGAACTGAAAAAAGATTTTTGTATAATTATTATTACGCATAACATGCAACAGGCTGTTAGAGTTTCCGATTATACTGGATTTATGTATCTGGGAGATTTGATAGAATTTAGAGAGACTAAAAAATTGTTTACAGATCCAAAAAACGAGCTTACAGCAAAATATGTTCAAGGTCACTTTGGTTAAATGGCTAGATTAATTGATCCTTCACTTGAAAAACTATCCAAGCTTATGTCACAAATGGGAGACATGGCTATAGAATGTGTTTCAATTGCTGTAGACTCTTATCTTGAAGGGATTGGCACTGGAGGCAGAGTACGAGAACTTTCAAAAGAAATCTCAGAAAAGTATTTTCAAGTTGAAGATTTGACATTTGAGATGTTGCTTAAATATCAGCCAGTAGCAGATGATTTTAGATTAATTAGGTCTTCAACAGAAATTTCTTATGCTTTTTCTAGGTTTGGTCGTTATGCTTTTGATATTACACAGGTTCGCCATTTATTTGGAGACATTTCAGAATGTAAAAATGATTCATTGATAGAAGCAGCAAATAAAGTTAAACATATGATTAGAGAAGCTATTTTCTCATTTGCAGAATTAGATATTAGAAAGGCGGTAAAAATTCAAGAAGATGAAGCTTTTATTGATAAAATGTACAAAGAGAGATTGCCTAAGCTTATTGAATTAAAAAATACTAAATGTGCACTAGCCGAAGCATTACTATTACGCTATCTTGAAAGAATAGGAGATCATGCAGTGTTCATGAGTGATGCTATTAATTATATTGTTACAGGAAAACATCGACCTACAGAAGAACAAATATCGTCTCATATTTCAAAAGAATAATTTTAATCATTATTAGAAAAATCTTCTACATTTTTATAACAAATTAATGAAAATTACATTCACATCTAAGATGTCTTAACTCATGTTCTAAGATGGTCTGACCAAACTTATCGCGGTGTTCTGGAAAATATACCATATGTATTATTTTTCTATCCAGTTTAGTACAACCAAAAGAAGCATAGAACTCATCATGATTATCACACTCAATATTAGGAGGTTCGGAATAAATTCTGATTTCCCATTCCTGAGAACAGTCATAGTAAGGCGATATTGAAATAAGACTACATATTGTCATTATTTCAAGAAGCATTCTTGAAAATTCAAATTTTTTATATTAATCTCTGTAGCTGACTAAATCTGACAATCAGGTATTTTTAAATTAAATATTTATTCTATTGATTTGGATCACTATTTATTATAAAATAAATGGATTTACAAATTTAAGAAGTAACGTACCATCTTCTTTTTTTAAAAATTTAATTCCAAAAAGGAAATAATTTTTCACTGTTTTTTTCTTTATAGTAAGCTTTGACATTATGTTTTAAGCTCCTATTACTAATAATCCTTCAATTGGATTTACGTCATAAAAACATTGAACATGATGTTGTTGTAATGTTATCATTTTACATCTTCTGCAAATCAATTGATTTGAGATTCTGTACTTGGCACAAATTGAATATTCAGTTAATATCCCACCGCATTTTCGGCAACTTTCATCAGGCATATTCATGTTTTCATATACCATGTATCGGAAGAAGCACAGTTGGCTGATTATCAATTGTTTTTGGAGAAATGAAATTGTGATATGAATTGACTTTGTAATCATAAATTACATCTAAAATCTCTTTAATCAATTTTTGAATAGGAACATCAGAATCTATCCCAATGAAAATTATTCCATTTAATAATGGAAAAATAATCTCGGACATAAAATCTCTATATGAAATAGTGTAATTGAGCTCGCTAAGCTTTGCGTCTAGTTCTTTACTCATAGATGTTTGTAAAACTCGTTGCATGTATAACATCTCGATTTCCTGAGGGGTAAGATTTGTAGTAGTACTATCATTGCGTAGTTTGGTGTTAAGAATTCTGCCATTTTTATTGACCACTGAAACAACATGAATTCTAGGATCAAGGGAAATTATGACTTGGCATAATTTTGATACCTCCAGACTTTGCTCAAGACTTAACGGAGTCATCAAGACATTATTGTTATGCTACAAATCTAAGATAAATATCACGACAATATTTATCATAAATTACATAGAGCTACATACCTATCCAATATAGACTATTTAGAACAGCCTTTAATCATATTTTTTTAATGCAAATTCATGGTTGACAAAGTTCTTTTTGTATGTGTAGAAAATGCAGGCCGTAGCATAATGGCAGAAGCTTTTTTCAATAAATATGCACCAAAAAATTTTCAACCCATTAGTGCTGGAACAAAGCCTGCCTCAAAAGTAAATCCTATAGTAATTCAAGCAATGAAGGAAGTTGGAATAAATTTAAGCCTAAAAAAACCAAAAAATCTCTCAAAAAAGATGATAACTAAACCCAAAAAGATTGTTTCCATGGGCTGTATAGATAAAGAGTCCTGCCCAGCTTTATTTTTTAACAATGTAATTGATTGGCAAATACCTGATCCAAAAGGGCAATCTATTGAAGAAATTCGAAAAATCCGTGATCAGATAGATTCTAAAGTAAAAGAACTTGTTTCAAGCTTACAGGAATAATCCTAAATGCATAATTCCAATTTAGTAATATTTTTTGCAGAACTTGTAGGTACCTTTGGATTATTGGTGGCCGCAACGGGTTCAATTGTTTATGATGCAAGTCTTGGAATGACTCTGGGTCCAATTTTTGTTGCTGCAATACATTTTGTAGGTTTGACAATTGTAGTCTATGCATTTGGGAAATACTCTATGGCTCATTTTAATCCTGCAGTAACAATAGGATTTTTGCTTGCAGGCTACATAAAACCAAAGGTACTTCCAATTTATTTTAGCGCACAAGCAATTGGGGCATTCTTGGGAACATTTTTTGTTAAATACGTCATTGGAGATTTTGCAAATCTTGGATTAAATTTTCCAAACTACTCATATCCAATTTCAATATTTTATGGAATAGAAATACTAGCTACAGTCTTTCTTGTAGGAGTAATTTTTATCGTTGTTCATGTCAAAGGATTAAACAAATTTGTTGGCTTGGCCGTTGGGGCAATTATTGCTTTAGATGTGTATTTTTTAGGACCAATTTCAGGAGCATCTATGAACCCAATTCGTTCCTTATCTCCTGCAATTGTAACAGGAATTCCTGATGATCTATGGTTGTACTTGTCAGCTCCTTTTATTGGAGCAACCATAGTAGGAATAATTTATCATAAGAAATACTCTATATCTAAAAAATCACTAGTTTGAACTCATTTTGAAATATTACGAATAATAATGACAAAAAAATACCGCTAATTGTTGTCTAAATCAAAAAAACTATTCATTGAAGCAAAAAAAGTAATCCCTTCTGGCGTAAACAGCCCTGTAAGATATTTTGAACCATATCCATTTTTTGTAAAAAAATCCCAAGGTTCTTCAATTTGGGATGAAAATGGAAATCAGTACATTGATTTTTGTAATGGTTATGGTGCACTTTTACTAGGACATAGAAGAAAGGAAATAATTTCCGCAGCATCAAACCAACTTAAAAAAGGAACTCTTTTTTGTGCACCTACAGAACTTGAAATAACATTATCTAAATTAATAATTGGAAATTTTCCATCAATTGACAAAGTTAGGCTAGTAAATACTGGTTCTGAAGCAACAATGACTGCCATTAGACTAGCAAGAGGATATACCAAGAAGAAAAAAATTATAAAATTTGAAGGGTGTTACCACGGAGCTCATGATTCAGTGTTGGTAAAAGCAGGATCAGGTGCTGCACATCAAGGTATTTCAGTTTCGGAGGGAGGTTTAGAGGAGGTTTCAAAAAATACTCTTGTAGTACAATATAATAATTCACAACAACTAGAACAGGTGTTAAAGAAAAACAAAGATGTTGCAGGAGTTATCGTTGAACCAATACTTGCAAACATGGGTTTAATATTACCAGAAAAAGATTTTCTTTTAGATATTAGAAAAATTACAAAAAACTACAATGTGCCATTAATTTTTGATGAAGTTGTTACTGGATTTCGTGTTTCTCCTGGTGGAGCACAGGAACACTTTGGAATAAAACCAGATATAACAACTTTGGGAAAAGCACTAGGAAATGGATTTGTAATAGCTGCAGTAGGAGGCAAAAAAGAAATCATGAACCAATTGTCCCCAGGTGGGAATGTTTACCAAGCAAGTACATTTGCTGGAAATCCAATATCTGTGAGTGCATCAATTGCTTCAATTACAACTATTAATAAATTAAAAAACAAAATTTATCCAAAACTTGCAATGTATTGTACACTTCTTTCTCGAGCAATTGATGATATAGCTACTGATTTGAAAATTCCCCATCAAATTAATTTTACTAGTTCAATGTTTCAAATTTTCTTTACCAATACACCAGTTACAGACTATAAAACATCAAAAAAGGCTGATACTAAAAAATTCCAAAAAATGTTTCATTCACTATTAAAAAGTGGAATATTTATTGCTCCATCACAATTTGAAACTGTTTTCTTATCAGACGTACACACAAAAGCCGATTTAACAAAGACTCTAGACGCATATCAAACTGCTCTAAAGTTGGTGAATAAATGAAATACATAATTGGAACTAGAGGAAGTAAACTTTCCCTCGCTCAAACTAACTGGGTAATTTCTGAATTAAAAAAAGTAAATCCAGATTCAGATTATGAAATTAAAACAATTACAACAAAAGGAGATACAGATGCACTCCCACTATTCACTATAGATCAAAAGGGAATTTTTGAAAAAGAAGTAGATAGGGCAGTTGCAGAAAAACAAGTGGATTTTGCAGTTCATAGTCTCAAGGATGTCCCATCAGAACTAGCACCAAATCTAAGTTTGAGTTGCATTCCTGAAAGAGAGGCAATTAATGATGTGTTTATTTCTGCAGATGGCTCTACACTAGAAAAAATAAAGTCCGGGGCAGTAATTGGCACAAGTAGTTTAAGACGCGCTGTTCAAATATCAAGAATACGTTCTGATGTTGTTGTAAAGCCTATCAGAGGCAATGTAGAGTCTAGGGTTAGAAAAATTAATGAAGATGAATATGATGGAGTTGTACTTGCACAAGCAGGAATTAATAGACTTGGTCTTGATGTTAAATTCTCAAAACTTTCAACAATTGATTTTCCACCATCCCCAGGGCAGGGGGCATTAGGAATTGTAAGTAGAAGTGATGATACTAAAACAAATTCCATGCTAAAAAAAATTGAAGATGATGATTCCAGATTAGAAATAGAATCTGAAAGGGCACTTTCAAAGTTTGTAGAATCTGGTTGTAGATTTCCAGTTGGTGCATTTGCAAAATTATATGGAGAAGAATTGAAACTTACAGTTGCAGTATATTCTATAGATGGAAAAAAATCAATTATCATTGAAAAAAATGGAAATAAAAACGACCCAATTGCTTTAGGTAAGCTTGCTGGAGAGGAGCTAAAGAAACAAGGTGTTAGTGAACTTGCAATAAATTGGAGAGAAAAGGTCGAGGAGTGGAACAAAAAATGATTGGTAAAGTGTATTTGGTAGGAGCAGGACCTGGCGACCCTAAATTAATTACACTTAGAGCAGTTGATCTTCTAAAAACAGCTGATGTAGTTCTTTATGATAGGTTAGTTAGTAAAAAAATTCTTGCAATGATTCCCAAGAAATCCAAAAAAGTTTATGTTGGTAGAGACGTTGGTGATGATTATCTTCATCAAGAAAGCACAAATGATTTAATGGTAAAGTATGCAAAACTTAAAAAAAATATTGTACGATTAAAGGGTGGTGATCCCATAATTTTTGGAAGAGGTGGAGAAGAAGCAGAGTATCTGAAGAAAAAAAAGATAAAGTTTGAAATCGTTCCTGGAATTACCTCAGGAATTGGCTCTGCTACCTATGCTGGTATCCCCCTTACACATAGAAAATTTGCATCGTCGGTAGTTTTTGTGACTGGTCATGAAGATCTACAAAAGTCTAAAGAAAAGGTAAAATGGAAAAAACTTGCAAAATCAGTGGATACAATAGTAATCATGATGGGTCTTTCACGAATTGGTATCATTTGCAAACAGCTAATTGAGGGAGGAATGAACAAAACAACTCCCGTTGCTGTGATTCAGGAAGGAACTACCCCACAACAAAAAATAATTATTGGTAACATCTCAAATATTTCAAAACTTGCTACCAGAAAAAAAATTAGGCCGCCATCTATAATTATAATAGGAAAGGTTGTTAATCTCTCAAAAGCAATAGGTTGGAAGTAAAAATGCTACAAGGAAAAACGATCGCAATTACACGTTCTGAGGAAGATTCTGAAGAATTTGTTGATCTTGTTTCAAAAGAAAATGCAAATCCTATTCCTCTGCCAACTATTGAATTAGTATCAAAGGGAGAAAAAATTGTATCCGAATTTCTAGAATCAATTCAACAATATGATCCAGATTATTCTGTTTTTATGAGCTCAAAGGCTGTTAAGCTTCTTTTTGCAGAATCAAAAAGAATTTCAATGTACGAAAAACTTCAACTCTCTGTAGCAAATACTATTGTTATCGCAGTAGGTCCAAAAACAAAATCTGCCCTTGAAGCAGAAGGAATCAAAGTTTCCCATATGCCAAAACGATTTTCATCAGTTGGGGTAGGTGAAGTCTTAACTAGACTAAATGCGGTTGGGAAAAAAGTTATAGTTCCAAGAAGTGGAGCGTCAACTCCTTTTCTTAAGACTCTTTTAGAAAAAATAGGTCTTAATGTAAAAGAAATCTTTCTTTATGACGTGTGTGCTTTTCGCGATACTGCAAAATGGAATAATTTTCGTCAATTATTTTCACAAAATAAAATAGATGGAATTATTTTTACAAGTGCTTCCTCAGTTAGAGCTTTTTTTGAAATTATGAAAAAAGATTATGATGAAAAAACATTATTGAATAATTTACAAAAAATTAAACTTGTTTCAATTGGTCCATTCACATCTGAAGAGTTAAAAAAATTCAATTTACAAACTACTGTTGCTGTAACTCACACAGTACCAGGAGCTTTTGAAACTCTAAAGAATATTTTTCATTAGCTTAGCCTATCATTAATTCTGATTTAGCTCTGCCTACTCCGATCTACAAGTTGTAATTGGTGTAAAACCTATTAATATTATAACAGTGTTATCGTCTGCATGGCTACTGAAAATCTTAACATGGATTATTCAAAATATGATTTCAAAGATTCAACTGATTTGTATGTACATCTTAGCAAAAAAGGCCTCTCAAAAGATACTATCATTGCTATAAGCAAAATGAAAGATGAGCCTCAATGGATGCTTGATTTTAGATTACGTTCTTATGAAATTTTTATGAAAAAACCAATGCCAACATGGGGTGGGGATCTTAGTGTAATTGATTTCCAAAACATCTTTTATTATGCAAAGGCAACTGAAAAAACTGAAAAAAATTGGGATGATGTTCCTGCAGATGTTAAAGCTACCTTTGATAAACTTGGTATTCCAGAAGCTGAAAAGAAATTCTTGGCAGGTGTTGGCGCACAATACGAGTCAGAAGTTGTTTATCATAATTTAAGAGACGATCTTGCAAAACAAGGTGTCTTATTCTTAGATACTGATACTGCACTAAAAGAGCAACCAGAAATTTTTAAAAAATATTTTGGTAAAATAATTCCTCCAGAAGATAATAAATTTGCAGCACTAAATAGTGCAGTTTGGAGTGGTGGTTCATTTATCTATATTCCACCTGGAGTTAAAGTTGACATGCCATTACAAGCATACTTTAGAATTAATGCTGAAAATATAGGCCAATTTGAAAGAACATTAATCATCGCAGATGAAGGTTCAGAGGTTCATTACATTGAAGGTTGTACTGCTCCTGTCTATTCATCTGAGTCACTTCACTCTGCAGTTGTTGAGCTAGTTGCACATAAGGATGCAAAACTTCGATACACTACAATCCAAAACTGGAGTAGTGATGTATACAATCTAGTTACAAAACGTGCTTATGCATATGAAGGTGCAAAAGTTGAATGGATTGATGGAAACATTGGAAGCAAACTAACAATGAAGTATCCAGGTATTTATCTCATGGGAGAAAGATCTTATGGTGAAACACTATCCATTGCATTTGCAGGAAAGAACCAACATCAAGATACTGGTGCAAAGATGGTACATCTAGCTCCAAATACCACATCAAAAATTACATCAAAATCAGTTAGCCGCTTAAATGGTCGCTCTACATACAGAGGATTACTACACGTTGCAAAAGGTGCAACAAATGTAAAAGCAACTGTTAGATGTGATGCATTACTATTAGATGACACCTCAAAAACAGATACTTATCCATACATGGAGATTAATCAAGAAGATGCCACCATTACACATGAAGCTACAGTTGGTAAAATCGGCGATGATCAAATTTTCTACCTTATGACTCGAGGATTCTCTGAAGAAGAGGCATTAACCTTAATTGTAAATGGATTCATGGAGCCTTTCACAAAGGAACTCCCAATGGAATACGCAGTAGAACTGAACCGATTAATCAAACTAGAGATGGATGGTTCAGTAGGTTAAACACTTCGGTATTCTTTATGATTAACCATGCAAAATCTTGCTTTATCCACAATCGGTTTTCAACATATAGATGAGATATCATCATCAAAAAAAGAACCTGATTGGCTAAAGGAATATAGAAAAAACTCTCTTAGTGTATATCAGAAACTTCCACAGGAAATATCTCCACTTTACAACAAATATACTGATGCCACTAGAATGGATCCAGAACAGGTCTCTCTAATAATTAACTCTGATAAATCTGTACCAGCATTTCTAACAAATAGATTAAACGAACTTGTAAACGATACATGTATTGTTCAGATAGGCTCAAACATTCACAAGATAAACCTGCCTGATGAATTACAACAAAAAGGATTAGTGATTTGTTCAATTGATGACGCATTAAAAAATTATAATGATATAATTCAAAAAACATTAGAATCAACAAACTCTAATGAAGATAAATATACCGCATTAAATAACGCCGCATTTAATTCTGGAATATTTATTCATGTACCAAAAAATTTAATCTTAGAAAAACCAATTCATATTGTTTCTTCACTTTCAGTAGATGGAGCATCAACTATATCACGTAATGTGATTGTAACAGGAGATAATAGTAAAGCAAGTATCGTACAGGAACTTTATGCTCCAAAAACTTCTCATCAGCAAGCATATCTCGAATTACTAAATGTAAATGTAGGACAAAATAGCCAATTAGATGGAACAACTTTACAGATAATGGATAATAGTGCAGTTAATTTCTCTACTAGAAAATCCAATATTGCTCAAGATGGAAAAATAAATTGGTATTTGGGTTTGTTTGGTGCGATGTTATCACGTTACAGGATTGATTACTATCTTAATGGTACAGGTGCAATTGCTAATGATTCAGAAGTTGTCTTTGGAAATGATAATCAATCATTTGATCTAAGTTCTAATGTTAATCATGAAAAACCTTCTACCGAAGCCAGGGTAATCGAAAAATCTATCCTTAAAGACAAATCAAAATCACTTTTCAAAGGAATGATACGAATCAAAGAACATGCAAGTAAATCAAATTCATTTCTATCTGGACGTTCAATTTTATTGGACAAGGGAGCCAAATCCGACTCTATTCCAGGTCTTGAGATATTTACTAATGATGTTAAAGCAACTCATTCTGCGTCTGTAGCTCAAATTGATGAAGAGCAGATATTTTATCTTCAAACTAGGTGTTTATCTAGAGAGGAATCTGAAAGAATTATCGTTGAAGGATTTTTGGAACCTCTTTCTAGAACAATGTCATATCAAGTCCGTGCATGGATAGCTTATCTCATAGAATCAAAATGGGAAGGCCGTGATATGAGTATCAAAAATGATGAACAACTAAAAGCATTAGTTGAGGTTGAAGAAACGAGATATAACGAAAATGCCGAAATTGAACAGCATTACAAGTACAGGTGAAATTGATTGGGAAATTGGGTAAAGGCATGTGATGCCAATAATGTTGAAAGTGGGGAACTCTACGGTTTTGATTATGATGATAAAAAAATTCTTTTAGCTAATCTAAACGGAAAAATTTACGCTACAGATAGGATTTGTACTCATGCAGAAGCAGATCTTTCCACAGGTATGCTTGGCGAAGAGGGGATTAGGTGTCCACTCCACTTATCAGTATTTAATTTAGAAACTGGAAAACCCCTTAATCCTCCAGCAGAAGAATCTTTGAAAACATACAATGTTAAAATAGATCAAAACGAGAT
>Ga0075301_1000114_pt1 | contig 12971 bp, 13 predicted proteins | sample Browns_TuleA_D1_FD_120053 | JGI IMG/M metagenome (GOLD analysis project Ga0075301, IMG submission 120053) | Natural and restored wetland microbial communities from the San Francisco Bay, California, USA, that impact long-term carbon... | ecosystem: Environmental > Terrestrial > Soil > Wetlands ... | reverse complement strand
TTGATACTCATAGCTGAGCATTCAATATGCCACCCAGGCCTTCCTCTTCCCCATGGACTATCCCAGGATGGGTCTTCATCTGAGAATTTCCATAAGGCAAAGTCTAATGGGTCATTTTTTGATTGATCTACTTCAACTCGTGCACCTGCCAAAAGATCATCTATTTTTTTCTTGGATAGTTTCCCATATTCTGGAAATTTTGAAACTGAAAAATAAACCCCATTTTTGGATACATAAGCAATTTTTTTTTTGATCAAATCTTGAATTAAATTCAGCATATCTTGTATGTGTTCTGTAGCCCTGGGGTATCTTGTGGCACGAAGAACATTTAGATCATCAAAATCGTTATAGTAATTTTCAATATATCTAGAGCTAATTGCCGAGGCACGAACATTTTCTCGTTTTGCTCTATTGATAATTTTATCATCCACGTCTGTAAAGTTTTGTATAAATTCTACTTGGGTACCCTTTGATTCTAGATATCTACGTAAAACATCAAAAATAATTATTGTTCTAGCATGGCCAATATGTGATTCATCATAGACTGTAACTCCACATAGATAGATTCTAACTTTATGTGAGATGTCAAGCTCTTTTTCATTCTTGCTTAAGGTGTCTTGGATCTTCATTTTTAATTCCTCCTTTATTATGGTCTTGCTGCAGTTATTCTCTTATGTTCGCTGGTTTTATAAAGTTGGTAGATTTTATCAACAGTATTCTTTTCAATGCATGTGGTTTTGACTGTATCTTCAACTGATAATTTTTTTTCAAATATAGAATATAAAATTGAATCAATCTCTTCATACTGGACACCAATTTCTTCTTCTGCGATGTGATCTTTCCATAAATTAGGACTGCTTTTTTGTATAATGATATTCTCTGGAACTCCAAGAAATCGTGCAAGCTCTCTTACTTGAATTTTGTAAAGAGAAACAATCGGAAAAATGTCTGCACTCCCATCTCCAAACTTGGTAAAGTATCCTATGAGAAATTCACTTTTATCACTAGAACCTGCCACTAGGAGATTTTTAGAATTTGCATAATAATAAAGCAGATTTGCTCTAATACGTGCCCTTAAATTTCCTAATGCACGTTCATTTGGTTCAATATATTTTGAATACTCTGAAACTATAGGATTGATATCAAGTAGTTTGTACTCAATTCCTAATTTTTCAATAATTTTTAATGCCTCCTCAGTTTCTTTTTTTGGAGATATTTTTGTATCAGGCATTATCATTGCAAGTGTTTTATCTTTCAAAACTCTTGAACAAAGATATGTAATTACAGCAGAGTCAATTCCTCCACTTAACCCCAAAATTATTCCATTAGCATTATTTTCTTTAACTTGATTCTTGAGAAATTCCTCAATTTTTTTTGTGATTGTAATATAATCCTGATTTCTTATCTGGTCAAGTAATTTTTCATTCACAATTTTATTTTAAAACCGGATTAGCATAAAAATTATGCCTAAAGTGACTAAATTTCATTAAATCACTTTTTCAGTTTTGTGATATGTTAAATTCAAACATCGACGTAGATTCCATCATTTCTTGATTCCACTTTGTATGTTTGAAGAGTTACATCTTTTAGATAGTCCATTAATTTACCAGTTTTGATGTTATAGTGCCAAAAATGTAGGGGGCATTCTACAATATCCCCTTCTAATTTACCTGGAGCGATATGCCCATCCTGATGAACACAAATGGCATCTATGCCATGGTACCCATTCTGATTGAATATCGCAATTTTTTTATCATCTATTCTGAACTCTCTTCCTTTTCCAACTGCGATTGAATCTTTTTCAGCTACTTTTTTCCATACCATTAAAAAAATCCCCACGATATTCATTTTATTTGTTACTTCTCTAATTTTGATTCAGGCATGAGTTTTCTCAATTTTTAGATAATTATAGGAACTGTTGGTTGATAACATAAACAGAGATCCAACGTATAGGCACAAAAATTTAGCAATTACTAGCTTCTATCCAAAAAATATTAAACAAATCTTACTTAAAATTATCAAAAATTTATGAAATGTATAATGTCAACTGCTCCAGAACGATCAATAAACTACGTTCTCTCAAAATCTGTTCAAAGATACATGCAAAAAGATCTACTAGTATTAGATGAAGACATTACCACTAGAACTGCAACTAGAATATTGCAGCATTATGAGAGAGATGATATCATAGTCATCAACAGTGAAAAGATTCCTGTTGGGATAGTTACTGATGAAGACATCCTGAATAAAGTAGGGGATGCTAATATTAACGCTGAAACTACTTCTCTAAAAGAAATCATGACATCTCCATTAATTACAGTTGGAGAACATGCTACTTTGAAAGAAGCCTTACATAAAATGCGCGATAATAAAATTAGAAAACTTCCTGTAATCTCTGACAACAATATTGTTTTAGGAATTATCTCTCAGGGGAACATTGCAAACGTGATTAGGGATGCAACAGCTACTCCGCCAAGATTACTTAGTCCTCCAATTAAAGCAATTCTTGGAAATTTAGGATTCGTTCTTCAATTTTCAGGAGTTTTAATATTGGTTCCTGCAATTTTAGCTACTATTCTTGGTGAAACTGTACCGGCAACTGGAATTTATCTTTCTACTGTGTTATTACTTGTTACTGGATTTTTTTTGAATTCATATGGCGAAAAGGCAAGCCTAAATCTTCAGCAGGCATCAATTCTAGTGTTTGCAAGCTTATTTATTCTGATTTTATTTGGAACAATTCCTTATTTGTATGTAGTTCCAATAAACACATCAAACCCTTTTGATATGTTTGCCAATGGATTTTTCTCAAGTGCTGCAGGATTTACAACAGGGGGTATATCATTATTTAAAACTCCCGAAGACCTTCCTCAGAGTTTTACATTTTATCGAAGCTATACTCAGTTAGTTGGTGGAATGAGTTTTATCTATCTAGTAATTACTGCTTTTTATCCTGAAGGAAAGTTACAATCAATGCGTGGTCTTATTTCAGGAAGGACATTACACCTAAGAGAATTATTTGGAACCATTACCATAATCTTCACTGTATACATCATCATTATTGCCATGTTGCTCTACTTTTTTGGTGAACGAAATATAATTGATAACTTTTCTCTTGCAATGAGTACAGTAGCTACAGGTGGGTTTGTCCCAAGTTCTACAATTATTCCAAACTTAGTTTGGGAAGAACAAATAATTTTAATGGCAGGGCTAATTCTTGGTGCGTTACCTTTCACATTTCACTATGCATTTGTCAAAAAAAGATTCCTGTCACCAAAATTAGGAAAAGAAGTTTTAGTTTATTTTGCTATGTTATCTGTAGCTGCACTCTTGTTTATTTTGGTAAGTGGTTTTGATCCTTTACTTGGTGCATTTTACACTATATCAGCTAGCTCAACCGGTGGACTTCAAGCGCACCATTTAGCAAATCTGAGTGGCGCAGGACACTTAATTTTAACACTACTGATGTTTATTGGGGGATGTGGTTTTTCAACTGCTGGTGGAATCAAAATCTTTAGATTTTTTCATCTCAAAGATTTCAGAAGTGCAATAAACAAGGAAAAAAGAAAACATCTCACATTAGAGGTTAAAAAAGATGTAGCCTCTACAACGATAATTCTGGTTTTGTTTCCGTTGTTAACATTGATTACTGCTGGTCAATTGATGTCAATTTCAGGCTCTGATTTTGACGATGCATTTTTTGAAGCCACTGGTGTAGTAACTACCGGTGGATTATCATCAGGAATCATTGGATTTCACACAGACCCTGCCACAAAGATAGGCCTTAGCTTTTTGATGATTATAGGTAGATTGGAAATCATTGCTATAGTGTATATTTTTGTTAAAAAGTTAGCACATTAAATTACTGGAATATTTCTAATTCTTGAGATATGCTATTTTGAAAAGAATAGAGGATATTATCCTCATTAAAATGGCTAAAATCATTTTCTAGACTTGAAAATGGTTTCTATTTCTATATCTAGTAGGTAGCTGCTTTGATATTCTGGGAGGGTAATGACTAGAAGAGTGTACTGCTAATTTTACTACATCTTTCCCAAATGATTTTCCGCACTCTTCACAAATCATAGGAAAAAAACCATCAAAATTATTTTCATTTATTGCTTCTCTACCTGAAAAGTCTTCTATAGAACTCACTTTAAATGGAATATCTACACCTTGAGTTTCATTCTCATCTTTAAGCAATTTTCTAATAATACTTTTAGCCCAAGTCCTTTCATTCACTTCAAAAAATAGCTCTACTGCTTTAAGCCTAGTATAAATTGATCCATTACTGAGTCCTTTTTCATTAAGGTATAAAATCCAATTTTTTAGTTGTTCGGTAATTGTGGAATAATCTTCCCCACTCAAAACATTATAATCTAAAATTTTTACAAATCTCATAAACTCATTTAGAGATCTAACATAATTTTCTGTAGATCTTTTGTTATTTATTCCTCTATGAAAATTTTCAATTACAGTATTTTTCGTTATATTACTCATTATGTATTAACATATAATGAAAGTTAAAACCTGATTGTGTCATTAATTATTCGGTAAACTTGGAACATATTTAAGTTCTTATGATATTTGATAGAATTTTATAATACGGATCAACAGGGATAAATATTGAGTAAAATTAAAAATCCAAAACTTGCAAAACAGGGAAAAATTTCCTATGAATGGGCAAGAAGTCATATGCAAATACTAGATAATACATTAAACAGGTTAAAAAAATCTAAACCTCTTAAAGGAGTGACCTTAGGATTTTGTTTACATATTACTAAAGAAACCTCGGTATTGTTAATAGGTGCAAAAGAACTTGGTGCAAATGTTGCTGCTTGTGGAGGAAATCCATTAACTACACAAGATGATATTGCTGCATTTTTGGCTTCTCAGGGAATTCATATGTATGCTTGGGCAGGTCAAACAGCAAAGGAATATGATTGGTGCATTCAACAAGTTCTCAACCATAAGCCACAAATTCTTACTGATGATGGTTCTGATTTAAATATCAAAGCCCATTTTGGAAAACAAAATCAATCATTAAAGATCTTAGGGGCAACAGAAGAAACTACTGCGGGAGTTAACAGAATAAAAGCAGTAGAAAAACAAGGAAAACTTCGTTATCCTGTAATTGCTGTAAATGACGCTGCCACCAAACACATGTTTGATAATAGGTATGGAACAGGCCAGAGTACTATAGACGGTTATCTTAGGGCAATGAACCTAATGTTTGCATCAAAACGTGTAGTAGTTGTTGGGTATGGTTGGGTTGGTAAAGGTGTTGCTGCTCGCTCACATGGAATGGGATCAAAAGTAATTGTTACAGAGGTGGATCCAGTCAAAGCCCTTGAGGCTCATATGGATGGCTTTGAAGTAATGCCTATGTCAGAAGCTGCAAAAATTGGCGATATTTATGTAACTTGCACTGGGATGACTAGTGTTATTAGAAAAGAGCATCTATTGAAGATGAAAGATGGAGCTATTGTTGGAAATGTTGGTCACTTTGATGTTGAAGTAGATGCTAATTTTTTACTTAAAAAATCAAAATCAGTTAGAGAAATTCGTCCCAATCTAGATGAATGCACGCTAACAAATGGCAAGAAAATTTATCTTATTGGCAAAGGTAGAATTGCAAATTTAGTTGCCGCAGAAGGCCACCCAGCAGAAGTTATGGCTCAATCATTTTCAAACCAACTTGGTTCAATTCTATACATACTTAAAAATCATAAAAAAATGAAAAATAAAGTAATCCCAGTTCCAAAAGAAATTGATAGACAAATTGCATTTGATGCATTAAAGGCAATGAATGTAAAAATAGATAAACTCACAAACGAGCAAATCCGATATATGAATAGTTGGAACTAATAGAACATCTAATCTTTATTTAAAACTCGTACCTGATAATCTAGATCAATAAGTGCATAAACAGTTTATTTAATGAATTATTATCCAAGGCAAGGTTCCGTACTGATAACTCTCGCGCTCGTGCCTTGGAACAATTCTTGTTCAGTACGGAACACTTAGGTTATACTTAAGTTAGTTAAGATTCAGAAATTCAGTATCATGAGGGACAAAGCCATCATTACTAGTGCTCTTCCATATTCTAATGGAGAGATACATTTAGGTCATGTTGCATCAACCTATTTGCCTGCTGATGTTACAACTAGATTTCTTAAACAAAAAGGTATAGAGGCATATTATATTTGTGCATCAGATGATTATGGAACCCCAATTCTTATTCAGTCTGAAAAGGAAAGAAAGAGTCCCGAAGAATATGTTGCCTACTGGAATAAACGTGACTTGGAGGATTTTTCTGCATTTAACATAGACTTTGATTTTTTCTATAAAACTAGCTCAAAAGAAAATATTGCCTTTGTTCAAAGTGTTTTCAAAAAATTACAAGATGCGGGACATATTTATGAATCAGAAATTATTCAATTTTATTGTAATAATGATAAAAAATTTCTTCCCGATAGATATGTGATAGGAACTTGTCCCTATTGTAAAGCAGAAGATCAATATTCAGATTTATGTGAAAAATGTGGGCGAGTGCCAGAAGAAATTGAATCCCCCCATTGTTCAATTTGCGGACAAACTCCTGTAAAAGAAAAAACAAAGCACTTTTTTTTCAAACTGAAAAATTTCTCTGAACAACTTAAAAAATATCTTGATAATTCAATCCATCTTCAAAAAGATGTAAAAAAATATGTTCAAAATTGGATTGAATCTGGATTAATTGACTGGGATATAACACGTGATATTTCTTGGGGCGTGCCAATTCCTGGTTCACACGGACAGGTGTTTTATGGCTGGTTTGATAATCATCTAGCTTACATTTCATCTGCTTTGAAATTTCTTAAAGATAAAGGGATTGATGGCAAAGAGTTCTGGAATTCATCTGATATTTATCATTTTATTGGAAAAGATATTGTTTACCATCATTATTTGTTTTTGCCTGCAATGCGAATTGGAATTGGGGAAGAATACAAACTTCCAGATTACATTCCAACAAGGGGACATCTTACATTACAATCAAAAAAGATTTCAAAAAGCAGAAATTGGTATATTGGGCTAAAAGAATTTCTTAAATACTATCCAACAGATTATTTGAGATTTTATCTAATATCTATAAATCCATATTCACAAGATGATATTAATTTTGATTGGGATGAATTTGCCACAAAAATTAATTCAGAACTTATAGGTAATTTAGGAAATTTTGTAAATAGAGCTTTAGGATTTACAAAAAAGAGCTTTGGTGGTAAAATTCCTACTTTAGACGAACTCGATCAATTAGATAAAGATGCACAAGAAAAGATCCAAAATCTATCAATTGAATTGGGTAGTTTGATGGAACAAAACCATTTAGATAGAGCATTAAAAAAAATCCTGGAATTTTCTGCTTCCTTTAATCAATATTTTCAACATAAAGAACCATGGAAAAATGGAAAAGGAACCAATTCCTGTGTTTATCTTTCAGCAAATGCTGTACATAGTCTTGCAATAGCATTATTCCCATTTATCCCAGAATCTGCTCAAAAAATTTGGATTCAATTAGGGATGAATGGTAATATTTCAGATCAAAGTTGGAATTCAATGTCTGAATTATCAATAAAAGATGGACATACTCTCGGTTCTTCATCTCCACTATTTGTAAAAGTGGAGGAATCTGATATTAAAAAACACAAAGAAAAGTTAGGAAATAAAACCTAAGTTGAAAACAAAAATCCCAATAATTTCTACAAGAGGTTATTATGATTTATCTAATGGGAAAAAAATAAAAAAAAAGTCTTATTACCTTTATCCCAAAAAAAGCTTTCAAGTGCTTTCTGGAAAAAAAGAATTTGTAATCCTGATTCATGGACTTAGAAACAATAAAGCAAGTGCGATTAAAAAATTTACTATACTAAAAAAGCGATTAAAGCAATTAGGATACATATATCCAGTTGTTGGATATAGTTATGATTCAAATACTAAAGGGGCACATCTAAAAAATTCTGCTTTAAAAGCACTACGTATAGGTCAAAAAATTGCCAAAGAAAATGGATTAAACCTTTCAAAATTTATAATTGATTTTAAGAAAAAGAATCCCCATACAAAGATTAGGTTGGTCGGCCATTCTCTAGGAACAGAAGTTATTTTGAATACAATAAAAAAACTCGCTTCTAGTTCTAAAAATCAAGGTATTATTGAGAGTGTTTATTTTTTTGGTTCATCAATATCTGGTGATATTATTAAAACTAAACAATATCGAAGTATATTACACACAATTGTTCGTAATAAAATTAAAAATTACTACAGTCCAATTGATGATGTTTTAAAACAATCTCAAACAGAAGGCACTGTAAAAAACCCTTTAGGATACATTGGACTTTCAGGTAAAATATCATCACAAATTATTCAATTAAGAGTTTATCCAAAAAATCATAGGTTTGTAAGCTATGTTATTATGCTAAAATCTTTTCCATAATTTGAAAAAACCAACGCTTAAAATGAAATCAAAGAATACATTAACAACATGGTAAACTCAGTCAACTTCGTTGTATTAGGTGAGCAATCAATTGCAAATGATTTTGGGAAAAAAGGAACGTCTACTGATATGACTTTATTTGATAAAAAAGAATCTGAAATAATTAGAACCTGGATTGTACCAAATGGGTTTCCAGATAAAATACAACCATTATTTCAAGCAATAAATCTAGCGGAATATGTGATATTCTATGTTGGCTCGTTAGACAAGTTTACTGGAGAACAAATAATTGCTCTAGACGTGTTAAAGAAAAAAGAAGGAATTCTTAGCCAAACATATGAAGTCGATGAAAATAGGTTATCTGCTATGATTAAAGGTACGGTTATAGAACACTACAAACGTATCTCATCTTCAGATATTAAACAAGAAATTAGCAAACTTGAACCAATAACAAAAGAAGGTACAACCAAAATTATAATTGATCATTGCTTTGATGTCAAAGGTGTTGGTACAGTAGTGTTAGGAAAAATAACTCAGGGAAAGTTAAAGCAATACGATAATCTGAAATTATTTCCTAACGGAAAAGACGTTATGATAAAATCAATTCAAATGCACGATGATCCTGTTGTAGAAGCAACATCTCCAGCAAGAGTAGGACTATCAGTAAAAGGAATCACAGTAGATGATGTAAATAGAGGAGATTATTTGTGTCAAGACGATTCCCAAAACGTACAGTCTGAGCTAGAACTTGACTTTGTTCAAAATCCTTTCTACAAAAGTGTAATATCTGAAAACCAGATGTGTCTTGTAAGTATTGGAATGCAAATTAAAGCTGCAAAATTTAAATCAATTAAACCTTTGATACTTCAACTCGACAAGCCTGTTGTCTGCGATAAAAATGAAATTTGTGTTATTTTAAAACCTGAATCTACTGCTGTCAGAATACTTGGAAGCGGGACTATTTTGTAGAGTTTGCCAATCTGGAACTCTTTATTATTGTAATTTTCCCTCCTACTTTAGTAAAATAATGGTTTTTGTTAATTAATGGGGCAAACATCAAGAATCCTCTTTGTGATAGTATCTGCTTTGGCAATAGGCATAATTACTTCATTTACTTTGGCTTTTGCAGATGAAGATAAAAATTCATCAAATCCTTTGAATATGATTTTTAGTTTTTTCCAGCAATTAAAATATGGACTAATACCTGATAAATTGCCCTCTTTAACACCTGAAATCAATTCAGCTGCAACAATTTTTCAGCTTAAAGATGAGGTGGAAGAACTAAAATCTAGATTGAATTCTCTTGAAAATCCTGCAAAAATTTACTCTACAGAACTTCATCCAGTAACTGATATTGATTGTAGTAGTCGTAATATGGTAGAAGCATTTCTAAGTGGTTGGTGTCCACATCAGAGCAGAAGTGTTTACTTTATTGAGGATTCTCGTGTTCAAAAACATTCAGTAATTGCAATAACGCTAGATCAAAAATATGATGGAGAAATTGTAGAACCAAATATCTGTGGTGTAATTAACCAAGATGTATTTAATTTTAGCTTTCAAGATGAAAAAACTGGAAAGATAAAACTACTTGAAGACTTGCATGGATTTATTATGAAATGTGATCAAGGCCCTATAGATAGTCACTCTATATTGAAATATACTATTATCAATACCTGAACAAAACTTACACATTTAATTAAAACAAAATTAATCTAATAATATGCGCGGTCTCATGATAGGAAGATTCCAACCATTTCATTTAGGTCATTTAGAACTAGTTAACCAAATTTTAAATGAATGTGATGAAATAATAATTGCCCTTACTGGTTCCCAATTTAATTATATTGCAAAAGATCCTTTTACCTCTGGTGAAAGAATTGAAATGATTCATCAGACATTAAAAGAAAGTAATATAGATCTTAGTAGATGTTTTGTTGTTGCTATTGAAAACCAATTCAATGTAGCTACCTGGCCCTCCTATCTGAAATCTTCTCTCCCTCATTTTGATAAGATATACAGTGGTAATGATTATGTCATAATGCTACTGGGAGATTTTGGATACGAAGTAGTATCTCCAAGATTTTTAGATAGAAACCAGTACAATGCCACAAAAATAAGACAAATGATAGGACGAGACAAAGAATGGGAAAAACTTGTTCCAGCAGCAATCTCCAAATTTATTAAAACGATTAATGGTGTAAGTAGAATAAAGACAATATTAAAGACTGAAACTAACCCCAAGGAGTTTTAATTGAAAGGTTTGCGTGCATGTCCCATTTGTCCTTCCTGTGGATCTAAGAAATTTGAGCGCCTTGATGAAGATAATGTTAAAGTACGCTGTATAATATGTAATAAGATTATCTCGATCTGAATTTCAATCTATTCTAGATTGAAGTAGAATTTGATAGAATGATCTATAAAGGATGAATTTTTTAGCTGATTTATGGCACTAAATTGGTGGGATGTAGTAGAAAAACTGGAATTTGATATAGAATCAATAGATTACAGAAAATATCTAAATTGCCCAGCATGTAAAAAAGTGGAACTCTATTGCACTGAGCATAGAAAAGAAGTGGAAATAATTATACAAGAAAATAATAGAAATAAATTCAAATCAAATTTTTAATATGAAATAAAAATGAACGAGTAACAAATGAAACCCAACCCCAAAAGATTTAGGAAATGGTTAATCCTCGTTCATTTTTATTATATGCATAGAGATACATAAGAAATTGTTTGTAAATTTTCCCAAACATTAGCCTAGAAAATTCATTAATTAAGAAAATTATTTTGTAAAGAAATCCTGTTTAGCAAAAGCACTATTAATTTTTTTAATGGCTTCTTCATTTGTTATATGGCCTAAATTCCAATTCAACACAATCTCGGCCACATCATTTAAAATAAATGTGACATTTTCTTGAAATTTGTTTTTTTTGATAGCTTTGACCATTTGAGTAATATCGATGTAAAATTAGTTAAGAAATTGTTTGTAATTTTTTCCAGACATTTTAAAGCCAAAAGACTTTAAATTTGCAATAATTTAATGGCTAACATGGTAAAAACTTGGAAAGATGCTGATGTTAGCCTAGATCCAATCAAAAATCAGATTATCGCTGTAATTGGATATGGGATTCAGGGTGATGCTCAAGCAAATAACATGAAGGATTCTGGTCTCAATGTAATTGTTGGATTAAGAGAAGGCGGTTCTAGCTGGAAAAAAGCTCAAGAGGATGGCCATAAAGTAACATCGGTTGTAAAAGCATGTCAAGAAGCAGATATCATTCATGTCTTAATACCTGATATGGTTCAAGCCAAAATTTACAAAGAAGAAATTGGACCAAATCTATCTGAAGGAAAAGCACTTTCTTTTTCTCATGCAGCAGCAATTCACTGGAAATGGATTGAAGCACCAAGCAATGTAGATGTTATTATGGTAGCGCCAAAAGGTCCTGGTTCCAAAGTAAGAGAAACATATCTAGATGGATTTGGAACCCCCTCTATTGTTGCTGTTAACCAAGATCATACAAAGACTGCATGGGATAGAACATTGGGAATTGCAAAAGCAATTGGTAGTACAAGAGCAGGGATTATACAAACTACTTTCAAAGAAGAAGTAGAAACAGATTGGTTTGGTGAACAAGCGGATCTATGTGGTGGTTCAGCTTCGATGATAACTAATGCATTTGAAACACTTGTTGAGGCAGGATATCAACCAGAAATTGCTTACTTTGAAGTTTTACATGAATTAAAATTGATTGTAGATATGATTCAGCGTTATGGAATAGCTGGTATGTATAGACGAGTTAGTGAAACTGCAAGATATGGTGGTCTTACCCGTGGGCCAGTTGTAATGAACAAAGAAAATAAAGAACAAATGAAAAAAGTTTTGGATCAGATAAAGGATGGCACTTTTAATGAAGAATGGTTAAGTGATTATAAAAAAAATGGCAAAAATGCTTTTGATCGTTATATGAAAGTGTTAGAATCGCATCAAATTGAACAAGTTGGAAAGAATATGCGAAAAATGATGTGGCCTAATTCTACAGAATAACTATTTTAAAATAAATTTTAAATTTTTCTAAGCTTTGAAACACCAGTTGTAATATGTTCAATTATTGAAGTAAGGGGTGTTCCAGGTCCAAACACTCCTGATATCCCTGCTTTGACAAGATCCGCTTTGTCTTCTTCAGGAATTACCCCGCCTCCAACTACTAAAACATCCTTAATGCCTTTTTTTTCTAACGCCTTTACCACTCGGGGAAACAGTGTATTGTGAGCACCATTAAGAAGACTGAGTGCAATGGCATCCACATCCTCATCTTCCGCTATTTGAGAAATTCTTTCAGGAGTAGCAAATAAACCTGAATAGATAACCTCCATTCCGGCGTCTCTAAATGCCCTACATAATACTAAAGCTCCCCTATCATGTCCATCTAGACCTAATTTTGCAACAAGGATTTTGATACTTCTTGAGGCAGCTTTTTGCTTCATATTTCCA